>Ga0134128_10000201_pt1 | contig 83782 bp, 83 predicted proteins | sample KB31754_FD_96462 | JGI IMG/M metagenome (GOLD analysis project Ga0134128, IMG submission 96462) | Terrestrial soil microbial communities with excess Nitrogen fertilizer from Kellogg Biological Station, Michigan, USA - KB3-175-4 | ecosystem: Environmental > Terrestrial > Soil > Unclassified ... | reverse complement strand
TCCTGCTCTCCGGTCCGCCGGGAACGGGAAAGACCATGCTCGCGGTGCGGCTCCCCGGGATCCTCCCGCCCATGCGCGAGGAGGAAGCGCTCGAGGCCGCGGCGGTGCAGAGCCTCGCCGCCGGCGCGTTCTCGCCGGAGCGCTTCGGCGTGCGCCCGTTCCGTTCGCCGCACCACACCGCATCGGCCGTCGCGCTGGTGGGCGGCGGCTCGCCGCCGCGCCCGGGCGAGATCTCGCTCGCGCACCTCGGGGTGCTCTTCCTCGACGAGCTGCCCGAATTCAACCGCAGCGTGCTCGAGGTGCTGCGCGAGCCGCTCGAGTCGGGCCGCATCACCATCTCGCGCGCCGCGCGCCAGGCGGATTTCCCGGCGCGCTTCCAGCTCGTCGCGGCGATGAATCCCTGCCCGTGCGGCTACCTCGGGCACTACAACGGCAAATGCCGCTGCTCCTCGATCCAGGTCGCGCGCTATCGCGACCGGATCTCGGGCCCCTTCCTCGACCGCATCGACGTGCACGTCGAGGTTCCCGCCCTCGCGGAGGAGGACCTGCTGGAGGCGAGGAACGGCGAGAGCTCCGCCGCCGTGCGCACACGCGTCGGCCGCGCACATGGGGCGCAGCTCGCCCGCCAGGGCCGGCGCAACGCCGAGCTCTCGGGCCGCGAGGTGGAGGAAATCGCGCCGGTCGAGGCCGAGGCGCGGCGCCTGCTGCGCGAGGCGATCGCGCACCACCGGCTCTCGGCGCGCGCCCACCATCGCGTGCTCAAGGTCGCGCGAACGGTCGCCGACCTCGAAGGCTCCCGCGCGCTATGCCGTCATCACGTCGCCGAGGCGCTTCTCTATCGGGGGATCGCGGCGCCTTCGGCGATGACGGCGGCTACTGCGTGAAGGTGCCGTACTTGTTCACGATCGAGGCCTCGACGTAGTCGAGCCCGGTGTGGTCCTGCCTCGAGTAGCTGAGCTTCACGCCGCCCAGGTCGTAGTCTTTCATCGACTCGAGGCCCGCGATGAACGAGGCGCGCGTCGGATTGCGGCCGGCACGGCGCAATCCTTCCACCAGCACCTTCGCCGCGGCGAAGCCTTCCATCGCCATGTGCGAGATCACGAAATCGGGATGCGCCGCGGCGAGGTGGTGCAGCTCGAGGCCCAGGCGTGTCGTCATGTGCGCGGGATTCGGGAACACCTGCATCACGATCATGCCGTGCTTCACGTCGCCCAGGTCCTTCAGGAACGACTGCGAGCTGAGGTTCGAGAGCGTCACGATCTGCGTGCCCGCGAGACCCGCCGCGCGCACCTTGCGCACCAGGTTCGCGAGCGGCTTCGAGTGCCCCGCCGTCACGATCGCCTGCGGGTCGAGCGCGATCACCTTCGCCGCCGCGTCGTTGGTGTCGCCCTTCTTCCGGTCGTAGGAGAACACGCCCACCGGTTGCAGGTGCGCCGCCTTCATGCCGTTCAGGTAGCCCACCAGGCAGTCGGCGCCGAACGAGTCGTTCACGTGCACGATCGCGATGCGCGTGATGCCCTCGGCGGCGAGCTGCGCGATGGCGTCCTCGGCCTCGTTCTGGTAGCGGCTGCGCACGTTGAACACCAGCGGGTTCACCGGCTCGTGCAGCGCGATCGCGCCGGTGGAGGGCGCGACGAGCGGCGTGCCGGTCTCCTTGAGCACCGGCAGGATCGCCAGGTTCTGCGGCGTGCCGCGCGTGAGGAAGAGCGCGAACACGCCCTGCGCGATCAACTGGCGCGCGTTCTCGGCGGCGCGCTTCGGGTCGAACTTGTCGTCGAGCGACTCGAGCCGGATCTTGCGCCCGTATACGCCGCCGTTCGCGTTCACCCAGTCCAGGTAGAGCCGCGCGCCGGCGGTCTGCTCGCGCACCTCGCCGCCGATGGCGCCCGAGAAGCTCGAGGTCTGGCCGATCACGATCTCGTTCGCGCTGACGCCCTGGGCGCGAGACGCCAACGGCAATGCCAACATCGCCACGATTGCGAAAGCGGTCCAACGCATGCGCATCCTCCCCGTTGTGCGGGACCGGCGGGGTGCACCGGTCCGCGGGCTTGTCCTGGGCGCGGAACAGACGTTCTCGCCCGAGTATCGGGCAGTTAACGGGAGTTATCTGTGACGTGCTTCACAACTCGCGGCCGCGATGTCGCCGCACCCCGACCCGTAGAATGGCGGGATGACGCAGCCCGCGCCTGCCCGGAGCCCCGCCGGATGCCCCATCGCATGACGTCGCGGCGCGGGCGCGCCGGCTTCGCGGCGCTGCTCGCGTCGCTCGCGACGCTCGGCCCGTTCTCGATCGACGCCTACCTCCCGGCGTTCGACGGCATCCGCGCCTCGCTGGGCGCCTCGCAGCTCGAGATCCAGCAGACCCTCTCCGGCTACCTCTTCGCGTTCGGCGTGATGTTCCTCTTCCACGGCGCGCTCTCGGACAGCTTCGGGCGCCGCCCGGTGATCCTCACGGCATTGCTGGTCTACGCGATCGCCTCGTTCTGCGCCGCGCTCACCGGCTCGGTGCAGGGGCTCGTCCTGTGGCGGGTGGTGCAGGGCCTCTCTGTGGGCGCGGGAATGGTGGTGGGACGCGCGATGATCCGCGACCTCCTCGGGCCCGAGGATGCGCAGCGCCTGATGTCGCTCGTCACGCTCTTCTTCGGCCTCGCGCCCGCCGTGGCACCCGTGATCGGCGGCTGGCTCTTCGCGGTGCTCGGCTGGCGCTCGGTGTTCTGGTTCCTCACCGCGGTGGGATTCGTGCTCTTCGCGGTGAGCTGGAAGCTGCTGCCGGAAACGCATCCGCCGACGGCGCGCCAGCCGTTCCACGTCGTCGCGCTCCTCAAGGGATACGAGGAGGTCGGCGTGAACCGGCGCTTCCTCATGCTCTCGCTCGCGGCCGGGTTCAACTTCAACGCGTTCTTCCTCTACATCGTCTCGGCGCCCGTGTTCCTCGGCACGCACCTCGGCCTCGGACCGCGCCAGTACGCGTGGCTCTTCATTCCGTGCATCGCGGGGATCATGGCGGGCGCGCAGCTCTCGGGACGCGCCGCGGGACGCCTCGCGCCGCGCGACACGGTCCGCATCGCCTACGCCTTCATGGCCGCGGCGGCGCTCGCGAACCTCGCCTACGCGATGAGCGCGTCGCCGTCGCTCCCCTGGGCGGTCATGCCGATCATGGTGTACGGCGTGGGCTTCGCCATGGCGATGCCCTCGATCACGCTCACCACGCTGGAGCTCTTCCCGACGCGGCGCGGCATGGCGGCCTCGCTGCAGGGCTTCGTCTCCGGCATGGTGAACACGCTCACCGCGGGCGTGGTCTCGCCCGCGCTCTCCGGGGACACGCGCGCCCTCGCCCTCGGCATGGCGGCCATGATGGCCGCGGGCGCGTTGTGCTGGATCGCGTACCTGCGCATGTCCGAGCGGCCTTCCGCCTCCTCGGGCCACGCCGTGCCATGAGCAGCGCGGATCCGTTCCGCCTGCTCCAGTCGGGCGACGCGCTCGCCGCGCTGCAGGCGGCTGCGGGGATCGCCGCGTCCGATCCGGACAACGCGCGCGCGCATCTTGCGGCCGGCATCGCGCTGCGCGCGCTGGGGCGCTTCGAGCCCGCGCGCGAAGCGCTCGAGCGCGCGGCGCGGCTCGCCCCGCAAGACTTCGCTCCCGCCTACGAGCTCGGCGTGCTGCACGAATTCGCGCGGCGCGATCCGCAAGCCCTCGAGCAGTTCGAGCGCGCGGCGGCGTTGCGCCCCGCATTCGCGCCGCCGCTCTTCGCCGCCGGCCTCGCGGCCTACCGGCTGGGCGACTGGGCGCGCGCCGCGCGCCATTTCTCCGGCGTGCTCGCGATCGAGCCGCGCAACCTCGAGGCGCTGGTGAACCTCGCGCAGAGCCGCGCCGAGGAGTCGCGGCACGAGGAGGCGCGCGAGATCCTCGAGCGCGCGATCGCGGCGCATCCCGATGCGGCGATCCCGCGCTACGCGATGGGATGGCTCTCGCGCCGGCTGGGTCGGCGCGACGAGGCGGCCCGCCGCTACGAGCAGGCGCTCGCGCGCGACCCGCGGCACCTCGATGCGTTGCTCGCGCTCGGGCGCGATCTCGTGTCGCGAGGCGATTATTCGCGCGCCGCGGAGCTCTACGCGCGCGCCGCGGCCGTGGCGCCCGCCGATCCGGACCTGCCGCTCTACATCGCGCAGACGCTGCTCCTTCTCGGCCGCTGGAACGAGGCGTGGCGCTGGTACGCGCGGCGCGATTCGAGGATCGCGTTCGAGGCGGCCGAGCGCGCCGCGGGACGCCGTTACGCGGTGCCCTCGCTGCAGGAGCTGCGCGGGCGCGACGTGCGCGTCGTCGCGGAGCAAGGCCTGGGCGACAACCTCTTCTTCGCGCGCTTCGCCGCGCGGCTGCGATCGGCCGCGTCGAGCGTGAGCTTCGCCGGCGATGCGAGGCTGCGCTCGATCCTCGAGCGCACGCGCGCCTTCGACCGCATCGACGAGTCGCCGGCCGAAGGCGAGGTGCGCATCCTGGTCGCCGACCTGCCGCGGGTGGTCGCGCAGGACGAGGACGTTTTCGTGCCCTCGCTCTCCGCGGCGCCCGATGCGGCGCGCGAGGCGGCGGTCTGCGCCCGGCTCGCCCGCGCCGGCCCGCGTCCCTGGGTCGCGGTCACGTGGCGCAGCGGCACGCCGCGCGAGCGCTCGCGCCAGGCGCTCTCCAAATCCGTCCCGCCCGCGGAGCTCTTCGCCGCGCTCGCCGCGGTCGCCGGCACCGTGTTCGCGTTGCAGCGCGGCGCGAGCGCCGAGGAGCTCGAGAGCGCGTCGCAGGCATTGGGAAGGCCCGTCCACGACCTCGCACGCGAGAGCGAGGAGCCGGAGGATGCGCTCGCGGTCGTGGCGCTCGTCGATCGCTACGTCGGCGTGAGCAGCACCAACATGCATCTCGCGGCGCTCGCGGGGCGCACCGCCGAGGTGCTGGTGCCGTTCCCGCCCGAATGGCGCTGGCGCGCCGAGGGCGAATCGCCCTGGTTCCCCGGCTTCCGGGTGCTGCGCCAATCGCGCGACGGCGACTGGTCGCACGCGCTCGCGGCGCTCTCCGGCTGACGCCTCAGTATTGCTCCCACGGCAGGCCGTCGACGCGCCAGCCGTTGCGCGAGTTGCGGTGGTGCCTCTCGTCGAGCTCGCCCTCGAACCCGTAGAGCACGTTCATCACGTGGCGGAAGCCGGCCTTCTCGAGCGCCTCGCCCGCCTCCGCGCTGCGGTTGCCGCTGCGGCAGATGAGCACGACCGGGCGGTCGTGGAAGTTCGCGCCGGCGATCTTCTTCACCTGGCCGACGAAATGCGGGTTGAGCTCCCACTCGGCGCCGTCGTACCACGGGACCATCATGGAGCCGAGCGCGTGCCCGACGAACATGTATTCCATCTCGCTGCGGCAATCGATGAAGATCGCGTCGGGATGCTGCCTGAGGTACTGGAAGGCCTGCGTGGGCTCGAGATGTTCCATGAGACGCCCATTATAGAAGCCGGCCATGAGGCGGACGACGGGCGTAGAATCGGCGGCCATGAATGCCCCCGAGAGTCCCTTCCCTTTCGACGCCGCCGTGGCCGAGGCCACGCGGCGCCTCGGCGCGCGCCTCGTCGCCTGGCGGCGCGACTTCCACCAGCACCCGGAGCTCGGCAATCGCGAGGTGCGCACGGCGAAGATCGTCGCGGACCACCTGCGCGCGCTCGGCTTCGACACGGTGCGGGAGAAGGTGGCCCACACGGGCGTCGTCGGGCTGCTGAAAGGCGCTCGCCCGGGACCGGTCGTAGCTCTGCGCGCCGACATGGACGCGCTGCCGGTGGTGGAGGAAGCGGACGTGCCGTTCGCGAGCAAGGCGCGCACCGAATGGAACGGCCAGGCGTGCGGCGTGATGCACGCGTGCGGGCACGACGCGCACACCGCGATCCTCATGGGCGTGGCCGAAGTGCTCGCCGGCATGCGCGAGAAGATCCCCGGCGCGGTGAAGTTCATCTTCCAGCCCGCCGAGGAGACGCCGCCGATCGGCGAGCAGGGCGGCGCGCGCATGATGATCGAGGAGGGATGCCTCGAGGCGCCCGAGGTGGGCGCGATCTTCGGGCTCCACGTCACCTCGATCCAGCCCACCGGGAAGATCGGCTATCGCTCCGGCCCGTTCATGGCCTCGGCCGACGATTTCCGCGTCTTCGTGCGCGGCACGCAGACCCACGCCGCGATGCCGTGGCGCGGCGCCGATCCGATCGTCGCCGCCTCGCAGATCGTGCTCGGCCTGCAGACCGTCGTCTCGCGCCGCGTGAACATCACCAAGGAGCCCTCGGTGGTCACGGTCGGCGTGTTCCAGGGCGGCGTGCGCCACAACATCATCCCGGACGAGGTGAAGCTCGAGGGGACCATCCGCACCTTCGACGAGGAGCAGCGCGACGAGATCCACCGGCACGTGAAGAACATCTCGGAGATGATCGCCGCGGCCGGCGGCGCGAAGGCGACGGTGCATATCCACCGCTGGTACGACGTCACCGTGAACGATCCCGCGCTCACCGAATGGTCGGCGCCCACGCTCGCGCGCGTCGCCGGCGATTCGAACGTCGGCGTGATCGACAAGATCTGCGGCGCCGAGGACTTCTCCTTCTACCAGAAGGAAGTACCGGGCTTCTTCTATTTCATGGGCTGCACGCCGCCGGATCGCGACGCGTCCACGGCCGCGCCCAACCACAGCCCGCGCTTCCACGTCGACGAGGATTGCCTGCCGCTCGGCGTGCGCACGCTCTCGGCGCTCGCGCTCGACTGGCTCGCCGCGAACGCCTAGTCCCGTGGACTCGGGGGCGCTCGGGCTCTACGTCGTGGCCTCGCTCGCCCTCATCGTCACGCCCGGGCAGGACATGATGTACGTGATCTCGCGCTCGCTCGCGCAGGGCCGGCTCGCGGGCGCCTGCTCCGCGCTCGGCGTCTCGCTCGGGATCCTCGTGCACACGGCGCTCGCCGCGCTCGGCGTGGGAGCGCTCCTGCACGCTCTGCCTTCGCTCTTCCTCGCGCTGCGCATCGCGGGCGCGATCTACCTCGTCTACCTCGGCGTGCGCATGCTCGCCGCCGCGCCGCGCCTCGCCGTGCGCGGGGCCGCGCCGGTGCCGCTCGCCACCATCGTGCGCGAAGGCGTGATCTCGAACGTGAGCAATCCCAAGATCGTGCTCTTCTTCGTCGCGTTCCTGCCGCAGTTCGTGGATCCGGCGAGCGCGCACGCAACGCGCGACCTCGTTCTCCTCGGCGCGCTCTACGCCGCGCTCGCGCTTCCGGTGAAGGCGGCGGTCGGGATCGCCGCCGGCGCTTTCTCGGAGCGCCTCGCGCGCTCCTCGTCGGCCCTCGCGTGGATGAACCGCGTGGGCGGAACGGTGCTCGTCGCGCTCGGACTCCGGCTCGCCGCGGGAGGGCGCTGATGCACGGCGGCGCGCGGCCGATCGCGGCCGCCATCGAGCGCGCGGCGAAGCTCTACCAGGCGGGCAACCTGGAAGGCGCGCGGGCGCTGTGCGAGGACATCCTGCGCGCCGACTCGCACCACTTCTATGCGCTGCACCTGCTCGCCACGATCGCCGCCCTGCGCGGCGACCACGAGGAATGCGTGCGCCTCGCCTCGCGCGCGCTGCAGGTCGATCCGCGCCATACCGAGGTGCTCTCGAACCGCGGCGCGGCGCTGCGCGCGCTGCGCCGCCACGAGGAGGCGCTCGCCGACTACGACCGGGCGCTCGCGCTCGCGCCGCGCTCGGCGACCACGCTCAACAATCGCGGCGTCACGCTCGCCGCCCTCGGCCGCCATCGCGAAGCGGTGGAGTGCTACGACGCGGCGCTCGCGATCGACGCCGACTACGCGCGTGCGCGCTACAACCGCGCGCTCTCGCGGCTCATGCTGGGCGATTTCCGCAACGGCTGGATCGACTACGAGTGGCGCTGGGCCGGCGGCGAGAGCCCGGCGAGCCCGCGCGCCTTCAAGGTGCCCTCCTTCACCGAGGCGGACTGGAGCGGCGGGCATCGCGTCGCGCTCTGGACCGAGCAGGGACTCGGCGACGAGGTGCTCTTCTCCACGCTCGCTTCAGAGCTCGCGATGCGCGGGCAGGCGTTCGTGCTCGAGGTCGACCGGCGGCTGCTCGCGGCGTACCGGCGCGCGCATCCCGACTGGAGCGTGGTCGCGAAGGAAGAATCGGAGGACGCCTTCTCGACCTGCGACCGGCATCTCGCGCTCGGCTCGCTGGGCCGGATCCTGCGCCCTTCGCGCGAGAGCTTCGAGCGCCAGCCCGCGGTGCTGCTGGCGGCCGACACCGCCCGCCGCGACGCGTATCGCCGAGCGCTCGCGAGCCCCGCCGAGCGCGTGGTCGGGATCTCGTGGCGCACGTTCCAGCCGAAGCCGAGGACGTACTACGAGCTCACCAAGTCCGCGCCGCTCGCGGGGTTCGGGCCGCTCTCGCACCGTGCCGGCATCCGGCTCGTCGACCTGCAGTACGGCGATACGGCGGCGGAGCGCGACGCGTTCGAGCGCGACGGCGGCCGGCTCGCGCGCATCGCCGACCTCGACCTGTACCAGGACCTCGACGGATTGCTCGCGCTCGTCTCGGCGTGCGACGTGGTCGTCACCACGAGCAACGCGACGGCGCACCTCGCGGGCGCGATCGGCAAGCGCACGCTCCTCCTCTATCTGTCGGGCAATCCGCCGTTCCACTACTGGGTGCCGAAGCCGGACGGCACGAGCCTCTGGTATCCCTCCGTGACGGTGGTGTCGGGACCTTCCATCGATACCTGGGCGCGGGCGTTCGCGCGCGTGCAGGAAATCCTCGACCAGGGCTAGCGGCGCCGGCGCGGCGCGAGCGAACGCTCCAGCGCTTCGAAGAACGCGTGCACCACGAGCGCCAGCGCCGCGGCGGGCAGGGCGCCCGCGAGGAGCGTCAGGTCGTCGTTCAGCGCGAGCCCCTGCGCGATGCGCTCGCCGAAGCCGCCCGCGCCGATGAAGGCCGCGATGGTCGCGGTGCCCACGTTGATCACCGCGGCGACCTTCACCCCGGCGAGGATCGTCGGCAGGGCGAGCGGCAGCTCGACGTGGCCGAGCGTCGCGCGGCGCGACAGGCCGAGCGCGGTCGCCGCCTGCACGAGCCCGGCGGGAACGCCGCCGAGCCCGGCGTGCGTGTTGCGCACGATCGGCAGCAGCGCGTACAGGAAGAGCGCGAGCATCGCCGGCTTCACGCCGATCGAGCCGGTGAGCGGGATGAGGAACGCGAGGAGCGCGAGCGCGGGAATCGTCTGCACGATGCCCGCGGCGACGAGGATCGGCTGCGCGGCCGCCCGCGAGCGCGCGGCGAGGATGCCGAGCGGGATGCCGAGGAGCGCCGCCGCCGCGAGCGACGCGAACACGAGCGCGGCATGCTCGCCGAGGAGGCGGCCGAAATCGGGCGCGAAGATCGCCGACACGAGGCTGCGGCGCGTCGCGGTGGGTGCGGCGCCGAGGAAGCGCGCGGCGATCGTCGCGAAATCGAGGTGGCCGAGCTCGGCCTCGCCGTTCAGCCGGATCATCGTCGGCGCGTCGATGCGCCCCTCCAGCTCGCGGATCGCCGCCCACGCCCTCGGATGCCGGGCGGCGACGTCGGCGCGATGGAGCAGCACCGCGTCGTAGCGCGGAAAGAAATGGCGGTCGTCCTGCAGCACCGCGATCCCGTACTTCGCGATCTTCGCGTCCGTCGAGTAGAGGTCGATCGCGTCCACCTCGCCGCTCGAGAGCGCCTCGTAGGCGAGACCGTGGTCGAGTCCGAGCGGGGTGGGCTGCGGCAGCGAGTACGCCGCCTTCAACCCGGGCCAGCCGTCGCGCCGTCCGAGGAACTCGTGCGAGAAGCCCAGGCGCAGCCGCGGCAAGCGCGCGAGGTCGGAGATCTTCGCGATGCCGTGCTCGCGGGCGAAGTCGCCGCGCACGCCGATCGCGTAGCTGTCGGAGAAGCCGAGCGGCACCGAGGCTTCGAGGCCGCGCGCGCGCAACCGGTCGTCGATCTCGGCGAGCGTGAGGTCGCGGCCGGCGCCGAGGATCTCGCGTGCGATGGTGCCGGTGTATTCGGGATAGACGTCGATCGCGCCGTGCTCGAGGGCCTCGACGAGGATCGCCGTGTTGCCGAGCCCGGGATGGTGCTCGGCCGGCGCTCCCGCCTGCCGCGCCGCCTGCGCGACGATCTCGCCCAGGATGTAGGACTCGGTGAAGCGCTTCGAGCCCACGGCGAGCGGCGCCTGCGCGCCCAGGACGCCGAGGGCGCAGGCCGCCGCGAGCGAGGCGGCGAGGATCGAGGCGACACGGGGCGCGCGCATCGGCGCATGATAAGATAGTAATCACGCGCCGATTTGATCGTCAGCTTGCGGGCGCTTTACAAATGCCGCTAAAGCGATCGGACCTCAAAACCCGTTCGCTTCGCGCTGACGGGTTTTTTCGTTTTCGCCCATGGACCAGACCATCGCCACTCGCCCCGCACGAATCGCCGCCCTGAAGGAGGCGCTGAAGCAGCGCATCCTCGTCCTCGACGGCGCGATGGGGACGATGATCCAGCGCGAGGGGCTCGCCGAGGCCGACTATCGCGGCGCGCGCTTCGCGGCGTGGAAGAAGGACCTGCGCGGCAACAACGACCTGCTGAACCTCACCCGCCCGGACGTGGTGCGCGCGATCCACGAGCGGTACCTCGAGGCGGGCGCCGACATCCTCGAGACCAACACCTTCAACTCGACCGCGATCTCCCAGGCCGATTACGGGCTGGAAGAGTTCGCCGCGGAGCTCAACCTCGCCGGCGCCCGCATCGCGCGCGAGACGGCCGACTCGTTCGGCGCGCGCACGCCGTCGAAGCCGCGCTTCGTCGCGGGGGTGCTCGGGCCCATGAACCGCACGCTCTCGCTCTCGCCGGACGTGAACGACCCCGGCTTCCGCGCGGTGTCTTTCGACCAGGTGAAGGACGCGTACAGGACCGCGGTGCGCGCTCTGGTGGAAGGCGGCGTCGACCTCCTCCTCGTCGAGACCATCTTCGATACGTTGAACGCCAAGGCGGCCCTCTTCGCGATCGACGAGCACTTCGAGGAATCGGGCGTGCGCCTGCCGATCATGATCTCGGGAACGATCACGGACGCCTCGGGGCGCACGCTCTCCGGGCAGACGGTGGAAGCGTTCTGGAACTCGGTGCGCCACGCGCGGCCGCTCTCCGTCGGCCTCAACTGCGCGCTCGGCGCGAAGCAGCTGCGGCCCCACGTCGAGGAGCTCGCGCGCATCGCCGACGTGTACGTCTCCGCGCACCCGAACGCGGGCCTGCCGAACGCGATGGCCGAATACGACGAGCAGCCCGACGAGACCGCGGGCTTCATCCGCGAATGGGCGCAAAGCGGCTGGCTCAACATCACCGGCGGCTGCTGCGGCACCACGCCGGACCACATCCGCGCGATCGCCGAGGCGGTGCGCGCCTCGCGGCCGCGCACGGTTCCGGAGGTCGCGCCGCGGCTGCGGCTCTCGGGCCTGGAGCCGCTCGACATCGGCGACGACTCGCTCTTCGTGAACGTGGGCGAGCGCACCAACGTCACCGGCTCGAAGGCCTTCGCGCGCCTGGTTCTCGCGGGCGACTACGGCCAGGCGCTCTCGGTCGCGCGCCAGCAGGTCGAGAACGGCGCGCAGGTGATCGACGTGAACATGGACGAGGCGATGCTCGACTCCCAGGCGGCGATGACGCGCTTCCTGCAGCTCGTCGCCTCCGAGCCCGACATCGCGCGAGTCCCGGTGATGATCGACAGCTCCAAATGGAGCGTGATCGAGGCCGGCCTCAAATGCGTGCAGGGCAAGTCGATCGTGAACTCGATCTCGCTCAAGAGCGGCGAGGCGGAGTTCGTGCACCAGGCGAAGCTCGCGCGCCGCTACGGCGCGGCGGGCGTGGTGATGGCGTTCGACGAAAAGGGCCAGGCCGACACGCTCGAGAGGAAGATGTCGATCTGCGAGAGGAGCTACCGCATCCTCACCGCGAAGGTCGGCGTCCCTCCCGAGGACATCATCTTCGACGCCAACATCTTCGCGATCGCCACCGGCATCGAGGAGCACAACCGCTACGGCCTCGACTACCTCGAGGCGCTCGCGTGGATCCGCCGCCACCTGCCGCACGCGAAGACCTCGGGCGGCGTGTCGAACCTCTCGTTCTCCTTCCGCGGCAACGACCCGGTGCGCGAGGCGATGCACACCGCGTTCCTGTACCACGCGACTCGGGCCGGAATGACCATGGGCATCGTCAACGCGGGCCAGCTCGGCGTGTACGAGGAGATCCCGAAAGACCTCCTCGAGCGCGTGGAGGACGTGATCCTCAACCGCCGGCCGGACGCGACCGAGCGGCTGGTGGAGTTCGCCGAGACCTACAAGGCGCAGAAGAAGGACGCCGCGGAAGAGCTCGCGTGGCGCAAGGCGCCGGTGCGCGAGCGGCTGGTGCACGCGCTCGTGAAGGGCATCACCGACTACATCGTCGAGGACACCGAGGAAGCGCGCCTCGCGCACGAGCGGCCGCTCGCGGTGATCGAGGGCCCGCTCATGGACGGCATGAACGTGGTGGGCGACCTCTTCGGCTCCGGGAAGATGTTCCTCCCGCAGGTGGTGAAGTCGGCGCGCGTGATGAAGCAGGCGGTCGCGCACCTGATCCCGTTCATCGAGGAGGAGAAGAAGAAGCTCGGCACGGCGCCCAAGGCGAAGGGCAAGGTCGTGATGGCGACCGTGAAGGGCGACGTGCACGACATCGGCAAGAACATCGTGGGCGTCGTGCTCCAGTGCAACAACTTCGACGTCGTGGACCTCGGCGTGATGGTGGCGTGCGAGACGATCCTCGAGACCGCTCGCCGCGAGAACGCCGATTTCGTCGGCCTCTCGGGCCTCATCACGCCGTCGCTCGAGGAGATGTCGCACGTCGCGAAGGAGATGCAGCGCCTCGGGTTCACGGTGCCGCTGCTCATCGGCGGCGCCACCACCTCGCGCACGCACACGGCGGTGAAGATCGAGCCGCATTACCAGGGCCCGACCGTCTGGGTGCCGGATGCCTCGCGCGCGGTGGGCGTCGCCTCCAGCCTCGCGAGCGAGGCGCAGCGCGAGGACTACCTGCGGCAGGTGCGCGCGGACTACGAGAAGATCCGCGAGCAGCATTCGAGGAAGAGCGGGCAGAAAAGCGTCGCGCTCGAGGCCGCGCGGGCGAACGCGGTGCGCATCGACTGGCCCGCCTACCGGCCGACGCGCCCGCGCAAGCTGGGCGTCACCCGCCTCGCCAACTACCCGCTCGAGACGCTCGTGCCGTTCCTCGACTGGGCCCCGTTCTTCCAGACCTGGGACCTCGCCGGCAAGTACCCGGAGATCCTCGACGACGCGGTGGTGGGCGAGGCGGCGCGCAACGTCTTCCACGACGGGCAGGCGATGCTCGATCGCATCGTGAAGGGACGCTGGCTCACCGCGAATGGCGTGTTCGGGCTGTGGGCGGCCAATTCCGTGGGCGACGACGTCGAGATCTACGCCGACGACAAGCGCGACGGCGTGCTCGCGACCTGGCACAACCTGCGCCAGCAGAACGAGAAGCCGGCGGGAAATCCGAACCAGTGCCTCGCTGACTTCGTCGCGCCGCGCGAATCCGGCGTGGCGGATTACGTGGGCGCCTTCGCGGTGACGGCCGGGCTCGGCACCGAGGCGAAGGTGAAGGAGTTCCTCGCCGCGAACGACGACTATTCCGCGATCCTCGTGAAAGCGCTTGCCGACCGGCTGGCCGAAGCGTTCGCCGAGCACCTCCACTGGCTGGTGCGCACGGACCATTGGGGCTACGCGAAGGACGAAGGGCTCTCGAACGAGGAGCTCATCGCCGAGAAGTACGGCGGCATCCGGCCCGCGCCCGGTTATCCCGCCTGTCCCGACCACACCGAGAAGGCCGACCTCTTCCGGCTGCTCGACGCGACGGGCAACGCGGCCATCGAGCTCACCGAGGCGTACGCGATGATGCCGCCCGCCTCCGTGAGCGGCTATTACATCGCGCATCCGGAGTCGCGCTACTTCGCGGTCGGCAAGGTGGAGAAGGACCAGGTCGCCGACTACGCGCACCGCAAGGGCATGGACCTCGCGGCGATGGAGCGCTGGCTCGCCTCGATCCTCAACTACTGATGGACAGAAAATGGGGTCAGATTACTTTTTTGTTCCGGGATCCAAAAAAGTAATCTGACCCCATTTTCGAGTCATAGCGGCCGCACCAGGGAGGGATCGGGGCGGCGCGCGAACTCGAGGAACGCGTCGGCGAGCCGCTCGCTTTCCGCGACCGCCGTCCTCCAGTATTTCATCCGTCCCGCGTCGTCGGCCTCGAAGCGCTTGAAGTCGTTGCGATCGGGGAGCTTGGCGAGCGGCAGCTTCGCGAGGTACTCGCGCGAGGGCGCGACCAGCACCACGTTCTCCAGCCACTCGCCGCGCGCGCTGCGCCACGGCAAGCCCTTGTCGAGCCAGCCGGGGACGATGCGGTCGGTGAAGTGCGGATAGAGCACGAGCCCCTGCCCGCGATGCCACGGAAGATGCAGGTGGTAGTCGACGATGCCGCCGTCCCAGTACACGCCCGCCGGCGCCTGCGGGATGTTCGCCACGCCTTCGAGCACCAGCGGAATCGAGGCCGATGCGACCAGCGCCTCGCCGAGGTTCGCCGCGTCGAGCGGCACGACGTGCGTGTGGAACGCGTCGAAGCGAACCGACCGGGATGCGCCCGTGTCGACCGGCACAAATGGCGGCGCCGCGCGCGGATCGCGGAAGAGCGTGCGATCGATGAAGCGAGCGAGATGGCGCCGCCCGAGCGCATTCGCCATCGCCGCCATGCCGAAGCCGAGCGGCGTGGTCCACGTCGTGTCGCGCGTGAGCGGCCACCGTCCGCGTACCGCGAGGATATGCAGCCGATAGCCCGGATTCGAGAGCACCTGCGCCTCGCGCCCGGAGAAGAGGGCGGCGAGCATCTCGCGCGCACAGCGCGAGACGAAGCCGCGGCTGGGGCGCGGCGGATAGCACTGCTCGACGTAGAGCCGCACGAAATCGCCGAGCGCGGCGCGTGGATCGTCGCGGCATGCGGCGGCGAAGCGCCATGCGCCGATCGAGGCACCGACCAGGTGGCGCACGCGCGGGGCGGCCGGCAGCCATTCGGTGAAGATCGCGCGGTCGAGCGCGGCGATGCCGAGCCCCTTCGGCCCGCCCGCGGCGCCCGGGATCGTCTCGACCTCGGACGGCTCGAGGCCCGCTTCGCGAATGCGGGCCAGGGCGCGCGCGCCGGCGCGCAGGGTGAGAACTCGATGGGGCTGCAAGAGTCGGATCGATTAGAATTCGCGAGCCCCGAATGATCGCATCCTCCGGGGCGCCGATCACCCACCTTCCTTCCCCGACATGTCGCGACTGTTCACGCCGCTCCCGCTGCGCTCGATCACTTTTCCCAACCGCGTCTTCGTCTCGCCGATGTGCCAGTACTCGAGCGAGGACGGCATGCCCACCGAATGGCACCTCGTGCACCTCGGCAGCCGCGCGGTCGGCGGCGCGGGCATGGTGTGCGTCGAGGCGAGCGGCGTCACTCCGGCCGGCCGCATCACGCCGTGGGATGCGGGAATCTGGTCGGAAGCCCACGCGCACGCCTGGAAGCCGGTCGCCGCGTTCATCCGCGCGCAGGGATCGGTTCCCGCGATCCAGCTCGCGCACGCCGGGCGCAAGGCTTCGTGCGCCCAGCCCTGGAAGGCAGGCCGGCCCCTCGAACCCGCGCAGGGCGCCTGGCAGACGCTCGGGCCGAGCGCCCTCGCCTTCGGCGACTTCCCGGCGCCGCGCGCGATGACGAAGGAGGAGATCCGCGCGACGGTACAGGACTTCGGCGCCGCCGCGCGCCACGCGCTCGCCGCCGGGTTCGACGTGGTGGAGGTGCACGGCGCGCACGGCTACCTCCTGCACAGCTTCTGCTCGCCGCTATCGAACGCGCGCAACGACGAGTACGGCGGCTCGCTCGAGAACCGAATCCGCTTCCCGCTGGAGGTCGCGCGCGCCGTGCGCGCGTCCTGGCCCTCGGACAAGCCCGTGTTCTATCGCGTCTCCGCGACCGACTGGGCCGAGGGCGGCTGGGACCTCGCGCAGTCGATCGAGCTCGCGCGGCGCTTGAAGGACATCGGCATCGACATGATCGATTGCTCGAGCGGCGGCAACGTCCATCATGCGCAGATCCCGCTCGGGCCCGGTTACCAGGTGCCGTTCGCCGCGGCGATCCGGCGCGAGGCGCAGATCCCCACGATCGCCGTCGGGCTCGTGTCCGATCCCGTGCAGGCCGAGCAGATCGTCGCGCTCGGCGAGGCCGACGCCGTGTGCCTCGCGCGCGCGATGCTGCGCGACCCGTACTGGGCGCGGCACGCGGCGAAGGCGCTCGGCGTCGCCATGCCGTGGCCCGATCAATACAAGCGCTGCGACGCAGGGCCGATGGGGAAATGATGGGGTCAGACCCCGTTTTCTCTTACGCGCAACGCGCATGCCCGCTCCGCAAGCCGCGCGGCGGCCGGCGTTCCGCCTAAGAGAAAACGGGGTCTGACCCCAGCAGCTTCAACCGCTGCACCTTGCCCGAAGGCCCGCGCGGCAGCTCCTCGACGAAGCGGATCAGCTTCGGCGCCTTGAACGGCCCCAGGTGCTCGATGCAGAAATCGCGCAGCTCCTCCACCTCGCAGTGGCTACCCGGACGCCGGATCACGCACGCCATGATCTCCTGCCCGTAGTGGCGATCGGGGATGCCGACCGCGGCCGCGTCGAGCACCGCGGGATGGAGCAGCAGCACCTCGTCGATCTCGCGCGGCGCGATGTTCTCGCCGCCCTTGATGATGAGCTCCTTGATGCGCCCGGTGACGAAGAAGTAGCCTTCGGCATCGCGCATGCCGACGTCGCCGCTGCGCAGCCATCCGTCGGGAAAGAACGCCGCCCGGGTGGCCGCCTCGTTCTTGTAGTAGCCGGGAGTCACCTGCGGGCCGCGGATCGCGATCTCGCCCGGCGTGCCGTCGGCAAGCGGCTTGCCGTGCTCGTCGACGATGCGCGCCTCGCATCCGGAGGGCTTGCCGACCGAGCCCACCTTGCGCTTCGCCGGCTCGTACGGATTCGAGAACGCGGGCGCGACGGTTTCGGTCAAGCCCATGGTCTCGATCACCCCGATGCCGAACTTCGACTGGAACGCGAGCAGGTGCTCCGGCGGGAGCGGCGCCGAGGCGGTGCGGCAGAAACGCACGTGCGCGATCGACTCGCGCGGCGGCACCTGGCCCTCGAGGAGGTAGCTCACCATGGTCGGCACCATGTTGAGCCAGGTGCAGCCGTGGCGCGTCGGAAGCTCCCAGAAGCGGCCGGCGGAGAATTTCGGCGGCATCGCGAGCGAGCCGCCGTGCGCGAGCGGCGCGAGCATGGTGACCGCGAACGCGTTGATGTGATAGAGCGGCAGCACCGCCGTCACGCGATCGCCGGGACCGAGGCGATGCTCGGCGCTGATGGCGTGCGCGTTGGCGCAGAGGTTCGACTGCGTGAGCATGACGCCCTTGGGCTTGCCCGTCGTTCCGGACGTGTACATGAGGAGCGCGAGCGCCTCGGGCGCGACCTCGGGCAGCCGGAACGAATCGTCGCTCGAATGCTCGCCGGGAAGCGAGTCGGCGTCGGGATCGACCTCGACCACCTCGATCGGGCGGCCGATGCCGCGCACCAGGTCGCGCAGCTTCGGCGCCCACTCGGGCGAGGCGAACACGACGCGCGAGTCGCAATGGTCGATCACGTAGCGCATCTGCTCGGGCTGCGAGAGCAGGTTCACCGGATTCACGCAGTAACCTCCCGCCATGGCGCCGAGGAGGATGCGCAGCGTCGCGAGCCCGTTCGGCATCACCAGGGAAACGTGCGCGCCGGGCGCGCCCGCGAGCCGTCCGAGGAGCGCGGCGGCGCGGCGCGAGGAGCGGTCGAGCTCGCCGAAGGTGAGCGTGCGGCCGGTCTCGGTGGCGAGGAAGTAGGTCGCGTCGGGAAGGTCCTTCGCCCGCGCCGCGAGGAGGCCGCCGACGCTCGCCGGATCCGCCATCACTTGCCCCAGCGCTGGAAGTAGCCGCCGAGGAGCTCGTCCACCGTCGGCATGCGCTCCGGGATCGGGCGCGCCACGCGCGTGATGTTCATGTACTGGCGCACGTTGAGGTTGTCGGAGAAGTTGTTGCGTCCCCACGTGCCGCAACCCATCGAGAGCGAGAACGGCAGGCCGTTGTCGAATCCGCCGCCGTTGCCCACGACGTGCACCTGGTTCACGATCACGCGCGCGACCGGAAGCGTGAGCCCGAGGTCGAGCGCGCGCTCGTCGATGCGGCTGTGCAGCGACACCGAGTGCCCGGCGCCCTGGTGTGCGTAGATGCGGCGCACGATCTCCTTCGCCTCCGCGAAGTCGCGCGCGCGATAGACCGTGAGCACCGGCGAGAGCTTCTCCATCGAGAACCGGTGCGTGGGGCCGAAGCCCTTGCCCTCGACGAGCAGCACGCGCGCCGATTTCGCGGCCGGGTTCGAGAGGCCGGCGCGCTTCGCGATCACGGCGGCCGATTGCCCGATCACCGCCGCAGAGAGCTTGCCCTCGGGCCACATGCACGCCTCGAGCTTCGCGCGGTCCTTGCCGGCGACCGGCACGCAGCCGTGGCGCTTCAGGGCCTCGATCATGCGCTCGGCGATCGCCTCCACCAGCACGATGCTGTTCTCGGAGGAGCAGCTGGTCGCGTTGTCGAAGGTCTTCGAGCGCACGATCTTCTCCGCGGCCTCGTCCACGTCCGCGGTCTCGTCCACGATCGAGGCGACGTTGCCGGTGCCCACGCCGAACGCCGGCGTGCCGCTCGCGTAAGCCGCGCGCACGTTGGACTGCGACCCGGTCGCGACGACGAGGTCGCACTGGCGCATGAGCTCGGCGGTGGCGTCCTTGGTGACCGGCGCCGGCAGCAGCTGCACGAGCCCGCGCGGCGCGCCGATCTTGTCGAGCTCCGCGTGGATGTACTCGACCAGCTTCGCGCACGTGCTCACGCCCTTGGGAGACGGTGCGACGATCACCGCGTTGCGCGCCTTGAGGCTGTTGATGATCTTGTTCGCGGGAGTGGCCGCGGGGTTGGTGGAAGGCGTGATCGCGCACACGACGCCCACCGGACGCGCGATCTCGACGATGCCCTTCGCCCGGTCCTCCGAGATGACGCCCACCGTCTTCATGCCGTCGAGGTCGCGCAGGAGGCCGAGCGTCTTGCGGTGGTTCTTGAGGACCTTGTCCTCGACGTCGCCGATGCCGGTGTCCCTCACGGCGAGCTCGGAAAGGATGCGGTTGCGGGCGGGCTCGAGGATCGCCCAGGCGGCCGCCGCGACCAGCTCGTCCACGCGCGCCTGGTCGTAGCCGTCGGCGATCGCCTGCGCGGCGCGCGCGCGGCGCACCAGCGCGGCGATCGCGTCCTTCACGGTCGGCGCACCCCGCGTCTCGACCGTCATGGCTTCACCCCGGTCGCGAGATCGGAGGGCACGCGCTTCGAGCGCAGCAACCCGCGCAGGTAGCGGATCGTGGGCCATGCGAGCGCGATCACGGTCATCACCATGACCACTCCGCTGATGGGCCGCGTGAAGAAGATCGACGCGTCGTTCTGGTAGGCGATCATGCTGGTCATGAAGGAGTTCTCCGCCACCGGCCCGAGGATGCAGCCGAGGACCATCGGCGCGATCGGGAAGCGGAAGCGCTCGAAGAGGTAGCCGACGACGCCGAACACCACGATCATCCAGAGGTCCGTCACGCTGTTCCTCTCGCTGTACGCGCCGACGAAGCAGAAGAGCGCGACGAACGCCGAAGTGACCGCCTCCGGCAGCTTGAGCACCCAGATGAGCGGGCGGATCGCGAAGTAGCCGAGCAGGCACATGCCGATCACCGCGGCGAACATCGAGGCGAAGATGGTGTAGACCATGTCGCCGCTCGTCTGGAAGATCTGCGGGCCGGGCTGCACGCCGTGCAGCAGGAACGCGCCGAGGATCACCGCGGTGGCGCCGCTGCCCGGAATGCCGAGCGCGAGGAGCGGCACCATGTGCCCGCCCACGGTCGCGGTCGAGGCGAGCTGCGGAGCGACGATCCCCTCGGGGATGCCGGTGCCGAGCTTCGCGCGGTTCTTGCCGTACTGCGCCTCCACGCCGTAGGCGACGAACGAGCCGACGGTCGCACCCGCGCCCGGCACGATGCCGCACAGCACGCCGACCACCGAGCTGCGGCCGATGGTGCCCTTCAGCGCGCGCACCTCGCGCCAGTGCGGCAGCCGCGTCTCCACGCCGTGGCCCGATTCCATCGCCGGCGTGGAGAAGCCCTGCTCCATGCGCGCCAGCACCTCGCCCAGGCCGTAGGCGCCCACCATCACGACGAGATACTCGATGCCGTCCTTGAGGATCGGAATGCCGAAGGTGAAGCGGTCCGCGCCGTAGGTCTCGTCCACGCCCACCGTGGCGAGGAGGAGCCCGATGCACAGGCTGATGAGGCCCTTCACCATCGAGTTGCCCGAGAGCGAGACCACGCCCGAAAGCCCGAACAGCACGATGGCGAAGTACTCGGGCGCGTCGAAGCGCAGCGCGAACTTCGCGAACGGGATGGCGAGCGCGACCGCGGAAACCGCCGTGATGAGCCCGCCCACGAGGGCCGCGACGAGCGTCCAGCCGAGCGCGCGCGCGGGCTCGCCGTGGCGCGCCATCGGATAGCCGTCCCACAGCAGCGGCACGTCGAGCGGCTCGCCCGGGATGCGGAAGAGCACGGAGGTGAAGGCGCCGCCGTAGGTGCCCGAGAGGTACATCGCGGTGAGGAGCACGATCGACGACGTGACCTCCATGCCGTAGGTGAAGGGCAGCGCGAGGACCACGCCCATCACGAGCGTGAGCCCGGGCAGCACCGCGACCAGCATGCCCACGACCAGGCCCACGACGAGCGAGGCGGCGTTCGCCGGCGTGAGCAGGTGCAGGAACCCGAGGGCCAGCTGGTGCAGCACGTCTTGCATGGCGGAGGCTTCCTAGTGGATTCCCAGCATCGCCATGAGCCACGTGGACACCGTCTGGAACGGTCCCACGCCGAGCGGCAGCGATACGTACACGACCTTCATGAAGACGAACACGAACGCGAGGCTGCCGATGAGGCTCGAGGCGGCGATCACGCCCGCCCGCCGGTAGCGGCCGACGAGCATGAAGCCCGCGAGGTAGAGCGCGGTCGCGATGAAGAAGCCGAGCACCTGCATGCCGGGCACGTAGAGGATCGTGATCCCGATGCCCGACGCGAGGAGGAGCGGATAGCGCGGGCCATCCTCCTCCTCGTGCGCGGCCGGCGCCTTCGGCTGCGCCTGCGGCGCGGCCTCGCTCGCCAGCGCGAGGCGCACCATCTCGAACGCGCACACCAGCATGAGCAGCACGAGCACCGCGCGCGGCCAGAAATCCGGGCCGAGCTGCCCCGGGCGGCCGAGCGCGGCGAAGCGCGTCGTGTCGTGGTACAGGAACCCGGCGCCCGCGAGGAGCGCCAGGTAGGGCAGCATCGGCTTGAAGCGCAGCTTCATCGCGTCGCGGCCCTCATCCCTTCTTCGCCGCCGCCTGCGCGGCCTTCATGTCGTCGAGCTGCTGGCGCATGAAGGCGCCGGCCTGGTCCGCCGGAATGAAGCTGTGCGGATCGGCATACTGGTCCTGCAGGAACTTCTTGTACTCGTCGCTCGCAGCGGCCTTCGCGAGGGCGTCGCTCAGCGTCTTCACGCGATCGGGCGGCGTGCCGGCCTTCACCACGTAGGAGCGGAACTGCGGCAGCGTGATGTCGTAGCCGAGCTCCTTGGAGCTCGGGCAGTCGGGGAACGCGGCGAGGCGGCTCTTCGCGAAGATGAGCACCGGGCGGATCTGCTTGTTCATGATGAACTGGCGCGTGTCTCCGGCCTGCTCGTAGAGCGCGTCCACGTGCCCGCCGATCACCGACACGTAGCGCTCGCTCGGCTTCGAGTACGGCACCTCGACCACGTGGATGCCCTTCGAGGCGAGGTAGGTGAGCGTCATGTCGTCGACGCTGCCGAAGCCGAGCGTGGCGACCTTGAGCGTCTTGGGCTTCTCGCGCGCTTCCTTCTCGAATTGCGCCCAGTCCTTGAAGCGCCCGTTCTGCGCGACGAAGATGAACGACGGGCACTGCATCATGATCGCGATCGGCGTGATGTCCTCGGGCTTCCAGCGCGGCGAGGGGCCGGCGAGGAGCGCGTTGGTGTCGGCGATGTACACCGCCATCGCATAGCCGTCGGCCTGGTCGGTGAGGAGCTTCGCCATGCCGGTGGCGCCGGTCGCGCCGGGCACGTTCACCACCGGGAGCGAGGTCTTGAGCTCCGGCTCGACGAGCTTCGCGGTGAGGCGCGCGAGCTGGTCCGCGCCGCCGCCCGGTCCCCACGGCACGATCACGTCGATCGGCCGCGAGGGGAACTTGTCCTCGGCGAGCGCGAAGCGCGGGCCGAGCGCGAGGGTGGAGGCCGCGATCAGCAGCGATCGGCGGGTCGTGCGGCGGGGATTGCGTTCATCCATCTCGATCTCCTGTCGTTGTGTGATGCTGAAGCTTCGTTGGCTTCGTGCAGGATGCCATGCCGCGGGGACTCAAGTCATGCGCGAAGCATCCTCCATGCAATAATGGACGCCCTTCCCATGGACATCCTCGATCGGCTCTTCGAGCGCGCGCGCGCTCGCCGTGCGCGCATCGTGCTGCCGGAAACCGGCGACGAGCGCATCGTGGAGGCGGCGCGGCGGCTCGCCGAGCGCGGCCTCGCCGAGCCGATCCTTCCCGCGGACCCGCAGTCCGATCCGCGCCTCGACGAGTACGCCGCGCTCTGGCCTGGCAATCCGAAGATCGCGCGGCGCGCGGTCGCGAAGCCGCTGTTCCACGCCGGCATGATGGTGAAGGCCGGGCACGCGGACGCGATGCTCGCCGGCGCCGCGCATCCCACCGCGCGCGTGATCGAGGCCGGCATGATGACCATCGGCCTCGCGGCCGGCATCCGCACGCCCTCGAGCTTCTTCCTCATGGTGCTCGACGGTCGCGTGCTGCTCTACGCCGATTGCGCCGTGAATCCCGAGCCCGACGCCGAGGCGCTCGCCGACATCGCGCTCGCCTCCGCGGAAAGCTGCCGCGCGCTCCTCGGCGAGGAGCCGCGCGTCGCGATGCTCTCCTTCTCCACCAAGGGAAGCGCGAGCCATCCGAAGGTCGAGAAGGTGGTGCGCGCGCTCGAGCTCGCGCGCGCCCGCGCGCCGGGACTCGCGATCGACGGCGAGCTGCAGGCCGACGCCGCGCTCGTCGCGGACGTCGCGCGGCGCAAGCTGCGCGAAGCGAGCGCGGTGGCGGGCCGCGCCAACGTGCTGGTGTTCCCGGACCTCGACGCGGGCAACATCGCCTACAAGCTCACGCAGCACCTGGCCGGCGCGCGCGCGGTGGGTCCCGTGCTGCAGGGCTTCGCGCGGCCGGTGAGCGACCTCTCGCGCGGGGCGAGCGTCGAGGACATCGTCGCGACCGCCGCGCTGCTCGCCGCGCAGGTCCACTAGCGCGCCTCCATCGGCACGTAGTCGCGCGGTGCCGGGCCGTTGTACACCGTGAGCGGGCGGATGAGGATGTTCGATTCCATCTGCTCGAGGACCTGCACCGTCCACCCCGGCACGCGGCCCACGGCGAAGATCGGCACGAAGAGGTCCGGCGCGATGCCGTTGAGGTAGTAGACGACGCCGGCGTAGAAATCGACGTTCACGTTCACGCCGTGGCGCGCGTAGGGCTTCATCGCCTCCACCAGCGCGGCGAGGATCTGGAACCACTTCGGCTGGCCCATCTCCACCGAGAGCTTCTCCACGCCGGCGCGCATGTGGCGCGCGCGCGGGTCCTCCGCCTTGTACACGCGGTGGCCGAAGCCCATCACCGCCTCGCGGTTGGCGCGCTTGCGCTTCACGTACTCCGCGGCGTTCTGCGGCTCGCCGATCTCCTGGGCCATCTTCATCACGTTCTCGGCCGCGCCGCCGTGCGCCGGGCCCGAGAGCGCGGCGATCGCCGCCGTCATCGCAGCGTGCAGGTTCGCTTCCGTGCCGGCGACCACGCGCGCGGTGAACGCCGAGGCGTTGGAGCCGTGCTCCGCGTGCAGGATCATGTCGATGTCCATGAGGCGCGCCGCGTCCTCGCTCGGGCGCTTGCCCTTGAGCATGTAGAGGAAGTTGGCGGCATGGCCGAGCGCCGGATCGGGCGCGACCGGCGCGCGGCCGTTGCGCACGTGCTCGTGCGCCGCGATGATCATCGGCACCTGAGAGGTGAGTCGGATGCCCTTGCGCAGCGTCGCCTCGGGCGAGTTGTCCGCGACGTCGGGATCGAACGCGGCGAGCGCGGAGACCGCGGTGCGCAGCGCGTCCATCGGGTGCGCGTCCTTCACCACGCCGATGATCTCGAGGATCGCGGGGGGCAGCACGCGCGCCGCGCGCAGCAGCGAGGAGAACCGCGCGAGCTCATCCGCGCCGGGCAGCTCGCCGTGGAAGAGCAGGTAGCACGTCTCCTCGAACGTCGAGCGCTGGGCGAGGTCGTGGATCGAGTAGCCGCGATACCAGAGCTCCCCGGCACGGCCGTCGATGTCGCACACGCGCGAGCGGTCGAAGTACACGCCCTTCAGGCCGCGATGGATCTGGACCTTGTTCTCGACCTTGCCCTCGGCGGGGCTCTCGACCCTGGCTTCCATTCGGTTCCCCTATGCGAAAGTGTCGGCGATGCGCTGCGCGGCCTGCGTGAGCCGCGGCACGAGCTCGATCGCCATCTGCAGCGGCAGGCGCGCGGTGGCCGCGTGCACGGCGACCGCCGCGACGGGCTCGCCGCCCACGCGCACCGGCACCGCCACGCAGGCGACGCCCGCGACGTATTCCTCGTTGTCGAGCGCATAGCCGGTCGCGACGATGCGATCGAGCTCCTTCTCCATGAGCGTGCGGTCGGTGATGGTGCGTTCGGTGAAGCGCGCGAGCGGCATCGCGGAAAGGAGCGCCGCGCGCGGCTCCGCGGGCATGAGCGCGATGAGCAGCTTGCCGCTCGCGCTGCAGTGCACCGGGATCGTGCTGCCCACGGGCAGGTGCAGGCGCAGCGGCCAGTCGGCCTCGACGCGGTCGAGGTACACGAGCTCTCCGCGGTGCAGCATCGCGAGGTTGCAGGTCTCGCCGACGTCGGCGACCAGCTGTCGCAGCACCGCGTGGCGCAGCGCCGCGACCGAATCGTGCGTGAGGATCGCGAGCCCGAGCGAGGAGAGGCGCGAGCCCACCGAGTATGCGCGGCCGGCGGGTTCGCGGCGCACATAGCCGCCGTCCTCGAAGAGCGAGAGCGTGCGATGCAGGCTCGGCTTGGGCAATCCCGTGGCCTGCATGAGCTCGGTGAGCGTCACCGGGCGTCCGGCCTGGACGAGCGCCTCCAGCACCGAGAGCGCCTTCAGGGTGGAAGAGTTCTCCAGGGCCGCCTCGCGGCGCGCGCGTTCGGATGCGTCGACCAGGGTCGCCATATGCCATCCAGCGTAGTGAAAAGATTCCATTGGCGCAACTGTTTCGTTCCGGACAATGGAACCCACTCTTGCAGCGGCCCTTCCCCTGCTATAGTGTTCCGGCAAACGAGACCCCGTATTCCGCTGCCGGAGAACCCGCCATGAACGACATGACCGTGAAAGCGCGCCAGGTGGCGCGCGGCAAGGTGAAGATGACCCCCTCGGAGGCCCTGGTCGAAACGATGGTCGCGCAGGGCGTGACGGACGTCTTCGGCATCGTGGGCTCGGCCTACATGGACGCCCTCGACATCTTTCCCGCCGCGGGCATCCGCTTCATCCCCACCGCGCACGAGCAAGGTGCCGTGCACATGGCGGACGGATATTCGCGCGTCTCCGGGCGCCACGGCGTGTGCATCGCGCAGAACGGCCCGGGCGTCACGAACTTCGTGACCGGCGTCGCGGCGGCCTACTGGGCGCATTCGCCGGTGGTCGTCATCACGCCCGAGACCGGGTCGAACACGATGGGCCTCGGCGGCTTCCAGGAGACCGAGCAGCTGCCGATCTTCTCGAAGATCACCAAGTACCAGGGCCACGTGAACAACAAGGCGCGCATGGCCGAGATCGCCGCGCGCGCGTTCGACCGCGCGATGCTCGAGATGGGCCCCACGCAGCTCAACATCCCGCGCGATTTCTTCTACGGCGACATCGAGTGCGAGATCGCGCAGCCGATGCGCATCGGACGCGGCGCCGGCGACGAGGCGGCGCTCGAGCGCGCGGCCGAGCTCCTCGCAAGCGCGAAGTTCCCGGTGATCCTCGCCGGCGGCGGCGTGATCATGGCCGAGGGCTCGAAGGAGGCGGTCGCGCTCGCCGAGCTGCTGCACGCGCCGGTGGCGGAAAGCTATCTCCACAACGACGCGTTCCCGGCATCGCATCCGTTGTGGGTCGGACCGCTCGGCTACCAGGGCTCGAAGGCGGCGATGAAGCTCATCTCGAAGGCGGACGTCGTGATCGCGCTCGGCACGCGCCTCGGCCCCTTCGGCACGCTTCCGCAATACGGCATGGACTACTGGCCCAAGAACGCGCAGATCGTGCAGATCGACGCGGACCCGCGCATGCTGGGGCTCGTGAAGCCGATCTCGGTCGGCATCAACGGCGATGCGCGCGCGGCCGCCGCGGCGCTCGTGCAGCGCCTGAAGGGCAAGTCCCTCGCCTGCCAGCAGAACCGATCCGAGCGCGAGGCGACGATCCGCGACGAGAAGTCGGCGTGGGAGCAGGAGCTCGAGAAGTGGACCCACGAGACCGATCCCTACTCGGTCGAGGTCGCCAAGGGCGTGAAGGCCATGCATCCGCGCGAGATGCTGCGCGCGCTCGAGCGCGCGATGCCGAAGGGCGCCATCGTCTCCACCGACATCGGCAACATCTGCTCGGTGTCGAACTCGTACCTGCGCTTCGACGAGCCGCGCTCGATGCTCGCGGCGATGAGCTTCGGCAACTGCGGCTACGCGTTCCCGGTGGCGTGCGGCGCGAAGCTCGCGCGTCCCGACCGCCCCGCGATCGCCTACGTGGGCGACGGCGCATGGGGCATCAGCCTCAACGAGATGCTCACCTGCGCGCGCGAGAAGATCGGCGTCACGGCGGTGGTGTTCAACAACGGCCAGTGGGGCGCGGAGAAGAAGAACCACGTGGATTTCTACAGCCGGCGCTACCAGGGCGTGGAGCTCGCGAACCCGAGCTGGGCGGCGGTCGCGCGCTCCTTCGGCTGCGAGGGCGTGACGGTCGACAAGGTGTCCGACGTGGGCGATGCGCTCGCCGAATCGGTGAAGCGCCAGTCCGAGGGCAAGGCGACCATCGTCGAGATGATGGTGACGAAGGAGCTGGGCGACCCGTTCCGCCGCGACGCGCTCTCCAAGCCCGTGCGCCACCTCGAAAAGTACAAGTCGTACGTCTGAACGCGCGCCGGAGGCGGCGATGATCGATCTCTACTACTGGACGACGCCGAACGGCCACAAGATCACGCTCTTCCTCGAGGAGGCCGGGCTCGAGTACCAGGTGCACCCGGTGAACATCGGCAAGGGCGAGCAGTTCGCGCCCGATTTCCTCGCGATCGCGCCGAACAACCGCATCCCGGCGATCGTCGACCACGCGCCCGCCGGGGGCGGCAAGCCCATCAGCGTGTTCGAGTCGGGCGCGATCCTGCTCTACCTCGCGGGCAAGACCGGCGCGTTCATCCCGAAGGACCTGCGCGGCCAGGTGACGACGCTCGAGTGGCTGATGTGGCAGATGGCGGGCCTCGGTCCCATGGCCGGCCAGAACCACCACTTCGCGAACTACGCGCCCGAGAAGCTCCCCTACGCGATCGAGCGCTACGTGAAGGAGACCTCGCGCCTCTACGCCGTGCTCGACAAGCGCCTCGCCGGGCGCGACTTCATCGCCGGACGCGAGTACACGATCGCCGACATGGCGTGCTATCCGTGGATCATCCCGGACCGCCAGGGGCAGAGCTTCGACGATTTCCCGAACCTCAAGCGCTGGCACGCCTCGATCAAGGCGCGGCCGGCCACGGCGCGCGCGTACGCGCTGGTGAAGCAGGTGAACCCGGGCGCGGGAGGCATCCGCACCGAAGAGGAGCGCAAGATCCTCTTCGGCCAGGACCGCAGCGTGGTGAAGTAGGGAGCGCTACTCCGACTTCAGCTCGTCGTTGATCGACTTGATGGTCTTGTTGTAGTCGTCGGCCGCGGCCGAGGCGGCATCCTGGTTCGCCTTGGCGAGCGCCTGGTGCTCCGCTACGTACGCCTTCATGCAGTCCTCGTAGCGCTTGATGTCCTTGTTGAAGCGCTTCATCGCGAAATCGTCGTTGCGCATGGCCGAGCCCGGTGCGCGCGGCGCGGTGCCGCAATCCGGCTTGGGAATTTGCGGCGCATCGGCGGCGTAAGCGGCGACGGCGACGGCGAACGCCGCCGCGGCGATGAAAAATTTGCGGATCATGGCAAGTCCTTCGTTGCGGGATTCGATGCCGCGTAGCTTACCGGAATCGCTTCGGCGCGCGGCGGCTCAGGCGGCCTTCCCGCCGCGCTCGGCGCGATGCAGCCGCTCGCGGATCGACTTCGCGATTCCCGCCGCATCGAGCCCGCAGTCGGCGAGGAGCTGCGCGTGGTCGCCGTGCTCCACGAAGCGGTCGGGAAGCCCCAGCATGAGCACCGGCACGGCGAAACCGCCGGCGGCGAGCGCTTCGGCCACCGCCGAGCCCGCGCCTCCCGCGACCGCATTCTCCTCGACCGTCACGACGAGCTCGTGCGTCTCGGCGAGGCGGAAGGCGAGGTCGCCGTCGAGCGGCTTCACGAAGCGCATGTTCGCCACCGTGGCGTTCACCTCGGCGCCCGCCTCGAGCGCGGGCTTCACCATCGAGCCGAAGGCGAGGATCGCGATGCGCTTGCCCTCGCGCCGCACCTCCGCGCGTCCGACGGCGAGCGCCTTCATCTCCGGCTGCACCTCGACGCCCGGGCCGGTGCCGCGTGGATAGCGCACCGCGCCCGGCGCACCGAGGCGAAATGCCGTGTAGAGCATCTGCCGGCACTCGTTCTCGTCGGCGGGCGCCATCACGGTGAGGTTGGGAATGCAGCGCAGGTACGAGAAGTCGAACGCGCCGTGGTGCGTGGGTCCATCGGCGCCGACCAGGCCCGCGCGGTCGAGCGCGAATACCACCGGGAGATTCTGCAGCGCCACGTCGTGGATCAGCTGGTCGTAGCCGCGCTGCAGGAAGGTGGAGTAGATCGCGAGCACCGGCTTCAATCCCTCGGTCGCGAGGCCCGCCGCGAAGGTGACCGCGTGCTGCTCGGCGATGCCGACGTCGAAGTAGCGCTCCGGGAATTCCTGCGAGAAGCGCACGAGGCCCGATCCCTCGCGCATCGCGGGCGTGATCGCGACCAGGCGCGGATCGGCGCGCGCCATGTCGCACAGCCAGTCGCCGAAGACCTGCGTGTAGGTCGGGCGCGGGCGCGCGTCCGCCGGCGGCTTCGACTTCACGATGCCGATGCCCGGATCGAACTTGCCCGGGCCGTGGTAGGCGATGGGGTCGTCCTCGGCGAGCTTGTAGCCGTGGCCCTTGCGCGTCACCACGTGCAGGAACTGCGGCCCGTCGAGGCGCTTCACGTTGTTGAGCGTGTCGACGAGCACGTCGAGGTTGTGCCCGTCGATCGGCCCGGTGTAGTTGAAGCCGAACTCCTCGAAGAGCGTGGAGGGCGTGAGCATGCCCTTCGCGTGCTCCTCGAAGCGCTTGGCGAGCTCCTTCATCGCGGGCGTGGCCGAGAGCATCTTCTCCGCGGTCTTGCGGGTGGCCGCGTAGAAGCGTCCCGACATGAGCTTCGCGAGGTAGTTGTTGAGCGCGCCCACGTTCTCCGAGATCGACATGTCGTTGTCGTTGAGGACCACGATCACGTTGGCGTTCGCCTGCTTCGCGTTGTTGAGCGCCTCGAAGGCCATGCCGCCGGTCATCGCTCCGTCGCCGATCACCGCGACCACGCGCCGGTCCTCGCCGAGGCGCTTCGCGGCGACCGCCATGCCGATCGCCGCGGAGATCGAGGTGGAGGAGTGCGCGGTGCCGAACGCGTCGTAGGGACTTTCCTCGCGCCGCGGAAAGCCCGCGATGCCGCCCTTTTGCCGCAGCCGGCGCATGCCTTCCCGCCGGCCGGTGAGGATCTTGTGGCCGTAGGTCTGGTGGCCCACGTCCCAGATCAGCCGGTCCTCGGGGGTGCGCAAGACGTAGTGCAGGGCGATGGTGAGCTCGACCGTGCCGAGGTTCGCGGCGAGGTGCCCTCCGGTCGCCGAAACCGACTCGAGGATGAACGCGCGCAGCTCCCCCGCCAGCTCGCCGAGCTGCCGCCGCTCCAGGCGGCGCAGGCGCTGCGGATCGTCGATCGACTCGAGGAGGGGATAGGCGGCCATGGAACCTGACATTCTAGCGCTCGCGCTTCACGATGAACTCCGCGATCTCGGTGAGCCGGCGCGCGCGATCGCCGAAGCCCTCGAGCGCCGCCCTCGCATCCTCGAGCAGCTCCCGCGCGAAGCGCTTCGCCTCGGCGACCGGCATGAGGCTGGTGTACGTGGGCTTCTCCGCCGCGCGGTCCTTGCCGGCGGTCTTGCCGAGCGTCGCCGCGTCGCCCTCCTCGTCGAGGATGTCGTCCACGACCTGGAAGGCGAGGCCGATGCACTTCGCGTAACGGTCGAGGCGCTCGAGCTCGGCCTGCGCGAGCTTCTCGCCGCAATGCGCGCCGAGCAGGATCGAAGCGCGGATGAGCGCCCCGGTCTTGAGGATGTGCATGTACTCGAGCTCGGCGAGCGTGAGGTTGCGGCCCACCGCGTCGAGGTCGATCGCCTGCCCGCCCGCCATGCCGCGCGAGCCGCACGCCGCGGCGAAGAGCCGGATCATCTCGAGCTGCACCTCGGGATCCGGGGCGAGCCGATGCTCGGCGAGGAGCTGGAACGCGAAGCTCTGCAGCGCGTCGCCCGCGAGGAGCGCCGTGGCTTCGTCGAACTCGACATGGCAGGTGGGCTTGCCGCGGCGCAGCACGTCGTCGTCCATGCACGGCAGGTCGTCGTGGATGAGCGAGTACGCGTGGATCGCCTCGACGGCGCAAGCCGCGATGTCGAGCCGCTCGGCCGCCGCGCCCGAAAGCTCGCCCGCCGCGAAGACCAGCATCGCGCGCACGCGCTTGCCGCCGCCGAGCGTCGAGTAGCGCATCGCGTCGTGCAGCCGCCGCGGCTCGATGCGCGCCGCGGGAAGCGCTCGTTCGAGCGCCGCCTCGGTGCGCGTCGCGACCGACCGCGACCACTCGTGGAAATCGGGCGCGCTCACTTCGAGCCGGGATTGAAGTCGCGCAGCACTTCCCCGTCGAGGATCGCGATGCGCGCCTGCGCGTCGGCGAGCTTCGACTCGCAGTAGCGGATGAGCTCGGCGCCGCGCTGGTAGGCGGCGAGCGATTCCTCGAGCGGGAGCTTGCCGTCCTCCATGCGGGCGACGAGCGCCTCGAGCTCGGCGAGCGCCTGCTCGAAGGTCTGGGACGGCGTGGAGGGAGGCGTTTCCGGGTTCGGCATCGGAGCGTCGTGGGCGAAATCGCGAAGCCGTCCATGATAACCCGCGGCATGGTCGGGATGGAGCGAAGGTCTTGAAATACAAGGTAACTCGCCTCAAAATAGAGGCGTATCGGTCGGGACGGAGGCTGCAGAGTTAAAAGCTGGCTGACTCGATGAGCCCGCGTTGTTTTCACTTCGCTTGCCCTGGAGGTGCGGATAATGACGGATCTGGCGAGCCAGAAATCCTTCACGCGGTCTTCTCCCCACCTGCCGCTCTCGTGGTACTTCGACGCGAGGGTGGCGGAAATCGAGTCGCGCCGCCTGTTCGAGCGCGGACCCGGCTACGTGGGCCACGCGCAGATGGCGCCCAATCCCGGCGACTATCGCGTGCTCGACTGGCGCTCGAACGGCGCGTGGACGCTCGTGAACAACGACGGCCGCCACCACCTCGTCTCCAACGTCTGCCGCCACCGCCAGGCCCTCATGCTCGAGGGCTGCGGCACGCTTCCCGGCGGCACCATCACCTGCCCGATCCATCGCTGGGCGTACGACTCTTGCGGCAAGCACCTGGGCGCCCCCTCGTTCTGCGAGCACCCGGGCCTCGACCTGCCGCGCCAATCGTTGCAGCGCTGGAACGGGCTGCTCTTCAACGGCAAGCGCGACGTCGCCCGCGATCTCGCGAAGCTCGGCGTCGCGAAGGAGCTCGATTTCGAGGGCTACGTGCTGAACAAGGTGGACCTCGTCGAGTACGACTTCAACTGGAAGACGTTCATCGAGGTCTACCTCGAGGACTATCACGTCGCGCCGTTCCACCCGGGGCTCGGCCACTTCGTCACCTGCGACGACCTGCGCTGGGAATACGGCGACTGGTACAGCGTCCAGACGGTCGGCGTGAACGAGGCGCTCGGCAAGCCCGGCAGCGACGTCTACCGCATGTGGCACGAGCAGGTGCTCAAGTACCGCAACGGCGAGCCGCCGCCCCACGGCGCGATCTGGCTCACGTACTACCCGAACGTGATGGTCGAGTGGTACCCGCACGTGCTGGTGGTCTCGTCGCTCTATCCGCGCGGGCCGGACAAGTGCGCGAACGTGATCGAGTTCCACTATCCCGAGGAGATCGCGCTCTTCGAGCCGGAGTTCGTCCAGGCGCAGCAGCAGGCCTACCACGAGACCGCGCTCGAGGACGAGCAGATCTGCCTGCGCATGACCGAGGGCCGGCGCGCGCTCCTCGAGGACGGCCGCGAGGAGCACGGTCCCTACCAGTCGCCCTACGAGGACGGCATGGTGCACTTCCACGAGTTCATGCAGCGCGAGGTCGGGCCCCACGCCTGAGCGCGGGCCCTGGTCGCGCCGCAGCACGCGCCGCTAGTCGCGCCGCAGAGCGCGCGCCCAGCCCGACGCCGCGGCGATCGTCATCGCGGCCCCGGCAATCCCGAACACCGCGCGCCCCAGCCACGGACCCGGCGCGAGCCCGGCGCCCGCGAATCCGAGCGAGATGCCGCCGGTGAAATGGCGCTCGCCCGGCGCGAACGCGACCCAGTCCAACGTGATCGCGAAGGCGGAGAGGAGCGCGGCACCGAGCCACCTGTTGACGCGCGGACCGGTACCAGCCGAGGCGAGCATCGCGCCGCCGAGGATGAAGATCATTGCCGCCGGAGCGAACATGTAGTCGTCGAACGTGGGACGCGGTACCTGCGCCGCGTGATAGGCGCCGGCGCCCAGCATCAGCACGCCGAGCGATGCACAGACGATCCCGAACGGGATGGATCCAGCGCGCGCGGCCCGATCCGCGCGCGCGGCCGGTCCCTCCCGCGCGGCGAGCCACCTCGCGAGCGGCACGAAGACGAGGCTCGAGACCGCCGCGATGGCGACGAGCGTGAGGTCGCTTCCGAGCCGGGCGGCGCGTCCCTCGTGCCAATCCGCGAGCGAGGCGAGGCCCGTGAAAGCCGTCGCGAGCAACGAGAAGAGACCGAGCGATCCGAAGAGGCTGCTGGTCCTCGCCATCGCTCGCGGCTACTCCTCGTCGAACTCGTGCACCACCGCCCAGAGCGTGGCGAAGGTGTGCTGCGGGAAGTCGTCGTGGAGCGCCTCATAGTCCTCGGCGCGCACGGGCTCGCGCTCCTTGCCCTTGCGGATCTCGAACCAGCGCTGCTGGATCTTCTCGCGCACCGCGTGCGGCGGCATCGCGGGCCGGCGCAGCGTCGAGCTGGTGCCCGAGAACAGCCGGCGCTTGAGCGTCACGTCCGCGGACGAGATCCGAAAGAGCTTGGTGAGCATGTTGGAGGTGGCGCCATGGATGATGAAGTGCTCGAGCTGGCGCGACCTCTTGTTGAGGTAGTCGACCTGCCGCAGCCCGTGCTCGAGGGAGCCCGCGTCGATCTGCACCGCGACGCGCGGCTCGGTCATCTCCGAGAGCTTCACGAGCTCCGCGGTGCTGAGCGCCGTGAGCTCCTCCACCTGCCGCTCGGTGAACCCTTCCGGCGGCGGCGCCTTGTCCTCGGCGCCGCGCTGCAGCTCGCGGATGAGTTGCGCCAATACCAATAGCCTCAGCTGCTGGTCCCGAATGACGATCATCGGACCCTCGTCTCGCCGCTTTCACAGTGGGGTGGCGGGTCGCATGCCCGCCTTCGCGCAAAATGCTCCGGCACCCGCGTGAAGTCAACCGGAAATCCCCACCGGCGCGGCGCATTTCAGCCGATGAACTGCGCCTCAGTCCTCCTCGTGCTCGAGCTTGAACTGCGAGGCGAGCTGCTGCTGCGCCTGCGGCGGCACCGGCGCATAGTGGCTGAACTCGATCGTGTACGCGCCCTGCCCGCCGGTCACCGAGCGCAACCGCGACTGGTAATCGGCGATCTCGGAGAGCGGCACCATGCCCTGGATCGACATGAGGTCGCCGCCGGTCGATTGCGTGCCGGTCACCTGCCCGCGCTTTCCGGCGATGTCCGAGGTGAGGTCGCCCACGAAGCGGTCGGGCGCGGTGATCTCGATGGTGACGATGGGCTCGAGCATGATCGGCGAGGCCTTGAGGATCGCGTCGATGACGGCCTTGCGGCCCGCGGTCACGAACGCGATCTCCTTCGAATCGACGTCGTGGCTCTTGCCGTCGTAGACGATCACGCGCAGGTCCTCGACCGGATAGCCCGAGATCACGCCGTGGTCGAGCGCCTGGCGCACGCCCTTCTCGACCGCCGGAATGAAAACCGTCGGGATCACGCCGCCCTTCACCTCGCTCGCGAACTCGAAGCCCGCGCCGCGTGCGAGCGGCTCGATGCGCAGGAACACCTCGCCGAACTGGCCCGCGCCGCCGGTCTGCTTCTTGTGGCGGCAGTGGCCCTCGGATCTCTTCGTGATGGTCTCGCGGTACGGGATCTTCGGCGGCTTCACCGTGACGTCGAGCTTGTACTGCTGCTGCATCTTCTCGAGCTTGGTGCGCATGTGGAGGTCGCCCAGCCCGCGGATCACCGTCTCGTGCGTGGTGGGATGGCGCTCGATCCACAGGCACGGATCCTCGACCTCGAGCTTGTGCAGCACCTCGAAGAGCCGCTGCTCGTCGCCCTTCTTCTTCGTCTCCACCGCGATCGAGTGCATCGGCGTCGGGAACTCGAGCGAGCGCAGTCGGATGTGGTCCTCGTCGTGCGAGTCGTGGAGCACCGCGTTGAACTCGATCTCCTCCACCTTCGCCACCGCGCCGATGTCGCCCGGCACGAGGGAATCGACTTCAACGTACTCCTTGCCCTGCAGCTGGAACAGGTGTCCCGCCTTGAACGGCTTCTTGCCCTCGCCGATGTAGAGCTGCGTGTCCTTGCGCAGCGTGCCCTGGTGGACGCGGAACACGGCGACCTTCCCCACGTACGGGTCCATGATGATCTTGAACACGTGCGCGAGGACGTGCTTCGACGGATCGGGCTCGGAATGGAATTCCTCGCCCTCGGTGGTCGGCGAGCGCACGAATTGCGGCGGATTGCCTTCCGCGGCGTTCGGCGCGAGCCGCGCGAGGATCTCGAGGAACTCCGCGACGCCCGCCCCGGTGCGCGCCGAGGCGAAGCAGACGGGAACGAGGTGGCCTTCGCGCAACGCCGCCTCGAACGGCGCGTGCAGCTGCTCCGGCGCGAGCTCCTCGCCCTGCTCGAGGTAGGTCGCCATGAGGTCCTCGTCCACCTCGACCACCTGGTCCACGAGGGCCGCGTGCGCCGCCTTCACCGAGGAGAAATCGGATTCGCCGTCGGGATTGAAGAAGCAGTCGACCACGTCCTTGCCGCCGTGCGAGGGCAGGTTGATCGGCAGGCATTCCTTTCCGAACACTTCCCGGATGCGCGCGAGGAGCGCCTCGAGGTCCACGTTCTCCGCGTCGATCTTGTTCACGAGGATCATGCGGTCGAGCTTGCGCCTGCCCGCGGCGCGCATCATGCGCGTGGTGTTGAGCTCGATGCCGGTCTGCGCGTTGATCACGATCACCGCGAGGTCGACGGCGGCGAGCGCGGCGATCGACTGGCCCGCGAAATCGGGCATGCCGGGCGTGTCGATCAGGTGGACGTGGATGCCCTTGTAGGGAAAATTTACCAAGGCCGACGAGAGCGAGTGCCCGTACTGCTTCTCGAGCGGATCGAAATCGCACACCGTGCTGCCGCGCTCGGTGCCGCCCATGGCGCCGATCACGCCGGCCTTCCACAGCAGCGCCTCGGCGAGCGTGGTCTTGCCCGCGCCGCCGTGCCCGACCAGGGCCACGGTGTGGATGTTCTCGGTGGAATATTTCGCCACGTCGATCGCTCCTGTCTGCTGCGGGGCGCAGCCAAGCGTTTGCGGGGGATGCGAAGCCGGAACCCCAAGGGTACACAACCTCGGCGCGGCGCGCGCGGTGCAGCGCAGCGGGACGACGAGCTCAGGGAGCGATCTCGAGCTCGACCAGCACGGACTCGCCGGCGATCGCCTCCACGAGCGCGAGGTGCGCGCGAATCGCGGCACGCGCGCATTCGATCGCCTCGACCTCCGTGGATCCGCGGCGCGCGCATCCCGGAAGCTCCGCGACGCAGGCGACGTATCCGCCGTTCGCGCGATGCAGGGCGAGGCGAAAGCGCGACGTAACGGAGGCGGCGATCACGAGCGGCGGCATGGCGAGCGGAAGGTTCGAGCGTAGAGCGCGCCGCGCGGCCTCGCTCCCCGAAATCCGCTTCCATCGGATCGCGATTTCCGCACGAATCGCCGCGCGAGCGCGCCTACGATCGCTCCCACCTTGCGCAAAGCGTGACGAAGCGGGTGAAGGGCGAGCCGAAGGAGGACGACGTGAAAGAGCTGAGCCTCGAGGAAGTGCTGCGAATCGCCGGCGGCGTGCCGGCCGCCGCGGCGCTCGACGACGTGAGCTACGCCGCGCCCGCCGAGGCGCACGCGGATCCGGTCGACTACGCGCGCCTGCTCGAGGGCGAGTTGCGCACGAAGGCGCCGGGCTGAATGCAACACGCTTGGGCGGCGAGATCGCCACCCGACGGCTCCGGGGCCTCCAGGTTGCTTGCCCGGGAGCACCGAATCCAGCAACCGAATCCTCGCAGGAGAAACACCATGAAGGAGTTGGACAGGAAGGACACGCCCGAGGTGGGCGGCGGGAGCGTCGGCACTACGGCCGTTCCCGGAGGACCGATCATCGCCCCGTTCCCGCCGCCGGACTACCCGCAGTACCCGGGGACACCGGTGCTCGAGCCGGTGACCGGCACGCAGAAATACTGATCCAGGAAATCGCGAAAGGAAGGCTCACATGGAAGCGAAAGAGAACCCGGGCCAGGGTCCGGGCACCGAGATCGCCGCGGAGAATGCGGCGGACGTGTCGGGAGGCGATTGCACCACGGTGTCGGTGGGACCGGTGACCGTTTCGGGCAGCGGGTCGGTCGGCGACGCGCTGATCTCGATCTACGACGGCGCGGTCTCCGCCACGTCGCACGTGATCGAGACGGTCGCCAACGCCGCGAAGTGATGGATCGGCCGGGGCCCGGGCCCCGGCCGGCGACGATCGCCGCGATGCGCTACCCCGCGCAAATCCCGCCGCCGCTCGCCGACCCCGCGTTGAAAACCTCGCAGGTCGGCTTGCTCCTCGTCGTGATCTACGTCCTCGCCACCGCGCTCGGCATCCTGTGGGGTCGAACCTCGGACCCGGCGGTGCGCTTCGCATGGGAGACGCTGCTCGTCCACGCGGTGGCCGCGCTCTGCCTGGTCGTGTTCGTGATCGCGGTGCCGCAGTTGCGCCGCTCGCTCGCATCGCTCTACGCGCCGGGACGGATGCCGCTTTCGGCGGGCGACGTGCTCGCGTTCCTCGCGGTGATGATCGCGTGGGGACTCGGCGCGCACCGCTTCCTGGTGCTCTATCCGTTGCTCGCATGGTATCCGCCGTCCTATTCCGTGCTGGTCGACGCGGCGAGCGGATGGACCAGCACCGCATTCGTGCTCGCGTGGTCCGTCATGTCCGGGGTGCTCGCGCCGTTTTCCGAGGAGCTCGTCTTCCGCGGCATCCTTCTCAACCTGTGGCGCAGGCGGTGGGGCGGCGCGCGGGCCGTGGGCTTCTCGGCGATCGCGTTCGGCGCGTTCCACTTCCAATACGCGGTCTTCGCCATCGTCGCGGGAATCTTCTTCGCGCTCGTGTACCTGAAATACGCGAGCCTGTGGCCCGGAACGCTGCTGCACGCGCTCTACAACCTCCTCGCCGGACCGTTCGCCCTCGGCCGGCTCGTCGTGCAGAAGAACGCGGACTCGATGCTCGCGGTGAGCGAGTGGCTGCCCGAGCTCACGCTCACGCTCGCGTTCTTCCCGCTGCTCGTCCTCTTCTGGCGCCGCTTCCGTCCCGCGAACTGAGCTCCCGCGGCACCCGATGAGCTCCGGCCTCTTCCGCGCGCAGGTGCGCGACCATGCGCAGAGCGCCTGGCTGGGAACCATCGTCCTCATCCAGCCGGCCTCGTTCGCGTTTCTCGCGGCCTGCGCGTTCGCGATCGCCGTCGCCATGGGGGCGTTCCTCGTGCTCGGCGAGTACACGCGCAAGGCACGCCTCGAGGGCATCGTCGCGCCGCAGCAAGGCGTGGTGCGCATCCTCGCGCCGCAGCCGGGCATCGTCGAGAGCGTGCGCGTCGCCGAGGGCGACGAGGTCGCGCGCGACGCGCTCGTCGCGACGCTCGCCGACGCGCGCGAGAGCGCCGCGCGCGAAGCGGACGGGAGCGCGGTCGCCGAGCGCCTGCTCGAGCGCGGCCGCGCGCTCGCTCGGCAGCGCGCGTCCACGGCGCAGGCCGCATCCAGCGAGCAGGCCGCCGCGACCGAACGCGTGCACGGCCTCGAGCGCGAGCGCGAGGCGCTCGATCGCGAGATGGAGACGCAGTCGACGCGCGTCGAGCTCGCCTCGCGCGGCATGGATCGCGCGCGCGAGCTCGAGGCGATCGGGTTCCTCTCGATCGCCTCGGCCGATCGCGAGCGCGACGCCGGCATGCAGGCGGTGGCGCAGCTCGAGGGCCTGCGCCGCGCCCGCATCGCGCTTTCGCGCGATCTCGCCGCGGCGCGCCTCGACCAGCAGGCGGCGCGCGCCCGGTCGAGCGCGCAGCTCGCCGCGCTCGACCTGCAGCGGGCGTCGGTCGAGCAGGAGCGCCTCGAGCACGAGCTGCAGTACCGCGCCGCCATCGTGGCGCCGGCGAGCGGGACCGTCGCCGCGATCCTGGTGGAGCGCGACCAGGCGGTGGTGGCGGGAACCGCCCTCGCGACCCTCATCCCCGCGCGCTCGCCCCTCGAGGTGCACCTCTTCGCGCCGTCGCGCTCGATCGGCTTCGTGCACGCGGGCCAGGAGGTGCTAGTGCGCTTCCTCGCCTACCCGCACCAGAAGTTCGGCGCGTATCGCGCGCGCGTGGTCGCGGTCTCCAGGGCGCCGCTTCCCGCGGGAGAGCCGGGCTTCGTCCCCGCGGACGGAGGCCGCGAGCCGCTCTATCGCATCAAGGCGGCGCTCGCGTCGCAGGCGGTGCTCGCGTACGGCAAGCCGCGGGCGCTCAAGGCCGGCATGCAGGTGGAGGCGGACGTGCTGCTCGACCGCCGGCGCCTCATCGAGTGGATCTTCGAGCCGCTGCTCGGCCTCGCCGGAAGGACCTGAGGATGGCGACGCTCGCCGACCTGCGGCTCCTCTCGCGGCCGCGGCTTCCGGTGCTGCTGCAGACGGAGGCGGCCGAGTGCGGGCTCGCGAGCCTGGGCATGGTCGCCTGCTACCACGGCCATCGCATCGACCTCTCCGGATTGCGCCGCCGCTTCACGGTCTCGCTCAAGGGAGCCACGCTCGCTTTCCTGATGCAGGTCGCGGGCCACCTCGACCTCGCGCCGCGGCCGCTCAAGCTCGAGCTCGAGGAGCTTCCGCGCCTGCGCATGCCGTGCATCCTGCACTGGGACCTGAACCACTTCGTGGTGCTCAAGGAGGCCGACGCGCGTGGCGTGGTGATCCACGACCCGGCGCGCGGCGTGCGGCGCCTGCCGGTCTCGGAGGTATCGCGGCACTTCACCGGCATCGCGCTCGAGCTCGCGCCGACCGCGCCGTTCCGGCCGCTCGACGAGCGGCGCCGCGTGCGCCTCGCCGACCTCATGGGACGCGTCGAGGGCCTCGGGCGCTCGCTCGCGCAGGTGCTCGCGCTCGCCGCCGCCCTGCAGGCGATCGCCATCGTGACGCCTTTCTACCTGCAGTGGGCCATCGACGGCGCGGTGGTATCGGCGGATCGCGACCTCCTCACGGTGATGGGGCTCGGCTTCTTCCTGCTCGCGGTGATCCAGGTCGCGCTCACGGCGCTGCGCTCGTGGGTCGTGCTCTACCTCGGCACGACCTTGAACCTGCAGTGGATCGCGAACGTCTTCTCGCACCTGTTGCGCCTTCCCGTGAGCTGGTTCGAGAAGCGCCATCTCGGCGACGTCGTGTCGCGCTTCGGCGCCGTCGGCACGATCCAGCGCACGCTCACCGGCAGCTTCGTCGAGGCGATGATCGACGGCGCGATGGCGGCGGCGACGCTCGCGATGATGCTCCTCTACAGCCGCGGGCTCGCCGCGCTCGCGCTCGCCTCGGTCGGGGCGTACGGGCTCCTGCAGCGCACGTTCTACGAGCCGCTGCGCCGCGCGACCGAGGAGCACATCGTGCACGCGGCGAAGCAGCAGAGCCACTTCCTCGAGACGGTGCGCGGCGTGCAGTCGATCAAGCTCTTCGGGCGCGAGGCCGAGCGGCGCTCGCGCTGGCTGAACCTCGTCGTGGACGCGACCAACCGCGACCTCGCCACGCAGAAGCTCGGCCTCGGCTTTCGCTCGGCGAACGGGCTCGTCTTCGGCATCGAGCGGGTGGCGATCGTCTGGATCGGCTGCCTCCTCGTGCTCGACAACGAGCTCTCGGTCGGAATGCTGTTCGCGTTCATGTCGTACAAGGACCAGTTCTCGGCGCGCGTCGCGGGCCTCGTGGACAAGATGATCGAGCTGCGCATGCTGGGCCTGCAGGCCGAGCGGCTCGCCGACATCGTCCTCGCCTCGCCGGAAGCCGAGTCGCCCGCCGGCACGGCCGACGGCATCGAGGCCTCGCTCGAGGTGCGCGCGGTGTCGTTCCGCTATTCCGACATGGAGCCGCTGGTGCTGCTCAACTGCTGCTTCGCGGTCGCGCCCGGCGAGTCGGTGGCGATCGTCGGCGCCTCGGGCGGCGGCAAGACCACGCTCCTCAAGCTCATGCTGGGGCTCCTCCCGCCCACCGACGGCAAGGTGCTCGCCGGGGGCATCGACATCCGCAAGCTCGGCATCGACCGCTATCGCAAGCTCGTCGGCACGGTGATGCAGGACGACCAGCTCTTCGCGGGCTCCATCGCGGACAACATCAGCTTCTTCGATCCCGGCGCGGAGCCCGCCGCGATCGAGCGCTACGCGCGCATGGCCGCGGTGCACGACGACATCGCCGCGATGCCGATGGGCTACAACACGCTGATCGGCGACATGGGCGCGGCGCTCTCGGGCGGGCAGAAGCAGCGCATCCTGCTCGCCCGCGCGCTCTACAAGCAGCCGCGCATCCTCTTCCTCGACGAGGCGACGAGCGCGCTCGACGTCGCGAAGGAGCGGGCGGTGAACGACGCGGTGCGGTCGCTGCGCCTCACGCGCATCCTCATCGCGCACCGCCCGGAGACGATCGCCTCGGCCGAGCGCGTGATCGTGCTGCAGGGCGGGCGCGTGGCGCAGGACCTGCGCCGCGTGGCGGGGGAGACGAACGCGCCGCAGCGCGCGTCTTCGTGAAGCGCGGGCCCTCGATGCGAGCGGCTGCGATCATTCCGGCGCGAGCGCGGCACCGGCCGACACCAGGCGGACCATATGCGATTCCAGGTCGCGTTCGACCTGCCTGTGCTCGGTCACGTCGTGGACGACGACCGTCGCGCCGACGACGCGGCCTTCCAGGTCGCACAACGGGGAAACGCTGCAGGAGATCGACTTCGGCGAACCGTCGGCACACGGCAGCTCGACCGGCACGTTCGCGGAGGCTTCGCCTTCGACGAGCGTGCTCGCGAGTGCCGCCGGGAGCTCTCCGATCGGCTGGCCGTCGTGCCTCCACCAGCCGAGAATCGATCCTACGCCTGAGCCGTGCGCCGGCGCCATGCTCTTGCAGAGGTCGATGACGGCTCGATTCGTGTGGCGAACGCGTCCCTGAATATCCGTGACGATCACTCCGACCGCGAGGTTCTCCAGCAGCGCGGAAAGCTTGCGGCCCGCGCGCAGCAGCTCCTCGGACTCGCGGATCTGGCGCGCCCTCTCCTTCAGGATCTGCGCCTTTTGCCGGAACGAGGCGTAAATGCCGACCTTCACCTTGAGGATCTCGGGATCGAACGGCTTGCTGAAATAGTCGACGGCGCCGACCTGGTAGCCCTGCTTGATGAACGGATCCTCGTTGTAAACCGCGGTGATGAACACGATCGGAATGTCGCCGCAGCCGTCCATTTTCTTGATCGCGCGCGCCGCCTCGAATCCGTCCATGATCGGCATCTGGATGTCCATCAGGATCACGTCGACGTCCTGGCGCGACGCGAGGATGGAAATCGCCTCGGCGGCCGAAGTCGCCGGAATCACGTTGAATTCGCGTCCGAGCACCGCATCGAGCGCGACAAGATTGGCACGCTGGTCGTCCACGGCGAGCACGTTCGCCGGCTTGAGGTCGTTGAAGCCCATGAATCTCCCTGGAGGAGGATCGCCGTGTGTGATCGCGTAGGAGCGCTCCTACGCGGCCCCGCCAGTATGACTACAGCGTATGTACTCGGCGTGAACCGGGCGGCGGTAACGTTGCGCCGGATGGCCTATCGGATCGTGCAGTCCCTGGTGGGAAAGCGCGCGCATCGGCAGCGGCGCACGAACACCTTATAATCGGCGTTTTTTTCGCGCGCGCAATGACCTCTTCCTGGATGCTCGTCGCCGGATTCCTCTTCGCGACGATGGGCGTCTTCGTGAAGCTCGGCTCCGACTACTTCGGCACCGCCGAGCTCGCGTTCTACCGCTCGGTCGTCACCTTCGTCACGATGCTGGGCGTCGTGCGGGTGCGCAAGGGAACGCTGCGAACGTCGTGCTTCGGCATGCACGTCGTGCGCTCGACGGTGGGCGCGATCTCGCTCATGGCCTACTTCCACGCCATCGGCGAGCTGCCGCTCGCCACCGCCCAGACGCTCAACTACACCTCGCCGATCTTCCTCGCGATCGCGACGCTCGTGGTGTTGCGTGAGCGCTTCTCCGCGAACCTCGTGGGGGCGATCCTCCTCGGCTTCGTCGGGGTCGCGCTGCTGCTGCGGCCGACCTTCGCGGAAGGCCGGCAGGGCGCGGCGATGATCGGCCTCTTCTCCGGCGTGCTCTCGGCGTGGGCGTACCTCAGCGTGCGAACGCTCGGCAAGATGGGCGAGCCGGACTGGCGCGTCGTGTTCTGGTTCGGGCTCGTCGCCTCGATCCTTTGCGCCGGCTGGCAGGCGGCCACCTCGCGCTTCCACGCGGTCCATGCGGACAACCTCTGGGTGCTCGCCGGCATCGGCATCTGCGGCACCGGAGCGCAGGTCGCGATGACGCGCGCCTATCGCACCGGCGACACGCTCGTCGTCGGCGCGCTCTCCTATTCGACGCTCGTGTTCGGCGCGGTCGCGACGATGATCGTGTGGAAGCAGCCGGTCGCGCCGCTCGAGTGGCTCGGCATGCTGGTCATCGTCGCGAGCGGCATCCTCGCCATGCGCTCGCAGCCCAGGGAAGAAGCCGAGGAAGCGGGGTTCGAAAGCTGATGGAATCGATCCTGGAGACGCCCGAAAGCCTCGCGCAGCACCTCGACGATCCGGAGTGGGTCGTGTTCGACACGCGCCACGATCTCGCGAACCCGCAGGCGGGGCGCAAGGAGTACGCCGAGGGGCACGTTCCCGGCGCGTACTTCCTGCATCTGGACGACGATCTTTCGGGACCCAAGACGGGGAGCAACGGCCGGCATCCGCTGCCCGACGTGAACGCATTCGCCGCACGCATCAACCGCTGCGGCGTGCGCCCACGCTCGCGCGTCGTCGCCTACGACGCTTCCGGCGGCTGCTACGCGGTGCGCCTGTGGTGGATGCTGCGCTGGCTGGGTGTCGAGCGCGTCGCGCTGCTCGACGGCGGGTTTCCGGCGTGGCTCCGCGCGAAGCTTCCGGTCTCGAAGGAGACGCCGCCCGCGCGCGAGGGCTCGTTCGTGCCGAGGCCGCGACTGGGCGCGACGGTGGACGCGCCGTTCGTCGAGCGCTTCCGCGCAAGCCGCGCGGCTCGACTGGTCGATGCGCGAGCGACCGCGCGCTACAACGGCGAACAAGAAACGATCGATCCGGTGGCCGGCCACGTGCCGGGCGCCGCGAACCGCTTCTGGCAGCGCAACCTCGGGCCCGACGGCCGCTTCAAGCCGCCCGCCGAGCTGCGCGAGGAGCTGCTCGACCTCCTCGAGGGCGCCGCGCCGGAGAAGTCGGTGCACATGTGCGGCTCGGGCGTCACCGCGTGCCACAACCTGTTCGCGCTCGAGCTCGCGGGCCTCGGCGAGGGCCGTCTCTATCCGGGCTCGTGGAGCGAATGGTGCGCGGATCCGGCGCGCCCGGTCGCGACCGGTCCGCGGTCCGGGTGAGCGCGAACCTCGCGATGCGCGCGGCCGGGCGCCGGGGCGGCGCCGCGCTGGCGCTCGCATTCGCGCTCGCCACCGGGCTCGCGTGCGCGCAGGTTCCGGCGCAAGCGCAGGCGATCGCTCCGCCCGAAGGCCTGGTGCTCGACGGCGTGCCGCCGATTCCCGCGCGCATCGCAGCCGCGCTCGCGCCGTACGCCGCGTTCCGCGCGACCGGCATGCTGTCGTGGCACCCGACGCGGCGCGAGGTGCTGGTGCGACGCCGGCTGCACGCGACCGAGCAGCTGCACCGGGTGGCGAATCCCGGCGTGGCGCCCGAGCCCCTCACCGATTTCACGGACGCGGTGCGCGATGCGCTCTTCGAGCCGACCCACGGCGACTCGCTGGTCTTCCTTCGCGCCGAAGGCGGCAACGAGGTGTACCGGCTCTATCGCGAGGACCTGCCGAGCCGCGCGGTGACCGCGCTCAGCCCCGAGGGCGAGCGCGTGAGCGACTTCGCGTGGTGGCGCCGCGGCGGCCGCCTCCTCTACACCACGCAGCCCGTGGACCGCAACAATCCGGAACGCAAGGCGACCACCACGGTTCACGTGATCGACCCGGCGCGGCCGGCGAGCGACCGGGTGATCGCACGGCTCGAAGGCGGCGGCTGGTTCGACTTCCAGTTCTCGGAGGACGGCAAGCGGCTCGCGTACATCGAGTACCGCTCTGCGAACGCGAGCGACCTGTGGGTGATGGACGTCGCGACCGGCAAGCATCGCCGGGTCACTCATTCCCTGCGCGGCGCGCCCGTCGCCTACGGCAACCCGCGCTTCTCGCGCGACGGGCGCGCGCTCTTCGCGACCAGCGATCGCGGCTCCGAGTTCAAGCGGCTGGTGCGGATCGAGGTCTCGAACGGCCGCGAGCGGCCCCTCACCGCGCACATCGCGCACGACGTCGACGAGCTCGAGGTGTCGTTCGACGCCGGCCGCATCGCGTTCACCACCAACGAGGACGGCGCGAGCGTCCTGCGCTTCCTCGATCTCAGGACGCTCAAGGAGCTGCCGCGCCCGCCGCTCGTGCCGGGCGTGATCGCGCGCCTTTGCTGGCGTCCCGGCTCCGACGAGGTGGCGTTCCAGGTGAGCGGCGCGCGCACCGCGGGCGACGTCTTCTCCTACGACGCGAAGACCAACCAGGTGACGCGCTGGACCAACGGCAACAGCCCCGACCTGAACACGAGCGCGTTCGTCGAGCCGCGCACCATCCGCTGGAAGAGCTTCGACGGGCGCGAGATCAGCGGCCTCGAGTACCTTCCGCCCGCCGCGCGCTTCCCCGGCAAGCGCCCGGTGCTGGTGCAGATCCACGGCGGCCCGGAGGCGCAGGCGCGGCCGCGCTTCATCGGCCGCAACAATTACCTCGTGGACGAGCTCGGCGTGGCGCTCGTCTATCCCAACGTACGCGGCTCGGACGGCTTCGGAAAGACCTTCCTCACGCTCGACGACGGACGCAAGCGCGAGGATGCCGTGAAGGACATCGGCGCGCTGCTCGACTGGATCGCGCAGCAGCCGGACCTCGACGCGAGCCGCGTCTCGGTCGCGGGCGGGAGCTACGGCGGCTACATGAGCCTCGCCTCGGCGATGCATTTTTCCGCGCGCATCGCCTCCGCGGTCGACGTGGTCGGCATCTCCAACTTCGCGAGCTTCCTCGAGCACACCGAAAGCTATCGGCGCAACCTGCGCCGCGCCGAGTACGGCGACGAGCGCGACCCGGCGATGCGCGCCTTCCTCGACTCGATCTCGCCGCTCACGCACGCCGAGCGCATCGCGAAGCCGCTCCTCGTCGCGCAGGGCGAGAACGACCCGCGCGTGCCGGCGAGCGAGGCGCGGGCGATCGTGGCGAGCCTCAAGCGCCGCGGCGAGCCCGTGTGGTTCATCCTCGCGAAGGACGAGGGGCATGGATTCGCGCGCAAGCCCAACGCGGATTTCCTCTTCTGCGCCATGGTCCAATTCCTCCAGGACACGCTGCTCCACTGACGAGGGCCGCGATATACTGGGCGCGCTTCCACGACGCACCCTCGAGGCCTTCGGGAGAGACGCCAATGTCGCAAGCGCTGGGCATCCTGTCGGTTGGGGCCGGAACGCTGCTCGCGCTGGTGATCGCCGCGCTCATCGTCTTCTGGTTCATCGAGGACGTGACGCAGAAGAAGCACGCGGTGCTGCGCAACTATCCGGTGGTGGGAAGGCTGCGCTACTTCCTCGAGCGCCAGGGCGAGTATTTCCGCCAGTACTTCTTCGCCGGCGACCGCGAGGAGATGCCGTTCAACCGCGCGACCCGCGCGTGGGTCTACCGGGTGGCGAAGCAGGAGGACGGCAGCGGCCTCATCGGCTTCGGCTCCACCTACGACATGAAGGCGCCCGGCGCGATCCTCTTCGTGAACGCGCCCTTCCCGGTGCAGGAATGGGAAAAGCAGTCGACGCCGCCGATCGTGGTCGGCGAGGGCTGGTGCGAGCGCCCGTTCCTCGCGCGCTCCGTCGTGAACGTGAGCGGCATGAGCTTCGGGGCGATCTCCAGGCCCGCGGTGCAGGCGCTCTCGCGCGGTGCGGCGCTCGCCGGGTGCTGGCTCGACACCGGCGAGGGCGGGCTCGCGCCCTGGCACCTCGAGGGCGGCTGCGACGTGATCATGCAGATCGGCACGGCGAAGTACGGCGTGCGCGACGCGCAGGGCAATTTCTCGCCGGAACGCGCGAAGGAGCTCGCCGGCCGCGTGAAGGCGTTCGAGATCAAGCTCTCGCAGGGCGCGAAGCCCGGCAAGGGCGGCGTGCTGCCGGGCGGCAAGGTGACGCCGGAGATCGCGGCGATCCGCGGCATCCCGGTGGGCGAGGCCTCGCTCTCGCCCAATCGCCATCGCGACATCGCGAGCACCACGGAGCTGCTCGACCAGGTGGCCGCCATCCGCGCGCTCACCGGGCGCCCGGTCGGCATCAAGACGGCGATCGGCGGATGGTGGTTCCTCAACGACATCGCGGAGAACGTGCTGCGCCGGGGTCTCGAGTACGCGCCGGACTTCCTCGTGATCGACGGCGGCGAGGGCGGCAGCGGCGCCGCGCCGCAGGCGCTCTTCGACCACATGAGCCTCTCGATCGAGGAGGCGCTGCCGCGCGCCGCGGACGTCCTCTACGAATCCGGCCTCAAGGAGCGCGTGCGGCTGGTCGCCTCCGGGAAGCTCGTCACCTCCGCGCGCGCCGCATGGGCGCTGTGCGTGGGCGCGGACTTCGTGAACACCGCGCGCGGGTTCATGTTCGCGCTCGGCTGCATCCAGGCGCTGCGCTGCCACACGAACACCTGTCCCACCGGCATCACGACGCACAACCCGCGGCTGCAGCGCGGGTTGGTCGTGCAGGAGAAATACCTGCGCGTCGCCAACTACGCGATGGGCATGAACCGCGACATCGAGATGATCGCGCACTCGTGCGGCGTCGCTCACCCGCGCCTGCTGCGCCGCGAGCACTGCCGCATCGTGCAGGCGAACGGCGCCACCGCCTCGCTCAACACGCTCTATCCGTATCCGCGCGCGGGCAGCTCGGTTCCGGCGCGCGCCGCGGTGCACGAGCAGGCGGCGGAGTAACGCACCTCCACTCGCGCATCGCCGCCTTGCGCGAGCCTCGCGGCGCCCGGGCTCAGTCGAGCGCGAGGACCGTCTTCACCGCCGCGATGAGGCCGCTGATCTTGAACGGCTTGGTGACGTAGCCGTCGGCGCCGAGCGAGAGCCCGCGCGCGATGTCGGTGACGGCGGACTTGCCGGTCATCATGATGACGGGCAGGCGGGTGATCTTCTGGTTGCCGCGGATGCGCTCGAGGATCGCGAAGCCGTCGCTGTCGGGGAGCGTCACGTCGAGCAGCACGAGGTCGGGAAGCGGCAGCCGGTTGAACTCGGCGTTGATCTCGGTGCGGTTGCGCGCCGAGCGCGTGAGGAATCCCGCCTTGGAAAGCACCTCCGTCACGAGCTTCTGCAGGTCCGCGTCGTCCTCCACCACCAGGACGTTGTAGCGGCTGCCGTTGCGCGGCACCACCTTCTCGCTCGGGCGGCGCGCCATCGCCACGTAGAAACCGGTGCGGGCGAGCTCGGGGCTGCTCGCGACCGCCTCCTTCTTCGCCTTCTCGACGCGCTCGGGCGGCGGGGGCGGTGCCGGCTTCGGCGGCGGCTTGGTGAAGTCGAGGTCGAGGTCTTCTTCGTCCGTCATGGCGGGGCCATTCTATCCATTCCGCACGCCCCCGCAACTCGCGCAGGGCGCAAGCCTACGCCGCCTTCTTCTCGCCGATGCGGCTCTCCTCGCCGCTCAGGAGCTTCGCGATGTTGGACCGATGCCGAAGGACGAGCAGCGCCGCCATCGCGAGCACCGCGTAGAATCGCGCGTCCGCGCCGAACACCCACCAGGTGACGGCCGGCGCGGCGACCGCGGCCACCAGCGCGGCGAGCGACGAGTAGCGGGTCGCCGCGACGACCGCGAGCCACACCGCGATCACCGCGAGGCCCAGGCGCCAGTCGTGCGCGATGAGGACGCCTCCCGCCGTGGCGACTCCCTTGCCGCCATGGAAGCGCAGCCAGACCGGAAACACGTGCCCGACGAAGGCCGCGAAGCCGACCAGCGCGACGAGCTCCACGGCGAGACCGAGCTCGGAAGCGACCAGCACGGCGGCCCAGCCCTTGGCCGCGTCGCCCGCGAGCGTGGCGAGCGCCGCGATGCGGTTTCCCGAGCGCAGCACGTTGGTCGCGCCGATGTTGCCGGAGCCGTAGGTGCGCGGATCGGGCAGGCGCATCGCGCGGCTCACGAGGAGCGCGAACGGGGTCGAGCCGGCGAGGTAGCCGCCGAGCGCGCAGAGGAGCGCGGTCATGGCCATACTCTACAATAGCCCGCCATGGCCTCCGTCACCGTCACCCGAGCCGCCCGCATCTCGCTGTCGGCCATGCGCCGCTGCCCGCCCCAGGCAGGACATCCGCCGCGTCCGTAGCGCCATGGATACGATCTTCCTCCGCGAGTTCCGCGTCGACGCGTGGGTCGGCATCTACGAGTGGGAGAAGCAGCGCGCGCAGACGCTCGAGATGGAGGTCGAGATCGGCATCCCCGGCAACGAGGTCGGGCTCACCGACGACATCTACGACACGGTGAACTACGGCGAGGTGGTCGAGCGCATCAACGCCGAGCTCGCGGAGCGGCGCTTCAAGCTGCTCGAGGCGCTCGCCGAGCACGTCTGCGCGATGATCGTGAACGAGTTCAAGGCGCCGTGGGTGCGCCTGTCCGTCGCGAAGCTCGGCCACGTGCGCAACGTGCGCAAGGTCGGCGTCACGCTCGAGCGCCGGCGCGATCCGGGCGAATGAGGGCGCGATGCTGAAATGGCTGCTGGTGATCGCGGTCGGCGTCTTCGTGCTCACCGCGGCGACGCCGTGGCTCGCGAAGCGCGGCCTGGGCCAGCTTCCGGGCGACATCACCGTGAGCTGGAGGGGCCGGCGCATCCGGCTGCCCTTCACCTCGACGCTGCTCCTTTGCCTCGCGCTCACGCTCCTCGGGCGCCTCGTCTAGCTCGACGGCGCCGCGCCGGCACCTTCCGCCGTATAGATTCCCCGATAGGCCGCATACGTCGAGGCGATCGCGAGCGGCACCCACACGAGATAGCCCAGCCCGAGCGGGATCGCGGCGAGGATCGCGAAGACGAGCATCACGATGCTCCACACCAGGAACGGCAGGAAGTTCTTGAAGCAGCCGGCGAGGCTCTGCTTCATCGCTTCCACCGGCCCCAGCCCGTGCATCACCACGAGCGCGGGCGCGAACCAGAAGGCCGCCGCGAGCGGCACGTAGAGCGCGAGCGCCACCAAGGCGCCGAGCAGCAGCATCACCGCGGAGGCCACGATGTCGTGCACGATCGCCTGCGGGCTCCCGGTGAGGATCGCGCCGAGGAGCGAGAACCCCGCGAAGGCGGCGAACACGAGCAGGATCAGGATCGAGCAACCGAGCACGATGAGCCCGACGATGAGCAAGCTCGCGAAGCGCGTACGGAAACCGGCGAAGAGATGCTCGAGCTCGAAGTCGCCGCCCACCTCGACCGAGCGGCACGCCACGACGAAGCCCGCGATGATCACCGGCTGCAGCACCTGGAAGGCGAGGCCGCCGACGATCGGGATGAAGTTCATCACGATCGCGATCACGATCCACACCAGGATCGAGAGGATCCACATGAGCGGCGCGGGCGTGAAGAGCTTCCAGCCCTGCGCGATCCACGTCCAGCCCGCTCCGGCGCGCTCGCGCCGCGCGGGCAGGACGAGCTGCGGGCCCGCATCCGCTCCTCCGCCGGCCGAATCTTCCATCTGGGTGACGCTCATGGCACCTCCCCGGGAATGCGGCGACGGCCGCGGTCGGGCTCGGAGATTACTCTTCCGTCGCCACGTCAACAAGGATGGGCGAAAGCACGCGCGTGAGCACCTGCGGATCCATCCCCAAGAGGTAGCCGCGCCGCCCGCCGTTGATGTAGATGCGCGCGAGGCCGAGCACCGATCGCTCGAGGTACACGGGCATCTTGCGCCGCGTGCCGAAAGGCGAGGTGCCGCCCACCTGGTATCCGGAGTGGCGCTGGGCGACCTCGGGCCGGCAGGGAAAGACGCGCTTCGCCCCCGCCACGCGCGCGAGCTCCTTCGTCGCGACCTTGCGGTCGCCGTGCATCAGCACCACCAGCGGCTCTCCCTTGTCGGTCTCCATGACGAGGGTCTTCACCACGTCGTGCTCCGGCACGCCTAGCGCGCTGGAGGACACCGCCGTGCCGCCATGCTCGACGTACTCATAATGGTGCTCCGTGTATGCGATGCCGTGGCTCGCGAGCAATTCCGTGGCAGGCGTCGAGGCGCCCTTCATGCGCCGAGCCAGTGGAGCGCGAGCCGCCACACGAGCGAGAATCCGGTGAAGAGCAGCAGTCCGCCGACGACGCGGCGCATCTGCTCCTGCGTGAGGCCGACGTGGATGCGCGTGCCGAGCTTCACCCCGACCCACACGAACGGCGCGAGGACGACCACGCCCAGGACGACCGAGACCTTCAGCACCAGCCCGCTCACCGCGTAGATGACCGCGCGGCTGAAGGCGGAGACCGAGATGAGCGCGGAGGTCGTGGCGCGCACCTGGGCCTTGTCGCCCAGGCGCGCGGAAAGGTAGGTGGCATAGATCGGGCCGCCCGCGCCGAACACGGAAGCGACCGCGCCGCCGACGAGGCCGATCGGCAGCACCCACAGGCGCGAGATCCTGCGGTGCACGTTCGGGTTCACGATGCCGTAGGCGCCGATCGCCATCGTGAAGAGGCCGAGGCCCACGCGCAGGTACTGGTCCGGAACCTTCACGAGGATCGTCGTGCCGATCAGCACGCCGCCGAACATCACCGGGATCAGCCACTTGAGCTCCGCCTTCGACACGTGCTCGCGATTCGCGCTGCCGAGGAAGGCCGAGCACACGCAGTCGATCACGGCCATCATCGGCACCAGGACCGAGACCGGCAGGAAATGCGCGAGGATCGGCACGGTGACCGCGGTCGCGCCGAATCCGCTCAGGCCGAACACGGTGTAGCCGAGGATCACCGTGAGCGGGGCGACGACGAGCAGCCACGGCGAGAGCTGGGCGTAGTCCATCATCCGCGCGGATGGTGCTTCGCGTGCAGCGCCTTCAGGCGCTCGCGCGCGACGTGCGTGTAGATCTGCGTGGTGGAGATGTCGGCGTGGCCCAGCAGGAGCTGCACCACGCGCAGGTCCGCGCCGTGGTTGATGAGATGCGTCGCGAACGCGTGGCGCAGCGTGTGCGGCGAGATCGGGCGCGACATTCCCGCGACGCGCGCATGGCGCTTCACCAGCGCCCAGAACGCCTGGCGCGTCATCGGCCCGCCGCGCGCGGTGACGAAGAGCGCGTCGGACTTGCGTCCGGCGAGGAGCTCGGGGCGCGCCGAGGCGAGGTAGCGCTGGATCCACGCGACGGCCTCCTCGCCGAGCGGGGTGAGCCGCTCCCTGGATCCCTTGCCGAGCACGCGCACGACGCCCATGTCGAGGCTCACCTGCACGGGCTTGAGGCCCACCAGCTCCGAGACGCGCAGGCCGCTCGCGTAGAGCGTCTCCAGCATGGCGCGATCGCGAAGGCCGGCGGCGGTCCCGACCTCGGGCGCGGCGAGGAGCGCCTCGACTTGCGCTTCGGAAAGTGACTTTGGAAGCGAGCGCGGAAGCTTCGGCCGCTCGAGCATCGCCGCGGGATCGTCCTCGCGCAGTCCCTCGCGCACCGCGAACTGGTAGAAGCGCCGCAGCGACGAGACGAGGCGCCCCGTGGTGCGCGCGCTCGAGCGGCGCTCCTCGACCCGCCACGCGAGATGGCGCTGCAGGTCGTGGGCCTCGGCCTCGAGGAGCGCCGCCCCGCGCGCGCCCGCGAGCCACGCGGCGAACGCCGCGACGTCGCGCCGGTAGCTCTCGAGCGTGTTCTTCGCCAGGCCGTCGGCGAGCCAGAGGCCGTCGCAGAAGCGGTCGAGCACGCGGCTATTGGCGTCCGAGAGCGCCTTCATGCCCGAGCAGCCAGCGCTTGATGTCGCGTTCGAAGCCCTCGCCGCGCTCGCCCATGAAGCCGCCGAGGTCGCCGCCGGCGCCGATCACGCGATGGCACGGCACGACCACGGGAATCGGATTGGCGCCGCACGCGCCGCCCACCGCGCGCGCCGAGGAACGGATCTCGCGCGCGAGCTCGCCGTAGGTGCGCGTCGCGCCCGCCGGGATGCGCTGCATCGCTTCCCACACGGCGAGCCGGTGGCGCGTGCCCGCGAGCGCGAGCGGAAGGTCGAACTCGTAGCGGCCGTCCTCGAGGTAGGCCTGCAGCTGCACGCACACGAGGTGCGCGAGCGATCCCTTGCGCGGTGCGGCCGCGGGCGTGGTGGGAGCGAGAAAGCGGATGCCGGTCACGTGTTTCCCGCTCGTGGTGATGCCGAGCGTCGCGAACGGCGCGCGCAGGCAGGCCTCGAACGCGGCCCGCGGCGCTTCAGGCATTCGCGTTCTCTCCGGCGAGCGAGCGGATGCGCGCGAGGAGATCGTCGGGGATCGCGACGCCCGATTCGCGCGCCTTCGCCCGCAGCTCGAGGCGCCGCGCGCCGGGCAGGCGCACGTCCGGATCCTCGAGCATCGCCGCGACCAGCGTCTCGACGCGATCGAGGAACACTTCGCGCCCGGCGAGCGCGGCGGGATCGACCGCGAGGAAGCCCTGGCCGATGCGCGTGGGCTTTCCCTCCTCGGCGAAGAAGCTGTCGGACTCGAAGCCGAAGGCGGCGCCGGAAAGCGCGCAGGCGAGGAGCTCGACGACGATCGCGAGCATCGCGCCCTTCACGCCGCCCGCGGGAAGCATGCTTCCCTCGAGCGCGGCCTTCGCGTCCGTGGTGGCGCGCCCTTCCTTGTCGACCGCCCAGCCCTCGGGGATCGTCCGCCCTTCGCGCGCCGCGACCATGATCTTGCCGCGCGCCACGGCCGAGAGCGACACGTCGATCACGAGCGGCGGCGCCGAGCGGCGCGGGAACACCGCCGCGATCGGATTGGTGCCGAAGAGCGCGCGCCGCCCGCCCCACGCCGGCATCGCCGCGGGCGAGTTGCCGAACGCGATGCCCACGAGGCCCGCCTGGGCGAGCGGCCCGAGGTGGTAGGCCGCGACGCCGAAGTGGTTGCTGTTGGTGACCGAGACGAACGCGACGCCGAACTCGTGCGCGCGGCGCATCGCCTCGCGCACCGCCAGCCCGCACGCCTCGAAGGCGAGGCCCCCGCGCGCATCGACGAGGCACGCGGCCTTCGCGTCGCGCGCGATGACCGGAACCGCCTTGCCGTTCGCGCGTCCGTTGCGCACGTGGCCGCAGTACTGCGGGATGCGCGAAGCGCCGTGCGATGCGAGCCCCTCCATGTCCGCGGCGGCGAGTGCCGCCGCCGTGGCGCGCGCCATGGCCTCGCTCGCGCCGCAACGGGCGAGCGCCGCCGCCATCAACCGCTCGAGCTCGTCCGCACGAATCGTGCTCATGCGGTCACCTCGGCGAGCAGCGTCTGCCCCGGGCGCACGCGCGTGAACCGCACGGGCTTCCATTCGATGTCGAGGCGCCCGCCGGCGAGCCGCACGCGCGAGTAGGCGGAGTGGGCGAGGTCGCCGGCCTGCGGAAAGTCCTCGCGGAAGTGGGCACCGCGCGAATCCTCGCGCGCCGCCGCCGCCGCGCAGATCGCGCTGCTCACGGTAAGGAGGCTGGAGAGGTTGAGCCAGTCATGCCAGGTGAGATTGTAGCGAAGGTCGTCCCCCGCCACGCCGGTGGCGTCGAGCTCGGCGCGCAGCTCCTCGAGGCGCGCGGCGGCGCGCGCGAGGCCCGCCGCGTCGCGCAGGATGCCGACGTCGTTCCACATCACGTCGTAGAGCGATTCGCGCACGCGCTCGAGGTCGCCCGCGGGACGCCCGAGGGGAAAGCGGGCGAGCGCCTCGGCCGCGTCGAGCGCGCCCGGTTCGGGCTCGCGCCACTCGCCCTCGCGCGGCGTCCACGCCGCCATCACGTCGCCCGCGATGCCGCCGAACACGGTCGAGTTCGCGACGCCGTTGCCGCCCAGCCGGTTCGCACCGTGCACGCCGCCGGTGTCCTCGCCCGCCGCGAACAGGCCCTCGATCGCGGTGCGGCAGTCGACGCCGAACTCGACGCCGCCCATCATGTAGTGCGCGGTGGGAACCACTTCCACCAACCCGCCCGCGAGGTCGAAGCCGCAGTCGGCGCAGCGCTCCACCATCCCTTTGAATTGCCGGCGCACGTTCTCGGGGCCGAGGTGGCCCATGGAGATGTACACGCCGCCGTTCGGCGTCGAGCGCCCGGCGCGCATCTCGGAGAAAATCGCGCGCGACACGACGTCGCGCGTGGCGCGCTCGCCGCGCGGATCGTAGCCCGCCATGAAGCGCTCGCGCGCTCCGTTCAGCAGGTATCCGCCCGCGCCGCGCAGCCCCTCCTCGAGCACGGTGCCGGTCATGCGCGTGCCGGCGCCGGCGAGGAGGCCCGTGGGATGGAACTGGACCATCTCCATGTCGCGCAGCCCGAGCCCCGCGCGGAGCGCCATCGCGAGCCCGTCGCAGCTCTTGTCGCCCGAGGGCGTGTGATAGCGGTACATGGTGGGGCCGCCGCCGGTGGCGAGCAGCACGGCGCGCGCCTGCACGAACACCCGCTCGCCGGTGCGCATGTCGATCATCGCGACGCCGGCGATCGCGTTGCCGCCGCGCGCCTTCACGAGCTGGATCGCGCGGTGCTCCTCCAGCCGCTCGACCCCCGCGACCCAGACCTGCTCGGCGAGGCGATTGATGATCTCGATGCCGGTGAGATCACCCTTGTGCACGGTGCGGTCGAACGTCTGGCCCGCGAACGCCTTCTGGTGCACGGTGCCGTCGGGATTGCGATCGAAGAAGCAGCCGAGCTCGTTCTCGAGCTCGTGGATGCGCTCGATCGCGGTCGTCACCAGCGTCCACGCGAGGTCCTGGTCGGGCAGCCACTTGCCGCCCTCGATGGTATCCATGAAGTGGCGCTCGACCGAATCGCCGGCCGCGAGGGCCACGTTGTAGCCTCCCTGGACCATGCGCGTGCAGCCGCATTTTCCGAGCAGGCCCTTCACGGCGATGGTGACCTGCAGTTGCGGCGCCGCGCGCTTGGCGTGCAGGGCGGCGAAGAGCCCGGCTCCGCCGGAGCCGAGGACGAGGACGTCGGTGCGGATTCGTTTCATGGCCATGCGTGGAATTCTAAGCGGGGACGGCCCACGGCCGCCTTGACCTGCGCCATACCGCGCAGGACGCGCGGGAGGCGAGGAATCGGCCGCGCGCGAGGGGATCGCGCGCCGGCCGGCCTTCGGGAATCGTTCAGGCGCGCGCCTCGAGGATCCAGAGTCGCGCGAGGTCCGCCGTGCCGTCGTTGCCGCGCACGCCCTTGAGCGTCTGCACGGCGCGTTCCTTGTGGCCGGTGTGCAGCTCCGCCTCGCCCAGGCGCAGCTTCGCGTCGTCGGGACGCTTGAGGCCGCCCTTCCGGATGCCCTTCTGGATGAGCGCGAGGCCCTTGTCGCCATTGCCGTCGTAGGCGTAGTCGAGCCCGACGCGCACGAGGTCGTCGCCCGACTTCTGCGCCTCGGCTTCCTTCTCCGCCTGCGCGCGGCTGCTGCGGCCGTCGGCGAGCGACTTGTCGACGAGGGCCCGCAGGCGTGCCTGGCGCGCCGCCTCCGCCCCCTTGCCGAGGACCCCGGATGCGTAGCCCTTGTCCATCACCATCTTCGCCTCGCCGGGCACGCCGTCCTGGAGCGCGAGCTGCGCGAACTCCATGTAGTCGTTGGCGCTCGAGAGGTCGCCCACCGCGAGGCGCAGGGCGTATACGTGGATCGCGAGGCGATCGGAGAAGCCGGGCTTCCTCTGCACGCGCGCGAGCATCTCCTTCCAGTACTCCTTCTTCGGGTAGTAGAGGATGAGCTTCTCGGTGGTGGCGACGTAGCCCGCCTCGTCGTCCTGCTTGCGGTAGCAGCTCCTCAGGATCTGGAACTCTTCTTCCGTGGGCCTCTGCGCGTTCTCGCCGTTCAGCATCTTCGCGACCGCGCCGCAGTCGTTGGCGAGGTAGTAGCTCTGCAGCAGCACGGTGCGCATGGCGGCGAGGTTGCCGCCCTCCCGGAAGTAACGCTGCGCCCACTTCGCGGCGTTGGGATAGTCCTTGAGCTTGTAGTAGTCGACCGCGATCGCCTCCACCATCGCGAGCTGCTCCTTGCCGGAGAGCTTGCCGGAGGAGACCACCGCCTCGAAGGACTTGATCGCCTCGGGATATTCGCCCGCCGCATGCGCCGCGCTTCCGCGCATCTGCTGCACGAGGAGGCTCTCGTACGCGGTCTTGTTCGGCACCGCGTCCGCCTCGTTCACCCTGGAGAGCGCCTCGCGGCCCTTGCCCGCCCGCACCAGCGCCTCGGCCGCCTTGAGGGGCTTGCCCACCTCGGGCCGCACGGTATTCTCCGCGGCGAGCGCCGCCGTGGATCCGAACGCGAGGAGGATGCCGGCGATCGCGAAGCGCATGCGCAGGGTCGCGCTCATGGTTCTTCCTTGGCTAGTCGAGGAACTGCTCGGCGCCGATCAGTCCCATCTTGGTGACGCCGTCGCGCTGCGCGGCGGCCATCACGTGCGCGACGTACTTGTAGGTGACGAGCTTGTTGGGCCGGATGTGGAACTCCGGCTGCGGCGACTCGGCCGCGGCGCCGCGCAAGCGCGCGTTCAGCTGGTCGTCGTTCACCTGGTCGCCGTTCCACGTCACGGTGCCGTCGAAGTCGATGTCGATTTCCACCACGGTGGGCGGCACGGGCGGCGGCGGCGGATTGCCCACCGGCATGTTGAGCTTCACCGCGTGCGTCTGGATCGGGATGGTGATGATCAGCATGATGAGCAGCACCAGCATCACGTCGATGAGCGGCGTGGTGTTGATGTCGACCATCACTTCGGGATCCGCCGAGCTCCCCGTTCCCACGGTCATTGCCATGTGTCGTTTCCTTTCGCGCCTATTGCCCGGCGACCGTCCGGATGGGGGGCTCGGTGATGAACCCGATCTTGAGGATCGCGGCGCGCTGGCAGGTCGCGACGACGCGGCCGACCGATTCGTAGCGCACGTTCTGGTCCGCGCGGATGTGCACCTCGGGCTGGGGCTTCACCACCGCGACCTTCTCGAGGCGCCGCAGGAGCTCCTTGTTGTCCTTGATGTACTCCATGTTCCAGAACACGTCGCCGTCCTTGTTGATCGCGATGACGACGTTCTCGGGCTTGGTCTGGGTGGGGACGTTGCGCTCCTTGGGAAGCACCATCGGCACCTGCTGGACCACCACGGGAATGGTGATGAGGAAGATGATCAGCAGCACCAGCATCACGTCGACGAGCGGCGTGGTGTTGATGGCGGCCATCACGTCCTGCTCGCCCTCGCCGACTTCCTGTCCGACGGTCATTGCCATGATTCGACTCCTCGCGCGCGGCCGGGCTTACCTCGCGGCGGCGACCGGGGCGGCCGCCGGACGCTGCGGCTTCACCCCGCCGCTGATGAGGACCATGTGCAGGTCGGCGCCGAACGCGCGCAGCTGCTCGAGCGCGACCTTGTTGCGGCGGACCAGCCAGTTGTAGCCGAGCACCGCGGGAACCGCGACCGCGAGGCCGAAGGCGGTCATGATGAGCGCCTCGCCCACCGGGCCCGCCACCTTGTCGATGGAGGCCTGGCCGGCGATGCCGATCGCGGTGAGCGCGTGGTAGATGCCCCAGACCGTGCCGAAGAGGCCGACGAACGGGGCCGTGGAGCCCACGGTCGCGAGGAACGCGAGGCCGTCCTGCAGGCGCGAGGCGACGTTGTCCACCGCGCGCTGGATCGACATCGTGACCCAGGTGTTGAGGTCCACCTGCTCGAGGAGCTTGCCGGTGTGGTGCTGGTTCGCCTTGATGCCGCTGTCGGCGATGTAGCGGTACGCGGTGCCGTCCGTGAGCTGCGTGGCGCCGTCGCTCACGGAGCCCGCCTGGAAGAAGGTCGCCTGCACGCGGCGCGCCTGGCGGAAGACCTTCGACTGCTCGTACACCTTCACGAACATGATGTACCAGCTGCCCATCGACATGAGGATGAGGATGATGAGCGTGCCGCGCGAGACGAAGTCGCCGCCCTTCCACAGCGCCTCCAGCCCGTACGGGTTCTCGACCACTTCCTTGTCGGCGACGGGCGGCGGGGGCTGCGGCGTGGCGGCGGGTTGCGCCGCGGCGTCGGCGGGCGCCGCAGCGGCGGGAGCGGCGGCCGCGGCCGGCGCGGCGTTGGGCTGGGGGTTGCCGTCCGTGCCCTGCGCGAGCGCCGCCGGGGCGGCGAGGAGCGCGGCCGCGGCCGCGCACGCGAAGGCGATCGCGGCGGCGAGGGCGGACAGTCGGTTGAGTGATTTCATTGTGTTCTCCTGTTGAGGCAGACGGCGCGCGAGCGCCCGGACGTTCAGTCCTTGAGGTTGAAGACGATGTCGTACTCGCCGATGAAGCCCACGGGCTCGGGGTTGAACTTCCACTGCGACAGCGCGCGGATCACTTCCCGGTTGAAGATGGGATTGCTCGACTCGCGGATCTCGACCTGCGTCACGTTCCCGGCCGGTGCGACGTGCACCCAGGCGACGACGTGCCCGCTCAGGTTGCGGCGGATCGCCTCGCGCGGGAATTCCGGGTCGACGCGGTAGCTCGCCTTGTACTCCTTGCGCACCAGCGGCTTCGGCGGCGCGGGCGCCGGCGTGAAGACCTTCGGCGGCGGACCGGGCGGCGGCGGCGTGGTGGTGACCGCCGTGATCGTCGGCGGCGGCGTCACCTTCGGGAGCTCGATGTTGATCTCGGGCGGCGGGATGAAAGGCGGGGGCGGCGCCGCGAGCTTGGGCGGCGGCGGCGGAGGCACCTCCGGCGGAGGCTTCTTCACCTCCTCGATGATCTTGGTCTCGATCGGCGCCTTCACCACCTCGATCACCCGGCGAGCGAGCCCGTTGATGAGCGCCCAGCCGAGGAGGATGTGCAGGGCGACGACGGCGAGGATGCTGGGCGCGTGTTTTCCCCAGCTCCTCTGCTGTTGCGCGTAATCCACTCTCAGACCTCCTGTTGCACCTGCGGCGGCCCGTGGAGGGCTCGCCCCGCGTCGCGTCCCCTTGTGGAGGGCGCCCGAAGAAACCTGTCCGTCCTTCCGAGGGATGAGCCCCAGAACGGCTCGCAAAACCCGCGAGTCTACCCGAATTTGCGCGTACGAGGCACGAGGAGGCGGCTAGCGCCCCGAAAACGGCCTATTTGACACCCAAACGCGACAAAGTTTGCGCGCGCCGGCCGCGCGAGTCGCGCTGCACCGCGTCATAGAGGCTCGCGCCGTGGCTGTCCATCGCCACCAGGAGCGGGCCGAAGCCGTGCACCCGGAACTTCCAGATCGACTCCGGGTTGAGGTCGTCGAGGTCGACGTCCTCGATCGCCTCGATCCAGGTGGTCTCGAGCGCCGCCGTGCCGCCGATGATGGCGAGATAGGCGCCGCCGAGCTCGGCGAACGCGTCGAGCGAGCCCTTGGCGAGGCCGCCCTTGCCGACGATGATGCGCGCGCCGAGCTCGAGCAGCGGCCGCGTGAAGCGCTCCATGCGCGCCGAGGTCGTGGTGCCGACGCACACCGGCGCGTAGCCGGTGGGATGCTCGGGCGAAGGCGCCACTTTCCTCACATTGGGGGCGGTGTGCAGGGTCGCCGCGCCGTGCAGGTCGAATCGGGTGCGGCGCCCCTTGTCGAAGAGCGCGATCTGGTTCGCGTCGCGGATGCCGTAGAGCGCGCCTTCGAGCGTCACCGTGTCGTTCACGTGGAGCGCGCGGATCTCGTCCTCGCGGATCGGCGGCGTGAGGATGTGGTGGGCCATCGTCAGAACCCGTATTCCACGCCCTTCGGCGTGATCGCGGCCGACGCCCGGCGCGCCGAGTGGCATTGCATGTTCACCGCGACCGGATTCATCGTGATGTGGGTCGCGGCGAGCTCGACGTGCACCGCGAACGAGGTGGAATCGCCGCCCAGGCCCTGCGGGCCCACGCCCAGCAGGTTCACCGCCTCGGAGAGCTCGCGCTCGAGCTTCGCGCCTTCGGGATCCTCGCAGCGGGTGCCGAGCGCACGCGTGGCCGCGCGCTTGGCGAGGGCGACGCACAGGTCCGACGTGCCGCCGACGCCCACTCCGACGATGGTGGGCGGGCAGGTCTTGCCGCCCGCCTCGAGCACGCAATCGACGACGAAGGTCTTGATCGCGTCGATGCCCTCGGCGGGAATCGCCATGCGCAGCCACGAGTTGTTCTCCGAGCCGCTGCCCTTGGGCACCATCTCGATCACGAGCTTCTCGCGCTCGTCGCTGAAGTCGATGTGGATCGGCGGGATGCCGGCCCCGCACGAGGTCTGCTCGTTCGTGCGCGTGATCGGGTGCACGACCGAGGAGCGCAGCGGATGCTCGCGCGTCGCGCGCTCGCAGCCGCGGCGGATCGCGCTCTTGAGCTCCGGCCCCTCGATCTCCACGCCGCGCCCGATCACCACGTTGTAGATCGGGATGCCGGTGTCCTGGCAGAGCATGTTCTCGTGCTCCTCGGCCACGCGGATGTTCGCGATCATCGTGCCGAGGATGCGCTTCGCCGTCGCGTCGGTCTCGGTGGCGGCGAGGCGGTCGAAGCCCTGCTTGATGTCCGGCGGCAGCACCTTGAGCGCGCGCACGTAGAGCTCCCGCGCCACTTCCTCGACCGCCTTCGCCTCGACCTTCATCCCGCCCTCCTCGATTTCGCTCAGTGCGCCTGCAGGTGGCGCTCGTGGATCACCTTCGCCCAGCGCGCGGTCTCGTCCCGGATGGCCGCCTGGAAGGCCGCGGGCGAGTTGCCCACGGGCGTCATTCCCTGCTTCGCGAGCGCGACCTTGAAGGCTTCGCCCTGCAGCGCCTTCGCCGTATCACGGTACACCTTCTCGATCACCTCGCGCGGCGTGCCCGCGGGCGCCATGAGGCCGAACCAGCCGGCGTTCTCGAACCCGGGCACCACTTCGTCCACCGCGGGGACGCCCGGAAGCTCGGAGCTGCGCGCCCTGCTGGTCACGGCGAGCGCACGGATCTCGCCGCCCTTCACCAGGTTGATCGCGGCGCCGAGGTTCGCGGGCACCATCTGGATCTGGCCGCCGACCAAGTCGCTGAGCGCCGAGGCCTCGCCCTTGTACGGCACGTGGGTCATGTCGAGGCCCGCGGCGTAGGCGAAGTTCTCGCCCGCGAGATGCACCTGCGTGCCCACGCCGGCGCTGCCGTAATTCACCTTGCCCGGATTCGCCTTCACGTACGCGATGAACTCGCGCAGCGTCTTCGCCGGCACCGACTTCGCGACCGCGATCACCTGCGGCCCGCTCGCGACGTTGGTGATCGGCGCGAGGTCCTTCGCCGGGTCGAACGACATCGACTTGTACATGAACGGGTTGGCGGTGACGATCGACCCCGATGCCATGAGGAGCGTGTAGCCGTCCGGCGTGGACTTCGCCACCACGTCGGCGCCGATGTTGCCGCCGGCGCCGGGGCGATCCTCCACCACCACGCCCTGGCCCCACGCCTCGTTGAGCTTCTGCGCGAGGAGCCGCGCGACGACATCGGTCGCGCCGCCGGCCGCGAAGGGCACGATGATGCGCACGGGCCGCGCGGGCCACGCTTCGGCGCTCGCGAGGGACGGCGCGAGGGCCGCGAGCGCGACGGCGAGGCAGCGGGAAAGCAGGCGCTTCAGCAGCATCGAATTCCTCCTGGAATTGTTGTGGCGGAACGGAAAGTCATTGCACTCAGCGGGCGAGCGCGAACAGGAGCCCCGCCACGACGGCGAAACCCGCGGCGAGCGCGGCGAGCGTCTTCTGCCATTCGCGCCACGGCATGAGCTCGAGCGCGAGGAGCCGCACGCCGCCGGCGAGATGCGCGGCGAGGAGCATCACGAGGATCCACTCCCCCGCGATCACCCAGGGCCGCTCGGTCCAGCGCAGGAATCCGTCCAGGCGCGCCTCGCCCTGCAGCGCCGTGCCGAGCGCGAGGAAATGCGCCGGCAGGAAAAGCGTGAGCGCGAGGCCCGAGAGCCGGTGCACGAGGAACGCCCAATACGCCGGGTGATTGCGTGCCGGACGCATCATGCGGACACCGCCAGCACCGCGCGCAGCCCGAGCGCGAGGAGCACCAGGCCGATGAGCGAAACCACCGCGTTCGCGCTCGCGCCGCGCCAGCCGAGCCATTCCGCCGCGATGTTGCGCAGCCCGATCGCGCCGTGGATCGAGGCGGCGAGGACGAAGAGCGCGTAGAAGAGCGGGATCGCGAGGCTCGAATGGGTGCGCGCGAGGATCTCGGCCGCGCCGAGTCCGCCGCGCACCGCGTACACGATGGTGGCCAGGTGCACCAGCACGAAGAAGGCGAGGAACACGGCGGTCACCCGCTGCGCGGCCCACAGGAAGACCTCGGCGCGCGCGTCCCTCACGGCTTGCGGCCCCTTCCGTAGAGCAACGACCACAGGCTCTCGCGCTTCAGGCCCGCGATGGAGCGCGTGGGCGAGAGGTGCTTGGGACAGAACTCGGTGCAGCTCATCTGCGTGTGGCACGAGTGGCAGCCGGCATCCCCGGAGACCGCGTCGAGGCGCGCCTCGCGCGCGCCGTCGCGCACGTCCTGCTGCAGGGTCCACGCGCGGTTCAACGCCGCGGGGCCCAGGTACTCCGGATTCCACTTGACGACGTCGCACGCCGCATAGCACACGCCGCAGCCGATGCACTCGATGGCCGCATCGGCCTCGCGCCGCTCGGGCGTGCGCGGATCGACCTTCGTGAACGCCTCGTGGCGCGTGCGCGTGGGCGCGAACTGGCCGCGCGCGCGCGCCCACTTGTCGAAGAATTCGCGCATGTCGGCGACCAGGTCGCGCACCACCGGGAGGTTCGCGAGCGGCGCGAGCCGGAGCGAGCCGTCGCGCGCCACCTTGTCCACGTGCGTGCGGCAGGTCCAGCGCGGCGCGCCGTTCACCATCATCGCGCACGATCCGCACATGCCGACGCGACACGCGAAGCGGTAGGCGAGCGTGGGATCGATGAAGCGCTGGATGTGGGTCACGACGTCGAGCACCGTCTGGCTCCCGCGGCGCGGCACTTCGAAGCGCTGGTACGCGCCTTCGGCCCCGCCTCTCCACACGTCTACCTTCAGCGTCTCCACGCTGCGCTTTCGTTCAAGGAACGTGCGGCAGCCTCAGGCGCTCTCGTAGAGGCGCGTGAGGACGAACTCGCGATGCCCCAGCGCCTCGGCGGCGGTGAGGCGGCCGTTGGCGGTGCGGAACATGCATTCGAGGAGCTTGTCGCCCGCCTGGTCCGGCGTCATCTCGCGCCGCAGGAGCCCCGAGACGTCCACGTCGATGTGCTCGCTCATCGTGCGCACCGTGCGCGGATTGGCGCACAGCTTGATGACGGGAAGGATGGGGTTGCCGATGACGTTCCCCTGTCCGGTCGGGAAGAAGTGCACGGTGTAGCCGGCGGCGGCGACGAGCGTCACCATCTCCGCGGCGGCCGAGGAGGAATCCATGAACCAGAGGCCGGGCCAGGTGGGCGCTTCCGCCTTGTCGAGCACGCCGTCCACGATGCACTTGCGGCCGATCTTCTGGATGTTGCCGAGCGCCTTTTCCTCGATGGTGGTGAGGCCGCCCTCGATGTTGCCCTTGGTGGGCTGCGAGTCGCGCAGGTCGTTGGTCTTGTGCGCCTCGACCACCTGCTGGTAGCGGTCGAACATGTGCTGGAACTTCCTGCGCACCGCGTCGTTGCGGCAGCGCGCGGCGACCAGGTGCTCGCCGCCGGTGAGCTCCGTGGTCTCGCCGAACGCGAGCGTCACGCCGTGCGGGTAGAGCTTGTCGAACGCGTCGCCCACCGTCGGGTTCGAGCCGCAGCCGGAGGTGGTGTCGGACTCGCCGCACTTGGTGGAGATCCAGAGGTCCTTCAGCGGGCGCTCCTCGCGGCGCAGCTCGCTCGCCCACTGCACGAATTCCTTCGCCTTCTTCGAGGCGCGCAGGATGGTGTCGTGGTCGCCGTGCTGCTCGATGCCGAACCACGCGACGGGCTTGCCGGTGGCGGCGATGCCGTCGGCCACCTTCTTCGCCCAGCCCTCCTCGATACAGATCACCACGACGGCCGCGACGTTGGGGTTGCACCCCGCGCCGATGAGCGTGCGGAAATGCAGCTCCAGGTCCGCGCCGAACTGCAGCCGCCCGTACGGGTGCGGGATCGCGAGCGTGCCCTTGATGTTGTTCGCCACGGCCTCGGCCGCCGCGTTGGAAAGATCGTCGACGGGCAGGATGAGGACGTGGTTCCTCACGCCGACGCGCCCGTTCTCGCGCTTGTAGCCCCAGAAACTCGCCTTGCTGAGATCCATTTCTCGCTCCGTCCTTCTACCAGCGCTTGGTGCGCAGGTTGTGCACGTGGGTGTGCTCGCCCACCTGGATCGGCGCGATGGTCTTGCCGATGTCCACGCCGTACTTGATCACGGTGGCCCCGTCGGCGAGCGGCCGGATGGCGAGCTTGTGGCCGATGGGAATGTCGGACTTCGCCGTGACGTCGAGCGACTTGTCCTGGTCCATGATCCAGCCGTTGAGCTTCTGGCCGGCCTTCACGCCCTCCACGACGACGACGCCGACCGAGTCGTTCTCGTCGTGCACCACGAAATGGATCATCGTGCTTCTCCGGAAGAACCGCTGAGCCTTCGATCCTAGGCCCGCGCGCCGCGCCAAGTCAACTAGATGAGTTGCATGATACGGCTCCCGTGCTATCGTGCCGCCCATGGCAGCGCCCGCCCGCGGCTTCCTCGCGCCCCTCCCCGCGACCGACCGGCCCCTCTACGAGGAGGTGCGCGCACGCCTCATCGAGGGCATGTCGCAGGGCGCCTGGCAGCCGGGCGAGGCGATTCCCTCCGAGGGCGAGCTCGCGCGCGCCTTCGGCGTGGCGGTGGGCACCGTGAGGAAGGCGGTGGACACGCTCGTCGCCGAGCAGGCGCTGGTGCGCCGCCAGGGCAAGGGCACGTTCGTGCAGGCGCACGACGGACGCCGCCTCATGTTCCACTTCTTCCACATCGTGGAGCGCGGCGGCGGCAAGGCCTATCCCGAGGTGCGCACGCTCGATTTCGCGCGCGGCCGCGCGACGGAGGCCGAGTCCGCGGCGCTCGGGATCGCTCCCGCCGACAAGGTGATCCGCATCCGCAACCTGCTCTCGCTCGCGGGGCACCCGGCGATCCTCGACGACATCGCGATCCCCAACGCGCTCTTCCCCGGCCTCACCGAGAAGATCTTCCTCGCGCGCGGCAACACCATCTACCACCTCTACCAGAGCCGCTTCGGCATCAACGTGCTGCGCACCGACGAGCGGCTGCGCGCGGTGCTCGCCTCGCGCGAGGTGGCGGCGCTGCTGCGCGTCTCGCCCGGCGCGCCGCTGCTCGAGATCCGGCGGGTCGCCCTCACGTTCCGCGACCGCCCCGTGGAGCTGCGCATCTCGCGCGTGGACACCGCGCGCCACGACTACCACAACACGCTCGGCAAGGACGTCGCCGCCTGATGTCCGCGGCGCTCGCGGTGCTGCCGAACTTCGCGCTCATCGTGGTGGGCGTGGCGCTCGCGCGCGGCTTCGACTACACGCGCGAGTTCTGGGCGGGGCTCGAGAAGCTCGTGTACTTCGTGCTCTTCCCGGCGCTCCTTTTCCGCTCGCTCGCCGAAGCGCGCATCGACTACGGCGCGGCGGGCGTCCTCGTGGCGTGCGGCGTGGCGTTCACGGTGGCGGCGTTCGGGCTCTCGCTCCTCGCCGGGCCGCTGCTGCGCCTCGATCGCCGGCTCCTCGCGGCCGGCTCGCAATGCGGCTACCGCTTCAACACCTACATCGGGCTCGCGCTCGCCGGAAGCCTCTACGGCACGCAAGGCGTCGCGCTCTGCGCGCTCATCCTCGGCGTGATGATCCCGGTCGCGAACTTCTGCGCGGTCGCGGTGCTCGCGCGCCACGGCGAGCGCGGATTCCTCTCCGAGCTCGGCCGGCACCCGCTCGTGCTCGCGTGCGTCGCGGGCTACGCGTGGAACGCCGTGGGGTTTTCCATCCCCAGGTTCGCGGACGAGACGCTCGCGCTCCTCGGCCAGACCTCGCTTCCCGCGGGACTCCTTTGCGTGGGCGCGGCGATGCGCTTCGAGCGTAGCGGCGCGGGGGAAGGCGCGGCGCACGCGTGGTGGCTCGTGGTGAAGCTCGCCGTCACTCCGGCGATCGCGTGGACGCTCGCCCATGTCCTCGCGCTCCCCGCGACGGAAGCGCGCATCCTCGTGCTCTGCGCCGCGCTCCCGACCGCGACCAACGCCTACATCCTCGCCGTCCGCATGCTGGGCGACGGCCGCGTGGTGGCCACGCAGATCACGGTCGGCACGCTGCTCTCGATGGCGACGCTGCCGTTCTGGCTGTCGGTGTAAGGAACGCAAGCCCGCGTCGAGGGTCTCTCCCGCAGGAGGAGCGCCGCATGGAATTCGACGACCAGCAAGCCAGCAGCAACGTGGAGGACCGCCGCGGATTGGGCCCGGTCGGGATCGGCGGCATCGGCGTGGGCGGCATCGTGATCCTCGTGATCGGCTACTTCCTCGGCGTGGACCCCTCGCAGTTGCTTGGGCTCGCCGAGCAGGTGTCGCAACCCTCGCAGACGAGCGCGACCGAGGCGCGACAGGGCCCGGTCGCCGATCCGATGGGGCACTTCGTCGCGCAAGTGCTCGGCTCGACCGAGAACGTATGGACGCGCGTCTTCGAGCAGTCAGGCCGCGAGTACGAGAAGCCGCACCTGGTGCTCTACGACGGCTCGACGCCCTCGGCCTGCGGCCTGGGCCGCGCGGCGATGGGCCCGTTCTATTGCCCGCTCGACCAGCGCGTGTACCTCGACCTCTCGTTCTTCCGCGACCTCGCGACGCGCTTCCACGCGCCGGGCAAGTTCCCCGAGGCGTACGTGGTCGCCCACGAAGTGGGGCACCACGTGCAGAAGCTGCTGGGAATCACCGACAAGGTGGACCGTCTGCGCGGCCGCGCCTCGAGCGCCCGGATGCACCAGCTCTCGGTGCGCGTGGAGCTGCAGGCCGATTGCTTCGCGGGCGTGTGGGCGAACCTCGCCGGCAACCGCGCGCACATCTCCGACCAGGACATCGAGCAGGGGCTCGCGGCGGCCGCCGCGATCGGCGACGACCGCCTGCAGCGCGAATCCCAGGGCTACGTGGTGCCCGAATCCTTCACGCACGGCAGCTCCGGGGAGCGCGTGCGCTGGTTCAAGCGCGGCATCGACTCGGGGCGCGTCGCCGATTGCGACACGTTCGCGGCGCGCTCGCTCCAGCTTTAGCCCTTGCGGCCCTTGGCGCGCTTCTCCTTCTTGCGCGGCTTCGCGGCCTTCGCGGTCGCGGATTTCTCGGCGCCGGCTTGCGTTTCCGACGCCGGGGCCGCCCCGGCGCCGGCCTCGTCGGGCGCCAGCACCTCGCGATCGTCGACGGTGGTGAGCTTCTCGCGGATGCGCGCCGCCTTGCCGGTGAGTCCGCGCAGGTAATAGAGCTTGGAGCGGCGCACGTCGCCCTTGCGCTTCACCTCGATCGAGGCGAGCGACGGCGAGTACGTCTGGAACGTGCGCTCCACGCCCTCGCCGCTCGAGATCTTGCGCACGATGAACGAGGAGTTGAGGCCGCGGTTCCTCTTGGCGATGACCACGCCCTCGTAGGCCTGCTCGCGCTTCTTGTCGCCTTCCACCACCTGCACCTTCACGACCACCGTGTCGCCGGGCGCGAACACGGGAATCTTGCGCGCGAGGCGCTGGATCTCTTCGTTCTCGAGCTGCTGGATCAGGTTCATTGCATTCCTTTCGTCGCGGCCTTCCGGCCTTTCGCGCAGAGCCGACGCATCGGATGCGCGAGGTTTGTTGTGAGGACTTCAACGCTCGCTGCGATATTCGTCGAGCAGCTCGCGGTCTTCCTTCGAGAGCGCCGACTCGTCCACGAGGTCGGGCCTGCGCTCCCAGGTGCGCCCCAGCGCCTGCTTGCGGCGCCAGCGCGCGATCGCGGCGTGGTTCCCGGACATCAGCACCTCGGGCACCTCCGCGCCCTGCCACGCCTCGGGCCGCGTGTAGTGCGGCCAGTCGAGCAACCCCGCCGAGAACGAATCCTCCACGGCGCTCCGCCCGTCGCCGAGGCTCCCCGGAAGGCGCCTCACGAGGCAATCGATCAACACCATCGCGGGCAATTCTCCGCCCGAGGTCACGTAATCGCCGATCGAGATCTCGCGATCGACGTGCTTCGCCACCAGCCGCTCGTCGACTCCCTCGTAGCGGCCGGCGACGATCACCAATCCTTGCGCGGGCTCGAGCTCCCGAACGATGCGCTCGGTGAGCCGCTCGCCCTGCGGCGAGGTGAGTACCACCATCGGCCGTGGCACGCCCGCATCGCGCTGGCGCGCCCTGGCCGCCTCGATGGCCGCCTGCAGCGGCTCGGCCATCATCACCATCCCGGGCCCGCCCCCGTAGGGCCGGTCGTCGACCCTGCGATAGGCATCCGCGGTGAAATTGCGCGGATCCCAGGTCTTCAGCCCGAAGAGCCCGTCCTCGAGCGCCCTGCGCGTGATGCCGTAATGCGAGACCGCCTGCAGCATCTCCGGGAAGATCGTGATCACGTCGAAGTGCTTCACGCGTCGTAATCCGCCTTCCAGTCCACCGTGATGCGGCGCGCCTCCAGGTCCACCGACGTCACGTACTGCGCGATGAACGGGATCAACCGCTCGATCCCGCCCTTCACCACCATCACGCTCGCACCCGGCGTCTCCACGAATCCGTCGACGGTGCCGAGCGAGCGGCCGTCCTCGGAGCGAACCTCGTAGCCCTCGAGGTCCCCCTGGTAGAGCGTTCCCGCCGCGGCCTCGCCGAGCGCCTCGCGCGGAACCGCGACCTCGCATCCTGCGAGCCTTTGCGCGGCGGTGCGATCGCCGCATCCGGCGAGCCGCGCGACGGGTCCCTTCGCGTGCAGCTCGAATTCCTCGACCGCCATCTCGCGCCAGCCGTCGGCGGTTTCGACCATCCAGCTCGCGTATCGCGCGAGGCCTTCGGGACGCTCGGTGTAGGGCTTCACCTTCACCCAGCCCTGCACGCCGAACGCGCCGACGATGCGGCCCATGGCGATCCGCTTCGGCGCGTCCCCGTCGAAGGGGGCGGCCGCCTTACTTGGCGGGTTGCGCCTGCCCGGCCGCTTCGGCCTTGCCACGCTTGATGATCTTCCTCACCGCGTCGGAAGGCTGCGCGCCCTTGCCGATCCAGTGCTCGACGCGCTCGAGGGCGATGCGGTACTTCGGCTCGTGCTCGGCGGCCTTGGGGTTGTAGAAGCCGATGCGCTCGATGAAGCGCCCGTCGCGCGGCATGCGCGAATCGGCGACGACGATGTTGTAGAAGGGGCGGTTCTTGGCTCCGCCGCGGGCCATGCGAATTACAACCATAGGTTGCTCCAGAAAGTCCGTTGCGAACGGACAACGAAACGCGGTAAGCCCGTAACTATACAACAATTTACGGGCTTGCCGCGAGCATCGGGAACGGCGTCGGACCGGACGAAAGGCGACGCCGGTCAACGCCATCGGGCAGGTGACGGCGCTACCTCGTCCCCGGCAGCATCCCCTTCATGCCGCGCAGCATGCGCCCGAGGTTCCCGCTGCGCATCATCTTCATCATCTTCTGCATCTGCTCGAACTGCGTGAGGAGGCGGTTCACCTCCTGCACCTGCACTCCGGCCCCCGCGGCGATGCGCCGCTTGCGCGCGGCCTTGATGAGCTCGGGCTTGCGGCGCTCGAGCGGCGTCATCGAGTTGATGATGCCCTCGGTGCGCTTCAACGCCTTCTCCTGCAGGTCGGGCGAGGCCTGCGCCATCTGCGTGAGCTGCACCGGGAGCTTGTCGGTGAGGCTCGCGATGCCGCCCATCTTCTTCATCTGCTGGAGCTGCGCCTTGAAGTCCTCGAGGTCGAAGGCCTTGCCCTTCTTGAACTTCTCGGCGAGGCGCTCGGCCTCCTTCTCGTCCACCTTGGCGCGCGCTTCCTCGACGAGCGAGAGGATGTCGCCCATGCCGAGGATGCGCGACGCCATGCGCTCGGGATGGAAGGCCTCGAGGCCGTCCATCTTCTCGGACACGCCCACGAACTTCACCGGCTTGCCGGTCACGTGGCGCACCGAGAGCGCCGCGCCGCCGCGCGCGTCGCCGTCGAGCTTGGTGAGCACCACGCCGGTGAGCGGCAGCGCCTCGTTGAAGGCGCGCGCGACGTTCACCGCGTCCTGGCCCTGCATCGAATCGACCACGAAGAGCGTCTCCACCGGCTTCACCGCCGCGTGGAGCGCCTTCGCCTCGTTCATCATCTCCTCGTCGATGCCCAGGCGCCCCGCGGTGTCCACGATCAGCACGTCGTGGAAGTGCCGCTTCGCGTAGTCGAGCGCGGCGTTCGCGATGTCCACGGGCTTTTGCGTAGCGTCCGCGGGGAACACCTCGATGTCGAGGTTCTTGCCGAGGGTCGCGAGCTGCTCGATCGCGGCGGGACGATACACGTCGGTGGAGACGAGCAGCACCTTCTTCTTGAGCGTCCCCTTGAGGAGCCGCGCGAGCTTGCCCGCGCTCGTGGTCTTTCCGGAACCTTGCAGCCCGGCGAGGAGGACCACCGCGGGCGGCTGGGCGGCGAGGTTGAGGCCCTCGCTCGCGCCGCCCATGAGCTCGACCAGCTCGTGGTGGACCACCGCCACCAGCGCCTGGCCGGACGTGAGGCTCCCGATTACCTCCTGCCCGAGCGCCTTCTCCTTCACCTTGCCGACGAACTCCTTCACCACCGGCAGGCCCGCATCCGCGTCGAGGAGCGCGAGGCGCACCTCGCGCAGCATCTCCTGGACGTTGTCCTCGGTGATGCGCGCGTGGCCGCGCAGCGTTTTCACCACGGAGGAAAGGCGTTGCGTCAGGGCGTCGAGCATGGGGAATTGGTAAACTGGTAGCTGATCCGAGTGGCGGCATCGAAATGCCTGATTTGCTTTTATATTTTAGCACCGCCGCGGTCTGGCTCCTGCTCTCCGGCGTGGCGTGGCGCGCGGCCCGGCCGGCGCTCGCCACGGCGCCCGGGGCGGCTTCCGGCCCGCGCGAAGACGCGCGCGTGGAAACGGTCTTCGTGCCGGTGGCCCTCGTCCTCAACGGGATGCTGCTCTATCGCGGCCTCGTGAAGCCCGACGGGCTCGACATGAACGTCGGCAACGGCGTGGCGATGCTGGTGTGGCTCACGGTGCTCATCTACTGGGTCGCGAGCCTCGCGTTCCGCGGCCTCGCCGGCATCCTCGGGCTGATGGCGCCGATCGCCTTCTGCGCGGTGGTGCTGCAGGCTTCCACGATGAACGTGCACCACGTCGTGAACTACGGCGGCGACCCGCTCTTCGCGCTCCACTTCGCGATCGCGATGCTCGCCTACGCGCTCTACTTCGTGGCGACCGTGCACGCGCTCGTGATGCTCGCCGAGGAGAAGTGGCTGCATCGCGGCGTGCTGCCGCCCTTCATCCGGCAGCTGCCTCCGCTCCTCGAGATGGAGGCGCTGCTCTTCCGCATCCTGCTCGCGGCCTTCGTGCTGCTCACGCTCACGGTGCTTTCGGGCGTCTTCTTCTCCGAGGAGCTCTTCGGCAAGCCCTTCACGCTCACGCACAAGAACGTGTTCGCGATCCTCTCGTGGTTCATCTTCGGAGGGCTCCTCGCCGGGCACTATTTCCGCGGCTGGCGCGGCCGCACCGCGGTGTACTGGACGCTCGCGGGATTCACCGCGCTCCTCCTCGCCTACATCGGAAGCAAGGCCGTCCTGGAGCTGATCCTCAAGCGCGGCCTCACCTCGCCTTGACCGACGCGGTCCCCATACGCTGGCTGTTCGTGGCACTCGCGGCGCTCCTCGCCGCCTCGGGCTTCTTCTCGATGTCCGAGACGTGCATGATGGCCTTGAACCGCTATCGGCTGAAGCACCTGGTGCGCGAGGGCAACACCGGCGCGAAGCTCGCCTCGGCCCTGCTGCAGCGCACCGACGAGCTGCTCTCCTTCATCCTCGCCGGCAACACCGTCATCAACGCGGCGACGACCATCCTGGTCGCGGAGATCTGCCGCCGCCTGCTCGGCACCGGCGACTACGTGCTCGCGATCGCCACCTTCTCCGCGAGCTTCGCGATCCTCATCTTCGCCGAGATCCTGCCCAAGATCCTCGGCGCCACCTACTCGGAGACGATCGCGCTGGGCGCCTCCTACCTCCTCACGCCGCTCATTCGCGCGACGCGGCCCGTGATGTGGATCGTGAACGTGCTGGTGAGGGGGCTCCTCAAGCTGCTTCGCATCCGCAAGGTGGGCGAGGGCAGCGCGCAGCCTTTGAGCATGGAGGAGCTGCGCACGCTCGTGCTCGAGGGCGGCAAGTTCATTCCCAAGAAGCACCGCTCGATCTTCCTCAACCTCTTCGAGCTCGAGGACATGACGGTCGACGACACCATGACGCCGCGCGGCAAGATCGAGGCGATCGACCTGAAGGACGACATCGAGGAGGTGCGCAGCGCCATCGCCACCTCGCATCACACGCGCCTGGTGGTGTGCGAAGGCGGCCTCGACAACACCGTGGGCACCGTGCATGTGCGCAAGGTGCTGAACCTCATGCGCCGCGAGGAGATCGATCCGGAGTCGCTGCGCTCCATCATGCGCGACCCCTACTTCGTGCCCGAGGGGACGCCGCTCCTCACCCAGCTCACCAACTTCCAGGAGAACCAGCGCCACATGGGCCTCGTGGTGGACGAGTACGGCGAGATCCTCGGCCTCGTCACGATGAAGGACATCCTCGAGGAGATCGTGGGCGAGTTCACCAGCCAGGCGATCGGCAGCTCCACCCTCTTCCATCGCGAGCCCGACGGCACGGTGATCGCCGACGGCGCCTGCTCGCTGCGCGTGCTCAACCGCAAGGCGGGCTTCGATTTCCCGCTCGAGGGACCCAAGACCATCAACGGCCTGCTCCTCGAGGAGGTCGAGGACATTCCCGAGGCGGGCGCCACCATCGTGATCGCCGACCATCCGGTCGAGATCCTGCAGGTGCAGAACCGCATGGTGAAGGTGGTGCGGATCCTGCCGAAGCTCGCGCGCGTGGAGCGCGCCGCCTAGCGCGGATCGCCGCGCGAGCCGTAGCGCGCCACGAAGCCGCGATCGATGCGGTCCTTCCAGCGCCACACCCAGTCGCCTTCCCACGACCAGCCGTTCCAGACCGCGACCGCGTGCCGGTTTCCGGTCGAGACCAGCGCCAGGTGGCGCGCCGGGCTCTCGTGGGGATGCAGCGGCTTTTCCTCGAGCGCGGCGACGAGGTTCGCGGCGAGCGCGGGACCCGCGCGCACCGCGAAGACGCCCGCCTTCGCGCGCGGCCTTCCCTCGACGCTCGCGCAATCGCCCGCGCCGAACACGTCCGGGTGCGAGACCGACTGCAGCCGGTCGTTGGTGAGCAGGAACCCGCGCTCGTCGGTGGAGAAGCCCGAGGCGCGGATCCACGGCTGCGCCGCGCCGCCGGTCGCCCAGAACACCGCGTCGGAGGCGAACTCGAGGCCCTGCTCGAGGCGCACGAAATCGCGGCCCACCTCGGTCACCGCGCTTCCCGTGTGGAGGCCGACGTTGCGGCGGCGAAGCTTCCGCGCGAGGCGAGCGCGCGCGCCGGCCGGATATTCCGGCACCACGAGGCCGCTGTTGGTGATCACGCGAACGTGCGCCCACGCGAGCCCGAGCTCCTGGCGCAGGCGGTATTCCATCGCGAGCGCGACCTCGACCCCCGCGGCGCCTCCACCCACGACGCTCACCGAGCCGATGCGTCCCTCGCGCGCGCGCACGACCACGTCGCTCCAGCCCTTCACGCCCTTCTCGAGCGGACGCATCACGACGGCATGGCGCTCGACGCCGCGCACCTCGTGGCCGAAGGGCTCGGTGCCCACGTCGAGCGAAAGCACGTCGTAGGGAATGGTCGAGCCGTTGTCGCACACCACGGCGCGCTCCGTGGTGTCGACGCGGATGGCGAGCGCCGGCACGAGCGTCGCATGCGCGCGGTCGGCGAGCGGCTGCAGGTCGATGGTGCACTGGTCGATCTCGTAGTGGCCGGCGAAGAGGCCGGGCACCATGCCCGAGTAGGTGAGCCATGGATACGGCGTCACGACCGTGACTTCCCAGCGCTCGTCGGCGCGCTCGCCGAGGCTCCTCAGCACCTCGACGTGCGCATGGCCGCCGCCGAGCATCACGAGCCGCCTCATCGAGCCGCTCCGACGGCGAGCACGAGATCGCCGAACCAGGCGGTGGCGGTCTCGCCGGTCTGGTCGGTGTCGTTGCCCACCGCGACGCCCGAGACCGGAGCGAGCGGCGCGTTCGCGCCGAACGCCGCGCGGTAATCGGCCGCCAGGTCGCGGCGCTCGGCCACCCACTGGCCGATGCGCCCGGTCCCGCTCTCGAGGACGACCATGCGCACGCGATCGGTGTACGGGCTCCACGCCGTCGTGCCGACGCGATGGCGGTTATCCCAGACGTAGCAGATCGCGGTGCTCGGCAACCGCTCGCCATGCAGCAGGCGCGCGAGCGCGAGCCGGATGCGATCGCCGAGCGGCAGCCGGCTCGCGGGCACGTCGAAGAACACGTACACGCGCGCCGCGAAGTCGTCGCCCGCGCGAGTCGCGAGGTCGGCGCCCTCGACGACGCGATCCACCTTCCAGCGCCATGAAAGCGTGGGCGCGATCGTGCCGTCTTTCGTGGGCAGCGCGTACGCTGCGGCGCCTGCGGCATCCCGCGAATGCACGCGAAGGACCGTGGCGCCCGCGTCCTCCACGAGATCGAATGAAGCGGGTTTCACGCCCGAGGGCACGAGCGCGCGCCAGTGCGCCGGAAGTCCGGGCGCGGGTTGCGCCGACGAGAAAGCGGGAATCGCGACGGCTTCGTCACCGTTGGGTTGGCCAGGCGCGGCACCGACCGCCATGGGCGCCGCGAGCGAAAGCGCGAGCATCGCCGCCCTCACGAGAGCACCTCGGCGAGCAGCCCCTCGCGCTGCAGCCGCGCGTAGTCGTCGGGCCGATCCACGTCCCACAGCGGATCGAGCTCGACCCAGCGCGCACGGGCGCGCTGCAGCCGATCGCGAGTGCGCGCCATCACGGCCGCGGTTCCCCACGGAATCTCGTCGAAGAGGCCGCGCACCGGTCGCGCGAGGCCCACCAGCACGTAGCCGCCGTCCTCGGCCGGCACGAAGACCGCATCGGCATCGCGCAGGGACGCCGCCGCCTCGGCGAGGTGGCGCTGCGTGAGCGCCGGGCAATCCGCGCCGATCACGAGGAGCGGCGTGCGCGCGCGCTCGAACGCGCGCGCCATGCGCTCGCCCAGGTCCGCGCCTTGCTGCACCTCCAGCCGCACGCCGAACTCGGCCGCGCAGCGCTCGAAGAACGAATGGCTCGCGTCGGGCGTGCACCAGAGCGAGACCGGGCCGAGTCGCGCGTGCACGGCGGTGGCGAGCGCGTGGCGCACCAAGCCCGTGTGCAGGCTCGCCGCCGCGTCCATGCCGAGCACGCCCGCGAGCCGCGTCTTCACCTCGCCCGGCACCGGCGCCTTGGCGAACACCGCGATGGCCGCCTCAGGAGGCGGGTCGTCCGGCGTCATAGCGGCGAGCGAGGCGATGCGGATCCGCGCCCAGCGCGTAGGCGAAGCGCAGGCGCCACATGAGCGCGACGGTGGCGAGCACGCCGCGGCTTTCCCAGCGCCGCCCCGAGGTCGTGACGCGCTCGGCGAGGCATGCCGGCCGCGACACCTTCTTCAGCTCGCTCGAGATCGCGACGTCCTCCATCAGCGGAATCGGCGGAAAGCCGCCCACGCGCGTGAAGGCCTCGCGCCGCACGAAGATCGCCTGGTCGCCGGTCGCGATGCCGGTGAGGCGCGAGCGAAGGTTCATCGCGCACGCGACCACCGCGAGGAGCGGCGAGCGGCCCTCGATCGCCACGTCGAAGCGGCCCCACGCGCGGCGTCCCGCCGCGAATGCGGACTCGATGGCCTCGAGCGCACCTTCGGGAAGGCGCGAATCCGCATGCAGGAAGACCAGGATCTCGCCGCGGCTCGCGCTGGCACCCGCGTTCATCTGCGCGGCGCGGCCGCGCGGGGCTTCGAGCACGCGGTCGCAAAGCGGTGCGGCGATCTCGCGCGTCGCGTCGCGGCTGCCGCCGTCGACCACGATCAACTCGGCGCCGCGCGCGCGCAGCGGGGCGAGCGCGGCGAGCGTCGCCGCGATCCCCTGCGACTCGTCCAGCGCCGGCACGATGACCGAGATGGAACTCATGAGGGGCGATTGTAACGTCGCCCGCGGGCTCAACGAGGGATATCGTTGAGCGACCAGTCGTAGTCGAGGAAGGTGACGCCCGGCTTCTGCGCGCGGATCGCGGCGCGATCCTCGGGACGCTCGGCGAGGAGGTCGGCGTAGCGCGCGAGCGTCGCCTTCACCGACGTATAGCCGTGCCAGCCGTGCTCGAAGTCCTTGCCATACCAGTCGAAGATCTTGGAGACCTGCAGCTCGCCCGAGGCCGCATCGTAGCGGTTGCGGCTGTGGTCCGAGAGGAAGCGGCGCATCGCGTCCTCGAGCTGCGCGTCCAGCCGCTCGCCCACGAACGCTTCGTTGCGCAGCATCGGGCAGCCGACCGAGGCGCACACGACCGCCACGTGCACGCGCGGCTCGTCGTAGGCGCCGTCCTTCCTCAGCATGCCGTGCTCGATGCCGTCGAGGTTCATCGGCTCGCCGAACAGGGTGAAGAACTTGTCCTTCCACGGATTGCCGAACACCGTCCCGAAATCGCGGATCGAGCGGATGTCGGGATAGCGCGTGAGGATCTTTTCGACGGTGAACGCGTTGTAGGCGTTCATCAGGAACGCCTCCTGCTGCGGCTTGGGCCACGCGTCGAACTCCGTGCGCGGCACCTTCTCGAAATCGGCGAGCACCGCCTTCAACGCGTCGCCGTCGCGCTTCATCCCGGCGTAATCGACGCGCGAGGCGTCCCCGTTCGCGATGTAGCGCACGTGCTTCCTGAGGAGCGCATCCCACGCCGCGTACGTGTGATCGAACGCCGCAGCGGGAAGCGCTACGCAGAGCGCGGCGATCGCGACGAGCAGCCGGGTCACTCGAGCGTCTCCGCGGGCTCGCCGTGGTACGGGCTCTTGTCGCCCAGGGCGCCGAGCCCCGCGAGCACGGAGCCGAGCCCCGCCTCGCCGCGCATCCACGCGTTGTAGCGCGCCGCGAGCCGCATCTGGCCGCGCGTCACCCGGCGCTTGCGCCATTCGCCGGCCGCGTACTTGTTCGCCTCGGCGACGGTCGGATACGGGTGGATCGTGCCGAGGATGCCGTTCAAGCCGACGCCGTGGCGCATCGCCGCCGTGAACTCGGCGAGGATCTCGCCCGCGTGCTCGCCGGCGATCGTCGCGCCGAGGATGCGATCGGAGCCGGGCTTGGTGAGCACCTTCACGCAGCCCTCGGCCTCGCCGTCGGCGATGGCGCGGTCGAGCTCCGCCAGGTCGAACACCGTCACCTCGTGGGCGATGCCGCGCTCCTTCGCCTCGCTTTCGTTGAGGCCCACGCGCGCGACCTCCGGATCGGTGAACGTGACCCACGGCACCACCGACCAGTCGACGCGGAACTTGCGGAAACGCCCGAACAGCGCGTTCACCGCGCAATACCACGCCATGTGCGCCGCCGTGTGCGTGAACTGGTAGGGCCCGGCCACGTCCCCGCACGCATAGATGTTGGGATAGCGCGTGGCGAGATGCTCGTCCACCTCCACCGTCTTCTGCTTCGTGATGGGGATGCCGAGCTCCTCCAGGCCGTAGCCCGACGTGTTCGCCACGCGCCCGACCGCGCAGAGGATGGCGTCGCAGGCGACGCGCACCTCGCGCCCCTCGTGCTCGGCGACCACGATGCGCTCGCCGTTCTCCATGCGCACTTCCTTCGCCTTGTGGCCGGTGAGCACCTCGATCCCCTCGGCGCGGAAGCGCGCGGCCACGAGCGCGGAGAACTCCGGGTCCTCGCGCGTCATGAGGCGCGGGGCCATCTCGATCTGCGTCACCCTGGAGCCCAGGCGTGCGAAGCATTGCGCGAGCTCGCAGCCGATGGGACCGCCGCCGAGCACGACGAGGCGCGCGGGAAGCGTGCGCAGCTCCCAGACGTTCTCGGACGTGAGCGGCTTCGCTTCCGCGAGCCCGGGGATGGGCGGAACGAACGGACGCCCTCCCGCCGCGATCACGATGCCCTTGGTCGCGATCGTGCGCGTGCCGCCGGCCGCGAGCGCCACTTCCACCGTCCAGGGCGAGGTGATGCGTGCGGTTCCCTCCAGGCATTCGACGCCCAGCTTCGCGTAGCGCTCGACCGAATCGTGCGGCTCGACGCGCGCGATCACCCGCTGCACGCGCTCCATCGCATCGGCGAAATCGAATTGCGCATGCGCTTCGCGGACGCCGAGCTCGCGCGAGCGCCGCATGTCGGCGAGCAGGCGCGCGGTGCGGATCAGCGCCTTGGAAGGCACGCAGCCGGTGTTGAGGCAGTCCCCGCCCATGCGCTGCTTCTCCACCAGCGTCACCTTCGCCTTCACCGCGGCGGCGATGTACGCGCTCACGAGTCCCGCGGAGCCGGCGCCGATCACGACGAGGTTCTTCTCGAACCGCGCCGGCCGCTGCCACTTCGCGTAGACCTTGCGCGCCTTCATCGCCTCGAGCACGCGCTTGGCGACGAGCGGGAAGAGGCCGAGGATCACGAAGGCGGCGACCAGTCCCGCCGAGATGCGGAACCGCCCGAGCTGCGTTCCCGCGTAGACGTAGACGATGGTGCCCGCCAGCATCCCGAGCTGGCTCACCCAGTAGAAAGTGCGCGCGCGGATGGGCGTGAGCCCCATCACGAGGTTGATGACGAAGAACGGGAACGCGGGCACCAGCCGCAGCGCGAAGAGGTAGAACGCGCCCTCGCGCGCGACGCCCTCGTTCACGGGCTTCAGCTTGTCGCCGAACTTCGACTGCACCCAGTCGCGCAGCACGAAGCGCGAGGCGAGGAAGGCGAGCGTCGCGCCGATCGTGGAAGCGAACGAGACGATGACGGTGCCCCACACGAGGCCGAAGATCGCGCCGCCCGCGAGCGTGAGGATCGCCGCTCCCGGCAGCGAGAGCCCGGTGACCGCGACGTAGATCGCGAAGTAGGCCGCGGCGGTGCCGAGCGGATGCGCCGCGAAGTACGCCTCGATCATCGAGCGCTGCGACTGGAAGAAGTCGAGCGAGAAATAGCGCTCGAGATGGAAGACGAAGAACGCCGCGATGCCCGCGGCGACGAGCGCGAAGACGGTGATGCGCCCGCGGGTCACGACGGCGGCGGGTCCGCGGCATGGCGCGGCCCCTCGACGATGCGCCGATGGTAGGACGCGTGCGCGGGCGATCCCTCCGGCCATGCCGCGAGGAAGCGCTCGACCCAGCGTTCGTGGTCGTACTCGATCGCGATCGCGTCGATCGCGACTTCCCCCGACCGCAAGCCGTACGCGCGCTCGCTTCCCTCGAAGGGCCGCGTGGAGATGCGCGTGAGGAGCCCGTGGCGGGACCCCGCGAAGTTCGGCATGCCCGCGGCGCCGTTGTTGGCGACCACGCACGAGCGGCCGTCGACCTCGAACCTGCGCAAGGCGGGAATGCACGTGTGCGAGCACGCGAAGGCGTCGACGCGCGCGTCGCGGAACGCGTTCTCGATCCAGCGGCGGTGGCGCGGATCGTCGAGCCGGTCGTGGGCGAATCCCCAGCCGGCGAGCGAGGCCGCGTCGCCGTGCACGATGCCGATGCGCGCATCTCCCACGCGGGCGACGAGGTGCATCGGCAGCTCGCCCAGGGCGGCGCGAAGGGCGGGATCGCGGCGCGCGGTCTCGCGCAGGCGCGCGAGGATCTCGTTCGAGCGCGACACCTCCGCGTCGCTCACGTCGGCCGGATACGCGCAGCCGCAGCCGGCGCCGCTCTCCTCGGCCGCGAGCTCCGTCTCCACGTTGCCGCGCAGCGCCGCGTGCGCAGCCACCTCGCGCGCGATGCGCGCGAACTGCGCGCTCGGCGTGTCGAACCAGTGGAAATCGCCGTTGAAGACGAGACGCACCTCGCCCGGCTCGCGCTCGGCGAGCGCGAGCACCGCATCGAGCGCCTCGGGATTGCCGTACAGGCCGCCGATCGCATAGAGCGTCTCGGCCTCGATCTGCGGGGCGCGGTCGAGCACGCGCGGCGGATAGCGATAGGAGATCGGGCAGGTGCGGCCCGGCCGGCTCTCCGGGATCGCAGGCGCGGCCGCGAGGGCCGCTTCGCGCCTCACGCGAGCGCCCCGCCGCAGCTCGATCCCTGGCCCGCGGTGCAGCCGTAGCAATGGTCGCGCACCACGATGGGATTGCCCTCGAGGTCGCGGCCGATCGCCTGCGAGACGTGCATGCGCGCGCGCCCGGCGACCCGCAGCGCGAGGCCGAGCATCTGGTTGAAATCGCAGTCGTACAGGTATCCCTGCCAGTCGACCGAGACGAGCGAGCGGCACATCACCGTGCGCAGGTTCTCCTCGCGATGGGCCTCGCGCAGCAGCTTCATGTACGCGCCGAACTGGCCCTTGCTCACGAGCATCGAGCCGAAACGCTGGATCGGCATGTTGGCGAGCGTGAGCAGGCGATTGAAGCGGATACCTTCGCGTTCGCCGAGGATGCGCTTGTAGTCGGCCTCGAGCCTCGATTGCGCGGGCGGCAGCACCGGTCCCTGCGGGTTGTAGACGAGGTCGAGCGTGAGGCCGCTCGCCTCGTCGCCGTAACCGAGCGCGTTCAACGCGCGGATCGCGGCGATGCTCGACGCGTAGACGCCCTTGCCGCGCTGGCGCTCGACGAGCTCCGGCGTATGGCAGGGCAGCGAAGCGACGATCGCCACGCGATGCGCGGCGAGGAAGCGCGCGAGATCCTCCTGCCCGGGCTCGTGCAGCACCGTGAGGTTGCAGCGATCGATGACCGAGACGCCGAGCGCGCGCGCGCCCTCGACGAGCGGGCGGAATTGCGCGTGCAGCTCCGGGGCGCCGCCGGTGAGGTCGATGGTCGAGGCGCCGCTCGCCCGCAGGTAATCGAGCACCTGGCGCGCCGTCTCCGCCGTCATGGTCTCGGTGCGCGTGGGCCCGGCGTTCACGTGGCAATGAACGCAGGACTGGTTGCACACGTAGCCGAGGTTCACCTGGAGCGTTTCCAGGCGCGCGCGCGCGAGGGGCGGGAAATCGGTGTCGGCGAGCAGGGGCAGCGTGGCGTGCATCCGGGAATGTCCTTTCGATCGGGGGACGTGCGTGCGACCCGGGCCGATGAGCCCATCTTACCAAAGGGTCTAGACTACGGCGGTGGGCGCGCGCGGCCGGTGAGTCGCGGCGGCGCCCCCTCAACTTACTCAACACGCCGCCCCCGCGCGTATTCCCGGACGCGACATGCCCGAGGTCGAGCTCAAGTTCGCCGTCGCCGAGCGCGACCGGCAACGGGTGTCACGCTCGTCCGCGCTCGCCGGCGCGCGGCCCCTGCGCCGCCGGCTCCTCACGCTGTACCTCGACACGCCCGAGGGACTCCTCTGGAAGCGCGGCATGGCGCTGCGATTGCGCAAAGCGGGGGCGCGCTGGATCCAGTCGGTCAAGGGCGGGCGCAGCGGCCGGGGCGGACTGCATACGCGCGACGAATGGGAATTCGACCGCCCCGACGCGTCGCTCGACCTGGCGCTTTTCGCCCGCACGCCGCTCGCACGCGTCCCGGGCGCCGACCGACTGCACGAGCGGCTCGCGGTCGCGTTCACGGTCGACGTGATGCGCACGGCCTGGACCGTTTCGCCCACCGGCGGGACGCGGCTCGAAGTCGCGCTCGACGTGGGCGAGGTGAGGTCCGGCGCACGCACCGAGCGCATCTGCGAGCTCGAGATCGAATGCCTCGAGGGACCGGTCGCCGCGGCGTTCGACCTCGCCGCGCGGCTCCTCGGCGAGGTGCCGATGCGCGCGAGCATGGTCACCAAGGCCGAGCGCGGCTGGCGGCTCGTGCGCGGCGGCGCGCCGAAGCCGCGCAAGGCGCGCAGCGTCGCGCTCGATGCCTCGGCCCCGCTCGAGCACGCGGCGCGCGAGATCGTCGGCGCGGCGCTCGAGCAATTGCAGGCGAACGAGGAGGGCGTGATCGCGGGCTCCGATCCGGAATTCGTGCACCAGGCGCGCGTCGGGCTGCGGCGGCTGCGCTCGGCGCTGCGCATGTTCCGGCGCACGATCGGGCGCAAGCGCTCGCGCGCCTGGCGCAACGAGCTCGGCCGGCTCTCCGCGGCGCTCGGCGTGGCGCGCGACTGGGACGTGTTCGCGCTGGAATCGCTGCCCGCCGCGCTTTCCGGCCACGCCGATGCGGCGCTCGCCGAGCGCCTCGGGCGCGCGGCGAAGGAACGCGCGCTTCACGCGCGCCGGGACGCGGCGCTTGCCATCGTCGCACCGCGCTCGGCGCGGACC
>Ga0134128_10000200_pt1 | contig 84390 bp, 71 predicted proteins | sample KB31754_FD_96462 | JGI IMG/M metagenome (GOLD analysis project Ga0134128, IMG submission 96462) | Terrestrial soil microbial communities with excess Nitrogen fertilizer from Kellogg Biological Station, Michigan, USA - KB3-175-4 | ecosystem: Environmental > Terrestrial > Soil > Unclassified ... | reverse complement strand
TGCCCCCGCCCTGTATTCTGTCCCACTCTAATGTAAAGCTATCGTTTTGCCCTTTTGCCAGCATAATAGTTTTCTCTCTTTTGGCAGTTGCATATTCCTTTCCATCAGGCATGGTCATATTAGCTTTTTGAGGAGAAACCAATCCCAATTTATCCCCGGTATACAGACAATTAAATTTAACAGTTGTTTTGTCAGTTGCTTTGCTTAGTTTTTCTTGTGTAATTACAAAAGGCCCAGCTGTAATAGAATTTTTAGCCGGCGGCAATTTAAAATCTTCAGCCGGAATTGGCGTGCCTGCAGCTACTTTATAAATGCCTGCAGCTAAAAACGAGTAGCTCTTTACCCTGTTATATCCTTCCCCTTTCAGGTTAATGACTTTAGTTTCTGATTGAAACGGGTCGATCAGCATTTGCTTTTCAGTAATATCAGCTGTTTTTCCGTTTATGTTAAATTTACTTTCTTCAGGCTTATAAATAAGAAAGGTATTTGTTTTGTTTACTATTTTGATCTTAAATTTTGTCTCGGCATCAGTCGATACGGCATTGCTAACAATAAGTGTATAATCAGCTGTTTCTATTTTGGTATCTTTATAATAGATCTTCTCATATTTTACTTCTTTTTCTTTTTTCTGCGCAACAACTATTGTTGTCATTAATAAAAAAGCCGATACTACTTTCAATAACTGATTCATATGTTGTGTTTATTTTTAGCTAAAATAATAATTTTTACTTTATCCGTGTATGGTTTCGTTTTTACCGTATTTACTGATTATATCTGCCTCATACGTAAGCCATTCCTGCCAGCGTTTTTCAACATCTTCCTGTCCGGCACATTTCCTGGCAAAAGAGAGGTAAGTAGTATAATGTGTGGCTTCGCTGATCATAAGTTCGCGGTAAAAAGCTTTCAGGTCTTCGTCTTTAATCTGTTCGCTTAAAACCTTAAAACGTTCGCAACTTCTGGCTTCTATTAAGGCAGAAAAAAGTAACCGGTCAATCAAAGCAATCTCCCGTTTATAGCCTTTTCGCATAAATTGATATAAATCATTTACATATTCATCTCTGCGTTCTTTACCCAACACCAGGCCGCGCTGTTTTATTTTTTCATGCACCATTTCAAAATGCGCCAACTCTTCTTTGGCAATAGAAAGCATTTCGTCTACCAGTTCGGTATATTCCGGATAAGAGATTACAAGCGAGATAGAATTACTCACTGCTTTTTGCTCGCACCAGGCATGGTCGGTCAATATCTCGCTGATGTTCTTTTCTACAATATTTACCCAACGTGGGTCGGTAGCTAACTTTAATCCAAGCATATTTATTTTATAATTGAAACTATTCCAGAGTATGCGTGGCTTTTTTTATAAACATCTTTCAATTCAACTCTCCATACATACGTATCTTCTTGTGCAAATTGCCCTTTTACTTTACCGTCCCATCCTTGATTAGGGTTCACAGTGGTTAAGATCAAATTACCCCACCTGTCAAACACCCACATTTTAAAATTGCTATTATCCCAACCCGTTCCAACCGGTAAGAACACTTCATTAAAATTATCCTGATTTGGTGTAAATGTATTAGGGGCATAAAAAGTGTACATATCATTTATTACTACTTCGTGACTAACTGTATCTGCGCATCCTGCCTGATTCTTCACAATTAATTCAACGGAATAATTTCCTATAGATAAAAAAGTATGAGAAGGATTTTGAAGAGAAGAGCTTGTTAAATCTCCAAAAAGCCATTGAGAACTGGTATTGCCCGAAGATTCATTATAAAAATTAATATTCGCATTAAAAATATCTGTATCAAAGGTTGATGCTAAAAAAGCAGCTGTTGGCGAAGGTAAGACTGTGACTGCATTATTTGAAGTAACTGTATTTACACAGCCGAAAGTAGTTGTATATGTAAAAACAACATGATAAGTGCCCGGTTTAGTATAACAATAGTCTGGCTTTTGTGCTGTTAAAACGCTTCCGTCTCCAAAATTCCATTGCCAGTTAGATAAAGTATTATACGGAATATTAGTGAGATTTAAACATACCGAGTTACAGCTTGTATACCCATTGGGAATGTTAATTACAGGTGCCGTAGAATTAACTGTAACAATTGTATTACTGGTACAGGTTCCATTTGAAACAGAGACTGTATATATACCCGCACTCAAATTATTTACAACTGATGTTGTGTATCCACCTGGCGACCAGAGGTAGCTATATGTACCATTACCAACTGCTGTTACTGTTGCATTTACAATAGATGCTCCTGTACACAATGTACCTGTGGTTGAAACAGTTGTTTGGAAATTTCCATTTACTGAGATTGTTTTTTTTATGGAATCTTTACATCCAATAGGAGAAGATGATATTAACGTGACTGTATATATTCCGCTGGCTGAATAGCTATGGGATGTAAAAGGTGAAGAATTACTCGAATTTCCATCACCAAATTCCCAAATAAAAGAATTGCCGTTTATACTTGAATTTGTAAAAGTAGTTATGCTACCGCAAAGCGGAGATGAATTACTAAAATCTGCGGTAGTAGATTCTATATTTATTTGGGTACTTGTTGTTTGTTTGCAATTATTTGCATCGCTAACTGTATAAGTATAAATACTTGTAACAGAAGGGGTAACAACTATAGAGTTGGTATTTGCGCCTGTACTCCAATGTGGAGTATACCCAGGTGTTCCTCCATTATTAGAAGCTGCCAGATTAATACTTGTATTTTTACAAATTGTGTAAGTACCGGCAGTTATGTTAGTCGTTAATGGCGGGGGATCTGTTATCGTAATACTTACTGTATTGCTGTTACAAACACCATCTGAAACAGATACTGTGTAAATACCGGCACTTAAATTATTCACACTAGAAGTTGTATATCCTCCTGGCGACCATGAATAATTATACGGACCTCCTCCTCCCACTGCAACGCTTGCTGAAGCATTAGCATCTCCATTACATAAATTATTTGTATTAGATGTTGTTATGGAAAGGCTTCCTCCCGGAGGGCCAATTACAGATATATCATCCCAAAAGTAATTCGCATATACTGATGGATTGCCTGTAGTGATTGAATAAGTAGATGTTGGCGTATTTTGAAGATCTGTTCTGAAAGAACCAAAAGTAACATACTGCCAGTTGGCTGTTGGTACAACAGTAAAAGTATATTGCACCCAACTAGTATTTCCAATCAAAGTAGTTAATTCTATTTGAGGGGTAGCGTTAATTAAATTCCAGCCGCTTTGAGTTAAAGGGTTGGTAGAAAAACAAGCTCCAATATTTTTAATAATATAGGGAGAAATAGGGTTAAGCCCATTTGTTAACCAAAAGGAAACTGTGTATGTACTTCCTGTAGACATCGGACAAGTAAGCTGGGTAGAAAAATATTCCCTGTAATTAGATACAGGAGCATCGTACATCACCGTTGCAATCATTGCATTACCCGAATGAGGGTTACATTGCCCTGCAAAAGTATTTGGTGGCTGACAGTTAACTGTGCTACAGGTATTGAAATAATCCGGAGTGCCAACAGTATACACTCCATAAACCAAATTCACATTATTCCAATTATTGCAGTAGTTAATTTCAGCCCCAAAATTCGGGCAGGTATTGTAGCTTTCAAAGCCGGGATTCGAAATTAAATTAACCTGAGAGAATCCTACGGAATATACTAGTAAAAATAAACTAAAAAAACGGATAAACACTTTCATAGGTTTTGTAATACAAATCTACAAAATAAGTGCTAAAAATCTACTATATACTTACGTTATCTAACAAGTGCTATTGTTCCTTTAAATACTTTGCCATTTTTAGCATTAAGAATATAAAAATAAGTTCCATCCGGAACCTTTTGATGAGATTTATTCATCCCATCCCATTGCAGTTTAGTTACATCATCAGTTTCAAACATAAGCTGTCCCCAACGATTATAAATGCTTAATTTCAAAATCTGACAAGTAATTTGACCACTAAATTCATAAATATCATTTATGCCATCATCATTGGGAGTAAATATATTGGGGATGTCATTATCCGAAAAGTTATCAGTATATGGGGGTAATTCTGCTATTGTAATATTTATTATACTACTATTACAAGCTTTATCAGACACTGATACAGTATACGTTCCCGCACTTAAATTGCTTACAGTAGAAGTTGTATAGCCACCAGGCAACCACGAGTAATTGTAAGTACCCGAACCACCAGTTGTGTTAATTGTTACCATTGCATTCGAAGCACCATTACATAGTATGTTTGGGCTAGAAGCAGTTACAGATAAGGTCCCCGTGGGAGGGCCTATTACAGCTATATCATCCCAAAAATAATTTGCATAAACACTTGGGTTCCCTGTAGTTATCGAATAGGTCAATGTTGGCGTATTTTGCGCATCTGTCCTGAAAGAGCCAAAGGTTACATACTGCCAGTTTGATGTAGGAGTAACAGTAAAAGTATATTGTACCCAGCTTGTGCTGCCAACAAGAGTTGTTATTTCGACTTGTGGAACAACATTAATTAAATTATAACCACTTTGAGTTAAAGGGACGTTAGAGAAATAAGCGCCGATATTTTTTATTCTATAGGGAGATATTGGATTAAGTCCATTTGTTATCCAAAAAGATACTGTATATGTATTTGAAGTAGACATAGAACACGTAAGTTTAGTTGAAACATACTCCCTGTAATTTGGTGCAGGCGTATCATACATAACAGTTCCTATCATTGCATTTCCTGAGTGGGGATAGCACTGCCCTGAAAAAGTATTAGGAGGACAGCAGTTGGCTGTACTGCACGTATTAAAATAATCTGGTGTTCCAACAGTGTACACTCCATAAACCAAATTCACATTATTCCAATTATTGCAATAGTTAATTTCCGCACCAAAATTTGGACATGTATTATAACTTTCAAAACCAGGATTTGAAATCAGATTAACCTGAGAAATTACTTTAAAATTTATTAGCAAAATAAAAAGGCAAATTAACGTTTTCATAATTAATGTATTTTACAATAAAGATTGTAAGTATATAATGTACACTTATCTAACAAGTGTTATTGTTCCTTTAAATGCTTTACCATTTTTAGCATTAAGAATATAAAAATACGTTCCATCCGGAACCTTTTGATGAGATTTATTCATCCCATCCCACTGTAACTTAATTATATCGTCTGTTTCAAACATAAGTTGCCCCCAACGATTATAGATGCTTAATTTTGAAATCTGGCAAGTAATTTGTTCCTTAAATTCATAAATATCATTTAAGCCGTCATCATTTGGAGTAAAAATATTGGGTATTTCATTATCTAAAGAGTTATTGGCATTAAAATTTAAGTTTTTGATAATTGTATCTCTACAACTCGCATTAGATGCTATAAGAACCACTTGATAATTACCTTCTGAATAAAAATGAGTTGGAGAATATAAATTACTTGTTAAAGTGCCGTCACCAAAATTCCAATTATACAATGTAGCCCCAACACTTTTATTAATAAATAAAAAAGAATCTATACAAGCAGAATTCGAAAAATCAAAATCAGCTTTTACAAAATTAGTGCTTACTCCTACCGGTTTTTGAATACTATCCTTGCATCCAATTGCTGAAACAGAGATTAGGGTAACTGTATAAATTCCATTAGAAGTGTAATTATTTGACGCAATATTTGATGCAGAACTGGAATGCCCGTCACCAAAATCCCAAAAAAACGAACTTCCTCCGATACTGGTATTCGTAAACGTAATCTGGCCGCTGCAAGAAGATAAGGAATTACTAAAATTTGCTATCGTAGAATCTATATTTATTTGAACAGTGGCTGTTTGAATACAATTATTTATATCAGTTACAGTATAGCTATAAATGCTTGCAACAGAAGGAGACACACTAATGGTATTTGCATTTGTTGCGCCTGTACTCCAATTATAAACATAGGTTGGAGTTCCTCCATTAGCATTTGCTATTAAATGAATATTCGCATTTTTACAAACGGTATAGGCATTGGCACTTAAAGTGGCTGTTAATACTGGAGGTTCGCCAACAGTAATTACCGTATTACTCATACAAAATCCATCTGAAATTGTTATTGTATAAACACCCGCGCTTAAATTATTTACTGTAGAGGTTGTATAACCTCCGGGCAACCATGAATAATTATATGAACCTGTACCAATTGCCGTTACCGTTGCACTTGCGTTGGAAGCGCCGTTACACATTTCATTTGTATTTAAAGCCATAACATTAAAGTTTCTATTTATAGAAATAGTTTTTTCAATCGAATCCTTACACCCTATTGGCGAAGATGATATTAAAGTAACGGTATATATTCCACTAGTTGGGTAAATATTTGATGTTATAGATTGCGACGTACTTGTATTCCCATCTCCAAATTCCCAAACATAAGAACTGCCATTTACACTTGTATTTGTAAAGGTAATCTGCCCACCACATGAAGAAGTAGAATTATTAAAATTTGCTGTTGTAGACTCTACATTTATTTGGACACTTGTTGTATAAGTACAATTATTAGCATCGCTTACCGTATATGTATAAACACTTGTAACAGACGGGTTAACAGTTATAGAATTTGTATTTATTGATCCTGTACTCCAATCAATCATATATCCAGGTGTGCCTCCTGTATTAGTTACTATTAGGTTTACTGTTGCATTCTCGCAAACTGTATACGTATTTGCTAATATATTAGCAGATAGCGGGCCTGGTTCGGTAATAGTAACTACTGTATCACTCATACAAGCCCCATCCGAAATGGCCACACTATAAACTCCTGCAGCTAGGTTATTGACAATTGGAGTTGTATACCCTCCGGGAGACCATAAATAATTATATAAACCTGCACCAACAGCCGTTACCGTTGCACTTGCATTGGCAAAACCGTTACATAATACATTTGTATTAAAAACGGTTGTCTGAAATTTTTTATCTATAAAAACAGTTTTTTCGATTGAATCTTTGCACCCCATTTGAGAAGATGATATTAAAGTAACAGTATATATACCACTTGTTGCATAGTTATTCGATGTTGTAACTTGTGATGTGCTTGTATTCCCATCTCCAAATTCCCAAACGAAAGAATTGCCATTCATACTTGTATTTGTAAAGGTGAGCAAACTACCACAAGGTGGAGAAGAATTACTAAAGTTTGCTATCGTAGATTCTACATTTATTTGGGCACTTGTTGTATACGTGCAATTATTAGCATCGCTTACTGTGTACGTATAAATACTTGTAACCAGTGGATTAACCGTTATGGAATTTGTATTTATTGTCCCTGTATTCCAGTTTGTCGTATATCCAGGGGTGCCACCATTTGTAAATGCTATCAAATCAACGGATGTGTTTTTACAAACTGTATATGTGTTAGCCGTTAAACTAACAGTTAACGGGGGGGGATCTACAATAGTAATGCTTACCGTATTACTATTACAAATTGCATCTGATATTGATATTGTATAGGTACCTGCTCCTAAATTATTTACTGTAGAAGTTGTATAGCCACCAGGCAACCACGAGTAGTTATATGTACCTGAACCGCCAGTCGCATTAATAGTTGCAGTTCCATTTGCTAAACCATTGCATGATATATTCGTATTAAAAGCAGAAACAGAAAGGGGTCTTGTAGAAGGAGCTAAAACGGCTATATCATCCCAAAAATAATTTGCATAAGCTGACGGATTTCCTGTAGTTATAGAATAAGTAGATGTTGGCGTATTCTGTGAGTCTGTTCTGAAAGAGCCAAAGGTTACATATTGCCAGTTGGATGTGGGAGTAACAGTGAAAGTATATTGCACCCAGCTTGTGCTGCCAACAAGAGTTGTGATTTCAACTTGCGGAACAACATTAATTAAATTCCAACCACTTTGAGTTAAAGGAGTAGTAGAAAAACAAGCTCCAATATTTTTTATTCTAAACGGAGATATCGGATTAAGTCCATTTGTCAGCCAGAAAGAAACAGTATACGTAGTTCCAACAGACATAGGACAAGTAAGTTGGGTAGAAACATATTCCCTATAATTTGGGGCAGGTACATCATACATAACCGTTGCAATCATTGCGTTTCCAGAATGAGGATTACATTGACCTGCAAAAGTATTAGGTGGTTGGCAGTTAACCGTGCTACAGGTATTAAAATAATCGGGTGTACCTACTGTATAAACCCCATACATTAAGTTTACATTATTCCAATTGTTACAGTAATTAATTTCTGCTCCGAAATTTGGGCAGGCATTATAACTTTCAAAACCTGGGTTTGAAATCAAATTGACTTGTGAAATTCCTTTAAAGTTTATTAATAAAACAGCAAGGTAAACTACATATTTTAATTTCCCCATAACATAACAAAACTAAGAAAAATAGGTTGAATAAGAAAAAGGGATTCCCAATATAAGAAAATGTTAAAAATAATTTTTTTGTATGTTACTTCTTATTAAAAACTGAATCAGGGATCAGTATCTCTGTTTTAATATTTTGATATTCTTCTTTTTGCTCAAGCTTTCCATTCTTTTTGGCAGAGACCTTTGTTTCTGTAAACCCTTTACACGATGGTTGAAAAGCATCGAAGTAGATCTCCAGCCAATCGGTTTCGGTTAACTTGGTTCTAAGTCCTATCACTTTCATATCTTTTTTATCTACCCATATCTGGTGAGAGCCTTCCGATCCGATAACAAAACAATCTATCCTATTTAAGGAAGAAGCTTTAATCTTGCTTAAATCGTAGTCCAGTTTTTTCAAACGAGTCAATACATCTTCAAAATTCCTGAAATACATTCCGCCAAGCAATAATAACAGGTCGTTTTCATCTGCACGAACCTTTGCTAATTTGTGTTTCTTATACGTATATGCCGAATCATTTTTAAAAATCACGCAATTGCCTCCATACTTTGTTCCAAAATCAATCCTGAATTTATCAGGGTAGCTGATCCACTCGTACCAATAGGCAGTATCTGTTACCGCATCATCTTTATAACGAATGGTTTTTTGTTCAAACTGAACCGTTTTACAATAATTGTTGTAATACTTCTTATGCATGGCACGTAAAAGTTCCTCGCCAGTTTTATACTGCGCAAATGATAAAGAGCTTGAGAAAATCAGTAGGAAAAGTATTTTTTTCATATCAATCTATATTTACGTTAACGCATAAGCCAAAGCCACGCCCAATAAGATGCTGATCAGTTTTGTAATATGGTAGCGGTGATTCTTTTCACTACTCTCAAAGATAATGGTGGTAGCAATGTGTAAAAATATACCAACCACAATGGCGGTAAATATAATAGAAAGATGCTCTATGCTGCCAAAAGCTATTTCTATAAAATGTCCTGTTAAAGACCCTAGCGGAGCCATAAGCGCAAGCAATAATAAATAAATTATGATCCTGTTTTTTGCTATTTGCTGATGAAGCAATAAACCTGCAAAAGCCACAGAAATAGGAATATTATGCAGCGTTACTCCCATTAAAAAAGAATTTTGTTTTTGACTTTGCTCTGCATTGAATATGCCTGCCAAAGGCAAGCCTTCTATAAACGAATGAAGGTATAATCCGCACAATAAAACCAATGGTATTTTATGTTTTTCAGCATGAATGTGCGCATGCCCATGCTCTATACCGCTGGAAAAGAACTCTAACAATACCTGTATAAAAAAACCTGCTAATACCCACAAGCCTGCCTGCCTTGCCGGAAGCGACGAGAATATATCCGGTATTAAATGTAGAAAGGATAAAGCCAGTAAATAAGCGGCGCTAAATGCAAGCAGCAACTTTAACCTGCTTTCGGTTAGTTTGACAAAAAACACAGTCACTCCTGCCAGCAACACAGGCAAAAACAAAAGCAATATGTATAAAAGGGCGTTCAAAAAATTATTTCTCAAAAATAACGATTAATCTTTCCGATGAATTAACGTCAAATGGTTGCAGGCTGTAGTTGCCAAAGGTGTGTTTTATTTTAAAACCCGTTTTCTGCGCCAGGCAGGTAAAATCATCCAGGGTAAGGGCCTTAACTTCTTCTTTAAAAAAATGTTTCCCGGTGCTGTCTTCGGTTATAATTTCTTTCAGGATAATATTGCCTTCCATTCTTTTTTTTATGTGGAAAGAAATACCGTTTATTACTTTCTCGTCGCTTGCCTTTAAAGTCGCCTTCACACAAGCCGCATTAAAAAAATCAATCACAAACAAACCCTTTGGCTTTAAAGCAGCATACACCGAATGAAATACTTTCTCATCATCATGCCTGCTTTTAAAATAACCAAAGCTGGTAAAAAGATTAAATACGGCATCAAAATAATTGGCATAAAACAAATTGCGCATATCATGCTTATAAAAATGCAAGCCGTCGCCTTCATACTGTTTGGCATCCTGTATACTTTGTTCGGAAAGGTCGGTGCCCGTTACGTCATAGCCTTTTTTATGCAAATACACCGAGTGCCTGCCTTTGCCGCAATTAAGGTCCCAGCAACGGGAATTTTTAGGCAGATCGATATGCTGCAATAAATTGTCTACAAAAAAAGCGGCTTCTTCGTAATTGCGGTTACCATATAAAATATGATAGTAAGAGGTGTTAAACCAATCTTCAAACCACTGCATTATTTCTTTTTGCTTTTAATTTCTTTGGCAGAAGCGTGCACTTTTGCTTTAAGTTCTTCTTTAAAATCTTCCAGTTTTTTCAACAGGGTTTTATCTCCTGTAGCGATTATCTGCGCAGCTAAAATACCTGCATTTTGTGCGGCGTTTACAGCAACAGTTGCCACTGGCACGCCATTCGGCATTTGAACAATAGATAATAAAGAATCCCAGCCATCAATAGAGTTGCTTGATCTTACCGGAACGCCTATCACAGGCAACGGGGTTAATGATGCCACCATACCCGGTAAATGAGCTGCCCCGCCGGCACCGGCAATAATAACTTTCAATCCGTTTTTAACGGCGCTTTGTGCATAGCTAAACATTTTATCAGGTGTGCGGTGCGCTGATACAATATCAATCTCATAAGGCACATTAAACTTTTTCAATATATCAGCAGCCGCTTGCATCACCGGCATATCGCTGGCACTGCCCATTATAATTCCGACTAAAACGTTTGATTTTGCCATAGTTTATTCACTGATAACTTTAAATAGATCCTTTACTTTATTGGCCTTTTCTTTAGCCTTTTCAATACTCTCGCCGGTAACGGTTATGTGCCCCATTTTACGAAAAGGCTTTGTTTTTTCTTTTCCGTATAAATGAATATGCACACCGCTTATCTTCATGGTTTCTTCAATGCCCTGGTAAACCGCGTTGCCTTCATGGCCTTTCTCGCCAAGCACATTCAGCATCACAGCCGGAGAAGATAAACCCGTATCTCCCAAGGGGAGATTTAAAATAGCACGCAAATGCTGTTCAAACTGCGAAGTAATATTTGCTTCAATAGAATGATGCCCGCTGTTATGCGGACGGGGAGCCAGTTCATTAATCAATACTTCGCCGCTTTTGGTAACAAACATTTCTACTGCCAAAATGCCTATGATGCCAAGCTTATCGGCAATATCAACGGCTAAGCGCTGTGCTTCTTTCTCAATAGATTTAGTGATTTGCGCCGGAGAAAAAAGAAACTCTACCAGGTTAGCTTCCGGATTAAAGGCACACTCAACTGCCGGGAATGTTTTCACTTCACCCTTTTTGTTTCGGGCAACAATGACGGATATTTCTGTTTTAAAATCTACGAGGCGTTCTAATACACTCGGCGCGTCAAAAGCCTGGCTCAGGTTATCGGCATCAGCCAGCTTTACCACCCCTTTGCCATCATAGCCGCCCTTGCGCATTTTTTGAAAGAAAGGAAAAAAATCCTTGTATTTGCTGATCTGTTCTTTGTTATCAATTAAAAAGAAATCGGGAGTAGGAATGTTATTGCGCTGAAAAAATATTTTCTGCAAACCTTTGTCCTGTATGGTTTCTATAATGTGCGGCTGCGGGTAAACTTCCTTGCCTTCTTTTTCCAGTTGTTTAAGCGCTTCTACATTTACATTCTCGATCTCAATGGTTATAATATCGGCTTTTTTGCCAAAATTATATACGGTTTTATGATCGGTAAGGCTGCCTTCTGTAAATTTATTCGCCAGGTAATTGCAAGGGGCATTTTTATCGGGGTCGAGGGCGTTAATAGACAGGTTAAAATCCATACCGCTCTGTATGAGCATACGGCCTAGTTGCCCGCCGCCCAACATGCCAATAATTTTTGAAGAAGGATTGAACATAATTGCCCGCAAAGATAAATTAAAAGATTTACTTGCCCCCGCTTTTAAAATATAATATAGTATTGTATAATAATGTAAGATATTTTACCTGCTTGTCATTTCGACCGCAGGGAGAAATCTTCTGAACTAGATTTCTCAGTCATTCTTCCTTCGAAAGGACAAGTTTCTATGTTGAACCAAAATCTATACAAAAGCTTTAGCCTATCCTTTATATTTACCGAAAACCTTTAAAATATCAATAGGTTTATCTGTCTGGATAAAATCGGGATTTTTATAAACCGCGTTCATATTGTCATCCTGTGTAGAGATGCCCCATAGCGTTATTCGTATGCCGCTGTCGTGCGCCTGTTTTACCTGCGCCGCAGTTATATGATCTTTATGCGTGGTTATTCCATAAAGCCCCATGGTTTGGGCAATTTTAAAGCCGCTGTCAAAATCATCCGGGTAAATAAAAAGCTTCAACCCGCTTCTTTTATTCATCAAAATGCGTAAGTAGTTAGTATCCTGGCTTTCTATATACACATTGTTTTGCAGCCCGTTATCGTCTATGGCTTTTAGCACCGCGTTGGCATATTGCTTAATAAATGCCGTTGAATACGAATTGGTATAAAGCTTACAATCAAACGTAAAAATATAATCGTGTATGTTTTTTCCGGAAGCGGTAAGCTTGGTCATTAACTGATCGAACGAAATTAAATTTACATGACTTGAAATAGGAGACGCAATATGGCAGCCGCCTATATCCGACCAAAGCTTATCATTAACCCTGCCCGAACTGCAGGTGGTCATGTCCTGCAAATAAAAATCGTGATACACCACCAACACACTGTCTTTTGTTAATTGCAGGTCCATTTCACTGCCATCGCCGCCAATACGCAAAACAGGCTCAATAGATTCATAGGTATCAATAGGATATTCAAACCCTATGCCCATACCCGCATGGCCAAACACCGAAACCACGTTGCCATTCAGGTTACTTATTTTAAATAAAGCCGGGTCTCTTTTGCAGGAATTAAAAGTAAATGCAGCGCAAAGCACAAATAATATCGCTTTCATGCCGGTTTTGCGCAAGGGTTTTAAACATACATTCATATGCTATTGTTTCGTTTAACAGTTTAAATATAATAAACTTTTAATCACAGCTGTTTTTATGGCAAAGGATGTATTACCCCTGCTTTGCTATTTCATAATTTATTTTATTTTTGTTAGCCGTTAACCCACATCTTGATATATGAAAAAAATAATTACGTCTTTAGCGTGCCTGCTTTGGCTTTCATCTTACAGCCAATGGAATGTACAAACCAGCATTAGCCCCAACTCATTAACATCTGTTTATTTTACCGGAGCAAATACCGGCTTTGCAACAGGTGCCAATAGCAATACGGCAGGGGTTATATTTAGAACAACCGACGGAGGCGTAACCTGGTCTACCATGTATAATGCAACCTATGGTTTAAATGCTATTAACTTTGTGAATGCTACCACCGGCTATGCGGCAGGCTGGAACAGCGATGTATATAAAACAACCGACGGAGGCTCTAACTGGGCATCGCAAAACACCGGGCAGGGTTATCCGGTAAACAGCATTTATTTTACAACCGTTGATACCGGCTACGCTGTTGGAAGCAATGGTTTTATCGTTAAAACAGTAGATGGAGGCACAACCTGGACTCCTCAAACAAGCGGAACTTCTTATGCTTTGAATGGCGTATTCTTTACTAACTCAGCCACCGGATATGTAGTGGGCGCAAACGGGTGGTATCTTAAAACCACAGATGGAGGCGCAACCTGGGCCGCTCAAACGCTTGCTTCAGGAGCCAACCTTTCTGCCGTTTATTTTACCGGAGCTAATACCGGTTATGTAGTTGGGCAAGGCGGAGCTATTCTTTATACAAACGATGCCGGTGCTACATGGAACACCCAGGTAAGCGGTACTTCCTATAATTTATATGCCGTTAACTTTTTCGACAGCAACCACGGGTACGTTTCAGGCCCGGCAGGTACCATTCTTAAAACAAACGACGGAGGAAATAAATGGTACACACAAGTAAGCAATACCACTTATGATCTGTATTCTATCTTCTTTACCTCTGCCAATTCAGGTTGTGCAGTGGGCTTAAATGGTACGGTTAGAACCACAACCGACGGAGGTTGCACAGCACCATCCATAACCATAAGCGGCAGCAATAACGTTTGCTTTGGCAGCAACCCTACTTTAAACGCAGCCGGTGCATCTACCTATACCTGGAGCGCCAATGCAGGCGGGTCTAATTCGGCTTCTGTTAACGTAACGATGTACACCAGCGATACCTACTCGGTAACCGGCACAAGCACCGACGGTTGTGTAAACACTACCTCGCTTGCAGTAACCGTAAACCCATTGCCAACCATATCTTTTTCAGGAAACACTCCTATTCAATGTTATGGTTTATGCACCGGCAATGTAACAGCCACCGGATCAAGCACAAGCTACAGCTGGTCTACCGGAGCTACCACCCCGCAAATAACAAATCTATGCGCAGGCAATTACACGGTTACGGGCGTTGATGTCAATGGTTGCGTAAACACGTCGGTGGCTTCTATAACACAACCCGCCAACGCGCTTGGTGTTTCTGCAAACATATCCAATAACGTTAGCTGTTATATGGGTAACGATGGTGCAGCTATGGCTAGCGCATACGGTGGCACGGGAGCTTATACATATATGTGGTCTCCGGTAGGATCAATTCATGATACAACAGGCAATATTTTACAGCCCGGCACCTATACCGTAACGGTAACCGATGCAAACGGCTGTACCGCCAATTCAACGGTTAACCTTACAAACCCTCTGCCGCTTTATATATACGCACCTTTTTCAAACATTAGTTGTCATGGATTAAATGATGCTTCAGCTACGGGTACTCCAAGCGGAGGCACTCCGGGTTATTCGTATACCTGGACTCCGGGCGGATCTAACGCAGCATCGCTTACTAATATGTCGGCCGGTACTTATACGCTTGCCATTCAGGATTCAAAACATTGCCCTGCTATAACCTCTATAACCATTACCGATCCTGCCCCTCTAACAGCTTCGCTTACAGCTACGCCTTCTGTTTGCCAGGGCGTTTGCGATACCTTGTACAGTTCTTCTACCGGAGGCACAGCCCCTTTTTCATACACACTGCAACCGGGTAGCATTACCAGTACCACCGTTCAGGTATGTCCTTCGGTTACCACAGTTTATACATTAACCGTTGCCGATGTCAACAATTGCCCCAGCACTTCTGCCAATGCTACTATAACCGTAAATGCAATTCCAACCCTATCGGTTTCTGCTAACCCGGCTTCTGTTTGTGCAGGCTATACTTCTACCATAACCGCTACGGGCGCCAGCACCTACACCTGGAACACAGGTTCTATAGCCGATACAAGCATTGTGCACCCTACCCTGGCAACAAGTTATTCTGTTACCGGAACCGATATGAACGGCTGCGTGAATACAGCAACTGCCGGCATCAATGTATTTCAGTTTGACAATATAACAGGCACTATAAGCGATACCGGAACCGGTCATTTGATCTCTGCCGGGTGGGTATACATTTATACGCAGCAGCATACCGCCGGAGCCGCTTTTGATTCTACTGCATTTACGGCCGGAAGCTATACCCTGTCGAATGTAACCCCGGGCAGCTACTACATTAAAGCAGTGCCTGATATTACCTTATACCCCGGTTCGGTGGCTACCTATTACAGCACGCGGGCTAACAGCTATGTATGCGATTCTGCTACTACTGCCCTCACCAATTGCAATAACGGGCTGAATGATAATTATAATATAAGTGTTATTGATATTGGCCCGCAAACCGGAACCGGCCTGATAAGCGGCACTATTTATAAAGACCCTACTTACGGACAAAGATGGGCAAGCGGCGGCTATAACAGCGTGATGGGCTCTCCTTTAAAAGGCATTGATGTAAAGCTGGGCAAAAGCCCGGGCGGAGGCTGCTCTGCCAGAACTACTACTGATACTTCGGGTAATTATTCATTTACTAACGTAGATACGGGCAGTTATTTAATATATGTAGATATACCCAATTACGGCATGCAAAGCACCCGGAGCGTAACCATTACCCCGCAAAATACGGTGAGCACCAACAATAACTATTCGGTAGATTCTAACAAAGTTTATATAGATACCACACAGGCAACAGGCATTAATAAAGTAACTGCAAACAACAGCCTGGTAACCGTTAGCCCTAACCCAAACAAGGGTGTTTTTGTGGTTAGCGGCACCGATATTCCTCAGCAGATATTAATTACAGATATTTTGGGTAACGAGGTTTTAGCTATTAACCCTAAAAATATAACAACACCGGTTAATTTAAGCGGTCAGCCGGGCGGCATTTACTTTGTAAAGGTTATTTCGGGCAACAGCCAAACGGTTAAGCGGGTAATTATTACCAATTAGCGCCACTAACGGTAATTTAGCTTATTCATGTAAAGCCACTTTGCAGAAAGTGGCTTTATTTTTACCTGTTTTTTAACACACAGAGAGCAAATTTGAGCAGTCTGCTTAGGTTCTTCAGCAGTTATGTTAAGTTCTTTGGCAGTTATGTTAGGTTCTTCAGAAGTCATGTTAAGTTCTTCGACAGTTATGTTACGTTCTTTGGCAGTTATGTTACGTTCTTCAACAGTCATGTTAAGTTCTTCAGCAGTCATGTTAGCTTCTTCGACAGTTATGTTACGTTCTTCAGAAGTCATGTTAAGTTCTTCGGCAGTCATGTTGGTTTCTTCGGCGGTTTACTTGCATTCTTCAAAAAAATGAACCTATTATGGTTAAAACCGCCCATTTATCGCCAATAAATAGCTACTTTTACGTTTAACAATAACTTAACAATTCATGAAAAAAAGCTATTTACTCATTTTCAGCTTATTGGTTTTTACAGGTTTTGCACAAATACCGGCAGGCTATTACAATTCGGCAAGCGGTTTAAGCGGGTCAAGCTTAAAAACGGCCCTGCATAACATCATTAAAGGGCATACCTCTATAACCTATGCCCAGTTATGGACTTCATACGACTCTACCGACGTAAAAGCAAACAATATCATTTGGGATATTTACAGTGATGTTCCGGGCGGCACGCCTCCTTATACATACACATATCAAACCAGTCAGTGTGGCAACTACAACAGCGAGGGCGATTGCTATAACCGCGAGCACTCGTGGCCCGAAAGCTGGTTTAACGGGGTGGCAGGTCCCTACACCGATCTGTTCCACATCTACCCTACCGATGGCTGGGTTAATAACAAGCGCGATAATTACCCTTATGGCGAGGTATCAAACCCTACATATACCTCTTTAAACGGAGGCAAGCTGGGCCCTAATACCAGCGCGGGTTATGGGCTAACGGTGTTTGAGCCTATTGATGAGTATAAAGGCGACCTTGCCCGTGGTTATTTTTACATGACAACTCGCTACATGACCGAAGATGCCGGCTGGGACAGCAGTGATGCTGTTGTTAAATCTACCATCAAACCCTGGGCTGTTTGCTTATTATTAAAGTGGCATCACCAGGATGCAGTCAGCACAAAGGAGATCAACCGCAACAATGCTGTTTATAAAATTCAGAATAACCGCAACCCTTTTATAGACCACCCGGAATATGCAGATTCTATTTTTAGCTGCACGCTAACCGGCATTGATAAAATTACGGAGCCTCAGGTAAAGCTTTCTGTGTTTCCAAACCCGGCAAATGATAAGGTGGTTATTCTTTTTTCGCAAACACTTGCTCATGCAACCATAAGCTTATTCAATTGCTTGGGTCAGGATATCATTTCACAGCAGATTAACAATACCAACAGCCTGCAATTAAATGTAGGCAGCCTGGCCAAAGGGCTTTACCTGGTAAGGATCAGTACAGGCAATTACATCACTCAGCAAAAATTACTGGTGGAGTAATTTAGCAAGTGATTGCACAACTGTTTTTTTCTCTTTTTTTATTTGTTGCATTTGGGTATATTTGGTTAACCTAATGAAATACCCATGAAAAAATTAGCCTTATTAATTTTATCGATTACATCGTTTAATGCCTTTTCGCAAGGCTGCGACAGTCCTTTACAATTTTGTTCGGGCACAAGCTACAACCTGCCCTTAACTACCGGAGGAACTTCGGCACCCGTGGGGCCAAACTATGGCTGTATGCTTACTCAGCCAAACCCTACTTTTTTTTATTTTCAAATTAGCAGCCCGGGCAATTTGACTCTTAATGTAGCAGGTTCGGGCGGTGGTGATGTAGATGTTGTTTGCTGGGGGCCGCTTACATCTCCTTTTCTGGCATGTAGCAATGCACAACTGTCTAATAGCGGTAGTATAGCGGGTTGTAGTTATTCTACATCGGCAACAGAAACACTGACTATTTCTAATGCTGTAAACGGGCAATTTTATGTGATGTGCGTAACCAATTATGCTAACATAGCGCAAAATTTAGTTTTAACGCAAACGGGCGGAACAGGAAGTACATATTGTAATACTTCGGTTTGTAATATCGCTACACCTGCTTCTATTTGTTTTGTAAATACAAACAGCACGCCTAATAATGAGATCTATTTTAACCATACGGCTATAGGCCTGATGGGAACGGTTATATACAGGCAAAACGCATTAAGCAACTGGGATTCTATTGGTTATGTGCCCGCCACGCAACCCGATGAATTTACTGACTTAACGGCTACGCCCAATCAGCAGGACTATACGTATTGTATTGCCCAGTTAGACAGTTGTGGAAATATGCATGCAAAATCTCCGTCGCACACAACCATCCTATTGCAAAGCAGTTTAGGCACCAGCGGACAAGTTAACCTGTCGTGGAACCCATACCTTGGTATAAATGTATCAACTTATTATATATACAGGGGGGCAACACCTACCGGTATGTCTTTATTAGGCCAGGTCTCTCCTTCTACACATGCTTATACAGACCTTAGCCCTTTACCCGGAAATAATTACTACAAAGTGGCTGTGCCTGCCCCGGCTGGTTGCACCTCTAATGCCTCTCCCGACACTTTAATTGGCTCTAATTACAGAACGGCAAACGTATTATCTACTTCTATAAATTATATCGGTAATAATACAGATGAATTTAGCTTATATCCTAACCCTGCTAAAAACAGTGTTATTGTTTACAGTACAGAAATGGCAAAAAGCATTGAGATCTTAGATGTTTTGGGTAATTCGGTATTAACAGTAGTCCCTCAGTCGAACAAAGAAAGCATAAGCCTGCAAAACCTAAACAAGGGAGTTTATTTTATAAGAAGCACCAACTCTAAAGGCATTTTTTGTAAAAAACTTTTAATAGAATAAGCTTTTAGCCTTTCGGTCTATTTTATTTCAATTGTAATACATACTTTTGAGATGAATTACGATACATGGTTACCGACGAGATAAAAGAAAAAGTAAAGAACATTTTAACCGACCATTTAGAGGTAAAGCAATTGCGCAAAACTTCTGAACGGTTTGCTATTTTGGATGAGGTGTACAGCATAACCGGGCATTTTGATATTGAAACGCTGTATGTGCACATGAAAAACAAAAAATACCAGGTTAGCCGCGCTACTTTATATAATACCGTTGAGGTTTTGCTGGAATGTAATTTAATCATCAAGCACCAGTTTGGTAAAAACCAGGCTATGTATGAAAAGGCCTATATGTATCGCCAGCACGATCATTTAATTTGCCAGGATTGCGAGCATGTTTTTGAGTTTTGCGACCCACGCCTGCAGCAAATACAGCAAATGGCCGGCGAGATCTTAAAGTTTGATATAGACCGCCATTCGCTAACCTTATACGGCAAATGCCAGGGCCTGCAAAAAAATGGTAAATGTTCGCACGGTTTCAAATCGGTGAAACAGGCGTAATTAAGTTAATTTGCTAAAGAAACATAATAAAGCGGGTAAATATACCCATGCAAAATAAAACCGCTATTTTTGCGTTACTATTGCCAAAAGGTGCTAAAAACAGATTTGAAAAACAGAGCGTTTACATTGGTTTATTTACAAAAGAAGGGCTTGCTGCTGGGCATATTTTTAGTGTTAACTGCCACCGCCTTTGCACAGCCAAATACCCAGAATGGCTTAAACCTGCCTACCTTTTATATGCGTAGGCTGCACTTTGGCTTTAGTATTGGTTATAACCAAACCGATTTCAGGATACATGCCGTGCCCAACTCGCAATTGTATCACAATTTAAGGGATACCGTTAGATACCCCAACGATACTCTGAACCTTAAATCTATTAAAAGCAAGGCCGACCCGGGTTTTAACCTGAACATTATAGTCGATTTTAAGCTGCATAAATACGTTCGTTTACGGTTTACACCCGGCGTGTCTTTCGCCTCCCGCAGCTTATTATATGCCTTTACCGGAACAAGCTCTTTTACCGCTATCCGCAAAACAGAATCAGCTTTTGTGCTGTTGCCGCTTGCCTTTAAATTACAATCTAAGCGCATACGCAACTTTGGCGTATATGTGCTTGCCGGTGGTACTTACAGCATAGACCTTGCATCTGCCAAAAAAGACAAAGCCAGCAGCGATGTTGTGCGTTTAAAGCAGACTGATATTTATTACGATGCCGGCGGCGGGGTAGATTTCTACTTCCCCTACTTTAAGTTTGCCATTGAGTTTAAAATAAGCACCGGCCTTAAAAACATTATTATACAAGACGGCACCGAATTTACCACGCCTATCAATAAATTAAACTCGCACGTGTTTACAATTGGTATTACCTTTGAAGGATGATCAGCACACTCAATTTATTGCTAACACCTTCTGAGGCCTTTTCTGAAATTGCCATTAAAGAAAAAGTAAGGCAGGAATTAGCCCTTTCAGAAACAGACGAGCTGCATATCAAGCTTCAAAAACGTTCGGTAGATTCCCGACAGAAGAATATAAAAGTGCATGTTACCTTGCAAGCTTTTGTTAACGAAGCTCTGCAGGAAGAGTTGCTGACTCCTAATTACCACAATGTATCGGGCAAAAAACAAATAACCATTATCGGTGCAGGCCCGGCAGGTCTGTTTGCAGCATTACGCTGTTTAGAATTGGGTTTAAAGCCCGTTATTTTTGAGCGCGGAAAAGATGTAAAAACACGCCGCAGAGACCTGGCTGTTTTAAATAAAGAACATCTTGTAAACCCCGAAAGCAACTATTGCTTTGGCGAAGGTGGCGCAGGCACATACAGCGATGGCAAGCTATATACCAGGGCTTCCAAGCGCGGCGATGTAACCAAAATATTAAAGGCTTTTGTTTTTCACGGTGCCGACAAAACTATTTTAGTAGACGCGCACCCGCACATCGGCACTAACAAATTACCCAAAATAATAGAAACGATTCGCCAGGCCATTATAGATTTTGGGGGCGAGATTCATTTTAATGCAAAGCTGGTTGATGTTGTTATTTCGAAAGAAAAGATACAAGGCGTGGAGATTTCTCATGCCGAAAAAAATGAAATAAAGCATTATCCCGCAGATCATTTAATAGTAGCTACCGGCCATAGCGCCCGCGATATTTATGAATTATTTAATCATAAAAATATTGCCATAGAGGCCAAGCCTTTTGCTATGGGTGTGCGTGTAGAGCATCCCCAGGAAATCATCGACAGCATACAATACCACTGCAACATCAACCAGCTAAAAAATGTGCGTGAGTTTTTACCTGCCGCGTCTTATAGCTTAGTGCACCAGGCAAACGGCAAGGGAGTTTATTCGTTTTGCATGTGCCCGGGCGGCATTATCGCTCCCTGTGCAACCGATAAGCAAGAAGTGGTAACCAATGGCTGGAGCCCTTCTAAACGTAATAATCCTTATGCCAATTCGGGTATTGTAGTTGGCCTGGATGCAACAGACTGGAAAGATCACGAGAAACATAAGAACCTGGCTGCCCTGGCTTTGCAAAAGCAACTGGAGCAAAAGGCCTGGCTTGCCGGCGGGAAAACACAAACCGCACCCGCCCAGCGTTTGGTGGATTTTGTAGAAAATAAAACCAGCGCTACCCTGCCCGATTGTTCGTATCAGCCGGGCATTATCAGCACAGCCATGATGCCTTTGCTGGGAAATACCATTGGCAAAACCTTGCAGGAAGGTTTTAAAAAATTTGGATCTAACCTGAAAGGTTATCTTACAAACGAAGCTGTTATTGTGGGCGTAGAATCGAGAACGTCTACACCGGTAAGAATTCCGAGAGATAAAGAAAGCTGCGAGCATATACAGATAAAGGGGCTTTATCCCTGCGGAGAAGGCGCCGGTTATGCCGGTGGCATTGTTTCGGCAGCCATGGACGGAGAGCGTTGTGTGGACGAGATCTTTAAGATTATCTAAGGATTAAAAAGTATAAAATTTTAGCATCTACTATCTAAATTCAATTAAATTTGGTACAAATTATCTAAACTATATGAAAAAGTATTTTATAGCAGGTTTAATCTTTCCATTCATTTTATCTGCCCAAACAGACGAAGGCAGCTTAGGCAAAGTGACTTCTAAAACAGCCGAGGAAAAACTACTGAATGGTAATTTTGAAGACGCTTTGGTTGACTACCTGGCCTTGCATACCGAAGACCCTCAAAACGAAAAATACACCTACGACCTGGCTGTTTGTTACCTTAATTATAATGGAAATAAAAGCAAAGCAGTTCCTTATCTTGAAAAGATAACCCACAATGCCAAGCACGACCCTAATGCAGATTATTTATTAGGAAGAGCGTATCAGTATGCATTAAAATATGACGATGCCATTGCGGCCTTTACCCGATTTACTAAAAACGGAAAAGGGAAAGAAGAGAATTTAAAAGACGCCGACCAGCAAATACAGTATTGTTTAAACGCCAAAGAGCGTATTAAATACCCGCTTGATGTAAAGTTTGAAAACCTGGGCAAAACGGTAAACAGCGAGTATAACGACTACTACCCTTTTATCCCTTTAGATGAATCTTTTATTATTTATAACTCAAAACGCCCGGTTGGTGATGAAGACAAAAAGCCAAACGGAGAATATCCAAACGTTATTTTAATATCTGAAGTAAAAAACGGTGCTTACCAACCTGCTGTAAAACTAGACCTGCAATTGCCAAAAGGTACTACAAATGCCGAAGTGATCGGGCTTAGCGCAAACGGAAATACCTTGCTGGTTTATATTACCGATGCAAAGTTAGCCGGCAATATTTACTCATCCGAGCGTGGTGCAGATGGCAAGTTTCAAAAGCTTAGCTTGTTGGATAAAAACATTAACTCGCCCAGCGATGAAATTGCCGCATCTATAAGCGCCGAGGGCGACCTGATCTATTTTGCCAGCAACAGGCCAGGCGGAATGGGTGGCACCGATATTTATGCCTGCCGCAAAACCCCACAAGGAAGCTGGGGACTGCCGCAAAATTTAGGAAAAGAGATCAATACCCCGCAAAACGAGGATTTCCCGAATATATCTCCTGATGGGAAAACGCTTTATTTCAGTAGTACCGGTCACAGCAGTATGGGTGGCTATGATATTTTTAAAGCAAGTAAAAACGATGAAACCAATGTATGGGAAAACCCTAAAAACTTAGGGTACCCGGTAAACACGCCGCTTGATGATTATAACCTTCGTATCTCGAAATCCAACCGTTACGGATATATTTCTGCTATCCGCGAAGAAGGCCTTGGAGATTATGATAATTACCGTATTACCTTTAATGATGTAGAACCCGAGCTTTCTGTGATGTACGGACAGGTTCTGGCAGAAGACGGCTCACAGATCAATTTTCCGGATGTACTGATCTCGGTTACCGATGATAAAACCGGCGAGCTGATAGGTAACTATCTTCCAAACTCGAAGACAGGAAAGTATGTGGTGATCCTTCCTCCGGGCAAATACACGCTTACGGTTGAATTATTTGAGTTTAAGCTCCTCACCAAAAAACTGGAGATCCTGGATAAAGTATCCTTTCAGTCGGAGATCGAATTTGATTTAAAATTGCAGACTAAAAAATAAATTCTATCTTAGATTAGAATTTTTTTGAATGAAAAAAGCAAACGTTTTACTTCTCTTTTTTATTGTTATTTATGGTTATTCGTTAAAATCACAGATCAGTAATGTAGATTTTGAGGAAGGTTATTTTAACCACTGGAATGGCACGTATAATTTATCTTCCGCTTTAAATTGTGGCACAACAACGCCTAACCCTTTATCTAACGGAGGCATAGACAGCACCGGTAATAATCCTTCTCAACTAATTGTATCTTCGGGGTTCGATCCTTTGGTTAAAACAGCAAACTTGCCCGTAAACAATCCTTTTGGCGGGAGTTATTCAGTTAGGCTTGGAGATACATTAAACGGTTGCGGATCGGCTAATTTATTTCATGCAATTAATAATAGCTTAAATACAGCAGATCTATCCATTTGTTATGCCGTTGTTTTATACGATACCGGATATTCCTTTGACGATGCGCCTAAATTTATATTCCAGGTTTTTACAGCATACGATAACTTCCCTATTTTATATGATACTATTACAGCAACAAATGCTAACACAGATACTTCTTTTCACCGAGCTGATCTCAACAAACCGGGCTTGTATTATACTCATTGGAAAAAAGTATGCATAGACTTACGCCCTTTCCTGGGTCAAACTGTTATTGTAAATCTCATCAGCTCCGATTGCAATAACAGAACTCATTTAGGTTATGCCTATATAGATTGCGTTTTAGGTACCTGCAACAATATTTCAACCGGTGTAAATACCTTAAATTCATTAGAAAATAGCGTTGCCGTATTTCCAAACCCGGCAAACAATTACTTTAATTTAACGATGGAAAGTTTGGTAAATGATACGTTTGAAATAACTTTGTATGATATAAAAGGAGCTGTTTTATTAAAAGATAATTTCACTTCTTCTATAGGCAAAACAACCAAAACATATAAAACAGATGGCCTTTCAAAAGGTGTTTACTTCATTTCAATTAAAGCCGGGCAACAGGGAACAATTCAGAAAAAAATAATTATAAATTAAACAAAAACAACATGGGATTATTTGATAAACTAAGGAATGAATTTATTGATATTATTGAATGGACCGATAATACCAACGATACCATTGTATGGAAATTTCCGCGCTACCAGAACGAAATTAAAATGAACGCCAAGCTAACCGTGCGCGAAAGCCAGGTAGCTGTATTTTTAAACGAAGGTGTTATTGCCGATGTATTTCAGCCGGGCATGTACACCCTGCAAACGCAAAACATGCCTATTCTTGCTACGTTAAAAGGCTGGAAATATGGTTTTGATTCGCCCTTTAAAGCAGATGTGTTTTTTGTAAATACTAAGCAATTCACTAACCAGAAATGGGGCACCAAAAACCCTATTATGCTGCGCGATGCAGAGTTTGGCCCGGTACGCTTACGTGCTTTTGGCAGCTACGCCTTTAAAGTGACTGATGCAGGTAAATTTTTAAAAGAAATTGCCGGAACCAACCAGGAATTTACCGTTGAAGAGATTAACGAACAACTGCGCAACCTAGCCGTATCACGCGGTATGGACGCTATTGCAGAAAGCAAAATTGCAGTTTTAGATCTGGCTTCTCAATATGACGAAGTTTCAAAGATCATTACCGAAAAAATTAAGCCCGAATTTGATGAGATGGGTTTAAATATGACCAAATTTTTGATCGAAAACATTTCTTTGCCGCCTGAAGTAGAAGCTGCTTTGGATAAACGCAGTAGCATGGGCATTATTGGCAACCTGGGCGCTTTTACACAATTTCAGGCAGCGAATGCTATGGATGACGCCGCTAAAAACCCTAACGGCGGAGGCATTATGGGTGCTGCCATGGGAGCAGGTATGGGCTTTGGCATGGCTAACCAAATGGGCAATGCATTTCAGCAACAACAATTCAATCCTAATACCGGCATGAATACACCGCCGCCAATGCCGCAATCAACGCAATATTTTGTAGCGGTTAACGGTGCGCAAACAGGCCCTTTTAGTACGCAGCAATTACAGGCTATGGCACAAAGCGGACAATTTACCAAACAAAGCCTTATCTGGAAACAAGGTATGGCAGGCTGGGCCGCTGCCGAAACAGAGGCAGAATTGGCTTCTTTATTTGGTTCTGTTCCTCCTCCTATTCAGTAATCATAGTATGGTTAAACGATATATATTTAGATAGTTTTTACCAATGCATTAAGCCAATCTAAATGGTTGGCTTTTTTATTAATTAAAACTTAATGACATGTAAGATTTTTTTATTTATTTTTATGCACCCACATTCTGCAAATGGATCTTAGTATAGATAAATTAAATAAATCTATTTTCCTTGCCCTAAACGGCGAGCATTCAGATTATTTAGATCCATTAATGCTTACTGCCAGCAATAAATTTTCATTCATTCCTATCTTTTTATTGTGCACCTATGTGGCTATCCGCTATTTCAGGAAACAAAAAGAAGGATACCACCCTTATATAAATTATATATTGCTGTTTGGCGTATTAAGCCTGCAATTTTTCTTCTGTTTTAACGTTTTGCCGGCATTTTTTAAAAGCTTTTTCCCGATGGAAAGGCCTTGTTCCAATCCCGAAATATCTTCTTTTGTACGTTTATTAGGAACCAGCTGCACACCAACACCGCATTCCTTTTTTGGCTATAAATCCTGCCTGGTATTTTGCTTTACCTCGTTCTTGTTTTTTACCATCAAAGAAGGGTTCAGGGGATTAAAATTTTTGCTGGTAATATGGTGCTGCATTGTTTCTTACAGTCGCATTTATGTAGGCGCGCATTACCCCATGAACATTATACTATCCAACCTGATCGGTATAGGTGTAGGTTATTTAGGTTACCGCCTTTATCTTTATTTAAGGTATAATTTATTCGTAATATAAGCAGGCCTACAAAGCTCCCTGCTTAATAACATCTACCAGGGACGGATCTAAAAGCGTGCTTGTATCGCCCAAATTGCCGGTATCTCCTTCGGCTATTTTTCGCAAAATACGGCGCATGATCTTGCCCGAACGGGTTTTCGGCAATCCAGGCACGAACTGTATTTTATCGGGTTTGGCAATAGCGCCTATCATTTTGGTAACAGCCTGCGCAATTTCTTTACGGGTGGTTTCCTGGTCGGGGCTGCCATCACAAATAACATAGGCGTAAATACCTTGTCCTTTAATATCGTGCGGATAACCTACAATAGCACTTTCTATAACGGCCGGGTGTGTATTGATGGCATTCTCTACTTCGGCAGTGCCAATACGGTGTCCACTGACATTCAATACATCATCTACGCGGCCTGTAATTTTATAATTGCCTTCTTCATCACGCAGGCAACCATCGCCGGTAAAGTATAAATTTTTATAGGTTGAGAAATAAGTCTGTTTGCAACGCTCGTGATCATTGTAGGTGGTGCGTATAATTCCAGGCCACGGAAACTTAATGCAAAGGTTTCCGCTAACGTTATTGCCTTCAATTTCTTTCCCGTTTTCATCAACCAGGCAAGGCTGTATACCAGGCAAAGGCAAGGTAGCATACGAAGGTTTTTGCGGTGTAACGCCTGCCAGGTTAGATATCATAATGCCACCCGTTTCTGTCTGCCACCAGGTATCAACAACCGGGCATTTTTCTTTACCGATATTTTTATGAAACCAGTGCCAGGCTTCTTCATTAATGGGCTCACCTACAGAACCTAATACCTGCAACGAGCTTAAATCTTTATTGTTCACCACATCCAAACCAAAGCCCATCAGGCTGCGGATGGCGGTTGGCGCGGTATATAAAATATTCACTTTAAATTTATCTACCACATCCCAAAAACGGCCTGCATCGGGGTATGTAGGTATGCCTTCAAACATTAAGCTTGTAGCGCCCGCACTGAGCGGACCATACATAATATAGCTGTGTCCTGTTATCCAACCAATATCTGCCGTGCAAAAATGTATTTGCCCGGGTTTATATTGAAACACATTTACAAATGTATAATTTGCCCATACCATATATCCTGCGCAGGTATGCACCACGCCTTTAGGCTTACCGGTTGAACCGGATGTGTACAGAATAAACAACATATCTTCGGCGTCCATTTCTTCGGCGGGACAAACTGGGCTGCCTTGTGCTTCTACTTTCTTCATTTCATCGTGCCACCAAAGATCTCTGCCTTCTTTCATAGACACGGCCGTATTGGTACGCTGGTACACGATTACTTTTTTTACAAATGCACAGCTAACTAAAGCTTCATCAATTACGCTTTTTAACGGAATATCTTTGGCACCACGAAAAGCGCCATCGCAGGTAACAATAAACTCTGCACGGGCATCATGCAACCTGTCGGAAATAGCCTGGGCAGAAAATCCACCGAAAATAACCGAATGGATAGCCCCAATGCGCGCGCAGGCCAGTGTAGCAATAGCAAGCTCCGGTATCATGCCCATATATAAGCAAACACGATCTCCTTTTTTAACGCCGTTATTCTTTAAAACATTGGCAAAAGCACAAACTTGATCAAATAATTCCTTATAAGTAAGTGTGCGGTGTTGCTCTTTCGGATCATTACTTTCCCAGATAATAGCAGGAGTGTGGGCATTATTGGCTAAATGCCTGTCGAGGCAATTTTCGGTAATATTCAGCTTAGCGCCGGTAAACCATTTTATATTCGGTTCGGTAAAATTCCAGTCTAAAACCTTATCCCATTTCTTTTTCCAGGTAAAATTTTCGGCAACCGATGCCCAGAAATTCTCGGGTTCTTTTACGCTTTTTGCATAAGCGGCTTTGTATTCTTCTAACGATTTTATTTGATGAGGATAGTTCATAGTAAGGATTTAATTGCCTTACGAAAATACAATGTATTTATAAAACCCTGCAGAAAAAACGATTGATTTTTCTGTAAAGTCTTTCGTCTTTTTCCAAAAAGCTTTGGCTTTTAAAGAAATGTCCTTAGCTTTTTAATAAATTTCTCCGGCTTTTTGTGTAAAGTCTTTCTTCTTTTTAAAAAAGTCCTTAGCTTTTTTCATAAAAGCTTTGGCTTTTGCATAAATGTCTTTAGCTTTTTCTGTAAAGCCTTTAGCAATTTTTAAAATGTACGAAGACTTTTTCTGAAAAGCTTTTATCTTTTGCTTAAAAGCTAAAGACTTTTGAAAAAAGTGATGTTACGTAACCCGTAAACTTTAGTATTTTTAAGGCTTTATTTTATGGATATGGAAAACAGCTTAGCATACGCGCAGGAGCAGGATAAAAAAGACGAACTGAAAAGCTTTAGAAGCAAGTTTTATTTCCCGAGGTTGCACGGCAAATCGGTTATTTATTTTACCGGCAACTCGTTAGGGCTTCAGCCAAAAACCACACAGGATTATGTGTTGAATGAGCTGGAAGACTGGGCAAGCTTTGGCGTTGAAGGGCATTTTCATGCACGCAATCCCTGGTTTTCATACCACGAAATACTGACTGAAAAAACCGCTAAAATTGTAGGTGCGCTGCCACAGGAAGTTGTTATGATGAACCAACTTACGGTTAACCTGCATTTATTACTGGTTTCTTTTTATCGTCCTACCAAACAACGCTACAAAATAATCTGCGAGGCAAAAGCATTTCCGTCTGATCTGTATGCATTGCAATCGCAGGTTAAATTTCATGGATTTGACCACAAAGACGCATTGATAGAAATTGAGCCTCGCGTAGGAGAAAAAAGCCTGCGTACCGAAGATATTTTAAAAGCCATTGAAGATAACAAAGATGAGCTGGCCCTTGTTTTGTTTGGTGGTGTAAATTATTACAGCGGGCATGTGCTGGATATGAAAACCATTGCAGCAGCGGCTCATAAAGCAAATGCGTATTGCGGTTTTGATTTGGCACACGCTGCCGGAAACATTAAGCTTGCTTTGCACGACTGGAATATTGATTTTGCCTGCTGGTGCAGCTATAAATATTTAAATGCCGGCCCGGGAGGCGTGGCAGGTGCATTTGTGCATGAAAAACAATTGAAAAATTTTGACCTGCCTTTGTTTGCAGGCTGGTGGGGACATGATAAGGAAACCCGTTTTAAAATGGAGCCTGAGTTTATCCCTATGCCAACAGCCGAACGCTGGCAATTGAGCAATGCGCCCGTATTATCTATGGCAGCATATAAAGCATCGCTGGATATTTTTGATGAGGCCGGTATGGATAAGCTTACAGCGAAAAGCAAAGAGCTTACGGGTTATTTAGAGTTTGTAATCAATCACATCAACGAGCTTACTCAAACTGCCGATAAATATTTTGAAGTAATAACGCCTGCAGAAAGAAGCTGCCAGTTATCGGTAGTGCCGCATGGCCGCGGAAAAGAATTGTTTACCGAGCTTACCAAGCATGGCGTTATTGCCGACTGGCGCGAACCAGATGTGATACGCATGGCGCCTGTTCCTTTGTATAATTCGTTTGAGGACGTATTTCAATTCGGGCAAATTTTGTTGCATCTTTGTATTAAATAAAAAATATCAGCATGAAAAAGTTTTCTATTCTTGTTTTGGTTGCCGGCCTTTTAGTTGCCTGTGGCGAAAATAAAGAACAGCCAAAAGATACCGGTGTTATTGAAACACATCCTGTGCATGGGGCCATTACCCAGGCAAGCTTTAAAGTTTGGGGCAATTGCGAAACCTGCAAAGATAATATTGAAACAGCTGCACGCTTTAAAGGCGTTACGTTTTGCAGCTGGGATACCGCTACTAAAGTTTGCACGGTAACATTTGATACCCGCGAAACAAATGTAGATGCTATTGAAAAAGCCATTGCCGCAGTTGGATATGATACCGACGCTTATAAAGGCGATGATAAGGCCTATGCTGAGTTGGCTCCCTGCTGCCAGTATGATAGAAAAAAATAAAACACGCTGCAAAATTTCTACAGAATCTGTTTGTAGTATTGCATACGTATAATTTTTTTGTGAGGAAAACCATATCTATATTTCTACTGGTGTTTTACATAAGCGCCCAATGCTTTCTTCCTAAAGGTAATTTTGCTTATATAGAGCAAATCCCGCATTTGTATATAGATTTTTGCGAGGCCAATAACACCAAAGATGTTTTTGAATTTTTAGAAGAACAGTTTCTTGAAATAGGTTTTGATGAAAATGATGCCGACGAGCCGTATGAAAAAGAATCAAAATCTGTTCCTTTCCATACTCCTAGTGCACATAGCTTCGTAGCTTTTTTGTCCGAGCAAACCACCGAATTTTCAAATACAGAAACTACACGCACACATCATTTTATTTATATTTTAAAAGAACACTGGGTACACGCCCCTTCTATTTATCATCCCCCTAAAACAGCTTAGTTTAAACTTCTTTCATACCGGGCGTATGAATAACTAACTGATCTTTTATTAAACAATTTTAATTCGTAAAAAAATGAAAAACATAATTTTTGCAGTGGCATGTATATGCCTTGCGGTAAGTGCTGCCTATGCACAAAAAATAACACAGGATAAGGTACCTGCGGCTGCTGTATCAAACTTTAACAAGCAATTTGCTTCTGCAACCAAAACGCTGTGGGAAATGGACGAAGCTGATTTTGAAGTGAACTTTAAAACCAATGGTGTGGAATATTCGGCCAAATATGATAAACAGGGTACCTGGCTTGAAACCGAACAGGAAATAAAGCTAAGCGAGCTGCCTGCATCTGTAAAGAAAGGGTTGGAAACTGAATTTCCGAAAGCTGAAACAGAAGAGGTGGAAAAAGTAAGTTATCCAACCGGGGAAGCTGTTTATGAAATGGAAATTGAAAAAGATAAACAAAAGTTTGAGGTTCAGTTTTCTGCCGAAGGCAAGCTTCTGAAAAAAGAAGAGATCCACAAAAAAGAAAACAAAGATTAATTTTCAATTTCTTTATATATTTCACAGCTTATCAATCCCGGTAAGCTGTGGATATATATGCTTAAACTTGTAAAAATGAAACTCTCATATAAACATATCATATTCATTTTAGCCATTGCTGTTTTTTTGCCGGCTGCTAAAATACACGCACAGCAAAAAGATTCAACCAGGCTGCCTTTTGCTATTGCTAACGAAAAGCGCTTGCCGGATGATGAACTCGCAGAAAAAAAAGAAGGCTTTTATTTTACAGCAGTACCCGATCTTAGCTCTGATCCGGTTAACGGATTGGGCGCAGGTGCAGAAGGCTCGCTTTTCTTTGATGGAAAAAAAACAGACCCGTTTTTTGCATACACGCCATATAGGGCAGAGTTAAACATTGCTGTATTTGCTACTACAAAATCGCAACAGGAAATTAAGCTTGGCTTAGATATTCCGTATATCCTTAACACAAAGTGGCGACTTCGCGCAGAAGCGGCTTACGAAGTAAACCCCAACCTGTTATATTTTGGTACGACGGAACAATCTTTAAAACCATTAAGCTATTATCCCGGCAATAATCCCGCAAATCCATTGGTTAATAATGCTTCTTACCAGGCTTACGAAAAAAACTTAACAGGCAATAAATTTTATTATAATACGTACACAAAAAAAGAAGCTGTTTTAAATGTCAGCATGGAGCGCTCTTTTTATGAAGGAAGGCTGCGTGCGCTTATTGGTTATGAAATAGCAAGTGTTGGTATTTCATCTCCGCTAAATGACAGCTCGCAGGTGCACAAGGACGCAGATGCGCATAAAATAGAGGGTTATGGATCGAATATAGTTTCATTCGTTCAAACCGGCTTGATCTACGATACCCGCGACTTGGAAACTGATCCTACCAAAGGCTCTTTTGCCGAGCTTACCAATGAGTTATCATTGGTGGCTCTTGGCTCTCAGTACAACCTGAATAAAACATTTTTCCATTATAATTTATACGTGCCGGTCTTGCCAAAGATTTTTAAACGACTTACTTTTGCCGGGCGCGTTGCAATGGGTTATACAGCAGGTAACGCCCCCTTTTATGAGTACCAGGATGAGTGGAGCTCTGAAGGTAGCATAGAAGGGCTTGGTGGTGGCAATACGCTTCGTGGTTACAAGCAAAGCAGGTTTTTAGGGCGTGTGATGCAGTTTACCAACTTAGAGTTTAGGGGACGCTTTGCACAATGCAAATTCTTGAAGCAGACCTTTGCTTTTAGCGCAGTGCCTTTTTTTGATATGGGTGGTGTTTGGGACAGCTTTAGCCGTTTAAATCATACGGAGAATTTCAGATACTCCGAAGGGCTTGGGCTACGCATTGCCTGGAATGTGAATACTATTTTACGTTTTGATTATGCTGTATCGAAAGAAGACCGCCAGTTTTTCTTTTCATTAGGACACGCGTTTTAGATAAAGAAAAAACAAGCTTATTTTTTCATTTCTTCTTTTTCTTCCTTCTTAAACTTTCCGTTTTTGTATATTTCTGTGGCAATTATTTTTTGATCTTTATACTTGTATGTTAGTCCATCGGGCTTGCCATCTTTATAATTTACGGTTTTCACTAATACACCTCTGGTGTATTGTTTTACTACTCCTTCGGGTTTTCCGTTACGGCACATGCCTTCTCTTTCAACAAAATTGCTGTCATCACGTATAACAAAAAGCCCGTCGCATAAACTGCCAAACTCGGTATAACATAAACGTTCGCCACTCATTTTTCCATTTTTGTAGGCACCAGTCCATTGTAGTTTTCCGTTTTCGTAATAGTGATTGCTTTCTCCGTCCATCAGGTTTTTTTTATATGAACCTTGCCATTTTATTTTTCCATTTTCATAATAAGTGGTCGACTTGCCTTCTCTTAAATTATTTTTAAAATATTCTTCGATCCATATCTTACCATTTTTACGATATAGCGTAACAAGCCCTTCTATCTTATTATTAATAACCTGGAGCTTACTTTTTTTATATCCGTCTTTATCATAGGTAATCCAGCTTCCTTCACCATTCTCTCCTTTAAAAATAAAAGTCTTTGCTTTTTCGCCTGTCTTTGAATAATAGGTAATGCTGTCTCTTAGGTTATTTGTTTTGTAGGTAATGGATTCTATTTTACCTGAAGTGCTAAAAGCCGTATCAGCAGTTAAGGATGTTTGCGCAAAACAGCCAAAACAATAAAAAAACAGTAAAGCAGGTAAAATATGTTTCATGCCAAGATATTTATTTTAATTGAATAGTTTCCACCAGTTTGGTCAATTCATCTATAAAGCTGTCTTTATTGCTAAGTATCGCAATGTGCACCAGCCGGCCTTTACCGATCTCATCGCAGGGTATTTGTTGTTCTTTCAGGTACATTCCCTGTTCAGCATTATAAAACGAAAGCCATTCTACTTTTTTGTCCAGGAATTTTCCTGGAATCTTTTTCGAAGAAGCTTCGTCAAGCCCATATTCCTTATAAAAATAGGAAGGGTGGTCTCCAATATAAATAGTCAGGTCTGCCCAATTGGTATCTCTGTAATTTGTGTACTTATAAATTTTAAATACCTGGAAATCGTATTGCTGATCGACAGTACCGCCATAGTTTTCAGGAAAAGAGATTTTTAATTCTTTTTTGGTTCCTGTAATTGGAAAGCTTTCTACCCTGGCACCGAAATTATTTTTGCGTGTGCCCTCTACATAAGTATTAAATACGGCTTCGCTTAATTCAATAAAATCATCTCTTTTTTTATACGCTGCCGGGTTTATATAGGCACTGATCCTGAAAAGCGAATTATCACCTGTTCTTACCTGGAGGCTGTTAATCAGAATGGCTTCCTGCGTAGAATCAAAAACGGTTGGAGTAGAAAGAATTTCGCGCTTGCTGTTCAGTAGCTTGCGCGTAAAATTAAATTGGCTTTTCTCTTTGGCTGCATCGGTATACATATCATCATCGCCAAACAAATACATTTCCTGTGCAAAAAACACCAGCTTCATATCGCTTATTTCCAGCATAATTCGGGTCTCACGATTTATATTAGGATCGGCAGCCATGATATCTGCCTGCCTGGCGCTGTTAACCGAACCGGTTGGAAAAGTAAAGAAAGCGCGGTTGTTGAGCACAGGCAATTTGGTATCAAGCTTCAGCCCTTTTATATTTTGCGCACTGCTCACTCCAACTAAAATTGAAAAAAGCAGGCTCATTTTTACGATCAATGATTTATGGTTTGCCATGTTGTGTTTTTACTATGCAGGATAACTTTTTTTAGCGTCATCAACTACAAAACTTTTTTAAAGATAAGGCTTTTTACAAAAGCAAACTATTCATAAGCCAGCTAATGTTTAATTTAAGTTAAATAGAAATCCTTAACAATTACTTTAGCTTGTAAACTCTATTTTTGCGCCATGCATTTTTTGAATAACATTAATGATTATAGTAAAAGTCGTAGATGGGAGTTTCTTATTTACGGCATGGTAATAGGTTTTGTGATAGGTTTTATAGCCGGAAAATTTATATAAATGCCTGCTGCAAAACACAAATTAAAAAATGATATTTGGGAATGGGCCACTACTTTACTTGTTGTATCTGTTATTGCAGCCTGGCTTCTCATAAAAATGTAAGCCCGAAAAACTATTGCAGGGTAATTTTACCCAAACAAGGCTTCCCGTCTACCCGTATGATATAGAAATAATTGCCGCTGCTTAATTTTTGTCCTTCTTTATTTTTTCCGTTCCAGCTTGTTTCGTATGTGCCAACGCCTTCATATTCGTTTAATAAACTTCTTACCAATATTCCATTTATGTTATAGATATCAACCGTAATCTTAGCGGGTGTATCTAATGTATATTTTATAGTAATATTTTGCTCAAACGGATTAGGAAAAGCTGTATAATTTAAATCACTTGAAAAAAGCTTAGTTGTCTTTATGGATGTAGCTAGTAAAGAATCTGTATTTAATAAAGAATCAACATTAATAAATTCATCTCCGGCCTTATAAGAAATATACTGAAACTGATCTATCAGCATTTCATCCGAACTGCTTTGTCCAAAATAAACATTTATAGGAGGGCTGTTTGGGTTGTCTGTATTTTGACTGGTATTATCATACACATGTTTTGAATGTACAATGTGGCCCAGCGTTATTTTCACCATTTTTTTGTAGGTGTAATATTGCTGAAAATCAAAATCCCAGTTATTTATTCTTATCAGCGGGATGGTATCTGAGGATGTGCTGGCATAACTTAAAATTCTTTTGCATAAATGATGCGAGTGAGGAAAAGAAGAAAAGAATGACAGCGGCGGAGATCCGGAAGGCCCAGTAACTGTACATTGCGCTGTACAAGTAGTAATAGAGTCGGCCGGTAAGTTTAACGAATTGCTTTTCACTTTAAATAGCTTCACATTCCTGATGCCTGTAGTGCCTGTAGGATAAAAATAGATCCTGATTTTAGTGCTGTCGCTTTGGCCAGCAGTACCTGCAGGATAATGTATATTCAGCATGATATTAGACCCTGCTTTAAGAACGACGCCCATTTTTAAGGGAACGTGTCCCGGGAAAACAATCGGTACTCCTCCGGGAGCATACCCCCCTATCAATATTTCGCTTTGGTTAGGAAAACAACTTCCGCCGGTATTACTGGTATGGGTTCCGGTGGTATCGATAGAAACTACCACATGGTGTACAATAGAAGGATTGCCGGCCACTATTTCAAATGCCCTTATAGTTTGGTCTTGTGTAAGACCGGTTGGCAAAGCAAAGGTTACGTGGCTATCGGCAGTTGAAGCATTGCTTACAAACGTAGGTATCTGCAGATCCAGGTTTGGCACCCCGTTTAGCTGGTAACGGTTATAAACCGGCTGAGGCGGAGCCATAGTAGTATCTCCCGAAGGGGCTCCGTTAGCTATCCAGTTTAAAATGGCTGTTTTTTCTGTTTGCGTTATGGTATGCTCATCAACAAAACGGGTATACGTTGTATCCGGATGCCATGGCGGCATATAACCTGAATTAAGATAAGCTTGAATGGTTGATGAATTTGCCAGTACCTGCGTGTAACCTAATAAAGAAGCGCCGTGACTGTATTGATTATGACAACTGGTACAGCGACTATAAAAAATAGGAGCTACGTCTTTATATACTGTTTGCCCTGAAACTTTTATAGTAATAAATAGTAAAAGGAAAAAAAAGTTTTTCATGGTGGCAATTATACATTATAATTACCCCTTGATTCTGAAGTTTACTGTTAAAAAGAGTATTATTTGATGAATGGCTATAAACAAGGGACAAAAGCCTTTAAATTCCTTTTGTAATTGTCTATGAACTTGCAAAAATTGTTACAGATTAAAGAACGTTCAGTGTTTGCTCTTTAATTTTTTCAATTTCGTCTTTCATTAAAACCACCAATTGCTGTATATCTGCATCATTGGCTTTAGAACCAATAGTGTTTACTTCACGCCCCATTTCCTGGGCAATAAAATTAAGCTTTCTGCCACCGGCAGGCTCTTTAGCTGTATCCATAAAATGTTTAATATGTGTACGAAGCCTGGTCTTTTCTTCAGTAACATCAATTTTTTCCAAATAATAAATAAGCTCCTGTTCAAAGCGATTTTTGTCAATGCTTTCGGCTGCCACAAATTCAGCAATGTTTTTATGTATACGTGTTTTTATCTTTTCTATGCGTAGCGGATCAGTTATTTCAATTTTATCTAAATAGCCTAAAAGCAGGTCGGTTCTTTTGGTAAACTCAGCAATTAAAGACTTTCCCTCTGTTTTTCTGAAATGAATTGTGCCTTCTGCCGCTTTTCTAAAAGCTTCTAAAAACTGGGTATATTCTTTTTCAGTTAAAGTGCTGGTAGCCGATTTGGTAACATCAGGCATACGCATAACCAATTCAAGTAAATTAGAGAAAGGAGCGTTTACTTTATGTGCAAACTCTTTTAGCTGCTTATAATACGCTTCGGCAAGAGCCACATTAATCTGTGTTGAAGGCTGTTCACTGCGGTAATCAACCGTTACAGATACATCTACTTTGCCGCGTTCAAATAATTTGGCAAGCTCAGTGCGCAATTCAATTTCTTTTTCACGATACAGGCTTGGTATGCGCAAAGAGGCATCAAGGCCTTTGCTGTTAAGCGATCTGATTTCTATGGTAATGGTCTTATCTTCAAAATCTACCGAGGCCTTTCCGTAGCCTGTCATTGATTGCAGCATAAATAGTTTTTTGGCAAAGGTATTCAAGAAAAGGATTTTTCCATTTTTAATTCTGTGTTTTACGTTAAAAAGCCTTACTAACTATTTATTGTTTAAAACAAAAATCAGTTGATTTAAAAAATGTGCATGCTTTATATATTTTAGCAGCAATTAATTTTTTGAATACATGGAGTATATTGACTTAAAGGAAAAATTAGAAAAGCTTTTATCTGAAGACTTATCTAACCGAAATACTTTGCAAGACACACGCCGCAACCTGTTCTTAAACTCAGAGGGTGCTAAGGTGCAACAACAACTTGTATCTCAAAAAGACCTGGAAATAAACAGCCTGAACCTGTTGGTTGAAAAAAAGAAAACCATTGTCCAGCTAAAAGATGATGAAATAGAAGTTTTAAAAAATCAATTAAAAGAAGCTCAGCAAAAAATCTCAGCGATTGAAGCTGCACATCTTTTAGAAAAAGAAGAAATAAGTGCCCAATTACAAAACACAGAAGAATTAAATAAGTTAAGTATTGCCAACGAAGAGTACACAGCTAAAATACGCGAGCTTATTTATCATGTAGATAATCAAAACACAGAAATAGAAAACCTTAAGAACGAACTGGCCTCTAAAAAAGAAACAGAAAACAGTTCGGTTGAATTAGAACGCTTATCTGAAAAATTAGATCTGATCACCAATTCTGAGCGTTCTCTTAAACAATTGGTAGCGGCTCAAAATTTGGAAATAGAAAATCACCGATCAGCTATTGTTTCTTTAAAAGCGGAAGCAGAAGAAATTGCAGCCGGCTGGCAGCAGCAGCAGGAAATGCTTCTTAATGATAATGCCTCTTTGGAAGTTGACCTTACTTTATTAAACCAGCAATATTTAGATCTTTTGTCTCAGAACGAGGCTAAAAACACAACGGTTGTATCCGGCGAAGATGAAACAGAGGTAGAGTTTACATTTGAAAATTTAATTAAGAATGTTGAAATTGAAGAAGAGCACCTGTCTTTTGAATTAGAAGCGGTTAAACACGAACTGGAAGTCATTTTTCAGCAACGTGATGAAAAAATGCTGCTGCTTCAGTCAGAAATTAGCTCTTTACAGGCTCAAATTGCCTCGCTGCAGGAAGATATTTTAGCCGAAACAGAAGAGAAACAAAGCCTTAACATACAATTAACAGAGCTTACCTCCATTGTTTCTCAGAAAGAAAATCAGTTAAATTCTCCGGCCGATACCACCGTTTATCAACGCAGTGAAACGTTAAGCGACCTTACTCAAGTAGTTGAAAATCAAAAAAGTGCTATTTCTAATTTGGAGCATACCAATAAAAACATTAAATTAGCGCAAACATTAATGTCGCAGGTAAAAGATAAAACTGTGGCAAAACAGGCTATAAACGAACTGATACGTGAGATTGAAAAGTGTATAGCGTTGTTAAGCGAATAAAAAATAGTAAATGATGAGCGATACTTCGGTAACCATAACAATAGCAGGACTAAACTACCAGCTAAAGTTAGATGCAGCTAACCACGAGCAGGTTCAGCAGGCAGCCTCATTTATTAACGAACATATTTCTGAATTTGAAAAAAATTATCCCGTTAAAGAAAAACGAGACATACTTGCCATGGTTAGCCTGCAAATGGTTACCGAGCTGCTAAAAAGCAAACAACAGCAAGCCTCAGAGATTCATCGCTTACAAACGCTTTTAGACGAACTTAACAATATGGTAGAAAACCATGCTAAAAAAGTAAACTCTTAACACATTTTCACCTTTAGTATCGTTTGGTTTGTAGCCACAAACTAAATATATATGAACATAATTATAGCCATTATTGCCATAGCAGTAGCCTTAGTAGGTGGACTGGTTGTGGGTTTTCTCTTAGCCAACTCACGCTTAAATAAAAGCGGCCAGCAGGAAAAAGAAAATCTTATTAAAGAAGCCGAATTGAAAAACGAGGCCGTTAAACAGGAAAAAATACTACAAGCCAAAGAAAAATTCTTCCAGTTAAAAACCCAACACGATAAACAGGTAGCCGACAAAAACAACGAGCTTCAAAAAAGAGAGAACGGGATCAAACAAAAAGAAACCGACCTTCATAAAAAGAACGAGGAAGCTAACCGCAAACAGCAGGAAGCAGACCGTAAGCAGCAGGAGGCCGAAAAAATTAAGGCCCAGGTTGCCCAGCAATTAGAAGTAATCAGCAAAAAACAGGAAGAAGTTGATAAAGCACATGTAAAACAGGTGCAGCAACTGGAAGCCATTTCAGGTTTACGCGCTTCGGAAGCTAAAGAACAGCTGATTGAAACGATTAAAGGCGAAGCAAGAACCGAGGCCATGAGTTTTGTAAAAGACATTATGGACGAGGCCAAGATCAACGCCAATAAAGAAGCCAAAAAAATTGTTATCCAGGCACTACAACGTGTAGGCGCTGAACATGCGGTAGAAAATTCAGTTACCGTTTTTCATATTGAAGGTGATGAAATGAAAGGCCGTATCATTGGAAGAGAAGGTCGTAATATCCGTGCTTTTGAAGCCGCCACTGGCGTAGAAGTTATTATTGATGATACCCCGGAAGCGATCATTTTCAGTTGCTTCGACCCAATTCGCCGTGAAATTGCCCGTTTGGCCATGCACCAGCTGGCCTTAGACGGACGCATACACCCGGCTCGTATTGAAGAGGTGGTTGAAAAAGTGAAAAAACAAATTGAAGAAGAAATTATCGAAACCGGCAAACGTACTTGCATCGATTTAGGTATTCATGCTTTGCACCCTGAATTGCTTCGCCACGTTGGTAAAATGAAATACCGTTCGTCTTACGGACAAAACTTATTGCAACACAGCCGCGAGGTAGCAAACCTTTGTGCTGTTATGGCTGCCGAAATGGGCTTAGATCCTAAAATAGCAAAACGTGCCGGTTTATTGCATGATATTGGTAAAGTAGCTGATGAAGAATTAGAACTTCCGCACGCTATTTACGGTATGAAGCTTGCCGAAAAATATAAAGAGAAACCTGAAATCTGTAATGCCATCGGAGCTCACCACGACGAGATTGAAATGACCACCATGCTTTCTCCAATCGTTCAGATTTGTGATGCGATAAGCGGTGCCCGTCCGGGTGCACGCAGAGAGATGGCAGAGCAATACATTAAACGTTTAAAAGATTTGGAAAATGTAGCACTATCATACCCAGGTGTTGAAAAAACGTACGCCATCCAGGCTGGAAGAGAGTTACGTGTATTGGTTTCATCTGATAAAGTAACCGATCAGAATGCAGAGAAACTTGCTTTTGAAATTTCACAAAAAATACAAACTGAAATGACGTATCCGGGACAGGTAAAAGTTACCGTTATTCGCGAAACAAGAGCAACAAGCTACGCTAAGTAAATAAACGTCATGCTGAACTCGTTTCAGCATCTGAACTCAGTGTGAAAAATTAAAATCCTCCTGCACAAGGAGGATTTTTTATTTCTGCGTATTTCATAATTATCTTAAGCCGTTAGCGGCTATCCATCCTGTAGTCCAGGCATTTTGAAAATTAAAGCCGCCCGTTACGCCATCAATATCAAGCACTTCTCCGGCAAAAAACAAACCAGGTATAATCTTGCTTTGCATGGCGCTGAAATCGATCTCTTTTAAACTAACGCCGCCACAGGTAACAAACTCTTCTTTAAAGGTTGTTTTGCCTTTTACTTCATAACTATCGTTCCATAAAATATTGATCAAAGCATTTATTTGCTTTTTATTTATATCGGCCCAACGGCTGGTTTCAGGTATTCCTGTTTTTTGTAAAAAGAATTCCCATAGGCGTTTAGGCATTTCAAGTGGAGAATTTCCTCCTATATTTTTAACAGGATGATCGTTTTTTTGTTTAATCAGCAAATCTCTAAGAGCTTCTTCCTTATATACCGGAAGCCAGTTTACGATAGCTGTAAAATGATAATCTTTTTCATTTAAAATTCTGGCTCCCCAGGCAGAAGCTTTTAAAACAGCAGGACCACTTAAGCCCCAATGCGTAATTAACAAAGGACCTTCAGTCTCTAATTTAGTGCCGGCAACTTTAATTTTTGCATGGGGGACAGAAATGCCCATTAGTTTTGTGATCTCGTTATTCGGAATATTGAACGTAAACAAAGAAGGAACAGGCGGAATAATGCTATGCCCTACCCTGCTGAGCCATGTATAATTTTCGTTTTTAGGGTTTCCTCCGCTGGCAATAATCAGTTTATCACACTGTGGGTTATATTCAGTATCTGTCTTTAAAGAAAATGTTTTATCGGTATTGATATTAATTTCTTTGACAGAAACGCCTGTTTTTATTTTGATATTCAGGCCATGTGCCGCCTGTAACAGGCAATTAGCTATGGTTTCAGAGTTATCTGTTACAGGAAAGATACGTCCGTCTTCTTCCGTCTTTAAAGTAACTCCGTGTTGCTTAAACCATTCTATAGTATCTTGTGTAGTAAACTTAGAGAAAGCGCTACGCAACTCTTTTTCGCCTCGCGGGTAATTTTTCACCAGCAGACTGTTCTCAAAACAAGCATGTGTAACATTACACCTGCCTCCACCTGAAACCAATACTTTAGCCAGCAGTTTATTACTTTTTTCCAGTATAATTATACTTGCATCCGGATGCAATTCTGCTGCATTAATAGCTGCAAAAAAACCTGCTGCGCCTCCGCCAATAATTATAACATTCATTTATGCTTTTTCCTCCCAGATAGAAGCTAAATGCACAATAGTTTGCACCGCTTTTTGCATATCTTGTACAGAAACCCATTCCTGCTTGCTGTGAAAAGCGTGTTCTCCTGCAAAAATATTAGGACAAGGCAAGCCCATAAACGACAAACGCGATCCATCAGTCCCGCCGCGAATGCTCGATAAAACAGGAGTTACACCGGTACGCTTTACCGCTTCAACTGCATACTCTATTATTTGCGGGTGTTTATCTAAAACTTCCCTGAAATTCCGGTATTGTTCCTGTACTTCAAATGTAAATGAACACTTATTGTATTTAGAAATAACCTTTTCGGCGATTTGTTTCAATTCTGCTTCCAAAGCGTGAAGTGTAGGTGTATCAAAAGCACGGATGATAAATTTTATAACCACTTGTTCCAAGCCACCATTAATAGCTGTGGGGTGCATGAATGGCTGTTTTTTCTCGGTTGTTTCTGGTGTTTTATCTTTTGGTATCAGCGAGATGATCTCTGCTGCAATTTTTACAGCGTGCTGCATTTTATCTTTGGCAAAGCCCGGATGCGTAGGAAATCCTTTAATAGTAAGTGTTACACCGTCTGCTGAAAATGTTTCATTCTCAATATGCCCAAGCGTTTCCCCATCCATTGTATAGGCAAAATCTGCCCCTAATTTTTTTATATTTACTTTATCTACGCCACGCCCAATCTCTTCATCCGGTGTAAATAATATTTTTATCTCCCCATGTTTTACTTCCGGGTGATTGATCAAATAATGAACAGCATCCATTATTTCTGCTACACCGGCTTTGTTATCTGCCCCTAAAAGAGTTGTACCATCTGTTGTAATAATATCATTGCCAATCTGGTTTTTTAAGTCGGCATGCTCATTAAATTTAATGATCTGCGTTTTATCATTTATTAAAATAATATCTCCACCCTGGTAATTCTTATTTACAATGGGATTTACATTCGCACCGCTGCAATCAGGTGAGGTATCCATATGCGAGCAAAAACAAATAACGGGTACTTTTTTATCGGTGTTGGCAGGCAATGTAGCATATACATAAGCATGTTCATCCATATGAGCGTCGGTTAAGCCCATTTTCACTAACTCTTCGGCCAATAGTTTACCGAGATTTTTTTGTTTCTCAGTAGATGGCGTAGTAGGCGATTCAGGATTGCTTTGAGTGTCTATTTTTACATAGCGTAAAAAACGTTCATCAACTGTGTATTTATACGATGGAGATATGCTGGTCATATTTTTTTGACGAAGTTATAAAATTGTCCTCTAATGGTATTATCTTACAAATAGTATTTTAAAAATGGGAGATTGAAAATTAAAAATGATACCTTTGTATAGAGTTTGTTCTTTATTTTATTGGGCCCGACCGGTTTTGACAGCGAGAGCAGTAGAATTGTAAGCACGTGGTGTGTTGTGAATATGACACCTTAAACCTAATCCTCAAAACTTCAATTGGCGAAAATAATTACGCCATGGCTGCTTAATTAGCTCAGCTAATTCAGCCTTTGCAACCCCACCAGCGCCCTTGCTTAGCGGGTGGGATGTTGCATCATAAATTAGCAAGTTGTTTTAGTGATGTTGTTAACTAAAATAATATCAGCAACTAAGCTTATGGTTGGTTTGCATAAATACCTGCCATTGGACGAAAATTAAATTTGCGCTAAACGTGTAGAAAGCTTTTGTATTCCTTGTTTGGACGAGGGTTCGAATCCCTCCGGGTCCACTCCGAGGGAAGGGTAGTTAAAAAAATTATCCTTCCCTTTTTTATTTCCTCTGTAAGCCTCATCAGTCCTACATAAGAGAGAAACTGCACTATTGATTTTAGGAGTTCGATATGAATTATTTTCAAAAATCAATTTTTCAGGAAATATCGAACTCACTATGCGTTGCTTTATGGCTGTATCCCTTTGTGTATAGTAGATTTCAAGGTTTAGTATCAATTCTAAGCAGTCATCTATCCTTGTATCATGGTTTTCGATTCCCTCCTTCAACTTGCTAACCTCCATGTTAAATTTGGCTATTGCTTCTTCTATCTCAAATTTCATCTCTTTGTACTCGCTCGCTGAAATTTCACCGTCAAGCATTAAATCTTTAGCGTTCTTTTGGCGTTGATTTTGTTTAACTACTTCCTTGTAAATTTTCTCAAGTTCAGCTTTACCTGAATTGTTGGTATTCTTTAATCTGTCTTTTAATACGGCAGCGCTGAGCTTCATTTTGGCAGGAGCAGCCTTAAAGTGTTTAAGTAGTTTTACAAAGGCTTCATTTACAATTTCTGCCTTTTGCCTTTCCTTACAACCTTTAGAACAATGGTAATAATAGAATTTGTTACCCATTTTCCCTGTTGATGCAGAGCCAGTTAAAGTTGTTCCGCATCTTGGACAAGTTAAAAACCCTCTTAAAGGAAACTCATCTCTAACAGTTTGTTTTTTCGGTGGTAAATTCTTTCTTCTGCCAGTTAATATATCCTGAACGGCGTAAAATAGGTTTTCACTTATCAACGGCCTATGGTTACCCTCAACCCACACCGCCAATTCATCTTTATAAGCAGGTACTAATACTTTTCCGATATACCCTCTATTCCTTAATAGCATCCAAAACGAATTGCGAGTGCATTTTAGCCCCTCTCTATTTAGTTTTAGTCGTACTTCCTCCATATTATACAAGCCAGTCGAAAACTCGCCAAAAGCCCTTTTAATAAGTTCTTCTTGTTTACCGCCTTCGGGTGCTACGATTGGTCGGTTATTTTCATCACGAGTATTGATGTACCCTTTTAAACACGCACCTAACCAACGTCCCTCTTTTTTACCCCTTCTTATACCATGAAATATATTTAAAGCCCTACGGTCATTATCTACTTCGGGAGCGGCGAGGTAAACTGCCAACATAATTTTACTTTCGGGTATTTCAAAATCTAAAGGTTGCTCAATTGCTTGCGGTTCGACACCTAATTTTTTTAAATCACGAATGGTTATATACGCTTCGGCTACATTGCGTGAAAACCTATCCCACTTCAAAAACAAAATGGCATCTACATAGCCTTTATTCTTTTTGATGAATTGCATTATCTTAATCCATTCAGGTCGGTTAAATGTTTTACCGCTTTCATCTTCATGGTAAAAACCTACAATTTCTATATTGTTGTACTCACAATATTTAAAAAGTTTGTCCTTTTGGTCGGCAGGGCTATAACCATTATTTTGTTCATCAGTAGATACACGAGTGTAAATAATTACTTTTCTTTTCATCATGTTTAGATTTAAATTTTATTTGTAAAAACGATTCGGTAAAATATTCGGCACTAAAGAATTATATTTTAAGCGGATGTTTCATTTGCTTCACTTTGTTTAGCTGCAAGCATACGTTTATCCTCTTCCATTTCATTTGCATCTATGGCTATTTCAGCAATGTGATATAACCAATCTCTCATTTGGATTATTTCTTCATCTGTATAAACAATACCGTCTTCGCTAAGTATTTTTTTACATTCAGCTAATGAGATTTTGCTATGAGAAGTATCCGTTTTCATATACTTACGGATGCTTTAAACAGATTTACATATAAAAAAAAGAACGATAAATAATGATTTACAGAACACATTAGTTCAGATACAAATATATTGATAATCAACCAGTTAAAGATTGTTTTTAAAAAATAATTGTCAAAAACAAATTGTCTAATATTTAGTCTTTGGAATTGTTTTGAATGAAATTTAAGTGCTGCTTTAATAAACATAAAGCAAATATGAGGCAGATATTAAGAATTAATATCAATACAATAGATTAGCGGTATTATCCTAAATTAGTGTGTAAAATCGGTATGAATTTTATGGAGAATACCGCTTTCTTATAGGAGCGCTCGAGCTATCAATTAAAATTTTACCGTTCTGTTTTGCTGTTTTTTCCGCCAATTCTTTTTTTTGTTTTTTAATAAAATCCTTTTTTAGTTTATTTGACTTCTCTTGAAGCTCTTTTTCTGTTAAAGGAGATTTTGATTTAACTAAAACAGTATGAGTAATTCCATTATCTCCTAAGCATACATTTATTTCCTGCTTCTGCCCTTCACTTAAAAGTAAATGAGGGAGGTTAATTGTTGGACGACCAACAAAACCAAATTGCACAGTATATTTCCCTGATTTAAGAAATATTTTATATCTGCCCCACACATTAGTTTGAATTCTTTTTTTAGTGCCATTATCTTCATTTATAAAAACAACATCAGCAAATGCAGTAGAATCTTTATCAGGCTCTGTAAATTGCCCATTTACAAAAGCGAGATTTGTATCTGCAACTCCTGTTTTCTTATTTAATATAATATACCCATCTCTTTGCCCGATAATGAAACTTACCTCGTATTTAAAGGCGGTATCAATTTTGTTCGTGTTTTGTTTATGACTGGGAATAAATTTTTTACCTGCACTATTAATATAATATGACTTATTTTTTGCATCTGTTACATAAATATAATCCGTACTAATTATTTTTAAATCCTTATAGTTTGGCTCATAGAAGTTCTCGCCGTCAGGTGTTATGAAACCTTTAAAATTATTTTTAATGAAAACCACCCAATAAGGAGTGCCATATTTCCCATGAAAAAACATAGTATCACAATCGGCAATAAGCATTTTTTTTTCAGCGGTGTTGTAAAGAGAATATTTGTTGTTTATCAAAATTGCAAATTGCGATTCCATCGTAGAAACAATCTTTTTATAAATACAGGGAACAAGTGTATCACGATGTTTAATTTGTTCTTCAGTCATGCCATAAACATTATAAAGTAGCCCCCAACCATTTTTACCTTTTATTGGTTGTGCTGCAAAATTTAAAATAAGGCCTGTTTCTCCGCAACCCATTCTTCTCTCTTTAATTTTTTCTCTTTGCCCTTTATTATCTATAAAAAAAGTATCGTTTTTTATTCTTACTCTGGCAAAATTAAAATACCAACCACCATACTTAAAAATCTCATCATAAATAATCGGTACAACTGTAATACCTTTTTTATTTATAAAGCCCCATTTATTATTTTGTTTAACCTGCGCAAGCCCATCGAACATAATATAAACCGTATCATACTTTTCTTTGGAAATAATACGGCAAGATGTGTCTAAAACAACCCATTTGTTTTTTAGTTTGTAAGGAATAAAACCCTTTTCTTGCGCAAAAATTCTACATATAGCTAACGAAACTATAATATAAATTAATATGTGTTTTCTGCTTATCATTTGTAGAAATTATTGCGGAGCTTTGCCATCTTTATAATCCCATTCCGCATTAATAGTGCCATCTTCATAATACCAAGTCCAACAACCAACTCTACGTTGTAAAAGGTATTGAGCATTTAACTTTACTTTACCGTTAGGGTAAAATTCCTGATAACTGCCGTGATAACCTAACCCCGAATAACTATTACCTAATTTATGATAGATTTCCATTTCAGTTTTTTTATCTATTATGTTTCCATTATTATCATAATTTGAATGAACATAAATTAAAACAGAATCTTTTTTTATTTCTAAGTTCTCATATTGAATTCTATTTTTTTCGTCATTTCTAAAAGTTTCATAGGCTGTACTATCTTTATACTTTGTTACAATACTTCCTATACAACCGTTATCTAAAAATTCCTTTTTACTATTTTTTTTAATATCAATTTCACATAAAATCCTTCCATTAGCATCATAATGTTTCCATATACCACTTTGTTTACCGTTTGTGTAATTGCCTTCGGCAACAATATATCCTTTATAATTTTTAAACTTAAAATATCCTGTTTTTTTTTGTGTAAAAATCTTGTCAAATTCCTTTAATGTTTCTATCTCATTTTTTATTAAAGGCGTTGTTTTAAGCACTTTGGAGTAAGTGCCATCATAGTTCTGAGTATCGGATGTATCGTTACCATATATTAGGTAAGTTTCTCCAACGAGCATTTTAAAACCTGCCTTGCCCGAATTTCTCCAATCGCCGGTAGTAAAAATTTCCTTATCAATTATCGGCGCACCCGGTTCAAATTGAGGATTTAAGTCTTCCTTTTTTACTGCTGGTTTGGCAAGTAAAGCAGGTAATCCTGATGGCGGAAAACTGCCTGTAATTATTTTAACTTCTTTAAAATTAGTTTTGCCAAAATAAATTTCTTCAATATTTATAATAGATGAAGCCTCTCCGCTTAATAAAACAATATCGCTGCTTTTTACTTTACCACGAAATACTAAAAGCGATTTATTATTTTGATAAAGAAATTCTGTTAATGTTTTGGCTCTGCCCATATCAATAGAACAGCCTTGTTGCGAAAAGGAGTTTAAATAAACAACTGTACAAAAAAGTATGGATAAATATAAACGCATAAGATTATCTGTATTAAAGATAACGCAATAGATTATTAATTAAATATTTATTTAATAAGTGGCGGTAGTTTCTTTATAAGTGGTCGGTTTTAACAAAAAAGTGGTAATTATTTTTCGATAAGTCATAGTATAACAAAAATTAAACTGTAATAGCGGTATTATTTAACTGATGAGTTTGTTTTAGTTAAAAAACTTGAATTGGTTTAACCATTCAAGGGCTTTTTCTTGATTAGTAAATACTTTTGCAGGTAATTTTGGTACATCAATTTTTAAATATAAGTTCATCAATAATTTTTGAATTTCATTATTAATTAGCATCGCACCTGCTGTTAAATACTTCTCTGCTTCAGGTGATGCTAAATATGCTCTTGTGGCATTATCCGATGAAACCAAATTTCTTAAATCAATTAAAATTGGGCTTAAAATTCCATTAGAAACTATAATCCTGTCTTGAACTATTGCTTTGATATTATTAATATTTAATATACAACCCGCTTTATATACTATGTGTACTATCCCGTCTTCAAACCAAATTTCAGCATAATCGTTCTCTAAATACCTATCTTTCATATATTGCTGTTTAACTGTTGCAAAGTAACCCAATTGCATGGTAACTTTATGATTAATAATAACCATAACAAATTTAACAAAAAATGGAAAAGAAAACGAAGAGTGCAAGCGTGATTGAAACAATTAACGATATGATAAATTTCGGCAGAGAAAAGGGTGTTTTGCACCTTTACGCAGAAGATGAACTTTATAACGGTCGCACAATCAGGATTAAAGGTAAAGACTTACTACACTTTGGTTCATGTAGTTATTTGGGTTTAGATGTAGATGAGAGAATTAGAGACGGTGCTATTGATGCTATTAGAAAATACGGTATTCATTGTTCATCCTCCCGTACCTATATTTCTTCTACACCGCATTTAGAATATGAAAAATTAATTCGCCAATTATTTGGTGCGCCAGTCATTTTAACGACAACTACTTCTCTTGGACACCATGCCGTTATACCTATTGTAGTAGAAGAAGGTAACGCCGTTATCCTCGACCAACAAGTCCATGCCAGTATTCAGGAAGCTGCCCTACGGATGGAATTAAGAGGAGTACCTGTAACAAAAATAAGACATAGCAACCTTGAAGAATTAGAAGCTAAAATTATTGAGCTTATTGTTAAGCATGATAAAGTATGGTATATGATAGATGGCATCTATTCTATGTATGGCGACTATCCACCATTAAAAGAAATTGTTGCGCTAATGGAGAAGTATAAGCAATTCCACCTATACGTAGATGATGCACACGGCATGAGTATTGCAGGCCTGCATGGTCGTGGGGTTGTATTAAGCCAAATAGGGTTGCATAAGAAAATGGTTCTTGCAACTTCTTTAAATAAAGCATTTGCGGCAGGCGGTGGCGGTGTTTTTGTGTTTCCTGATGAGGAACTTTGCAAAAAGGTTATGAATTGCGGAGGGGCTTTAATCTTTTCGGGTGCAATTGCAAACGCAACCATTGGTGCGGGTATTGCTTCCGCAAAAATTCATTTAACGGATGAAATAAGTAAACGCCAAATTGAGTTAAAAGAAAAATTACATTATACGCACGATTTACTTTTAAAATATAAACTCCCCGTTGTATCAAACAGGGATGCGCCTATTAATTTCGTTGGGTGCGGGTTAACAAAAGTTGGTATCAATATGGTTAAAAGAATGATTAATGACGGCTTCTATGTTAACCTTGCTATGTTTCCCGCCGTACCTGATATTTGTACTGGTGTTCGCTTTACAATTACCCTGCACCATACGAAAGAAGATATAGATAAGTTAGTAGCGAAACTGGCTTATCATTTACCAAAAGCCTTGCAAGAAGAAGGTAGAACCTTTGCAGACTTGCAACGTGCATTTAGAAAGGTTGCGACCTTTAATGAGTTACCGATAGAAACGGAAGATATTAAAACACTTGAAAACAATTATACTATTCAACATGAAACAAGTATTGACCAAATAGATAAAGATTTGTGGAATGAGTTAATCGGTAAACTTGGCGTAAATGACTCGCAGCAAATGAAATTCTTTGAACAAACGTTTTCAGGCAATATAAAAGCTGAAGACAATTGGGGTTTTCATTATTATATAATCCGTGATGAGGATAATACCCCTGTATTAGCTACATACTTTACCGTAACGCTTGCAAAAGATGATATGTTTTCGCCTGCTGCAGTATCAAAACAAGTGGAACAAGAACGAAAAGATAATCCGTACTATTTGACATCTACCATTTTTACAATGGGTTGTATGCTTTCGATAGGCGAACATTTATATATTGATAGAAGCCGAAAAGATTGGCGAGATGTTATGAGCCTTTTATTAAATGAAGTTTGGAAAGAGCAAGACCGACAAAACGCAGGTGTTTTAAGTTTACGCGATTTTAATGCCAGCGATAAAGAATTACAAGATTATTTTTTAGAGCAAAGTTTTATTCCTTTGGATATTCCCGAAGGACATATTATAGCTAATCTAAATTGGCATAATGCGGATGAATTTTTATTGCAACTTACCACGGATAAACGCAAATACATTAAAAGGAAAGTATTAGAATATGAAAATAGATTTGAAATAAGAATAGTTGATAATGCCACGGTAAATGAAATTGAACATTTTTATAAACTGTATAAAAATGTAAGTGCAAAAAATAAAGAACTATCCGTATTTGATGTAAACATAAAATTTTTCGAGAATATTATTAAGAACCCGAATTGGGAATTAATCGAACTCAAATTAAAACCTGAATATGATAGCAGGCAACAACGTGAAGCAGTAGGTATAGTAATCGCTTATCGTACACAAAATAATTATTGCGGATTAGTTGCGGGAATGGATTATGATTTTGCAATAGAAAATAATGTTTATCCGCAAACCATGTGGCAAACTATTATACGTGCCAACTATCATAGATGTAAAGTGCTTTTCTTAGGTTATACGGCATCTCAAAACAAACGTAAGTTCGGGGCAAAAGTGATAAAGAATATGGCATACGTTCAAATAAAGGATAGTTTTAATTCTCAACTTATTTCCATGATGGCAAATAGATAGACATTATACATTATGATTAACAGGTGTAATTTGATTACACCTGTTTAATCTGCGAACGGAATATGAATAATAAAAGCAGTGCCTTTACCTAATTTGCTTTGAACTTTTATTTTTCCGTTCATGCGCTCAACACTTTCCTTAACCAAATATAGACCTACACCATGCCCTAAGTTAGTTTCTTTAACCTGAAAAGTTTTATCAAACAGTTTTTTTTGGTCTGCCGTACTAATTCCTAAACCATTATCACTTACAGTTATCAATAAACCCTTGTGCGAATTTTCAATAACAGAAACTTTTATAAATGGTTTGTTTTTGCCACGGTATTTAATTGCATTTGAAATTAAATTTTGGAAAACAGAATCCAATAATTTTGGGCTTGTGAAAACATCTTTTTTGTAAGCCACATTTACATCAAATTTAATTTCGTTAAACCCTTCATTAAATGTTAAAGAATAAATAACTTGCTCTATAATTTCGCTGATATTTACAAATGATTGTTGAGAAAAATTATCATAGTTTGAGTTTAAAGCATTTAGTGCATCCGTAGTATGAGATTTAAGTCTTTGTGCTGATATTACTATTGCATCAACTAATAATTTTTCAGTTCCTTTATTTATTGTTTTTTTTAATACACTGGCAGCACCGAGGATTGAATTTAAAGGGGCAACTTTATCGTGCATTTCCTGTGATAAATCAAACTCTTTAATTTGTGATTTTTGTTTTGTGTCGTTTAATGTAATTGAATAAACAATTTCTTCAATTTCCGTTTTATCTTTGTATGGTTTTGGTATAGTAAGGCATACAGGTATAATCTTTTTTTCTTTTACTGGAACAATTAAGTTAACAGGCCTATTAACCAATTCTCCTGCAATTGAAAACTCTTTACTAATTTTATTATGGTCGTCAATTAATAGATAGACGCTTTTACCTAAATATTCATTCTTATTTAGTCCAAATGTTTTTTCTCCTAAATCATTTACAAAACGTATAATTCCTTTATTATCCGTAACTATCATAATTGTTTCGGGTATAGTAGATAGCATTGTATTTATAGCTTTCATAGATACAACGGATGTTTCCATTTTTTCTACTATAATATTTAATACCATTACAGCATAATTGAAAATATTTCTTTTGTCAACCGAGGTATCAAACATTGGTACACGTTTGGAAAAATCTAAGCGTGATGCGGCTTCAATTACATTCTCCATGTTGTCAAAAAAATCTTTAAAAGAAGTTTCACGGGCTTTTAAAAATATAACTCTCTCTAAAAGTGAATATAATTCTTCATCGTGTTTATCCCAAATAACCTCTTTTTGATTTAGTATTTCATAAACTTTTTCAATTAAAAGTTTTGTTTCTTTTTTATATTTATCTGATTTTGTAACCATTACTTTGAAATTAAAATTAATTCAACATAAGTTTTCTATTTAGTTATCCTTTTAAAATATATTAATTAATAATTTAAAACCTTTTCCATGAACATTTAATATTTCAATCTGCTTATCATTTTTTAAATATCTCCTTAACTTAGTAATGTAAACGTCCATACTACGACCTGTTTTGTAATTACTATCATGCCATATCGATTTTAATGCATCTGTTCGAAGCACGACTTCATTCTTATTAAGAACTAATAATTGTAAAAGTTGCGTTTCTTTTGTTGTCAGTTTTTTAACTTCATTCTCAAATTTTAAGATACATGAATTTGAATTTAAAATATAGTTTCCAATTTTAAATTCACCTGAAATAGTTTGTTCAGATTGTAATTGCGTTATTTTACTATATTTTTTATTTTCCTCTATAATATTGTTATGTATAACATTTATTTCCCCAAGTAAAATAAGAATTAGCCTTTCAATCCGTTTGTCGCCGACTAAATATATAGTTTGCATTACTTTCGACCACGCTTCAAATACAAACTCAAAAAAACCAAATCTTGTATTTTGCATAACTTGATTGAATTGGCTTTTGAAAAATTGGTATTTTAAATTTGTCCCAAAATACCTTTCATTTTTGTCCTCTAAAATTTCATATAACTGTATTAATTCCACAAAATTTAAAGTTATTTTTTCGCATTCAATTTGGATAGAGTTTTTAGCCGCTTTGATACCATTACTTTCATCTTGTATTATATTATCAATATAATCTTTCGTAATTTGATTTATTGCTTCTATAGATATTTCGTGGACTTTAATTGTTTTGATATTATCTTCTATCATTATATAATAAATCCATTAAGAGATTGAGTAATTTTTAAGCAATAAAACCCTATTGATTTTTATCAATTTATACTAAAAAAGCGGGGAGGTATAACACCACCCCGTTTTTTAGTTATATTGAGGGTTATTCTATTCTACTATTATTTTTTTGGTTATAGAATTTCCGTTGTCAGTAATTATAAGTAAGTAAACTCCTTTTGATATTGATTGAAGGTTAATTACTTCTTGTGCTCCTTCATTTCTACCAATGTTACTATAAAAAACTGTTTGCCCAATAACATTAACAAGTTTAATAGTGTTGGAACTTTCTGATTGCTTAGTGAAAGTTACGTTTATAAAATCTTCGGCAGGGTTTGGATAAATTGAAACTTGAAAATTATTATTTCCTATTTCATCTATACCAGTACCAGTTTCAGGGTCGATGCAAGTAACTGCCCCAGATGCAGGTATAGTAAAAGGATTGTAAGGACACGTTCCTAATGTTACGGATTTAGACCATGTTAGATTATCGCTTGCACCTGCTGCGTCATCGGTTGAAATATACGGCCCTACACCCATTGTATTTGGAATTTGAAAATACATTAAATCATTCGTCTGATTAACATGTAATAAAAGGCTTGCGTGTCCAAATTCATGTAAGGCGGTTGTAAAAAAATCTGCAAAAGTACCTCCTTGCATATTTGGATTAGGTGTATTATTCGGTACAGAAGTTGGATTTACATAATACCAATTTACACCTGAAAGAAAACTTACATCTGCTTCTGATGCGTATGAATGTCCGCTTGAACAACCAGTATTTACTCGAACATTTGTTTCTGCGCCAAAATTAGAATTTGATAGCGAAGATTTAAATGAGATATAACTAATACCGTCAGCATTAGGATTGTTTATGGTAGTATCTCTACCGATACGATATTTAATAGGTATTTTACAAGCCCAATCTTCTATTGTTCTTTTTAATAATGCACGGCAGTTAAACCCACCATTAGGTTGAACATTATTTGTTACAGTAGCTAAGTCAAATCTAAAATCGTACGCACTTGTATCAGAATTAAAAGATGAAGAGCTGAAAAATTTTCTGTATGAAAAAGGAATACGTTCTTTTCTTACTCCTACTCCACCCGAACTGAAACTTCGGTTTAATAGAATATATGGTACTTTTACAATGCCATTAGTTGCCCCAAGTGTTGAAGAACTTGTTGAGTCAGTTGCTCCACTTGCTTTTACATATACATATCCTGTTCCAGGATAATTTATGGAGTCAGCACCAAATAATACGGAAGGAACAAGTATATTAATTTGGTTATCAGTCCAACTTGTAATATAATCGTAGGTATCAAGCGAAACATATAAAGGAGGGCTATTATTTACTGCATTTGCCATGTAAACAGTTCCTTTAATTGTGCCAAAACCACTTCCATTAATAGTTAATAAAGATTCGCCACTTGCCGTTTGAGAATAATCTGCGCCTGCTATTACTGAATGTACACCGTCATATCCCCCAACAAAACTTGTAATTTGTGGATTAGTTGCACATGGTGGTATAGTTTGATTAATCGGGCTTCCTACGTTAACATTATCATAATTCATAAGTGAAGCAAAATTATTAGGGTCGTCCGTAGCATTTGCAGTAAAATCATCAACAAACTCAACATTTGGTACTGAATATAAAACAAGGTTTGTATTTTTATTACAGTTTGATATAACAATTGAAAAATGTAGTAATTTAATTGGTGTAGAAGTTATGTTAACTCTATTCCATGATGTTTGAGAGCCATCCGTAATAAAAGCAACGCCAATTGTATCAAGCCCATTTTCTAAGGTTGACTGAGGATTCATATATGTATTTGTATGTGGGGCAGCCGTAAATGCTGAACCAAGTGTTACTGTAACATTACCATTTGAAACTGCATTTAAACCAAATGCTTGCGGATTATATGTAAAAGAAATATCTGCAAAATCTAAAAAAGTATTGCTTCCAGTTGATGAAGCCATAACATCAAATTCAAAATTACCACCTACAACCGTGCCATTAGCTAAAGTTAAATTTAAGTCAGGGTCAACACTACAAACATTTGCATGTGAGCCAAAGTTATGAATAGAGTCTTCTAAAAATACATCCCATTCCGTTTTGCAAGTTGTCCAACTTGTATCGCCTGCACCAATTGTAAATTTTCTACGTATATCACTATTGTTTGTTCCACCGCTTGGCGTAAGTGTCCAACTCCCACTTGCGTTTGCTACACCAATTTCCCCAATTTTATCTATGTGAATATTGCCCTTACTTAAAACAGTGCATACATCACCGTTAAAATTAAGATTATTAGTTGTTTGATTGGCGTGAGATATGATAGATGAACTTGCGCCTTGCTCTGCTACAACATGTGTCCCAAAAGCTGAAATTGTTCCCGTTAAAGCTATCGTTGTTGGCGTATATGATGCGTTGTGATAAATTAGGAGTTTGTAGTTTGAAAGGCTTATAGGCAAAGCGGTTGGATTATAAATTTCTACCGCATTATTTGAACTCTGACCATCTAATTGTTCTGAGATGAATAATTCTGTACATCCTGTTGCACTTGATGTGCGATTAGAGTTTGTTTTTACTTTAATCTTTTTTTTTAAAAGGGTAGTGTCATTCATGTTGCGTCTATGCGCTTGTCTAATGCTGTCTGCTTTTGCATTATCACGTTTGATTTTTTCTTTTTCTTGCGGAGTTGGCTTGTAGTTTTGAATCATTTCCGCAACTTCCGTTGAGTCTTTTGTAGCAAGTCTTTTATCTTGTAGTAACTGTATTTCTTTTAAGTCTACTTTTACATTACAATATTTTTGCAGCATTTGATATAATAATACCGCATCATCGTTAGTTTTATCTAAATTGTCATAAACAAGTTTAGCCCTGCCTTGTGCAGCATACATATTTGGGTTTTCAGCATTAATAAAACATCCATTTTGAATATCAGTTTTCTTTATTCTAATAAGAAAAGCTGCTTTAGGTGAGCAATAAATACCTGCACCATGATAATTGGGATCAATACGCTTTTCAATAGGTTGGTCTTCGCAATTACTGCAATCAGCACTACCTAAAGTTTGCACATTTACATACCCAAGATTTATATTGCCTTTTAGTACACGATTTATTTTTACCTTTTGGCATAAACGTGGTTCAAGTTGTCCCGAGGTGTTTTTAAATGAGGAAGATTTCCAATCGACTGATGTACCTTCAATTATAATATCCCCTTCATCAAACCACTTTTTCAGTGCTGCCCCCTCCTCATCCTGCTTTTGTTGTTTTGTTTTTTCTGTTGAGTTGGTTTGCGCAATTGTGGCAAAACAAGATAAGGCAAGAAAAAAAGTCAAGAGCCTTTTTGTGATGTGTGTAACTGTTGTATTCATTGGTTTTTGTTTTTTGCCTTAAAAGTTCCAAAGAGGCGTTAATTAATTAGGGCGTGAACCTTTTGTCGTATCACAACTTACAGAAGGTGTGTCCAAACACCCAGAGAGAATTGTAACTAACAAGCAGTAACACGCCCCTTCGGGCGCATTATATTTGCTGTTACTCTCTCTCAATTTTTTTAGTTTTGGACACTTTTCTGTAAGAGATAAGCCGAACGCTATATTTTAAATTTCTTTTTACATTATATTATACTTTATTGATACTTATTTGTAATTGTTAAACAATATTAAAATAAAAAAAAATTAAAAACTAATAAAATTGAAAAATTAATTTACCGATAACGTTGATTTGACAGGGGGTATGTAAGATTTTTTCATTTTTTGTATGAAATCAAGCAAATCCAATCATACTTGATTTTCTTTAATATCTAATTTGCCCATCTTATCTACTGTAATACTTGGAAAACCAAATTCCTCAACTACTCTGCCCATAATTAAATAAACACCAAAACCCTTAAATCCATATTCTATTAAACTCTTTGTAAAGTGTGTTGTATCAAAGAAATTACCTTCGCTATCTAAGAATGTACCAAAAGCCATTGGTTCGCCTTTAGAAGTCCTTAATTGTTTTTGCGTAACAAAATTGCCTACAATCCTTATAGTTCTATCAAGATGCTTTAGTAAATCTTTTGCATTGCAATCTCCCTTATATTTTGACTTAACCATTTCAAATTCATTAAGCGTAACAGGAAATTCAAGTATTTCCATTTCATCATAAGCATCCTGAATTTTATTTATTTCTGTTTTAGGTATTCTCCACTTTGTTCTTTCGGTTGAAAACATACTCATTGATACATCTGTATTTTTTTTCTTGTAAGTATCAAACATCATTTGTGCTTCAAAAAGTAATTCAGGTTTTGATAAACCTGTAAAACGTAAAGCACCAACACGTATTAATATTCGTAGTTGCTCTAAACTTACATTGGTACGTATCTTAAAATTTTCTAATGAAGTATATAAACCGTTCCTGTTTCGTTCTATTTGAATTTGCTCTCCAATTTCTTTTTCGAGTGATTTAATATGTACAAAACCTAAGTAAACTTCCTTATCGTAAAGTGTTGTCATGTAGGTACTATTGTTCACACAGGGTAAATTAATATTGCCGCCTGACTTGCGAGCTTCGTTTACATATACACGTGTAGTATAAAAGCCGCCAAAGTTATTTATTACAGCAACCATAAATTCTAAAGGGTAATATGTTTTAAGAAAAAGGCTTTGGTAACTTTCTACTGCATAACTTGCCGAATGTGCTTTATTAAAACTGTACCCTGCGAAGGATTCCATTTGCCGCCACACTTCTAAAGAAATATGTTCAGGATAGTTTTGTTTTTTACAATGCTCAAAAAATCTGCCGTGTATTTCTTCCATGTGTTTTTTATTGCGGCTCTTTCCGCTCATCATTCTGCGAAGCACATCCGCATCGGCTAAATCAAGCCCGCCAAAATGATGCCCAACTTTTAAAACATCTTCCTGATAAACCATTACCCCAAATGTTTCTCTTAGTTGTTGTTCCATAACTGGATGCAGATATTCAAATTTATCGGGGTTATGCGACCGATAAATAAATTCTTTCATCATTCCACTTTTAGCAACGCCAGGTCTTATAATTGAACTTGCAGCAACAAGCATTAAATATGTTTCACATCTTAATTTTTTAAGTAAGCCCCGCATAGCGGGACTTTCAATATAGAAACAACCTATTGTATCGCCTGATAATAATTGCTTTCTAATCCCCTCATCTTTTTTAAACTCATCGACTTTATGTACATCAACTGCAATACCTCTATTGCATTGTATAATTTCGGCGGCTTCTTTAATGTGTCCTATTCCACGTTGGCTAAGTATATCCAGTTTTTCAAAACCAATATCTTCGGCAATGTGCATATCAAATTGTGTGGTAAGATAACCTTTGGGTGGTAAGTCTAAAGCGGTGTAACAGGTAATAGGTTCTTCGGATATTAATATACCGCCTGCGTGTATGGTTCTGCTATTCGGGAAGTCCTGAATAGAATTATAATCAGCTAAAATTTCTTTACAAATTGCATTATCGTTTAGTGGCGAATTTGGATAGTGCACTAACCTGTCTATATCTTCTTTAGGTAAACCTTGCACCTTACCCATTTCCCGAATGATAGAATTATCCCGAAAAGTATTCATAGCACCAAGCAATGCAGTATGCTTATGGCCATAACGGTTAAAAATATATTGTGTTACATCGTCCCTGTCTTTCCACGAATAATCTATATCAAAATCGGGAGGGGATTGTCTTTTCGGATTTAAAAAGCGTTCAAAATATAAGTCTAATTCTATCGGGCAAACATCGGTTATATTTAAGCAATATGCTACAACACTATTTGCACCGCTGCCCCGACCAACATGGTAATAACCTTGCTGCATAGAATATCTTATAATATCCCATGTAGTTAAGAAGTATGCAGAGAACCCAAGATTATCAATAATTTCTAATTCCTTTTTTACCCGACTGATTGCTTCTTTATTTTTTGCGCCGTATCTTTTTTTCAATCCGTCAAATGCCAGTTTCTCTAATAATTGTTTATCATCGTATGCACTTGTGGTATATAATTTTTTGTTTTTAATTACTTTAAAATCAAAAGAAAATTCGCAGTCATTAATTATTCGGTTTGTGTTTTCTATTATGTGCGGGTAACTCTGAAAATAATTCAATAGTTTTTGCTTTGGCACTATGTATTCATCTATGCCTGCAATCATAGAGGGCTTTAGTTGTGTAATTAAAGAATTGTGATGTATTGCACGTAACTTTTTATGAATGTTATAACCCTGCCTGTTTTTAAATGTGGAGCTTTCAAGCATTACATACTTTTTTTGCAGGCTTGTTTTCTCTACCAAAATTTTATTTACCTCTGATAATTTAATGCCGATGTATTCATGCTCTTTTAATTTATATCCATTCATTTTGCCGTAAGGATAAATCACATAACAGTTTTCAAAAGAAGGGGCATTAGGTATTTCTTTGCTAAAGAGATTGCAGTCCGTCATTAACTCATTAATTTCCTGAAAACCTTTATTATTTCTTGCAAGTGCTATAAACTCTAAGGTATCTCCGTTTCTAAATTCCATGCCGACAATTGGTTTTATACCTTTTGCCCTACACACCTTCACAAATTCTAATGCGCCAGTTGAATTATTTATATCGGTTAAAGCAATAGCATCATACCCCCTTGCTATTGCAATATCGGTAAGTTCATCAATGGATAGCATACCATAACGCAAACTATAATATGAATGCGCATTAAGTATCATGCTTTTTATCTTTTAAACTAATGCCTTTTAGAATGGCATCATATCCATAACGTACACGCAACTTATCTATAACCTGATATAGGTTCGCTTTTTCTTCCGTGTCGGTAAATAAATTGATTTGGTTAAAGCCTGAAACAAGTTTGGTAAATTTTACGCCGATTAAGCGTATCAGCATTCTACGTGAATAATTCTTTTCAAAAAGTTCCTTTACCTTTTCAATAATGGCATCGTCATTAGCGGTAAAAGGAATTGTAGCGGCGTAGGTATGTGTATCAAAATTTGAGTATTTTATTTTTATCGTTACGCAACCTGTAACTTTTTTCATTGTACGCAATTCAAATGCTAAACTATCTACCATGCTTATAAGCGTATTGTTTAGCAAAACCATATCAATTGTATCCGCATCAAAAGTTGTTTCCTTGCTCATACTCTTTTGTTCGGAGTATGGTTCTACTGGCGTGTTGTCTATACCCTGCGCCTTTTTCCAAATGGTTTGTCCGTTTTCGCCAAGTAACCTTGTCATTACTTCGATTGGCATTTCCTGAACGGTTGCAATTTTTGCAATATTCATTCGGCTAAGCATCTCAAATGTTTTACCACCAACACCGGGTATTTTCTTTACCGATAGCGGCGATAGAAATATTTTTTCTGTACCTGTTTCAATGCTTAATTCGCCGTTAGGCTTTGACTCACTCGTTGCAATTTTTGAAACCGTTTTATTAACGGATAAACCAAATGAGATTGGCAAGCCTGTTTCTTTTTTTATTCTTTCTTTCAGTTCATGCGCCCAAAGCCCGCTATGTTTGATTAGCCTGTCCATTCCCGAAATATCCAAGTAATGTTCATCAATAGAAGCCTTTTCAACTACTGGCGTACAACCTTCTATAATTTCAGTAACAATGTTTGATTGCTTAGAATAGCTGTCCATATCCCCACGAATAAAAATAGCATGTGGGCAAAGCTGCCTTGCCAATCTTGACGGCATAGCGGAGTGTACACCAAATGCTCTTGCCTCATAACTACATGAAGCAACAACACCCCTATCAGAAATACCACCAATAATAATGGGTTTGCCTATTAAGTTTGGATTGGTTAAACGCTCAACTGAAACAAAAAAGGAATCCAAATCCATGTGTATAATCTTTCTCTCTTTTTCCATTTTTCAGCATATATAAATCAAACTTACTAAAATATTTAGTGTAATATTGCTAAATATTTTAGCAAACAAATTTCAACCACCTTAAATAGCAGGTTTACAGCTAAATAGAGTTCAATAAAATTCACGAAATAGATGTAAGAAAAATTCATTTTTTGCAATTGTGATGCAAAAAGTAATTTACCGAGAAAATAAATCAATCAACTATAAAAGCTGCTTCTAAGGCTTTTGACCATGTAGAAAAAGGTTGATTAGAAAATCCAATCTTAACATCATAGCCTTTAATATCATCTTCGCCGTTACTACGTAATATCACAGGAAAAGAAAATACATCATTTACAGTACAATCTGCATTTGTGTTTTTATGCTTAATTGTTTTACCGATTAAATGTTTTAAACTTAATGTGATTGTTTCCGCTTCTTCTTTTGTAGGATATTCAAATTCCATAACTCAAATTTAATTTAAAACAAACCATCTCCTAAATTATTTATACTCTACGAAAATAATTTTTTATTAATCCTCCATCCAAACCCCTCTCCCACATGGGAAGAGGGGAAAAAAGGACAGAGTTTGTATTAACTATTTATGAAAACGTAAAACTAAACAGAAACATAGATTAAAAAAAGCAATTTAACGCATCAAAAACATTATGTATTAATTAGCAAAACATTAATGTTTATTTAAAAATAAATAGAATATGATTGAAATTAGTTGACTTTTATTTCCTTTTTTATCGGAAAGACTGTAGTAACCTTTTGCATCTCTATCAGAGCATTGGCGAAATTCACGAGATTACCGATTGAATCTTCCTCAATCATAGATTTCTTTAGAGAATGATTATGATACCCTTGTAGTAGTCGACTTTTTAAAAACATCCCGATTTCCTTCGCACTCCATCCAAACATCTTTTCAAGTTCAGGGTATTTTTCAATGACTTGAGCAGGTGTCAAGTAAACTCCTTTGTTATACATAGATAGTTATATAATCATAGATGCGTTTTTGATTTTACAGAACGTACTAATGGGTTAATTATTGTTAAGTTTTAACACTATTAACAAATATACCTAATTAAGCGGCTATTTATTTAACAACTTCTTAAGTGGTCGGTTTTAACACATAAGTGGTTTTACTAAACAAAAGGATATTTCGATTTATAATACAATATCCTTGCCACGATTGATTATAGCAGGCAAAAAAGTAAATTAATATAGTTGTTAACATAATTACATGCAATTTCTATAAAGAAAAAAGATAAGTAGTTACTGCATAGCGTATTGACTAATCTGATACTACCCGTAGGGTAGCCCCCCCTTACCCCTCGGGTTACACGCATTGACTACCACTTGACCCATCTTGCGGCGCACAAAGCGAAAGAGTTGATTTGCTGAAAATAAACTGTATGAACGCTGTTTTAAACCTTGATGAAATTTTAGAGAAATATCCTGACCTGCAAGACAGGTTGCATTGGGATAAAAAAGACTTAGGTTTTTTCTTACGAGCCAAGATAGTGCGTGGCTATTACAACCGTAACAAAAGGCAAAGTATGATAGAGGAAAATTCACTCTTGCTATTGATAGCCTTTACCAATAAAAATTTAGAAGACCAAAAAGTAAAAATATAATCATGGCAAGACCACTTAAAAATAATGCAGATTATTTTTCGCATGATAATGATATGCGGGATGATGAACGTATCAAAGCGGTAAGGCGTAAGTTTTCGCATATCGGTTATTCTACATGGAATATGCTACTGGAAAGATTATGCAGGGCAGAAAACTTTAAGATAGAATATCAGGAAGATAATTTAGACATCATGGCGGGCGATTTTAGTATCGAACCTGAACAACTAAAAGAGATAATTAACTACCTGATTTTTTTAAAGCTGATTATTCAGGATGGTAAATTAATTTTCAGTCAGACAATGATAACTCGTTTTGATGGTCTGTTTAAGAAGAGAAAACGTGAAACAGACAAGTTATCGTCAGCGGTAACTCAAACGGAAGGAGTTATCGCCGACGATAACACACAAAGTAAAGTAAACAATAGTAAAGTAAATGAAACAAAAGAAAAGGAAATAAAAGAAAAGGGGGTAACGGAAAAACAGCCCCCCATTTTTTTAAATTCTTTTTCAGAAGAAAATAATCTTTCAGAAAAAAAAGAAATAGTTTTTGCCAGTTGTGTTGAGCCATGCCAAATAATTTTTTTAAAATATTCGCCGCAATACGCTTGGGCGCAAAGGGACACCGAACAACTTTTGCAGTTACTTCAAAAAATTATTCAGACAAAAAAATCTATTCAAACCCAAGAAGATTTAGTTAACTCATTCGCAATTCTCTTAGAGAAATTGCCTGAATACTGGCGTACCAAAAAATTTACTTTGCCGCACCTGAACAACAATTACAACGAAATTGTAAGCGAGATTGGTGCAAACGGACTTACCTCGCAGGTAAAAAATACATCACAAATAAAAATAAATATTCCGCAGCCAGTAGCAAAACCCGAACCAACTGACAAAGAAAAAATACAAATCCGAAAACTCTTTATCAATTCAATTTGCGAAGCGTACGAAAAATTTGCAACAACCGGTGCGCATGGTTATTTGCCCCTGCACGTGATGTATGAAACGCTCATGCAAGAACAAGTTTTGGTACTCACGCCCAAGCAAACGAAGCAATACACAGAGCAAGCGACCGAGAAGCGCAAAGCAGAATTACGCAAGCCAAAACACGCACACGAAGCAAAAACATTTCATGCGATACTCGAAAATTTCAGCGAAGAAATAAAAATCGGTACAGAGAAAAACCGTTTTGAGAACGAAGTAAAAACCCTTGCGGTACAAGGGTTATTTGAAGAATTGAAAAGTAAAAACGCAGATATAAAAACTTTATTTAAAAACTAAAATTATGAACGGAGGATTTTTTTTCACGATAAAAGATTTAATGCAGGTTACAGGAAATGATAATTACAGCAGTTGCGCCAACCAACACAAAATCATTCGGGAGTGCATCCAAAAGGGCAAAAGAAAAATCACTATCAAAGAATATTGTACTTACGAAGGTGTAGATTTTGATTACATCTGGTCGGTTTTGCGCAAAAAATAGCATACCGAAAATCTATAAGGTTATAGAATAACCACTTTATTACACGGAATTATTTAGCCCACTTTTTTACCTCGCCACCTTTGCCTCATAAAGAACGCAAAGACATGGATTACTCAAAAATTTTACTCATCATCAACAGTTTGCTACTTGCACTCATCAGCTTACTGTTTTTTGTAGCAGGTTATTTTCTTCAGGACTTACACAAAGATTTTAAAGCTCTTATCGAACGTGTAAATAATCTCTACACCGATTTGCACAGCCACATCACATGGTTTGACAACTTATCAAAATTGTTCCAAAGACAGATTGATGCAGTTGAAACCAAAATGAGAGAGTTAGAAGAAAAATTTAACGGCACTAACAAAAATTAATCATGCAAGCGAGCCATTACAGGACTATCAAAAGCGGAGCGAAGTATGCTAATTTATTTCCGAAAGCAGGCGGAGAAGAAATTATCATTAAGAAAGGTGCGGAAGTTTCGGACACATTAAAGTTTGCACCAAAAGTTGTTTACGATACGCTATCCGATACAAAAGAACTATCAAAATTATTAAAAGGAAAATCACTTTATGAAACGTGCCACAACATTTGGGACTTCGTCTATAATCACATCCAGTACCACCACGATGAGGAAGGCGTGGAACAGGTGCGCCGACCTGCTCGTACATGGATGGATAGAGTACGAGGAGTGGATTGTGATTGCTATACAGTTTTTATCAGCAGTATTCTAACTAATCTAAGCATACCACACATATACCGCATAACCAAATACAAACACAAAAACAACTTTCAACACATCTACCCGATCGTGCCAACTACGGATGGTAAATACATCACGATTGATGCAGTAGTAACCAAGTTTAATTACGAAGAACCCTTTACAGAAAAAAAAGACACACCTATGAACCTAAGCTACCTGAACGGTATTGATACCGAAGAAGAAGAAAACTCGCTAATGGCAGTTTCGCCAAACAGCGACATCAGAGATTTGCCCGACTTTCAAGACTTTGACGGACTTGGTAAGATAAAAATCGGCAACGTATTAAAATCGGTTGCTCACGTAGCCAACAAAGCAAATCCCGCTGCTGTGTTATTACGTTTAGGCGTATTGGCTTCCATGAAACTGAACTTGTTTCAGATACCAAAGAATTTGAAGTATGCGTACATGACGGATGCGCAGGTAAAAGAGCAAGACCTCGATGTGAAGAAAATTGCCAAGCTGCGCAAAGTGCTTAAAAAAATGGAAGATGTTTTTTACGGTGCGGGCGGGGATAAAAAGAATTTGAAAAAATCCATGTTAAGCGGCAGGGGCAATAAAAAGCATGATGTAAAAGGATTAGGGGATTATGATATTGATACTCCATTGCGTGAACTTTTATCGGGCATATACGATGAAGAATTTACAGATGCAGTTAAAGAACTTAACGGACTTGGCGACCCTGCAACAGGCACAGCCATTGCAGCCGCAACAACCGTACTCGCAGCCATAGCCGCTGTTATAAAAGGAATTGGCGGTGTAAAAAAAGCCATTTCGCCAAAAGCATCGGGTACAGTAGCGCCAACAGTAGATGCAAACGGAAACCCGATACCGTTGCCTGACGACACAGATGGAACGACCAATCTAACTGCAACAAATACAAACACAAGGAAACGTGCAAAAATAGCAGCGACCACAACGCCGCCAAATGACGACGATGATACCGCACCGCCCGATGTAAAACAAGCAAACACAAATCTAAACCTGATAGCAAAAAAAGCAAACATGCAACTGACAAAAACAGATGCAGCCGCCGCTGCACTTACCACCACCACAACACCACCAACATCTTTTATGGATACCGCAAAAGCATGGATAGAAGATAACCCTAAAACAACTGCCGTGATTGGTGTGGGCATAGCTGCCGTAATTGTATTTGGTGTATTTGAATTGCATAAACACCACCACAAAGCGCACCCCGCTTCAACGCCTGCATTATCAGGAATACCAAAAACACGCAAAAAAAGGAGAGGCAAAAAACATAAAAAATCTGCAATAGCCCTGCTATAAAACCTTTCACAAAACCCGACTTAAAAACAAATAAAATGGCAAAAAGAAAAAAAAGAAAAGCTAAGCCCAAAGGCGGCTTACATGGAATGGCTATACCCGCAGGGTTTAACGCCAAGATTAAAGAGAGTGCATTGGAAACTCTTAAAGATGTTGCAATCGGAGTTATTGGTGGCGGTCTTACAGGATTGGTACTTGGCAAATCATCCTTACTGATTGGCGCAGGCGTAACAGGTTACGGACACTTTGAGAACAAGCCCTTCTTTAAAACCTTCGGAATGGGTATGATGTTAGGCGGCACAGCAAGTGCAGCGGGCGCAGGCTTTAGCGGGGTAAGCGCAGATGACATCAAAGCCCGCATCGTAAATTTTAAAGATGACTTCATCTCCAAATTATACTTGGATAAAGTATTTAAAAAAGATGAAACCAAAACGACCGAGAAAAAAGCATTAAGCGGCGCAGAGGAAGACATCATTAACATGGACGGCTTCGGAGATAATGAGCTTGATTTTTCAACGCTTGATAAACTCGAACAACAAGTATTACAAAGCGGAGCAAACTATCAGAAAAAGAAAGAGAATGATAAGCCCGATGAAAATATGAGTAGCAGTTATGCCGAACTCATTGACGAGCCGCCAATAAACTATTAAAACAAATCTCAAAAATAAAAACAACCAAAACAAAAAATCAAAAAAACAAAATCATGTTAGGAGAAATAGAAACAATCGAAAACAGCGAATTCAATAACGTAGCGGCGTTATTAGGACTTGGCGACAATGAACTAAGCAATGATTTGCTTGGCGCATTAAGACAACTACCGCCTATCCGCAGGCAAAAAGCTATTAATGCGATAACCGCACCGCACATGCCAAGCAAAGGCTCACGTGGAGAAATGGAAAAACACTTTAGAGAATTGCCTGCGCACATTAAAGCGCAATTGGCTAAAGGAGATTTACGTTTAGCAGACACATTGATATATTCTATCAAACCTGTTAACGCATCTAAAACAATTAAGATGTTTGAAACACAGGACGAAAAACAAACTGGCCTTAGAAATATCAGCAATGGTCGCCTGCAAAAAAATCAAGCGTTCTTAGTAAGCGGTGTTGTTTTGTTGGCAGGTGTTGCCGTTGACGGAACGCCTGACGGCTCAATGGGTATCAACTTCGCCAAATTAGAAGACTATCCTTCATTGGCTAATGGCGAATCGGATTTGAAAGCGAACAAGAAAGTTATTTTCCCTGAAACAAGTAACAATGTTTTCAAAACGCTTGGTCTTTCAACCGTGCCAGTAGGCTATTATAAATTACATAACCCTCGTTTGATTGAGGATGATGTGTTAATCGAGTACACCATCAATTTAGGGACAACCACAGGGCTTTTGCCGAACACCTATTTATTCGTTGGCTTGCACGGAACTATCACAACACCATAACAATCACAACCCTCAAATCCTCCCCCTCGTGGGGAGGGCTTAGAGATTAAAAAAATTAAGCAATGGATATTTTAGAAAAACGCATAGGAGATATTTTGATAACTGCCGACGGTCAAATCAGCAAAGGAAAATTTGAACTTGACAAAACGGTTAAACTTATCAAAGGCATTAAACTCACTTCCGACCGTGAGGACTTATTATTTTATCGGGGTACACAACGCATCACTATAAATGGTAAAGAGCGTTACGAAGAAAATTACGAAAGTAAAAACCTGCAATCCAGTATCAATGTAGATGTAAATAAACGCTACAAGGATATGCGTGATTTAGAACCTGGCAATGGCATTATTGAAGTGGATTATACAGATACCACACACCCGCTTGCAGGCTTCGACAACTACCGTGTAAGTGTATATATAGAATACGCCATATAAGCAGCTATGAAACCAATCGTAAAATATCACATACGCAAATTGACGGTACTTGTTGCGGGAGAAAAACAACTCTTTCAAATCAAGCTACCGAGAAATGCTAAAAAAATCACAGGCATTTTAGTAACGGTAAAACCATACCAAAGAATTAAAGGCAGACCAAAAGAGCCGCCAATTTTTGAACCGCCGATAAAAAGACCGTTCCCGATAAAGTTGCCAGTCAAAGCAGAATTAGCACTTGCAGACAATAAAAAAGTTGAAGAGAGTAAAGCGTTTGAAGAAAGCAAATCAGTCGAAGCGAGTAAATCAATAACAGTTAGTAAGCAACCATTAATACCGATTGAACATGCTATTTGATGACAATACTTTTTTCGCTGTTAAAGCAGGTATGGTGAGTTTAAAACTTCATAATCACAAAGACATATTTTATTGTGAAGATGTAAACGCTTTAGAAGCCATGCCCGATTATGAAACTTTAATCGGCATAAAAAAAGTAGGTTTTGATGACGGCGGTTTTAGTACGCAGGGTACGGAACTAAACTTTCGTAAAGTAGAGTTAGACAGCAAAGAAACTATCATAGAAGGTTATTACGCCGATACCATGCCAAGCGAATGGCTTATGCCATACGAAGTAAGAATATACATACAGTACGAAGTAGAAGAAAACGAAACAACCGAAACCAAAAAGCCATGACACCTGAAGTTGCCTTATTTGTAATACCCCGTGATATGCGTGCCAAAGGTTATGGCGAAGAAGATTACATAGCCGAGTTCAGGCACTATGTTGTGCATGGCGGTAAAACCTTAATCATAAAAGCAGATAATGAATATTTCTATCTCATCAGACACGCAATCGGAGTAAGCATCTCATCTGACTTTGGGGTATTTGATTTAAGCGATGCGGGTATCAACGAATTGCAACACAAACATCAGGGAACGATAACTATAAAAAATTACAGCAAAAGAACGGTGCGCTTAAAATTCATACAAGTAATACTTAAACAAAAATAGTTATGCCAACAACAACAATGCCTTTCTCGCAACAAAAGATTGATAACCTGAAACAGTATTTGGAAAGCAATAAAGAACAGGGCGAAGCAGAAGACTATGAGATTTTTGTAGATAGCTTACGAGTAGTGAAGCGTACAAATGATTTAAGCCGCTTTGATAATTACACCGATTATTTGGTGCCGCAAACAGAGAGTATCAGCATATTAATTTATGACGGCACATCTCCACGAAACAACAGGCATAAATTCTTACTGAAAGATACCGAAAAAAAGACAGAGGCACTAAGCGGACTGGAAATAGACAGCCGCATTGAAGAAAGCATTAAAACAGCCAAAGACAGGTGGGACAACGAACTTCTTAAAAAGGAACATGACGAACTGATTGAGGAATTAGAAGAGGCACAAGATACTATTGAAGAACTACAAGAAAAATTGGAAGTATGCCGTATGCAAAAAGGCGATACCAAATTAGGCGAAGTAGCATCCGTTGTGTTAGAAGGATTTGTTCGCCGCAATCCACGAATGCTAAGTAAAATACCCGGTGGCGAAGCCTTAGCAGGTGCGTTTATAGAAGACAACGAAGAAAAACAAAAGTTACTGGATGCCCCAAAGGTTAACGAACCCGAGCCTAAAGTGAGTTTTAAAATGGAAGGCGAAGAAGAAATCAAAGAAACCATTAGCGAGGATGACAAAGTAAGCATAGGTTTTCTTAATCAATTAAAAACCACGTTCAGCCGTGAACAAATGACACAGATTTTTTTAATGCTCGATGTATTTAAAAAGCATCCTGACAGCATAGATAAGACCATTCAATATTTATCAGACCTGAACAAAGAATAATATAAAACACATGAAACCCTACACATTCAATTTTACCATAGAAGCCACTTCGCCCGAAGAAGCTAAAATGAAAATGACAGCACTAAGTGTTTTGGCTACAAAGCTAAGGGCATTTGAACTGCACAAACTCGCTCATGTAGTTGAGAAAGAGCCTGCGAAAATGCTAATAGCAAGAAAATACTTAGGGCTTTAATCAATTAAAAAATGGAAGCAACAAACACAATACCCATCCAAACAAACGATAACGAACACATCAAAACAAAATTGATGGTGGTAGGCATTAGTGCTTTGGCGTTAGGTGGTGCGGCGTATGGTGCTTACACATTATATGAGCATTACAAAAAAACAGATGCGGAAAAACAGGTACTAACGACACCCGAAGTTTCGCAGGCAATGGAGTTACGTGCTGCCATGAACCCAAGCGGCTTTAACTGGATGCAAAGTTTTGACGGTTCGGACAGCGTGGCTCTCTTTAGGGTTGCCTCCGAAATTACCGACCTGAATAAAGTACAGGATGAATATACCACGCTTTACAAATCTGATTTATTAGAGGATATAAAAAGTAAAATCGGTGCGGACGGTCTTACCAAATTTAAAAACACGTTAACCTATAATCCTAACACCGTAGAAAACAAAGCCAGTACCAAAGCAGGCAAAGCCCCTAAGATAGGTTTTGGCAAAGCCATTATTATAACAACTGCGAAAGCAAACCTTCGCAGAAAACCACAGGATACAAGCAAGTGGAGTTTTAATAGTAACATCATTAAAACGGCTGACAAGGGACTTTTATTAGGCGGCAGCACAGGCAATACCTCGTATGATAATAACGGCGCATCTAATACTGGCACACTTTACATAGAAGTAAAATCACGTGCGTGGGACACACGTAAACCTATTTTGTTTTGGGTAGCCGCTTCACAGGTTAAAGCAATCACAAGTGCAGAAATGGATGCCACCAATCCTACGCTTATGATGATTAACGAAAAGGATACACTAAGCGGGATTGAAACAGAACGCACCGTGTTTGCCAAACAAAGTACGCCTATCATGAACAAGCAATTTAAAATGGTTGCTATGGCTTCGCCTAAACAGGAATTAGGTCGTGAGCTTATGCAACTGGATGATAACAAAGGCAACATCTACATCAAATTCATCAGCTTGAAACAAAACGAATACTGGGTAAACAAAAAGTTTATTCAAATCATTTAGAAATAAACTTTAAAAAAATCATGGAAAAATCACTCTTTGTAAGAACGTATTATGATATTGCCGTTCAGGCAGGTGCTAAATACGGTATCAACCCGACCGTCATACTTGCACAGGCGGCGCACGAATCAGGTTGGGGTGGCTCATACCTTGCGAGGAACTGCCATAACTTTTTTGGTATTACCGCATTCGGCGCACTTAATGAATACTGGCAGGGAGATAAGATACCAAACCCTAAAATGCCCAAATTGGTTTTCCGTATCTACAAAACAGACGTTGCGGGCTTCATGGACTTTGCTTTGCTCATTAGCCATAAATACAAAGCAGCGGCTGCGGTTAGCTCCGATAGCACACGTTATGCAAAAGCAATTGCGTATAGCCCTTATATAGATGAGGGCAATGGAGATAACAGACCCTTGTATCAAAAAGCCATTATTGAAAATTCAAGTTTCATTGATAGCCAAATGCAATTCTTAAAAAAAAAGTAATTGAACATAAAAAAGGAATAGGCGGCGGCATTGCGGCGTTGGCTATTTCAGGGCTTGTCTTTTTTAACCGAAATAAAATCATACACTTTTTTAATCACGACAAATGAGAGTACCTGAATTTATAAAGGGAACGTTCAAAGATAAACGCCAAAGCCCAAGTGGTAGAGAAGCAACGGTACTGATTTTTGTATGTGTTGTGATTGCCTCATGGATAGGCGAACAATTTTTTGACAAGCACGTTCCCGAATTTATGTTTCTCGGTTTTATCGGTGTAATAACGGCAGGTATCGGCTTATACACAGTAGAGAAACCCATTAATGAAAATAATAAGAACAACACTAATACACCAAACGATGAAAACGATAATCAGCAAAATAATCCAAACCCTTCAGTCGATGAAAAGCAATTTTAAATTTTATGGAATGACAGCCATTTGCATTGTACTGTTTTGTTTATTCCTGATAAAAAGTTGCGAGAATAAAAGACTGTTAAACCATGTAGAAAAAATACGTATCCCTGATACTGTTTTTGTAAACAAGCCTTATATAGTAGTTGAGATTAAAAAAGAGTATATCGAAAAGCCAGTTAAGGTATTTGTGTATTTAAAAGATACCACACTTAGAAAAGAAGCCGAGCATTCAGACATTATAACCGCCATACACGTGAAGCGTAAAAACCTGTTTGGTAGTGATGACATTATCGGTATAGATAAGATAACGCCCAAAGGAATTATACTAAGCAGCCAGTATGTTACGCCCTCCTTTCGTGAAATCAAAATTGATATGAACGGTAACATGCAGGTAAAAAAGAAACGCTTTACCAAGTTTAAAAAGATAGCAGGTATTGTTCTTATTGGTGCGGCGGGTTTTATCATCGGCAAAGAAATTTCTCAGGTCAAATGAAAAAAGTGAGCGGCACGTTTAAAACGAAGCAACAATTTATTGATAGCATGGAACTTGATTTAATCAATCAGGTAAAGCACAATAAAATATCGGTTGAGAAACTTGCCGCCACTTTTGGAATTTCGGACAGAACCGATATAAAAGAGTTTACCGAACTGGCTATTGTAAATACCGCAAGAACCATTGCGCATTCAGGTAACAGCATCGAACAAAATTATTTTGACATTGTACAGCTCTACAAACATCAGGTAAATTTATCACACCGTACAAGCCAAAGCATTTTATTACAACAATATTCAACGCCTGCACCAATCGGTTATTTAGCAGGCGTTTTTTGTGGTGTTCAGAATTTTAATAACACCAATAATCAAATGGCATTTGAGCCAAGTGCAGGCAACGGTTTACTTACCATTGCTGCCAATCCTGAAAATTTTATTGTAAACGAACTTGACTTGGTGCGTAATGCCAATTTAAAGTTACAGGGTTTTAATGCCGTTTATAAGGTAGATGCGACCAACTCATTTACTAAGAGCATTCATAAAAGTTTTTACAAAAAATTTGATGCGGTTATTACTAACCCGCCATTTGGCAGTTTAGATAATGCGGTCGCTTATGATAACTACGATTTTAAAACGCTCGACCACGTGATGGCTTTACGTGCTTTAGATACTATGAACGATACAGGCAAAGCCGCTATCATAATTGGAGGGCATACTAATTGGGATGAAAAAGGCAGGGTACAGGCAGGCAAAAACCGCATCTTTTTTAATTACCTGTACAGCCATTATAATGTAGCTGATGTGATATTGATTGACGGCAGTAAACTGTATTCAAGACAAGGTACATCGTTTAACGTGCGCCTTATTTTAATTGATGGCCGCAAAGAGAAAGTTTCAGGCAACGCACCGCCAAAAGACACCGATACCGATTATGTAGTGAGAACCTTCGAGGATTTATACGAGCGTGTAATGGCAGTTACCATAAACAAAAATCAAAATAGTATGAAGCACAATAACAGAAAGATTTTAGAATTAGAAGCAGAGGCATTAATGCTTGAGTTGGAATTAATGAAAGGCGACGGCTTGGCAGCACCCTATATAGCTGCGTCAAACGCATGTGTGGTATTAAACACCTTAGTCCCCGACTCGATGAGCCATGAAACGCAATCAGCTTTAGAGAGGATTAAAGAAGCGGTCGGTGGCGATATGGATGAGTTTGTTCGCCAGCGTTTAAAATACCGCACGAAGATTGAATTATGCAAGGCGCTTGCTGCCGAACAAATTGATGCGGTGGCAATGGCTATCTATAATATTGAAGTCAGAAATCAGGGAATTATAATAGGCGACCAAACAGGCATTGGCAAAGGGCGTATAGCGGCGGCATTAATCCGTTACGGCGTACAAAAAATGCAGCCGATTTTTTTGACAGAAAAAGCAAGTTTGTTTTCGGATATATACCGTGATTTAAAAGCAATCGGTTCGGGGCATTTAGTACCGTTCATTGTAAATGGCAAAGAAAGCAAGACCGATATTAAAGATGAGGATGGCAACATCATTTTTCAGGCTTTACCATTAACAGAACAAAAAGCAATTTTTGATGCAAGGAAAGTACCTTCAAAATATCATTTTGTTTTGGCTACCTATTCTCAATTTAATTCAGCGGAAAAGAAACCTGAAAAGCCACATTTCTTGGCGGAAATTTCAAGAGGTAATATGCTAATCATGGATGAAAGCCATAATGCAAGCGGCGCAGGTAATACAGGCGAATTTCTGCAAATGATTATACCCAGAACAAAAGGCGTGGTTTTCTTATCCGCAACTTTTGCCAAACGCCCCGATAATATGCCAGTCTATGCAATGAAAACTTGTATAAGCGATGCGAATATGAGCAAAGAGGAATTGATTGAGGCTATCACAGAGGGCGGCGTAGCCTTACAGGAAATATTAGCTTCCCAATTGGTCGAGGAAGGGCAAATGCTTCGCCGTGAGCGTTCCTTTGAAGGAATAGAAGTAAACTACATAACTTTAGATGATAAAGAACAAGAACATAGAGCCATTGCCGATAATATAACCTCAATCCTTAGAGATATTATAGCCTTTCAGAAAAACTATATTGACGGCGAAGTTGATGAGTTAGATAAGATTGCTGTTGCAGAGGGAAAACAAACCGAAGTACGCAAAGGCACATCCGAAGCAGGCGTTGTTAATCAGCCATATTTTTCCAAAGTCTTTAATGTGATTAATCAAATGCTATTCAGCATTAAAGCAGAGCCAGTAGCCGAACGTGCCATTGAACGAATACATGAAGGTAAAAAACCTGTTATCGCTTTTGCATCTACGATGGGGAGTTTTATTGAGCAGATGGAAAACGAACATGGTTTGCCAGTCAGCAATGGCAGCGTGATAAGTGCAGATTTTTCAGAGGTATTAATGCGTGGGCTTGACGGTATCATGCGTTACACGGTAAAAGATGTGAACGGTAAAAGTGTATTTGAGCAATTTAGCGTAGCGCAATTATCGCCTGAAGCGCAAACAGAATATTTACGCATAGCTACGCAAATCAGAAAAGTTAGCACAGGCATTACCATTTCACCGATAGATGTAATTGTACAGAAGTTAGAGAGTGATAACGATAGCGTTGCCGAAGTTACTGGCAGAAAATTCGGCGTGCAGTTAAATATGAAAAATAATCAGGGTTTGGTTTTTGCACGCAAAAAAATAAACACAAATGATGCGTTCCGTAAATTCAATAACAACGAAGTTGATGTACTCTTAATAAATCAGTCAGGTAGTACAGGCTCATCCGCACATGCAATCGTAACAAACAGCGTTCCTAAAGAAGAAGTAAAGCAACGAGTAATGCTTGTATTGCAAGCCGAGCTTGACATAAATATAGAAATGCAAAAGCGTGGTCGCATTAACCGCACGGGACAAATACTATTGCCAATCTATGATTATGTTATTTCTTCCATACCTGCCGAAAAACGCTTTATGATGATGCTTCAAAAGAAATTAAAATCTTTAGATGCAAATACAAGTTCTAATCAAAAGCAAAGTGCCAAGATGTTGGACGTACCCGACTTCTTAAATAAATACGGCGATAAAATCGTAACCGAATATCTTTCTGAGAACCCCGAAATAAACGAACTACTGAATGATCCGTTGAAGTTGGCACAACCTGATAACGAAGAAGGGAACTCTTTAGAAAACGCAGCGCATAAAGTTTCTGGGCGTGTAGCGGTATTATCTACCAAGATGCAACAGGACTTTTATAACGAAATATCGGAACGTTATATTGATTATGTAGAGTATTTAAAGCAGGCAGGCGAATATGATTTGGAAGTGGAGGATATGAACTTACAGGCTGAAACGATTGACAGTTACATTATCAAAGTAGGTAAAGGCGGCGAAAGTGCCTTTGGCGAGGACAGCATTTTAGAAACCGTTAAAGCCAATGTGCTTAAAAAACCGTTTAACAAAGTTGAACTGGAGAATATATTAACCGAAGTTTTAGCAGGCAAAGAAACAAAAGTTTTACAGGATGAAATTACACTTGATTATAAAGACTATGTAACTGGCAAACTAAGCGAAGAAAAGCTAATTAACGATGAAAAATATGCCGCCTTAATAAAAAGCATCCCGAATGAAAAGAAAATACTAAAGTTGGTTGGTTCTCCTACGTATGAATACGAAGTAAGAAAAAGAGAAGAAGAATTAACCGCCGCTAAAGTTGCTGCACAAATCAATAATGAAAAAGTTACTTCAAACCGTAAGCAATACATAGACGGATTATTAAAATTCTTTTATTCAGGCAGGGAACTTTTATATCCTGTACAAACGTATGAAGGCGGGCATGAAACCATCATGGCGGTATTTATTGGTTTTGTTATTGACAAGAAAAAGAAAAACCCCTATGCGCCAAGCTCCTTAAAATTACGTTTCGCTTTATCAAACGCCAATAAATACTTAGCTATCCCTGCAAGCTATAACAAAGATGTTATGGCAATCAAAGGCGAAAGTGTTAGCGTCAATTTAACTGATAATGAATTACTGTTTTCCAAATGGGAACAAGCCGTTAAATCGGGTACGGTTGATAGAAAGATAAGGCACATCATAACAGGTAACCTGTTACAGGCATTTGCAGCCTTCAAAGGAAAGTTGGTTAGTTATACCCTTATGGATGGCGGGACTAAAAAAGGTATCCTTATGCCTGAAAACTGGCAGCCGTCCGAAGTATCTAAAGGGAAAGTTAATGTACCAATCGGTAAAGCCTTTAAAGTGGTTGCCTCATTAACGCAGGGCGCATCTATATCTACCAATAACGGTATTACCATAGGTAGAATGCCAAACAATTATAAAATCATTACAGCGGCTTCACGTAAAGCGGCAGGCTCTATTTATTTGGATGAGGATATTTTGAAGTTAGTGGATAACCACAAGTTTGAGATGACTTCCGATAAGATGGTAGCTACTTTAAATACAAAACACATTCAAGACTTTGTAAATATTCTACAAAGTAAGCACGGCAGTAGCCTTACGTTAAGTGCTTCACAGTTTGATATGATAAAAGGCGATTTGAATGCACAGGGAGTACGCAGTAAAAAACCGTTGCCGAAAGCCGAACTTATTAAAGAAGATACTTCAGCTCACGATAGGTATTTACTTGAACTGGAAGCCGAAGCCTTAGAGCTTGAGTTAGAACTTATGGAAGATTAAAAACACTAAAAAACAAATAATATGATAAACACACAGAACTATTACAAAGAGATAAACCACATTGGAGCGAATAAGTTAACCCCTACGCTTTTAAAGAGCCATGAGTTTGTAAACAAAATCACACAGGATGGCGCAAGTTGGGAAACTTACCATGATAGCGATAGCATTAAACGAATGATTGATGCTTATTTAGTTAAGCTAAATACCTTTGAAGCACAGCAGGTAAAACCGCCGCATGAAACAAGAACAGAAAGTAAAGCAACAAAAAAACATTCTGTTTCTAAACACGAAAAACCTGCTAAAGCCAAAAAAGAGAAACCAATTAAGCCGAAAAAAGAAGATACGGCCACAGGCGTTGAAGCGATAGAAACTGAGATTAAATTTATCAGGCGTTTTGTTCTAATGAACGGTAAAAGCAAAACCGCCGAACAAATTTTAAACTTCTTAAATGCTTTGCAGAAAGCCATTATTGAAAGGCGCATCCGAAAAACTTCGCCGTATGCCGACCAAATAAAAACCATTCAGGATAAGTTAGTCGAATTATATAATGATATGGATGGTTCTATCACAATCACTTTAAAACCTGAAACTTTGCAGCACATGACCGTACTTGCTAAAAGTGAAAAGGTTTTGCCGTCCGTAAACTTTATGAAACGCTATGTGCGTTTACAGGGTAAAACAGGCATTCAGGATAAAGTAAAAAAATTACTCGCCGATATTCAGAAAGCAATTAAAAACGGCATAATTACAAAAGCTGATAAATATGCCGATAAAGTAAACGCCATGAGTTTAGGCTTAAACGCCTTGCTGGCTAAACCAAAAGAAAACAAAGCACTTGATATATCCGAACATGAGTTAAATGGCTTAATGGGTATCTTAAACGGTTGCGGATGTGGTTTATCAGGAATTGATGAGGACGAAGAAATGGAAGCAGAAACACCGGTTAAACAATTGCCTGAAAAGAGCCGTGTAATGAATAGCGTAGATTTTGCCAAACTGCAATTTAATTCAATTGGCTTTACAGGCAAATGGTTAGACTTTATGGGCGACCCTGCAAAACCGTTTACAGCAATGGTATTTGGCAGACCAAAGATGGGTAAGTCATATTTGTGTATGGAATTTGCAGGATACTTAGCCCGTCATTTTGGTAAAGTATTATACATGGCTAAAGAGGAGAAACTCGATGCTACCTTGCAAAAGAAACTCAACGACCTACACGTGCAGCATCCTAACCTAAGTATGAGTGATGGTATGTTAACTGATTTATCTGCATACGATTTTGTGTTTATTGATAGCGTAAATAAAATGGAACTTGAGCCGAATGATTTAGAAACCTTAAAGGCTGATAATCCAGGCGTTTCTTTTATCTACGTTTTTCAATCAACTAAAAACGGTGCATTCAGGGGAAGCCAACACTTTATGCACGATGTAGATATTGTAATCGAGATACCAGAAAAAGGTTTGGCTATACAAAACGGCAGATTTAATCAGGGTGGCGAGATGAATATTTTTGAGAGTAAATAAAAACAATTAATATATTTGATAGTATAATCTCAAAAAACAAAACCAACGGCAAAAGAAAGGGAGCAATTTAATTGCCCCCTTTTTTATTAAAGTAAAATAGAATAATATATGCAATACTATTTGTACAATTCGGGTAACACACCAACTATCATAGAAAATCCTTTTCAACTCAACAAAGGAAATACATTCATATTTGAAAATATAGAATACGAAGTTCTTACTATTATAAAAACTTCAGAAGAAGATATGAAAATATTTTGCAAGCGTGTAATTGGAGATAAAACGCATTTTTCTGATATAAGTTTTAAAGAAACCGATTTAGATTATGAAATCGACTTTTTTAATTGTTTAAAAAGTTATGGAATAGATTTAGATAAAGATAGACTGACAGAACAAAATCTAACAGAAGCATTTTGTTCACTTTTTGAAAAGGATTTTGATATTAAACATAAAGTTTCGGGCAAACATTTTTCAGGCAAAAAGGTTTGTATAGATTTAATGTTAACTCCAAAAGATGTTTCTGCATTGCGAAACAAAAATATATCTATTGGAATAGAGATAAAAAATCCTTTCACTTACGGCGATAATGGTAGGCGTAATTCCGATTTATATGCTCAATGTTTAGACTATGCTCAAAGTACGTTTGTTGGTTATGAAAACGTAATTATTTTAATGTTTCCGACTTTAAAGAATTTCCAAAACGAAGTCCGTTTATCAAGGTTTTTGAGCAGATATAATGTTGGTAATGTAAAATTATACCCAAATTCATATTGGTTTAAACTTGGGCAAGAGGCTTTTTGGAGTAGTGAAAAGGGATTTATAGGTGCTGCAAAAAAATCAATGATGCAAGTAAAAACTGGAAATAGAAAAGCAAAACTTAAATTATAATATCTTTATAACAGAGATGCAAATATACTTTACAAACAGGAAGCCAAAAATAATGTAGGTGTAAGATAATAGCAAAAAGTGTTATTTTTTAGTGTAATAGAAATAAATACATTTGATATATAATTAAGAAAAAATCTTTTTATGGAATTATTATACTTGTGGATTGAAAATGATGGCATGACCATTAAAAATCAATCATTCAATTTTTCCAATCACATTAATTTTATCTTTAGTGAAACTGATGATAATACAGGACTTTTGACCCTGTCTGAAAATCCAAATTATATTGAAGATTTTTTTGGTGGTAGTTTAACATTATTTGAGGGGGATAAAGCGCAAAAATTTAATGGTGGAATTGTAAATGTTACAGGTATTATTGGTGAAAACGGCGTAGGAAAAACCAATCTACTTAATTTTATAATTGATTTATTTACCGACCGCTTGCCTTTGGGAGAAAGATTTGTAATAGCTTTTAAGGATATAGAAAACAAGGCCATAAAAATATTCCATACTATTGAAGGATATAATATAAATATAGATGGGGGCATTTCTAATTTTATTATTGAAAAACCAGTTTTGCAGACTTGGAATGAAATAATATCAATTGGTAATGTATTTAAAAAGCCGAAAGAATTTGTTAATGATTTTGATTTAATTTTTTATAGTCCTGTATTTGATTTAAGAAATTATCCTCCAAATATTTCAAATGATAGTAGGGACTATATTGATGTTTCTACAAATGCTATAATCGAAAATGATGTAATTAAAAAAGGAGATTTTTATCCTGATGACATGGATAAACTTGAATTGCATAAATTCTCTAATATTAGACGGCAATTTGAATTGTCTTTTTCTAATATTGCTGAAATATCTAAAGTAAATATACCAAAGACTATTAATATAGTTTTTCATAGGAATCATTTTAATCCAAAGGAAGGACAACGCAATCTAACTTTTGATAGTGAAGATATTTTTAACCATTTGGATAAATTGGTAACTGAAGAATTCAAAAAATTAAACGATATAATTCAATCATATCGGCAACGAAATGGGGAAGAAAAAAATTTTTCTTACAGAAACAGTATAGAATATAAAAAAATTTTAGCTGAAAAGCTAAAAGTTGAGTTTACTTATTCTCTTATTCATAATTTTTTTCGGAATTTGAGCGACCACTACAATGAGAATATTGGTATTAAATTAGAGAATATACAAGGAAGCAACTTGTTTGAACGAACTTTTTACTTTTTCGAAAACCAAAAATGGCACAGCAAAAGATTCGGAAATGTAAAGTGTGGCTTATTATATTCATCGATACTTGGTCTAATAGATGAAGTAGATTTAGTTGAATATCCAATAGAAGATAATGTAAATTATTTCACAACCGATAATACTGGTGGAGTAACAGTTTTAAGTAATTACGAAACATATATCACATCTATACCGTATGACCACAAAAAGAATTTTATTTCATTTTCATGGAGAAATATAAGTTCAGGAGAAAATGCTCTTTTGGATTTATATGCTCGACTACTATTTGCAAAAAAAGAGAGATTAAAACCGAAAGAAAAAGCCGATGGAAAAAATAAAAAGTTTATTTACATATTAATAGATGAAGGAGAGTTGGGGTTTCATCCTAAATGGCAAAGCGAATATTTATTTAATCTTTTAAACTTTATTACTTATTGTTTTGCTGAATATTTAGTACAAGTAATTGTAACTTCACATTCACCTTTTGTTGTTTCAGATTTACCAAAAAATAATTTAATTTTTTTAGAAAAAAATAAAGAAAATGGTGAGTGTAACGTAACTTCCTTAGGACAGCAAGAAACTTTTGCTTCTAATATTCACACATTATTTTCAGACCAATTCTTTATGAAGGATTCTGTAATTGGCAAATATGCTCAAACAAAACTACACGATGAATTAGAGCCCCTTTTAAATAAAAACAAGCAACAATTAGATATAGTAAGATTAAAAAAGATTATTAATACAATTGGCGACCCATTTATTAAAGAGAAACTGATAGATATTTTAAACTTCAAATCAGGAATAAATGTTTAGAATATTGAAAGGTAAAAATAGAGCTTTGACTTATTTGGCTAATAAATTTTATTCTAAAGCTAATCCATTAAAAAAAACGGGTGCTTTGGATAAACGTTCTTTAAAAAAAAGGGTATCCAAAAAGTGTAATAATGAAAAAGACCCTCTTAAAAAGAAATTTTACCAAAAACTTAGAACAAAAAATTATGAATTGCTTAAAAAAATTATTACTTCAGATATAAATAGTTTGACTAATATTCAAACTGATTTTGAAACGCTTGTAGGAAATGGCGTTATTGCTCCTTTTTATACAAATATTGGTGGAGTCTATGAGTCAACGACTTTTGGAGTAGAAGTTTTGGAATTATTTAATTATAAATCAAGTAGAGGAAGTGTTAGATTTAATTGGTTAGTCAACGAATTAGATGTTCCTATTTGCCCTTACTGTAATTATGAACATACCTTTCAAATTAACAACCAAACAATTTTACATGATTTTGACCACTTTATACCTAAGGTCGTTGCACCATATTTATCTCTTTCTTTTTTCAATTTAATACCTTCTTGCCATAATTGTAATTCTACATTAAAAAGCACAACTATATTTTCCGAAGCTAATTATATATATCCATACTTAGATGATTTGCATTCAATTATCGAGTTTTCTATTACTAATCCTGTAAAAGGAAACAATAAAAACTCGTTTGATATTGAGTTAGTAAATAAGACAATCGATGCAAATAAATTGAGGAAAATTTCAAACCATACATTTGTATTTCAATTGCAATCGAGATATAATCAGTTCAAAGATGACGTATTAAGGCTTAACAGTATTAAAGATAAATTTTCCGAAACCCAAAAAACTCAATACTTAAATAATGGACTAATGGGTGAGATATTCACCGATAGAAATGACTTAATTTCATTTATCGGTAAAACAATAGATATTCCAATTGATGCAAATTCTGCCAGTAGAAAGGAAAAAGGTAAATTTAAAATGGATATTGCAATCAAATTTAAAATTATACCTTAATCATAAAAAATTATAGTTCATTAACATTCGTCTGAAAGAATAAGTGCCTTTAAGGTAGAAATAACTTGAATATCGTGTATGTTTGAGTTCGACATTTTGTCGGTGGACTCCACCATAAGAGAAGTTCTTTTTTTTCTTCCCCCTTTTTAAGCTCCGCCTTGTCGGAGCTTTTTTTTTGTTGTGCTGCTAACCCCTTGTGGTTAGCGAGCAAATTAAAGGGCGGCAACCAAT
>Ga0134128_10000198_pt1 | contig 84853 bp, 68 predicted proteins | sample KB31754_FD_96462 | JGI IMG/M metagenome (GOLD analysis project Ga0134128, IMG submission 96462) | Terrestrial soil microbial communities with excess Nitrogen fertilizer from Kellogg Biological Station, Michigan, USA - KB3-175-4 | ecosystem: Environmental > Terrestrial > Soil > Unclassified ... | reverse complement strand
TGTGCGTGCCAAAGAGATGCCCCACCGGCAGGCCCACCAGATTGGTGTCGCGCCGCGGAACGTACGCCACGCCCGCGATGATGCCGATACCCATGCCCACGTCCACGTACGTCTTGATCACGTCGGCGTCGATGGCTTCGAGCACGATGTCCGTGTGCATCCCCTGGCTGGAGAACACTTCGTCTATGGTGGTGCGGCCCGTGAAAGCGCGGTCGTAGGTCACGATGGGATAAGCCGCCAGTTGCGCCAGTTCGACCCTGTCAAACGCCAGCAGCGGGTGGCCTTCCGGCACCACCACCACGTGGTTCCAGCTATAGCAGGGGAAGGACACCAGGTCGTCGAACTGGCTCAAGCCTTCGGTGGCGATGCCGATGTCGGCCTTGCCCGACAAGACCCATTCGGCGATGTGTTCAGGCGCGCTCTGCTGCAACGCCACGCGCACGTCGGGGAAGGCGCTGCGGAAGGTTTGCACCACTTGCGGCAGCACGTAGCGTGCCTGGGTGTGGGTGGTCGCCACCGTCAGCGTGCCCTTGGTTTCGCCGGAATATTCGCGGCTGGCCTGGCGCAGGTTTTCTGCTTCCAGCAAGAGCTTGTCGATGATGGGCAGGATGCCCTTGCCCGGCTCGGTCAGGCCGGTCAGGCGCTTGCCGTTGCGTTCGAAGATTTCCACGCCCAGTTCATCTTCCAGTTCGCGGATCTGCCGGCTCACGCCGGGCTGCGACGTGAACAGGACGTTGGCCACTTCGGTCAGGTTATAGCCGCGCCGCGCGGTTTCACGGATCGACCGCAATTGTTGGAAGTTCATGCTTGCTCCTTAGATTGAATCTTGTACGAATACTTTGACACGCTTGGGCCGGATCACCAAGGTTTCGCCGTCAACCAGGTTCAACTGGGCGAAGCGCTCGTTGGGGATCACGGCTTCGATGACTTCGTCGTTATCGTCGCGCTCCAGTTCCAGTTGGGCCAAGGGGCCAATGGCATGCGAGCGGCGCAACTGCACCACGATGCCCTCGGCGCCGGTGGCGTAACGCTCCACTTCAATGTCATGTGGCCGCACGAAGCCGATGCCATTACCATCCGCCCCCGCATGTTCGGGCACGGCAATCGCCGCAGCGCCGCTTTCCAGCACGCCTTCCCTGACGCGCCCATGGAACAGATTGACGTTACCGAGGAAGCCGTAGACGAAGGGCGTGGCCGGGTGGTTATAGACTTCATTGGGCGTGCCGCTCTGCTCCACCTGCCCCTTGTTCATCAACACGACACGGTCGGCCACTTCGAGCGCTTCTTCCTGGTCATGCGTGACGAAGATGCTGGAGACGTGCAATTCATCATGCAGGCGGCGCAGCCAGCGGCGCAATTCCTTGCGCACCTTGGCGTCCAGGGCGCCGAAGGGCTCGTCGAGCAAGAGCACGCGCGGCTCAACCGCCAGGGCGCGGGCCAGGGCAATACGCTGGCGCTGCCCGCCCGAGAGCTGCGGCGGATAGCGGTCGGCCAGCCAGTCAAGCTGCACCAGTTCCAGCAAGCCCTTCACCTTTTCGCGGATCTGCGCTTCGGAAGGCCGCACGGCGCGCGGCTTCACACGCAAACCGAAGGCGATATTTTCAAACACCGTCATGTGCTTGAACAGCGCGTAATGCTGGAACACGAAACCGACCTGGCGTTCGCGCGCGTGGTGTGCCGAAGCGTCCACGCCTTCAAGCAGGATCTGCCCCTGGTCCGGGAATTCCAGCCCGGCAATGATGCGCAACAGCGTGGTCTTGCCGCAGCCCGAAGGGCCGAGCAAGGCCGTCAATTCCCCGCTGGGGAATTGCAGCGACACGTCGTTCAGTGCCGTGAAGCTGCCAAAGCGCTTGACGATATTTTTGACTTCGATGCTCATGCATCGCTCCTCTCAAAACTTTGAGGCGCCTCTTCTCCATGCAGGCGCCCTTCGACCAGGCTCTTCAACACCAGGGTCACCAGGGCCAGCATGGCCAAAAGCGATGCCACGGCAAAGGCTGCGGCGAAGTTGTATTCGTTGTACAGAATTTCGACCTGCAGCGGAATGGTGTTGGTCTCGCAGCGCACATGGCCCGACACCACCGACACTGCGCCGAACTCGCCCATGGCGCGCGCATTGCACAGGATCACGCCATACAGCAAACCCCAGCGGATATTGGGCAGCGTGACATGCCAGAAGGTACGCCAGCCGGAAGCACCGAGCACCAGCGCCGCTTCCTCTTCTTCGCTGCCCTGCTCCTGCATCAGCGGGATCAATTCGCGCGCCACAAACGGAAAGGTCACGAAGATGGTCGCCAGCACAATGCCCGGCACGGCAAACAGGATGCGGATGTCATGGTCGCGCAGCCAGGGGCCGAACCAGCCCTGTGCGCCGAACAGCAGCACATAGATCAAGCCCGAGATCACCGGCGACACTGAAAACGGCAGGTCGATCAGGGTCAGCAACAGGTTCTTGCCACGGAATTCGAACTTGGCAATCGCCCACGATGCAGCCAGGCCAAACACCAGGTTCAGCGGCACGGCAATCGCGGCCGTCATCAGCGTCAGTTCGATGGCGGACAAGGCGTCGGGGTCGGCAATCGCTTCGACATAGGTGTGCCAACCCTTGGCAAACGCTTCGACAAACACCGCCACCAGCGGCACGAACAGGAACAGCGTAAGGAACAGCAACGCGACGGCGATCAGCAGCACGCGCACCCAGGCGGCTTCGCCGGATGCAGCCCGCACACGCGGCACAGGCGTGGAAGCCAGGTTCAAGGTTGTGCTGCTCATGTGCGCTCCACGCGGCCACGCGTCCAGGCCTGCAACAGGTTGATGGCAAGCAGCAGCACGAAAGACGCACCCAGCATCACCGCGGCAATGGCCGTGGCACCGGCATAGTCGTATTGCTCCAGCCGCGTCACGATCATCAGCGGCGTGATTTCGGAAATCATCGGCATATTGCCGGCAATGAAAATCACCGAACCGTATTCGCCGGTGGCACGTGCAAAGGCCAGGGCAAAGCCGGTCAGCAAAGCCGGTGCAATGGCCGGCAGGATCACGCGCAGAAAGGTTTGCGCACGGTTCGCGCCCAGGCAGGCTGCCGCCTCTTCCAGTTCGCGCTCGATGTCTTGCAGTACAGGTTGCACCGTGCGCACCACGAAAGGCAAGCCGATGAAGGTCAAGGCGATCACGATGCCCAGCGGCGTGAACGCCACCTTGATCCCGGCCGCTTCGAAGTAGCGGCCAAACCAGCCATTGGGCGCATACAGGGTGGTCAGGGCAATGCCGGCCACGGCGGTCGGCAGCGCAAACGGCAGATCGACCAAGGCATCAATAATGCGTTTGCCCGGAAAGCGGTAACGCACCAACACCCAGGCCACGATGCCGCCGAAGATCACATTGAAGAAAGCCGCGATCAAGGCCGCGCCAAAGCTGAGCTTGTAGGAAGCCACTACACGGTCCGACGCCACGGTATGCCAGAACGCCGCCCAGGAAAGGCTGAAAGTCTTCCAGACCAGGGCCGACAAGGGAATCAGCACGATCAAGCCGAGGTAAAACAGCGTGAAGCCGAGCGATAGCCCAAAACCGGGCAATACCCGGTTCTTGGTGGAAATATTTCTTGCTACCGCGACAGACATGGCGACCTTTTATTACCATTTCAAATATCAGGGTCAGATAATTACATCCCGTTGTTATAAACAGAACGAATTTTTCGGCATGTCTTTAGATGGAAATTGAATAATGGGGTGGGGGTCGCTTTACGTTGCTTGGTCGCTGAGACAAAAGCTTCCTCGCCGATTGCGTCCTGGTAGATGTTATTTTTACATTTTGGAGTGAGGTATGGGTAACGGCCGTGCCAAGAGATAGGTAACGGTCTTGTCGTACGGCATGCGCTCGTTCAAGCGCTTCGCGTTAATGTTAGTCGAGGCACAACTTCCCTTGCCGGGGGCGGCCCGGCAGTCGCTCACTTTCGTTGCTTCGCGCCTGGCCAGCCGGCCGAAAGTAAGTAAAGAAAGGCGACTGCGCAACGCCGCCCCCTTCGTGGCTACCCACAAAGTCGAGAACTAAAACGGGAAGGACAGGAAACTCGCCTTCGGCTCAGACAACCTGTCCTTATTTATCCGCTTTAGTCCTCAACTTTTTGGCGTCGTCACAGCGGAAACTACGTCCGGCGCTACTGAATCTTGTCTAGCTGCGCTTACCATTTCACGATGAGAAGCTCGCGGCATATTTGTCATTCCCGCGAAGGCGGGAATCCAAAAAACAGTTTGGAATATCGTACGCGAAGAAACGAAGCAAATGCGATGGCGAGCGGAAAATTGCGGTACGCAAGCAGGGCGAAAACAGCACTCATCCAGCAAGCCCGCCCAGCAAAGCCAAGCCCTCCGGCCAATCGCCCAACCCAGTCTCCGCATTGATATGCCCAACAGCGCCCAGGCAACGGTATTGCGCCCCCCACTGCCCTGCCCAATATTGAGCCCGCTCATGCGTCATCCACGGGTCAGTCGTGCTGCCCAGCACCAGTGCCGGAAACGGGAGTGCGCGATCTCGCAAGACTTCGGCCACACCGAATTTTTCCGGGTCGGCCGGGGCCACCATCAAGGCGCCGGCGATATTGGGGGCACCGTTTGCCACCGCGTGCACCGTGGTCAGGCAGCCGAAACTGTGTGCGGCGATCAGCACGGGCTGGCCGGACTTGCGCAAGGCCTGGTCCAGCTTGGCGGCCCAGGTTTCCAGGTGCGTGGTATTCCAGTCGTCCTGCTCCACGCGCTCAAACCACGGGTGCAGCGCTTCCCAGCGCGACTGCCAGTGTCCGGCGCCGCTGCCATATAGCCCAGGCAGGGTCAGCACGCGGTATTGCGATTGCTGCAAGATACTCATGAATGAGGCTTCAAACGCTTTCGAGGAGGGCCCCATATTCTACCGCGTCGGCACGGGCCAGGGCCGCGCGTGGCGGGCCCCACAGGAAGCCTTGGGCAAACACGGCCTGCCCGGCCGCTTGCGCCAATTCACCCAGCGAGATGGCCAGTTCACCCGACTCCACCTTGTTGAACACCAGCTTGACGCCGCGTTCGGCCGCATCGCGCAGCAAGGCCAAGGCTTCTTCATGCACCAGCGCATGGCGTGACTCGAGCTTGATCACATCGGGGCGCACATGGTCTAGCAGGTAGGAGGCGTGGCGCAAATCCACCGCGCGCACAGCCAGGCGGAAGCCGTTGCGCCGATAATTGTCCGACACATAATTCAACAGCCAATTCTGCTCCGCCGGGACAGCGGGCAATTGCAGCACGATCTGCCCTTGCGGCAGTTGCAGCCGGCGCAGCACCTGCAGGAAGGCCATGCCGTGGTTACTGCCTACGCCGGAGAGCAGGCGCGTGTCGACCGACAGATACAGGTCGCGCCCGGCCGCTTCGCTCTGGCGGAAGAAATTGACGGCGTGCAGCACGCGGCACAGGCGGTCCAGCGCAATCGAATCGCTATCGCCGGCGGCCTGGTCCAGCACACGCCAGGGCGACAGGCCACGGTCGCCTTCGGCGTCATTGCGCACATAACCTTCAAAGGCGACGGCAAGGCCCGACTCGATCTCGCGCACCGCCTGGAACACGCTGGTCAGGCGGGCCTGGAAAAAGCGCCCGACCACCTTGCCTTCACGCGCGCACCAGATCGACGCGTCCGGCCCAGCTTCGCGCAAACGTTCGATATAGGCGTGCAATGCGTGAAGTTGCGTCATTGTTCTCAGCTCTTTCCTGGTTGGTAAATCTGGTCGAAGCTGCCCCCATCGGCAAAGTGCGCTTCATGCGCCTTGGTCCAGCCGCCGAATTCCGCATCGATGGTGTAGAGCTTGAGCTTGGGGAATTGCGCCGCATATTTCTGCGCCACGGCAGGCGATGCGGGGCGGTAGAAATTGCGTGCAATGATGTCTTGCGCCGCATCGGTGTACAAATAATTCAAATAAGCTTCCGACACCTTGCGCGTACCACGCTTGTCGACCACCTTGTCCACCACGGCAACAGGCGGCTCGGCCAGGATCGAGCTCGAAGGCGTCACCAGTTCCACCTTGTCCGCGCCCAATTCCTTGATCGCGAGGAAGGCTTCGTTTTCCCAGGCGATCAGCACGTCGCCGATGCCGCGTTCGGTAAAGGTGGTGGTGGCGCCACGCGAACCGGAATCAAGCACCGGCACGTTCTTGAACAGCTTGGCGACGTATTCCTTGGCCTTCGCGTCATTGCCACCAGGCTGGTGGCGCGCATAGGCCCAGGCGGCGAGGTAATTCCAGCGTGCGCCGCCCGAAGTCTTGGGGTTGGGGGTGATGACGGCCACGCCGGGCTTGATCAGGTCGTTCCAGTCATGGATGCCCTTGGGGTTACCCTTGCGCACCAGGAAGACGATGGTTGAGGAATACGGCGTGCTGTTGTTGGGCAGTTTCTTTTGCCAGGTTGGCGCCAGCAAGCCGTGCTGCGAAATTTCATCGATGTCGTAGGCCAGGCCGAGCGTGACGACGTCGGCGTCGAGCCCGTCGATTACGGTACGGGCTTGCTTGCCCGAGCCGCCATGCGATTGCTTGATGGTGAGCGTGTCGCCGGTCTTGGCTTTCCAGTCGGCGGCAAAGGCGCGGTCGATGTCTTGATACAGCTCGCGTGTGGGGTCGTAGGAAACGTTGAGGATGGTGGTGTCGGCGGCAAAACTCTGGGTTGCAAGCAAGGACAGCAGCAACGAGGCGGCAAGGCGTTTTATTGTCATGATGTGTCTATCGTTATGGGAATGGTCAAGAGGTTCCCAGCCTAACGATGTCGCCATCAAAATAAAACGAATGCTTTTGCGCTTTCTTATGCGGTTTTTGTGCGCATGCGGCAGTATGTCACCACCATGTCACCAGCGCTTCCACCATGGTTTGGCGCCTTGTGCCGCCTGCTCCGGTGCCTTGGAGTCAGGCTGTGCCTGAGGCTGGTCTTTCAAGGCTTCCGGCACGCCCTGCGCGTCGATGGGGATGCAGCGCAAGACCTGCCGTGGCGGGTCGATCAGGCCATTTTCATGGATACCGATGCGCCATGTTGAACCGTTCGGGCCGTCCACTGTATGGCCTTGCTGCAGGGCGTCCGGCTTGTCGAGCACATAAGAGCTGAGGTTGCGCAGGAAGCCGTCGATTGCACCCGGCTCGAATGCATTTTTGGGAAATGCCGCTTCAAGGTCGGCAATATCGAGTTGCCAATTGCCCACTGTATCCATCAGCAGCCAGCCATCGCCGATATTGAACATGCGCACATTGCACCAGGCGTCCAGCGGCGGAAGGTCGCGCTGCGCCGCAAAGTCCAGCGAATCGGCCAGCGTACCGGCATCGCGCAGCACTTCGCCATTCGGGTTGAAGTAGCACAGCGCACCGGGAACGCGCAGTGCGGCCGTGGCAAGCCGGTTGAGGAAGGCCAGTTCGTCGCGGCTGTCGACACCGTGCGGAATGACCGGCTTGTCTTTGTCGGCACCGAGCGAATAGCTGATCTTCAGGCGCAGGAAAGCATGGTGCCGCTCCACGGCCGCGCCGGCTTCACTCCACGACCAGGATTGCTGGACCGCGCGCGCCAGGCCGCCGGGATAGGTATGCAGACCGAAAAAGCCCATGGTCCAGGCGCCGAACAGCGTGGTGTCGTTTTTCGGGTCGCCCATGTGGTCGGGCCAGCGCTCATGCACCAGGTCGAGCAAGGCATAGCCGTTCAATTCGGGACGATAGGCCACCAGCAGAGATGGGCCGCCGAATTGCCAGGGCCCGGTTTGCGGGTTTTGCCTGGCAATGGTGAACTCGGCAGCCAGCGCCTGCGCAAGCTCGCCGATGTCAAGCTTGCGCTCAAACAGGATGACCGCACTTTGCGTGAAGATGCCCTTGGCCACGTATTCTTCCCTGCCTGCGGAAGGTCAGTGGATAAACTTCGGAATCAGGATCACGGCCCAGGTTGCCAGCGCCAGCGTGATCGACAGCAGCACGGCCGCACTGCCGAAGTCCTTGGCGTTCTTCGACAAGGGATTGCGCTCGAGCGACACGCGGTCCACCACGGCTTCCACGGCCGAATTGATCAATTCCACGATCAGCACTTCGACGAACACGCCGATCAAGATCAGTTTCTCAAACGGCGTCACCGGCAGGAACAGGGCAATCGCGGTGGCAACGATGAAGAGGATCAATTCCTGGCGGAAGGCGTGTTCGATGCGCCAGGCTTCGATCAAGCCTTCCACCGAATAGAGGAAGGCCGACATGATGCGCTTCAAGCCGCTCTTGCTCTTGAATTCTGAAACGGGCATGACCTCGGTTTCGATGGAAGGATCGTCTACATTGTTCATAGGGACTTTCGTGTTCGGTAAAGTTCGCGGAAGGTCTTGCCCGAAGGCGCCGGCATGTCGCGCGTATCGGTCCAGCCGCTTGCAAAAGGCAGGTGCGAAATCAGGCGCCTGCTGCCACCCATCCATTTCAAGGCACGCGCCGCAATCTTCGTGGCCAGCGCATAGAGCGCCGGCCGTTGCGCCAGGAAGCCCCAGATTGCCAAGCCTGCGTATTCCATGCCAGGCCGCATTTTCGCCGCAAACTGCTTTTCGCGCAATTTGCGCAACAGGTCGGGCAGCGGGATTTTAACAGGACAAACCACATGGCACTCGCCGCACAATGTCGATGCCTGCGGCAGGTCGAGCGCATTTTCCACGCCGATGTACGATGGCGTGAGCACGCTGCCCATCGGGCCGGGGTAGACCCAGCCGTAGGCATGGCCGCCTATCTTCTGGTATACCGGGCAATGGTTCATGCAGGCGCCGCAGCGTATGCAGCGCAGCATGTCCTGGAATTCGCCACCGATCAGGCCGGTGCGACCGGCGTCGACCAGCACCACGTACATGTGCTCCGGCCCGTCTCGCTCGCCCTGGGCGCAGGGCCCGGTCAACAGTGAAAAATAATTCGAGATCGATTGCCCCGTGGCCGAGCGCGGCAACAGGCGCATCACGGTGGCCAGGTCTTCCAGCGTGGGCAAGACCTTCTCGATCCCGGTCACGGCCACGTGCACCTTGGGCGGCATGATGGTGCACATGCCTTCATTGCCTTCATTCGTCACCAAGGCAACGGAACCGGTTTCGGCGATCAGGAAATTGCCGCCCGTGACGCCCATGTCGGCCGACAGGAATTGCGAACGCAGCACCGCGCGCGCCTCGTGCGCCATTTCGGCAATATCGGTCAAGACAGGCAGCTTGTGCACGCGCGCAAACAGCTCGGCCACCTGTTCCTTGTCCTTGTGCACCACCGGCGCGATGATGTGCGACGGCGGCTCGTTGTCATTGATCTGTAATATGTATTCGCCCAGGTCGGTCTCGATCGACTGCACCCCGGCCAGTTCCAGCGCCTGGTTCAGGTTCATTTCTTCCGAGACCATGGACTTGGTTTTGATGACCTTCTTCACCGCATGCTTTTTGGCGATATCGACCACCAGGTTCGCCGCATCGGCCGCCGTTTCGGCATACAGCACGGTCACGCCGCGCCGCGTGGCTTCGCGCTCGAAGGTGTCGAGCCAGACATCGAGATTCTCGATAGCGCGCATGCGCCGCTCGACCGCTGCGTCGCGCGTGCCTTCAAAGTCATCGAGCTCGGTAATGGCGTTGGCGCGGCCCGTGACGAACTTGGTGGCGAGCTTTTTCAGGCTTTGCTGCAGGCGCTGGTCAGCCAGCTTCTCGCCGGCGCGCGCCTTGAAGTGCATGGACTGGATCTGCATCAGGTCACCTCCATCATGCGTCTCCTGCCAGCACCTGCGCCACGTGCAGCACGCGCGTGTGCAAGTCGCCTTCGCGGCGCAGGCGGCCTTCGATGTTGAGCATGCAGCCCAGGTCGCCCAACACCACCGCGTCGGCCCCGCTGGCGCGGATGTTGGCACATTTCTCGTCGACGATGGCAGCCGACACATCGCCATACTTGACGGCAAAGGTGCCACCGAAACCGCAGCAATTGCGGCAGTCCTTCATCTCGCGCAATTGCAGGCCCGGCACGTGGCCCAGCAAGGCACGCGGCTGCCCCTGCACGCCGAGTTCGCGCAAGCCGCAGCAGGAATCATGGTAAGTCACGCGGCCGGCAAAACCGCTCTGGCCGATCAGGGACGATGCATCGAGCTTCAGCACGCCGTGCAGGAATTCGGTCAATTCGAAGATGCGCGGCTTGACCAGTTCATAGCGCGCCATCAGCATGGCGTCGCCTGCGAACAGGTCGGCATAATGCACGCGCACCATGCCGCCGCAGGAACCGGATGGGATGACGATGTAATCGAAGTCTTCGAATTCGTGCAGGAACTTGACGGCCAGCGCCAGTGCCGCTTCGCGGTCGCCCGAGTTGTAGGCCGGTTGCGAACAGCAGGTCTGGTTTTCCGGCACCACCACCTCGCAACCTGCCGATTCGAGAAGTTTGAGCACCGAGAAACCGATCTCGGGCCGCATCGTGTCGATCAGACAGGTGTAGAACAAGCCAACGCGCATGGGCACCTCTTGGAGAAACACCCCGCCATCATACCGGCTGCGCGGCTATCGCGCCACGCTTACAGCGTCAGGAAGATCCCGGCGATGGCCGCGCTCATCAGATTGGACAAGGTGCCTGCTGCCACCGCACGCAAGCCATAGCGCGCGACTTCCGAGCGGCGTTCCGGTGCCACGGCACTGAAGCCGCCTGTCAGCACGGCAATCGAGGCCAGGTTGGCAAAGCCGCATAGCGCGAACGACACGATGGCAACCGTGCGCGGATCGAGCAGGTGCAGGCCTGCCGCCTGCACGGCCGCCGGGTCTTGCAGGTAGGGCGCCAGGCCGCTGTAGGCGACGAATTCATTGAGAATGATTTTCTGGCCGATGAAGTTGCCCGCCAATGGTGCATTTTCCCAGGGCACACCAATCATCCAGGCCAATGGCGCAAACACATGGCCCAGCATGGACTCCAATGTCACACCGCTGTAACCAAACCAGCCGGCGATGCCGCCGACCATGCCGTTCAGTAGCGCGATCAAACCGATGAAGGCGATCAGCATGGCCCCGACGTTGACTGCGATCTTCAAACCCACAGCAGCGCCCGATGCCGCCGCTTCGATCACGTTGGCGGCGCGCTTCTCGTCGAAGCCGGCACCGACCACCGTCACCTGGCTTGGCTCGGTGCTGGGGCAAATGATCTTGGCAAACAACAGCCCGCCCGGCACTGCCATGAAGGACGCGGCAATCAGGAATTCCATACGCACGCCAAGGCCCGCATAACCGGCCAGCACCGAACCGGCAACGGACGACATGCCGCTGGCCATGACGGCAAAGATTTCCGGCCCGCGCATGTCCTTGATGAAAGGCTTGACCGCCGCCGGCATTTCACTCTGGCCGAGGAAGATGGTCGTCACGGCGGAAAACGATTCGACCTTGGACACCCCCAGCAGCTTGTGGAACAGCGTGCCCAACACCGTCACGACCCAGCGCATGATGCCCAGGTAATACAGAAGCGAAATCAGCGCCGTCATGAAAATGATCACCGGCAGCACGCGCACGGCGAACACGAAGCCGCCATTGCCGAACAGCTCGAACATCTTGCCGTCGACCAGGCCGCCGAACATGAAGGAAATGCCGTGGTTGCCGTACTCCAGCACGCGGTTGACGGCTTGTGCGATACCGACCAAAACCTGCTTGCCTGCGGGCACGAACAAGATCAGGGCGCCGATGGCGATCTGTGCCGCCAGGGCACTCGCGGCGATGCGCAACTTGATCGCGCGACGGTTGTTGGAAATGGCAAACGCAACCAGCAAGAGGATAGCCATGCCAAGCAGGCTGCGGGCGATTTCCATGGTAAGTGCACGCTGACGAAGTGGAGATGCGGGATTCTACATTGCATATCGGCTAACACAATGGTTTCGATTCGAGCAACACTTCGGAAAACCACAGTGGTCTATTTGATTTTTTCACATTGTGGTATAACATCAATCAAGATATTGCAATGCACCAACCACAATATGAAAAACGCCGAAACCAAGATCATCGACAGCGACAATGACAAGACCTCGATCCAGGTGATCGAGCGCATGGTGTCCCTGCTCGATGCGCTGGCCGGTCACCCGGACCCGGCCAGCCTGAAGGATTTGTCGAGCCAGACCGGCCTGCACCCCTCGACCGCACACCGCATCCTGAACGACCTGGTGCTCAAACGCTTCGTCGACCGCGCCGAACCGGGCACCTACCGCCTGGGCATGCGTTTGCTGGAATTGGGCAATATCGTCAAGAGCCGCCTGAACGTGCGCGAAGCCGCGCTCGACTTCATGCGCAACCTGCACCGCAAGACCGCACAGACCATCAACCTGTCGGTACGCCAGAGCGACGAAATCGTCTACATCGATCGCGCCTTCTCGGAACGTTCCGGTATGCAAGTGGTGCGCGCCATCGGCGGCCGCGCGCCACTGCACCTGACCTCGACCGGCAAGCTGTTCCTCTCGGTGGATGACCCCAAGGCCGTACGCTCCTATGCCACCCGCACAGGCCTGGCCGGCCACAACAAGAATTCCATCACCGACCTGCAGCGCCTGGAGCGCGAACTGAGCCTGGTGCGTGCGCGCGGCTATGCGCGCGACAATGAAGAGCTGGAACTTGGCGTACGCTGCATGGCCGCCGGCATCCGCGACGACAGCGGCAAGCTCATCGCCGGACTGTCGATCTCGGCCCCGGCAGACCGCCTGCAGGAAGAATGGCTGGAGGATTTGATTTCGACGGCGAACCAGATTTCGGAGGTACTGGGTTACTCGCCGGTGCAGTGAGGGGCCCGCTGACCGGCTTATGTGCCCGGCGCGAAACCCCATACCAGTCGATACCGTTATCCACATCAAATACAAAACAGGTTTAAGTCTCACCGCATTTAAAAGGGTCATCCCCGCGAAGGCGGGGATCCACATTTAAACCGGCAGTCGTAGCGCTGTGGGTCCCCGCCTCCGCGGGGACGACTCGACAAGATCATGAAATCGCAGGTTGGGCTTTGATTGAAGCCAGTCACGAGCCTGTCGGAAATGACAGGGCCAAAAGGTCATCCCCGCGAAGGCGGGGATCCACATTTAAACCGGCAGCCGTAGCGCTGTGGGTCCCCGCCTCTGCGGGGACGACGCGGCAAGATCATGAAATCGCACCTTGGGCTTCGCTTGACGCTAGTCACGAGCCTGCCGGAAATGACAAAGCCGCGATATAAAGTCCATCGCGGCCTTTTTGTATCTCAATCTAGGAACATCAGGCGCGCCGGCCTGCCTTCATCCAGGCGCAAATACCTTACCCCTGCTGCGCCACTCCGGTATGGATAGGATTGCTCAGTTTGATCCCCTCCAGCCACTTGCGGATGCGCGTCGCATCGCCCATGCCGGAATACTTGCCCTTGGCATCGAGAAACACCATCACCACGGCGCGACCTTCGATCATGGCGCGCATCACCAGGCAGTGGCCCGCTTCATTGATGAAGCCGGTCTTTTGCAGCAGGATGTCCCAGGTCGGGTTCGAGGTCAGGTGGTTCGAGCTGTGATATTCCATTTCGCGGCCATTGACGGCCACTTCGTACTTCGGGTCGGTTGAGTATTCGCACAAGAGCGGCTGCTTTTGCGCCACTGCCACCAGCTTGGTCAGGTCACGGGCAGAAGCCACGTTCTGCATCGACAGCCCGGTCGGGTCGACATAGTGCGTTTCGGTCATGCCGATCTCTTTGGCCTTGGCATTCATCGCTGCCACGGCAGCGGCCAGGCCACCCGGATAATTGCGGCCCAGTGCGTGGGCGGCGCGATTTTCCGAACTCATCAGGGCGATGTGCAGCATGTCGCCGCGCGTCATGCGCACACCGGGACGCAGGCGCGAAGAACTGAATTTCTCGCGGTCCACGTCTTCGTCGGTGATTTCCAGGATTTCATTCATGTCCTGCTTGGCTTCGACCACGATCAGCGCCGTCATCAGCTTGGTGATCGAGGCGATGGGCAAGGCCACGTCGGCGTTCTTGTCGAACAGGACTTCGGAATTGGATTGGTCCAGCACCAGGGCCACGCCGGACTTCAGGTCGAGTGCGTCATGCACATTGTTCAGCCCGGCGATATCGCCCACGGTTTCCACCGCAGGCGTATAGGACGCGCGCACCAGGCCGCCATGGCGGCGCACCTTCATCGTAACGCGGCGGGAAGCGGTATGGCCGGAGGCTTCTTTCACGCCACGGTGCAGCACATGGTGCACCGGCTTTTTGGTGTGCTTGACTGGTGCGTCGTCATCATCGTCGGCCGCGTAAGCATTGGTCACGCCGAACATGACAATCAAAAGGGAAACCAGAAATGCCGGCGATAACTTGACCATAAAAGCTCCTGCGACTACGGGTAAAAATGAACTTGCAGTGTAGCAAAATCAAAAAAATGTGCAAGCGAATTAGATAGTTAGCGCAAAGAATTAAACAATTCCCTGAGCCAAAATTGCCGAATCTGCAAAGGTGTTTCTTAATTGTCTGTTAATTATTTCAACAATTGGAAACCGCCAGACAATGCATTCCTGGCGGCAAGAATTATTCCAGAAATTTGGCGAAGCCGGAGACGGGTTCGCGTTCGGTAACCAGGGAATTCTCGACCTTGGCCGGATCGGCATGGCCGAGCGACATCCCGCATACGACGCGCTCGCTCTCGGGAAGTTGCAACACTTGCGAAATAATTCGGTGATATTGCGTGAAAGCGGCCTGCGGACAGGTGTCGAGTCCGCGCCCGCGCGCTGCCAACATGACGTTTTGCAAGAACATGCCATAGTCGAGCCAGGAACCGGTTTCCATGATGCGGTCCATGGTGAAGATCAAGCCCACCGGTGCGTCGAAAAAACGGTAATTGCGGCCGTGCTGGGCATGCATGCCGGCCTTGTTGTCACGCGTCAGCCCAAGCAGCGCATAAAGGTCCCAGCCCACCTTGCGCCGCCGGTCGATGTAGGGCGACACCCATTGGCGCGGGTAGTAGTGGTATTCCTCGCTGTGCTCGGCGGCACCGGCCGGGTCATTGTGGGCCGCCACGATGGCGTCCGACAGTTTTTCCTTGATGGCACCGGTCAACACATAGACCTTCCATGGCTGCGTGTTGGTGCCGGAAGGTGCGCGTGAAGCCACCTCCAGGATGGCTTCGATCTCTTCACGCGGCACCGGCGTGGGCAGGAAGGCGCGGATCGAACGGCGCGACGTGATGGCCGCATCGACGGCTTGTTGCTGGTCGGTCTGGTTCATGTGTTTCACTTTGGGGGATTCTCGATAGTTTGCAAAAGGCTACGCAACTCGACCGGCAAGGCGGCGGGCCGGCGCGTGGCACGGTCGACATAGACGTGCACAAAGTGTCCCTGCGCGGACGCTTTTTCTTCGCCGTTGCGGAAGATACCGACTTCATAACGCACGCTGGAATTGCCAAGCTTGGAGACGCAAACACCGGCAGTCACGCGGTCGGGGAAGGCAACAGAGGCAAAATAGTTGCATTGTGTTTCGATGACCAGGCCGATCACCGGGCTGTGCTCGATGTCGAGCACGCCATGTTCGATCAGGAACTGGTTGACCACCGTGTCGAACCAACTGTAATAGACCACGTTGTTGACGTGACCATAGGCATCGTTATCCATCCAGCGCGTGCTGATGGGACAGAATTGGCGATAATCGCTGCGCGACTTCGGTTGCAGTTTCATGTTTTCCTCACCACAAAGGCGACGCCGACCGCCGCCAGCGCCATGCCGACCATGCCGGCGATCGACAACATTTCACCGAACATCAGCCATGCCATTACGGCGGTTGTCGGCGGCGTCAAATATAACAGGCTGGTGACCTTGGTGGCCGCCCCCTTGCGGATCAGCGCAAACAGCAGGAAGGTCGCACCGATAGAGAGCGCAAGGATCGCCCAAAGCAGGGCTGCAACGAAGTGCGGCGTCCATTCCACAGAGGAAAGGGTCCAGTCGAGGTGTTCGAAAACGATGGCAAACGGTAACAGCACGATGATGGATGCAATGAACTGCACCAGCGCGCCGCTGCGCAAGTCGAAATGCGGGCAAAAGCGCTTCTGGTAAAGCGTGCCCGTCGTGATGGACAGCAGGGCCATTACGCACAAGCCCAGGCTTTCGGGAGACAGGCCGGCGAGGTGCATCTTGTTCGCCACCACCAGCGCCACACCGCCCAGGCCGATGGCCAGACCCAGCCACTGGCGCGGCTTCAGCGATTCACCAACCAAGGGCGCAGCAAACGCCGTCAAGACCGGTTGCATGCCGACGATCAACGCCGAAATGCCGGCCGGCATGCCGATCTTGATGGCACACCACACGCCGCCCAGGTAGCCGGCCTGCATCAACACACCGGCCAGTGCCACGCGGCGCCAGTCGCGCGGCCAAGGCGCGCGCGACAGCACAATCAAGGGCAGCAACACGCAAGACACGCCGGCAAAGCGCAGCAGGAGGAAGGTCAGCGGCGGTGCATAAGGCAGGCCGAACTTGGCCACCACAAAACCGGTGGACCAGACCAGCACGAAGAAAGCCGGCATGAGGGCCAGCCAGGGGTTGGGCGATTCAGTATTGGAGAGGACAGGATCGGCGGCCGAAGACATGACAAGTCAGCGGCCATGCCGCACACGCAAAAAATACGGCCTTGCAGTGTAGCACGGGTGAAAAAATTGCTCAGGAGACAGTTTCGCTGTGACCATGCAACCAGGTAATACGCGACAGGCGGCAAGCGCCCCGCCCCATCGCTTCAAACATGGCCCGATAACGCTCGTCGATGCGGACATCGAAAAAATTGCAGTCGGTAAAGCGCGCACCATCGAAATTACAACGGCTCAAGTCCAGGCTATGAAAACGCACGCCATGCAGGTCGGCCCCGGCGAACGAGGCATCGGCCAGCCGCGTCTCTTCAAAGGTCACCTTGTACAGTTCGGCATGGTCGAACACCGCACCACTGGCGTTGCTCTTCCAGAAGAACAGTTCGTCGAGTTGGGCCTGGGCAAAGTCGGCCGCCATCAAGGTGGCACATTGGGTCAGCACATTGGCCATCCGTGCACCGCGGCAATCGGCAGCGCGCATATCCACATCGAGCAGCATGCCGTCGCGCAAGTCGCGCCGCGCCAGCACGATACCGACAAGGTCAGTGACAAGCGACTTGTTATTGATCACCTGCACGCGCTGCGCGGGCGAGAGGTTAAAGCGTTGCGCAAGAACGCGTTCGAACATCGCCGCGCCATTGTCATCGAACCATCTGGTGCGCGCTTCTGCCACTGTCGATTCCATCGCCGCCACCCGGTTTTTTGTTGCAATGGGAACAGCGTAAACATTTGCCGTTCAACAAGATGTGACGGCCGACACAAGGTACAAACTGTTGCCCAAAAATTGTCTTGACGCAACGCAGAAAATACCAGTTGACACAGAGATTTTTCACTCTACAATAGGCGCTGTTGCAGCGCACAATGTCTTGTTGCGAACGGTCATCAAATAGTCATCGAACGGTCACAACTTTTTCCAGAGCACGCCCCCACTCTCACAGGAGAATCCGATGTTTGTCCTCCCCGAACAATTTTCCAATGCCACCAAGGCCAATGTCGAAGCCCAACTCGCCCTGTGGGCCGATTTGACCAGCAAGACCTTCGAAAGCGTTGAAAAGCTGGTTGACCTGAATACCAACGCCTTCAAGTCCTCTTTCGAAGAATCAACCGCCGCCGCCAAGCAACTGCTGGCTGCCAAGGACCCGCAAGAATTCTTCACGCTGACCGCTTCGCACGCCCAGCCGAACGCCGAAAAAGCCCTGGCCTATGGCCGCCACCTGGTGACTATCGCCAGCGCCACCCAAGCCGAATTCACCAAGGCCGCAGAAGAGCAGATCGCTGAAAACAGCCGCAAGGTCGTGAACCTGATCGACGAAGTGACCAAGCACGCCCCCGCCGGTTCTGAAACCGTGGTTGCCTTCGTCAAGTCGGCCATCGGCAATGCCAGCGCCGGCTACGAGCAATTCAGCAAGAGCACCAAGCAAGCTGTCGACGCTCTGGAAACCAACCTGAACAGCGCAACCCAGCAATTCGTACAAGCCGCTGAAAAACCGGCTTCGCGCTCGAAGAAGGCTGCCTAAGCTTTTTTCTTCAGCCGCATAAAAAATGCCTCGGCGCTGCCGAGGCATTTTTGTTTGTGCAACCGCGCTTGATGCATGCAGGGGCGCCTGAAGAATTGTAGGGTGGAAAAGCCGAAGGCGTCTTCCACCATGCGCATCCAATACCTCGACGCGCCTGGTGGAATGTCACGCGCTAGGCCGCGTGCCGCAAGCGCCCCAGCAAGACATGCAACCGCTTGGCCGCCGCCTCATCTGCCAAAGCCGGCAGACGGCACAAATCCAGCAAGGCATCCTGGCGGTTATTGGTCGCACCATTCTTCAGCGTGGACTGCAGCACCGCCACCTGCATCTGCAGGCGCTCGCGCGACAATTCCGGCGGGCTGTCGAGACCGGCCACGATTTCAAAGCGCAGCAGGTTTTGCAACAGCACGGCGCGGTTCTTTTCCAGTTGCGCTGCGTAAGCCGCATCCTTCTTTTCCAACGCTGCAAGGCCAGCATCGAAGCGCTTCTTCAACACCCGCTCAGTCTCGCCCGACAAGGCCGGCACAGCCTGCCATTGTTCGGCGGCGACTGGTGAGGCGTCCTTGCCGTCAGCCAGCGCCTGCTCCACCACCTGGCACAGGCGCATCTTTTCCTGCAAGGCGCCCTGCTCGGCTTGCGCCGCTTCGCGCTTGATCTGGTCGAGCCGTTTGCTCAAGGCGGCATTGGCGGCCGCAAAGCGTGCCTCGATGCGCGCTTCCTGTGCTCGCGGCACGTAACCGGCCTTGCCCCAGCGTTCGCGCGTTTCGCGCATCAGCTTGCCGATGGCACCGGCACTTTCGCCGGTTGCCGCTTCGAGCGCGGCGCACAAGGCTTCCTTTTCCGCCAGGTGCTGCTTGCGTTCGGCGTCAGCCCCGGCGGCGTGTTCCTTGCGCTGCGCGAACAGGGCGTCGCAGGCGGCACGGAATTGCTGCCACAGTGCCTGTTCCTGCTTGCGTTCCAGCGGCAAGGCCTTGGCGCGCTGCTGCCAGCGTTCCTGCAGGACCTTGATCTTGTCGAGCGTGGAGCGTTCCGCCGGCACCAGTGCCTGCACTTCGGCAATCAGGGCCTGGCGCGCCGTGGCTTCCTGAGCCTGCTGCGTTGCCAGCGGCCCCTGCAGTGCCTTCATCGCCTGTTCATATTCCTTGTCCAGGCGTTTCTTTTCCTTGCGTTCCACCACACCCAGCCGGTGCCAGTTTTGCGCAGTGCGGGTGCCGAAGGCGGCCACGGCCTTCCAGTCCACGTCGGCGGCCTGGAGGTCATGGTCTTGGGCAAATTGCTTGATCTGGGCCAGCAAGGCTTCTGCGGCCTCCAAGTTGGCCTGGCGTTCTTCGCCAAGCTTCTTGAAGTGTGCCGCTGCCGGGGCATAGGCCGTGGTGCAGGCCGCGTCGAAACGCTCCCACAATTCCTTGGCCGACGGGCCGGCCGACTGGTCCAGCGACTTCCAGCGCTCGCGCAGGTCGCCCACCTTCTTTGCCAGCTCGGTGACGGGCATTTTCTTGCCCGCCATGTCTTCCGCAGCCTTCAACAATTCTTCGCGCGAGATATTGCCGCCCCACTTGGCCCAGCCCTGCAGCTTGCGCAGGTCGCCGCGCAGGCGCGCCAGGCGCGCCGCATCCCCTGAGCTGATGGGCAACTTCTTCGTTTCGTGTGCGTGGGCCTGCTTTTCCAACTCCAGCGCCGTGCGCACCACGCCTTCCTGCACCGCCTTTTCATAGGCATCGAGGATTTCACCGAGGCTTTCGCGCGCGGCGCGGGCTTCCTGCTTCACGTGTTCCTGCGCCTGTGCCACGCCAGCCAGCAAGGCGTCGAAACGTTGTTGCAGCAACTGGCCCTGGCCGTCTGCCGCGATGGCGGGTGCTGCAGCCCACTGTGCCTTGAGCGCCTCGGCCTTGAGGCTGTGGCCGGCTTCCCATTGATGCAGCAGGGCTTCACGCGCCTGCAAGGCTTCCTTGGCCTGGCCCAATGTGGACAGCACGGCCTTGCATTGTCCATGCAGCGCCGTGAAATCGGTCAGCAGGTTTTTCGGCAAGGCAGCCGCTTCCGGCTCGGCAAAGTAGTCCGCCACTTCGCGCTCGATACGGTCGAGCAACTCGGTCAGTTCGACTGCTTCCATCGAACTCGCGCTGTGCGCCAGTTCGCGCAGGTGCATGGTGCGCACCAGCACTTCATGCTGCAAGTCAGCCTGGCGCGACAGCCGCGTGGCCAGCGTCGCACGCACGGTGTCGTAGGAAGCTTGCAATTCCGGCGGCGGGTTCTTCACCAGCGCCCAGGCATGGTCCAGATCCACCACCAGGTTGGCCAGCAAAGCTGGCTCTGCGGCGAGCTTTTCGGCGCGCGCAATGCACAGTTGCGCCTGCTCGCGCCCTTGTTGTTCGGCCATCAAGGCATCGAGCCGGCCCTGGATCAGCTTGGCAACGCGGCGGTCGGCATTGCGCATGGCCGGCAGCACGCGTTCCAGCACGTCCTTGGAATGCAGGTGCTGCGCGGCAATCAGTCGTGCATCGGCAAACTGCGACTGCAACAGGAATTCCGCAGCAGGGCCTTCGTCGCCCGTGAGCGCATTGGCCTGCTGCAGCGCGAGTTCCTTGTCGTGCGACGGGGCTTCGGCGGGCTGCTCGTTTTGCATGGCGGGAGAAGATTCGGGGGTTTTCTTGAACAAGTTATTGAGCATTCGGTTGTTTCCGCTAAAACGTGATGATAGCAAGTCCGGGAAGATTTGACTCCGGGTCGGTACATTGCGTTGGCCCTATCAGGACAAGGCCGCTTCTTCCAGCGCCACTTCGGCTTCCATGCTACGGCTGTGGCGGTGCGCTTCCAGCGCGGCCAGGCAATAATGCGTGAACCAGAGCCCGGAAAACGTGAACACCAGCACATATAGCCAAAGTGAAATGCCGGCCAGTATCGGTGCCAGCACCGCCATGGCAATCGGGCTGCCCATCCATAGCGCCGAGGGCGCCATGCCCAACACCCCGGTCAGGGTGCCGATCAGCAACAGCGGCCAGCGGTGGCGTTGCATCAGCAGGTCGCGTTCTTGCGCGTCGGCATAGATGCCGAACACTTCCGAGGCTACCACACGGCAGGTGAGCCAGCCCCATAAAATCGGCTGCACGGCAAAGCCGATCACCGGCAGCGCGCAAAGCGGCAAGGTCAGCACCCACAGCACGATGAACAGCAAAAACGAGGTCAGCGTGATCCAGAACAGGTTGAGCGTATCACCACCCTCGCGCCGTTCCAGCGTCGCATGATGGCGCAGCCCCACGTGGCGCACCAGGAAGGGCGTGCCCAGCAGGCTGACGAAAATCAGCGAGCTTGCCACCATCAGCGGCAGCAGCAGCCACATCGCAATCAGCGGCACTACGAACACCTTCAAGGCCGCCAGGCCGAAAAAGGCCAGCCACTTGGCGCTCACCCCATAGGCATTGTTTTCAGTGAAGAAGCGCTGCAGCAAGTCATATAGCGGCTGCAGGGTCTGCCACAACAGCAAGCCCCAGAAAAGCAGCGCCACGACAAACGGCGCCAGCGTCATCAACATCATGCGCGGGTGGAATTGCGAAGCAAGGGCGCGGCCGAACGAAAACACCAGGGCTTTCATGGGCTTTTCCCGTTACGGCAAGACGGCATGGGCAAAACAGGACGCATGGATGGACGCGAAAATGAAAACCCGCATTCTACGCTTTCGGCATTGCGGCGCCGCGCAACACCCACCGGGCGACGTCCAACATCGGCAAAATCAGCCACCTGCAGACCGGTAGCGGACCAAAACCAGACCAAAACACGCAATACCGCTCCGATACCAGATGACCCTTTGGTTAAAGTGGACTTGCACCTGTAACATACCACTTGCAAAACCAGTGGCATGCCAAGCCGGCATTTATTGCGGCGCAATACTTTCCCGACAAAAAAGTTCCCTTCCTCGAATTTTTCATAGGGAAAATTTCACAGCGAACGCTATTGCAGCGCGCATGCTGCGGCCTTTTGCTGCATCCCCCGCCGACCCAACCGCCTTCGAGTGGTATCAAATTCAAGATGTTTTGATAAAACCACTTGACGCCCACTTAGCCCGAATCCATTCTGCGTCCCAGCAGCACAAAAAACTGCATAAGCAAATAAAAACACGGTGTGAAACCGAGGGGCAAAAGGAGGGATCGTGGTGCGCGAGCACCCGTTTTCCGCGTTTTTCCTGGCCCGGCCAGTTCCGCCGACGATTCAATACTTCGAGGAGAGACGCAAATGAAAACCACGATTGCAAACACCCTGGTACTCGGTGTCATGGGCAGCATGCTCGCCGCTTGCGGTGGCAGCAGTTCGAACGATTCGCTCAACGCACAACAAAAGGTCATGACGCGCAGCGTCAAGGCCACTTTGCCTGCCTGTAACGCAGCATGGGTCTCGGCCACGGCCTACAACGGCGGTGCCAAGGTCAGCTACAACAGCGTGAACTACACGGCCAACTGGTGGACCCAGGGCAACAACCCGTCGACCAGCAGCGGTGCCTCGGGCAGCGGCCAGCCCTGGACCTCGAACGGCGCCTGCGGCACCGGCACCCCGACACCTACGCCGACACCGACACCTACGCCGACACCGACTCCCACACCTACGCCCACTCCGACACCCACCCCAACGCCGACTCCGACGCCCACCCCGACACCGGGCTGCGCCGCCTATGTCGCCGGTACGCAATACACGGCAGGCCAGGTAGTGTCGAACGCCGGTGGTTACTACCAATGCACGGTCGCCGGCTGGTGCTCGTCGTCCGCTGCGTCGTATTACGCCCCCGGCACCGGTTCCGCCTGGACCCAGGCCTGGACCCAGGTGACGGCTGCATCTTGCGGCGGCACCACGCCGACGCCAACCCCGACTCCTACACCCACGCCTACGCCAACGCCCACACCAACGCCGACTCCCACGCCGACACCAACACCGGCCCCGAGCTTCGTGTTCAGCCCGTACAAGGACATCACTGTTTCGGCCAACTGGAACACCGACGGCATGCAAAGCGCCGCCGGCGGCACCACCCAGCCGATCACCACGGCCATGCCTTCGCATAACAAGGTCTTGACCTGGGCCTTCGCCACCGGCTCCTGCGGCAGCGAAAACTGGGGCGGCATGACGGCTTCGACCTTCGCCTCGGCCAACGTCCAGCCCTTCGTTTCGGCCGGCAAGCAATACATCATCTCGACCGGCGGTGAAGCAGGCACTTTCCTGTGCACCTCCGACTCGGGCTTCCAAACCTTCGTCAACCGCTACAACTCGGCCAACATGATCGGCGTCGACTTCGACATCGAAGCCGGCCAAAGCCAGTCCGACATCGACAACCTGGTGGCCCGTGTAAAGGCAGCGCAAAGCGTGTACCCGAACATGCGCTTCTCGTTCACCATCGCCACGCTGGCCACGTCGAAGAGCGGCACCACGGTTGCAACCGACATGGGTTCATCCTCGCCCAATCCGCTCGGCTCGATGGGCATCATGGTGATGAATTCCATCATCAACGCAGGTTTGAAGAACTACTACATCAACCTGATGACGATGGACTACGGCAGCCCCTCGATCAACAACTGCGTGCTCTCCGGCGGCCAGTGCGAAATGGGCCAGTCGGCAATCCAGGCAGCGATGGACTTCCACGGCTACTACAAGCTGCCGTATAGCCAGATCGAACTGACCCCGATGAGCGGCGCCAACGATACCGCCGGCGAAAACTTCAGCATCGCCGACACCGACGCCCTGTCGTCCTGGTCCAAAGCCAACGGCATCGCCGGCCTGCACTTCTGGTCCTTCGACCGTGATACCGGCCTGTCCTTCACCAACGAGTTCGTGAAAGACCTGGGGCTGTAAAAACGCTTTTTCGTGTGTTCCTGAAACGACTTGCCGGCCTTCGGGCCGGCTTTTTTTCGTCTTGCAACATTGCTACATTGTCTTCGGGCGGATGCTTCCGGCGGCCGATATGGGGCTCCCTGACCTCACGCCAATTCCGACCTGATACAATCAAGCCCATTTTCAACGCAACAGCAAGGACAATGACCATGTCGACCATTACCACCGCCTCCGGGCTGCAATATGTAGATGTGACCGAAGGCAGCGGCGCCGAAGCCAAGGCCGGCAACCACGTGACCGTGCACTACACCGGCTGGCTGCAACAGCCCGACGGCAGCGCCGGCGCCAAGTTCGATTCGAGCAAGGACCGCAATGACCCGTTCCAATTCCCGCTGGCCGCCGGCCACGTGATCAAGGGCTGGGACGAAGGCGTGCAAGGCATGAAGATCGGCGGCGTGCGCAAGCTGATCATTCCGGCTGCACTGGGCTATGGCGCGCGCGGCGCGGGCGGCGTGATTCCGCCGAACGCCACGCTGATCTTCGAAGTGGAATTGCTGGGGGTCTGATGAAACCCGCAAGCATGATGCTGGTGCTAGCCATGCTGGCCGGTGCCGCGCAGGCCGATGAACCGGCTGCTTCCGCAACTGCCCCGGCACCGGCCCCCTCGAACTCTGTCGCCGCGCCCAATCCGTTCGACACGGTGAAGATGCCAGGCGGCGTGGAATACCGCGAGATCGCCATCGGCAGCGGTTCCTCGGCTTACCCGGGCAGCACGGTGCTGGTGCAGTACACCGGCTGGCTGCAAAACCCCGATGGCAGCCGCGGTTCGAAGTTCGATTCGAGCCGCGATTCCGGCCTGCCCATGACCTTTGTGCTCGGTGAAGGCAAGGTCATCCGCGGCTGGGAAATGGGCTTGCAAGGCATGAAGGTCGGCGGCAAGCGCCGCCTGATCATTCCCTCTGCATTGGCTTACGGTACCAAGGGTTCGAGTTCGATTCCGCCCAATTCCAACCTGATCTTCGACGTGGAACTGGTGGGCGTGCAATAACACGCACGTATCGATTGCGGCGCGTCCTGCCAGGACGCGCCGGCTTCAAGCATCACTTCAGGCTTCAGGCCACTCGCTCATCAAAGCCAGGTACACCAGCTTGTCGAATTCGGGCGCGAAGCGTTCGATGATCTGTTCCGGGTCGTCGGCAATCGCGTCGTCGACCACGATACCGAACTGCACCCCGCCGTTGTAGGACAAAATCGACACCCCCACGCCGATGTCCCCCGACTGCGGCACCCAGAACATGATCTGGTCCATGCGGCTGCCCGCAAGATAAAGCGGCGCCTGCGGGCCGGGCACGTTGCTCATCACCGCCGTGGCCTTGCGCGCGAAATAATTCTGGATTTCATTTTGCACCTGCTTGGGCGTGGCACCCAGCACACCCAGCACCGCCATCGCCACCAGCGCCTGGTAGCCGCCCTTCAATTCATCCATGCGCGCATGCACTTCGGCCAAGCGCGCCAGCGGGTCTTCGATGCCCACCGGCAGCACCAGCGGTACCAGGCCGAAGGCATTGCCGAGTTTTTCACGGCGCGACGACTTGCGCAGGTTCACCGGCACCATGGCGCGCAGCTCGGTGTTGGCAGGGACTTCATCGCCCTTTTCGCGCAGGTAGGCGCCGATGGCACCGGCCACCGACGACATCAGCACGTCGTTGATGGAGCCACCCAACACCTTGCCCACGGCCTTGACGATGGGCAGCGGCAGCGGCTCGCTCCAGGCCACGCGCTTGGTCCCCTGCGGTACGCCTTTCAGGCGCGTGCGTGAGTCTTCGCTCATGGCCACCAGCTTGACGGCGTCCTGCGTGAGCTTGCCGCCGATGTGGGCCATTTCGGCAAAGCGCGCAATCAAGCGGTTCGACTCGGCCATGGCCCAAAGGTACTTGGTCGCCATCGAAGTGGAGAGATTGATGGCTTGTATCGTGGTGCGCGTGACCGGTTGCAGCAACTCGTTCCAGGGATTGTCTTCCTCGGGTTCCAGTGCTTCGGCTTCCGGTTCGGTTTCCTCTTCATCGGCACCGGCCAGCGAAGCATCGCGCGAGTTGTCGAACATCGACAGCAGCACGCCGACCAGGGCAATGCCGTCGGCGATGCAGTGGTGGATGCGGATGATCACCCCCTGCCGCACGCCGCCGTCTTCACCCACGCAATTGTCGACCAGATGCATCTGCCACAGCGGCTTGTCCGGGTCGAGCGCGGTGGCAGACAACTCGCCTACCATGGCTTCCAAAGCCGGCTTGTTACTCGCGCCCTTGCTTGCTGCGAGCCGGGTCTGCACCACGTGGTGTTCCAGGTCGACCTTCTGTTCTTCCCACCAGGCGCCGGCCATGTCCTGTACCACGCGGCTGCGAAAGCGGCTGTAGGTCAGAAAGCGCTGCTTCAAAGTGCGCTTCAGGCGCACCATGTCGAGCGGCTGGTCGAACATCAGCACGCTGACGATCATCATCAGATTGCCGCCCGAATCCATGCGCAACCAGGCGGTATCGACCGTGGACATTCTTTCGCGCTGCAACAGGTTCGGGGACAGCATGCTTGCTCCTCTATGTTCGAAGCCGGATTATCGGATGGAAAGCCGATTTGGCCAATTCGACAACTTATTCTAAATGTCCGCTTTCACGCCTATCGCGGTTTATGCTATGTTTGGCAACGCTCAACCCTCAGGAGACCACCATGTCGCTGCAAGACCAGTTCGCCCAAGCCCAAGCCGAATCGAAAAACCTTTCGGAACGCCCCGACAACATGACCCTGCTCAAGATCTACGCGCTCTACAAGCAGGGCAGCAGCGGCGACGTCGACGGCAAGCGCCCCGGCATGATGGACATGGTGGCGCGCGCCAAATTCGACGCCTGGGCAGAATTGAAGGGTACCAGCCAGGAAGAGGCGATGCAGCAATATATCGACCTGATCGAAGAACTGAAAGGCTAAGTGTTAAAAGCGCCGCGAACCCATGCGGGTTCTAGGCAAACACCTTCTTCATGTTCTCCTTGACCTTTTCCTCGATCACCGAGGAAAAGGCCATCATCAGGAAACCGAGCTTGATGTCCATCTGGGCCACATGCTCGCCCAATTCCAGCGTGCCGGACACGCCGCTGCGCTTGAATTGCAGCACATCCCCTTCCCATTCGGCTTCGATGCCATATTCTTCCACCAGTTGATCCGCGACTTTTTGTGCGGCGGCACGGGCCTTCTTGTGCGACAGCTTGTGCTTGTGCGTAATGCTGATATCTGCCATGTCTCCTAATTCCTTGTTTCCTGTTTGCGCTTGACGCTCGGGTTCAGCAGATTGGGCGGAACCTCGCCCGACAGGGCGGCAAGCAAATTATCGGCTGCCAGATTCGCCATTGCCAAGCGCGTTGGCTCCGAAGCACTGGCGATATGTGGCGTGAGTACCACATTTTGCAATTTCAGGAAGCCCGGATTCAAGGCCGGCTCATTCTCGAACACGTCCAGCCCGGCAGCGGCAATGCGCTGTTCGCGCAGGGCGGCGATCAGGGCCGCGTCGTCCACAATACCACCGCGCGCCACATTGGTCAGCGTGGCCGTGGGTTTCATCAGCGCCAGTTCAGCCGCGCCCACCGTGTGGTGCGTTGCAGCGGAATACGGCAACACCAGCATTACGTGATCGGCCGTGCGCAGCAATTCATCCTTTTCCACCCGGCGCGCGCCGTTGGCCGCCTGTTCCTGCTCCGCCGTCAGGCGCGAACGGTTGTGGTAAATCACCCGCATGTTGAAGCCCAGTGAGCGGCGCGCCACGGCTTGCCCGATGCGCCCCATGCCGATGATGCCCAGTGTGGAACCATACAAATCGGCCCCTAGCAGGGTGTCGTAACGCCACTTGGTCCATTTGCCCGCGCGCAGCCAGTGTTCGGACTCGGTGATGCGCCGCGCTGCCGCCATCAACAGCGCCCAGGCAAAGTCGGCCGTGGTTTCGGTCAGCACATCGGGTGTGTTGGTCACCATCACACCGGCGGCCGTGGCCGCATCGACGTCGATATTGTTGTACCCCACCGCCATGTTGCACACCGCTTCGAGTTGCGGGTTGGCTGCAAACAGCGCCGGCGTGATGCGCTCGCTGCCGGTGGTGAAGAGGCCATGCATGCCGGCGGCGCGAGCCACCAGTTCGTCGGCCGTGAAGATGCGGTCTTCTTCGTTGGTGACGACCTCAAAATGGTTGCGCAGCCGCTCCAGCACCTGGGGAAAGGCGGCGCGCGCAACGAATACTTTCTTTTTCATGAAAACTCCCGAATTTGCCCTTGATCATTGCCCTCCATCATAACGGGGTGTGAATTTTTCTTCACACGCAGGTATAAATACACTGTTGCAATGAACAACTTGCCCCTGCGTCACCCTTGAAGCGCGGCGGTGCGCGCGCGCACAATCTGCTGCAGATTCGTCAAACCGGAGAACGACATGAAGAAGTGGTTGGCAGTGGCGGTAGCGCTTATGGTTGCGGGCAGCGCACTGGCGCAAGAGGCAACCGTGGAAGGCTTTTCGCCCGAGGGCAACGTCAAGGGTGTGCGCCAGGTCACGGCGCGCTTTTCCGAGCAGATGGTGCCGTTCGGCGACCTACGCCTGACTGACCCGTTCGACGTCGATTGCAGTGAAAAGGGCAAAGGCCGCTGGATCGACGGCAAGAACTGGAGCTACGATTTCGAACGCGACCTGCCCGCCGGCGTGGCTTGCCACTTCAATGTGAAGCCAGGCTTGAAAGATCTCAAGGGCGCCGTGGTAGGTGGCAAGCAAAGCTTCAATTTTTCCACCGGCGGCCCGTCAGTGGTGCAAAGCGAACCGGGCGAAGGCAACTGGCTCGATGAAAAACAATATTTCCTGCTCGCGCTTGACGCCATGCCGAAGCCGGACACCATCGTGCCCAACGTCTATTGCACGGCGGCCGGCATCAATGAAAAGATCGGCGTGACCCTGATCGAAGGCAAGGAACGCGACACCCTGCTCGAAGCGCAATCCTCGTTCGCCGACAATTACCTCAACGTCTATTACCAGGCCCACGGCGCCCATTGGCGCACCATGGTCAAGGTGAAGAACCACCGCTTCGACAATCAGCCCATCGTGGCCTTGCGCTGCAACCGCAACCTGCCGGCCGGCGCCGACGTGCGCCTGGTCTGGGGCAAGGACGTGACCTCCATCACCGGCCTGAAAAATGAACAGGACCAGGTGCTGGCTTACCAGGTGCACCCGGCATTTTCTGCCCGCTTCGGTTGCGAACGCATCAACGCCAAGAGCGGCTGCCTGCCGATCAGCCCGATGCGCCTGAACTTCAGCGCACCGGTGACGCTGCAACAGTTGAAGGGTATCAGGCTGACCGGCAGCGATGGCAAGTCCTATCCACTGAACTTCGACGGTGGCAGTGAACGGAGCAATGTCTATCAAGACATCCTGTTCCGTGGCCCTTTCCCGGAAAAGGCCAGCTTCACGCTGAGCCTGCCGGCCAGGTTCAGTGACGATTCGGGGCGTCTGCTGCAAAACCGGCGCCGTTTCCCCTTGGCCGTCAAGACCGACGAACAACCGCCCCTGATCAAGTTCCCGGCGCGCTTCGGCATCGTTGAAGCCCGTGGCGACCGCATGCTGCCGGTAACGGTGCGCAATATCGAACCGACTCTGACCGGCGGCGTGGCCGATGCGCGCGGCAACATGCTGCGCGTCGGCAACGAGAACTCGGCAGACCAGGAAGACCAGGCCATCATCGGCTGGCTGAAACGCCTGGCCGGCAACCACGATAGCTGGAACGTGCATGAAATGTGGGGCAACCAGATGGCCAGCTCGATCTTCGGCACCGGTGAAGCCAAGCCGTTTTCCATGCCCAAGCCACTGGCGAAGGAAGAATTCGAAGTGGTCGGCATTCCGCTGCAAAAGAATGGCTTTTACGTGGTGGAGTTGCAAAGCCCCAAGCTGGGCAAGATAATCAACACCGAGGGCAGCACCGCCTATGTGCAAGCCGCCGCGTTGATGACCAACCTGGCCGCGCACTTCGAGCGCGGCGCCGAATCTTCGCTGGTCTGGGTGACCACGCTGGATGGCGCCAAGCCTGTGCCCGACGCGGCGGTGGTAGTGCGCACTTGCGACGGCAAAGCGCTGTGGCAGGGCAAGACCGATGCTTCGGGTATTGCCCACATCAAGCAATCGCTCACCGGCGTCCAATGCACTTACAACAGCAGCCTGTTCGTCAGCGCACGCTCCAAGGACGACATGACCTTCACGCTGTCTGACTGGGATGGCGGCATCGAAACCTGGCGTTTCAACCTGCCCACCGCCCCCTTCAATGCCGACAACACTATGGCCACCACGGTGTTCGACCGCACGCTGTTCCGCGCCGGCGAGACGGTGCACATGAAGCACCTGCTGCGCCGCCATGCCCAGGACGGCATCCACTTCGGCGACACCGCCACATCCACCGAAAAGCTGGTGATCACCCACGACGGCAGCGGCCAGCACTATGAATTGCCCTTGACCTGGGACAGCCATGCCAATGCCGAAAGCAACTGGCAGATCCCCGCCGACGCCAAGCAAGGCAGCTATTCGCTGATGATCGGCAATTACCAGGCCGGCAGCTTCCGCGTCGAAGCCTTCCGCGTGCCGACCATGAAGGCGCTATTGCAAGGCCCCAAGGACGCTGCCGTGCAGGCGCAGCAAGTGGGCTTCGACATCCAGTTGAATTACCTGGCCGGCGGCGGCGCAGGCGACGCGAACGTCAAGCTGCGCACCGTGCTGCAGGACAAGGCCGTGTCCTTCCCCGACTATGAAGGCTATACCTTCAGCAATGGTGCCGTAGTCGAAGGCCGCAGCATCGATACGCCCACGCTCGACGAAGACGATGCAAGCTGGAGCGACGACGAGAATGGCAAGACGCAGAACGGCACTGCCGCCACGCAAACCCTCAAGCTCGACCGCCATGGCGCCGCACGCGCGACGGTAGACAAGCTGCCCAAGGTGACGTCCCCGCAAGACCTGGTGGCCGAACTCGAATTTTCCGACGCCAACGGCGAAACCTCGACCGTGTCCACGCGCGTGCCGCTGCTGCCATCGGCTTACCAGATCGGCATCCAGCCCGACGGCTGGGCGGTCAGCAAGGACGCCTTCAAGTTCCGCGTGGTGGTGCTCGACACCGCGGGCAAGCCAGTGCCGAACGCCGAAGTAAAAACTGACTTCTTCCGCCGCACCAATTATTCGCACCGCCATCGCCTGCTGGGTGGCTTCTATGCCTATGAAAACGTCACCGAGGTAAAGCACCTGGGCGACGGCTGCAGCGGCAAGACCGACGAACACGGCCTGCTGTTTTGCGCCACCAAGGCGCCGGCTTCGGGCAACCTGGTGCTGCAGGCGCGCACCGCCGACACTGAAGGCCGCGCCATTGCCGCCAACGCCGACATCTGGATTGCCGGCAGCGAATACTGGTGGTTCAACGTGAACGACAATGACCGCATCGACGTGCTGCCTGAGAAGAAACGCTATGAACCCGGCGAAGATGCCGTGTTCCAGGTGCGCATGCCCTTCCGTAGCGCCACCGCGCTGATCTCGGTCGAACGCGAAGGCATCATCGACACCTATGTGCGCCCGCTCGATGCAGCCAAGCCGAGCTTTAGCATCCCCGTCAAGCCCGGTTATGCGCCCAACGTCTATGTGTCGGTGCTGGTGGTGCGCGGCCGCGTGGCCGGCGTGCAGCCGACCGCCCTGGTCGACCTGGGCAAGCCGGCCTACAAGCTCGGCATCGCCAAACTGCAGGTGGGTTGGGCCGCGCATGAATTGAAGGTCAAGCTCGATACCGACAAGCCGGTCTACAAGGTGCGCGACAAGGCCAGGGTACACATCGCCGTGGTGCGCGCCAATGGCAAGAAACTGCCGGCCGGCACCGAAGTGGCGGTGGCTGCGGTCGATGCGGGCTTGCTTGAACTGATGCCCAATACAAGCTGGAACCTGCTCGACGCCATGATGCAGGAACGCCCCTTGCAGGTGGAAACCGCCACGGCGCAAATGCAGGTCATCGGCAAGCGCCACTTCGGGCGCAAGGCCGTGCCGGCAGGCGGTGGCGGCGGCAAGAGCAATGGCCGCGAATTGTTCGATACCCTGCTTTATTGGAAAGGCCACGTGGTGCTCGACGCCAAGGGTGAAGCCGATGTGGAAGTGCCTTTGAATGATTCGATGACCGAATTCCGCATCGTCGCCGTGGCCGATGGCAGCGGCGACCTATTCGGCACCGGCACGGCCAGTGTGCGCAGCACGCAAGACTTGATCCTGATGTCGGGCTTGCCGCCGCTGGTGCGCGAAGACGACCAGTTGCGCGCCGGCTTCACGCTGCGCAACACGACCGACGCGGCCATGACGGTGGACGTGCAGGCGAACGTCGCCAATCCGGACAACCTGAAGGCAGCCGTGAACCATCTGCCTGCGCAACACGTCACGATCGAAGCCGGCCAGGCCGCCGAAGTCGGCTGGAACTACCGCGTGCCACTGGGCGTGGCCAACCTGGCCTGGGACGTGTCGGCCCGGATCGCCGATGGCGCCACCAGCGACCGCATCAAGATCAAGCAAAAGGTCGGCTTCGCCGTGCCGGTGCGGGTGTACCAGGCCACGCTGGTCCAGCTTGAAAAACCATTGCAGATGTCGGTGCGCGCCCCGGCAGATGCCCTGCCCGGCCGTGGCGGCATCCAGACCACGCTGCGCGACAAGCTCGGCAGCGACCTGCCCGGCGTGCGCGACTACATGGCACGCTACCCCTATAGCTGCTTCGAGCAACGCACTTCGAAGGCGGTCTCATTGGAAAACAAGGATATGTGGAACATCAACATGGCTATCCTGCCCGGCTACCTCGATGGCGACGGCTTGCTGAAATATTTCCCCAACATGCCCGAAGGCAGCGACGCGCTGACGGCTTACGTGCTCTCGATTGCCGATGAAGGCGGCTATGCCATTCCAAAGGAATCGCGCGACCGCATGGAAGCCGGCCTGGTGGGTTTCGTCGAAGGCAAGGTGGTGCGCGGCTCCCCCCTGCCGACGGCCGACCTCGCCATCCGTAAAGTGGCGGCGCTGGAAGCACTGTCGCGCAGCAGCAAGGTAAGAAGCGAAATGTTCGACAGCTTCGTGGTCGAACCCAACCTGTGGCCGACTTCGGCCGTGATCGACTACTACCTGGTCTTGAAGCGCACACCGGGCCTGCCGGAGCGCGATGCGAAGATGAAGCAGGCAGAGCACATCCTGCATTCGCGCCTGAACATGCAGGGCACGACCATGGGCTTTTCCACCGAACGCAGCGACGACCTGTGGTGGCTGATGGTTTCCACCGACGTCAATGCCAACCGCGTGCTGCTGGCCATGATGGACAACCCGGGCTGGCATGAAGACATCGGCCGCCTGGTGCGCGGCATGCTGGGCCGCCAGCATGAAGGCCGCTGGAACACCACGGTGGCCAATGCCTGGGGCACGGTGGCGATGGAAAAATTCTCGGCCGGTTTCGAGTCCATCCCGGTCACCGGCACGGTCAGCGTCAAGCTCGGGCAGGATAGCAAAAGCCTGGACTGGCAAAAGCAGCCCACGGGCGGCATTCTCATGCAAGCCTGGCCCAAAGGCACGGGTGAGCTCGACGTCGAGCAAAAAGGCACGGGCAAGCCCTGGGTCACGGTCACCAGCATGGCAGCCATTCCCCTGAAGGCGCCATTGTCCACCGGTTACCGCATCACCAAGACCGTGACGCCGGTGGAGCAGCAAAAGCCCGGCCAGTGGTCGCGCGGCGACGTCTACCGCGTGCACATCGATATCGATGCGCAAGCCGACATGACCTGGGTCGTGGTGGATGACCCGATCCCGGCCTCGGCCACGGTGCTGGGTAGCGGCCTGGGGCGCGATTCGCAAATCATGAGCCAGGGCGAGCAGGCACGCGGCTGGGTCTGGCCGGCTTATGTGGAACGCGGCTTCGATGCCTACCGCAATTATTTCGAATTCGTGCCGAAGGGGAAATTCAGCGTCGAATATACGGTGCGCTTGAACAATGAAGGCGACTTCACCATGCCGGCCACGCGCGTTGAAGCGATGTATTCGCCCGAGATGTTCGGCGAAGTGCCCAATGAGGTGTTCCATGTGCGCCACTAAACTTCCTGCCATCCTGGTGGCGGCGCTGCTGTGTGGGCAAGCTGCTGCGGCTGACTTACCCACGCCGGCGCAGGTAAAGGAAGGCTACCGCGCTTCGGAAGGGCAATTGCTGGACCGCCACGGCCAGCCTTTGCAAGGCTTGCGCATCGACATGGCCGTGCGGCGCGGCCAGTGGGTGGCACTGGCCGACGTGTCGCCTGCCCTGAGCGCTGCCGTGATCCAGGCCGAAGACCAGCGTTTTTACACGCACGATGGCGTGGACGTGCAAGCCATGGGCAAGGCCGCCTGGGACAATGTGTTCGCCAACCCCGACCATGCGCGCGGCGCCTCCACCATCACCATGCAGGTGGCCGGCCTGCTCGACCCGGCATTGCACCCGCAAGCCGGGCAAAACGGCCGGCGCACGCTGGGCCAGAAATGGGACCAGATCGGCGCTGCGCATGAAATGGAAAAGAGTTGGAGCAAGGCCCAGATCCTGGAAACCTATCTCAACCTCGTGAGCTTCCGCGGCGAAACCCAGGGGGTGGGCGCGGCCACGGAGCGCTTGTTCGGCAAGGCGCCGTCTGGGCTGGATCAAGTGGAATCGAGCATCCTGGCCAGCCTGATCCGCGCGCCCAATGCCGACCCCAAGCGTGTGGCACAACGCGCCTGCGCGCTGGCGTACGACTTGCATGTGAACGCCACCTGCGGCGTGATCGAAGCGGAACTGCGCCACGCTCTGGCGCGCGTGGATGCACACCGGAACGACGCGGCAAGCCAGGTGGCACAACGCCTGTTGAAGCACCCGGGCGAGCGCGTCGTCAGCACGCTCGACGCCGGCTTGCAGCGCCATACGCAGCAAAGCGTGCGCCAGCAATTGGGTTTGCTGCACGAACGCAACGTGAGCGACGCCGCCGTAGTCGTGCTCGACAACCGCAGCGGCGAAATCCTGGCCTATGTCGGCAATGCCGGCGACAAGAACGTCGACGGCGTGGCCGCGCTGCGCCAGGCCGGCTCCACGCTCAAGCCCTTCCTGTATGAGCTGGCACTGGAAAAGCAATTGCTGACGGCGGCTTCCATCATCGACGACGCCCCGCTCGACATCCAGACCGAAGGCGGGCTCTACGTGCCGCAAAACTACGACAAGGACTTCAAGGGTTACGTCAGCGTGCGCACCAGCCTGGCCGGTTCGCTCAACGTGCCGGCGGTGAAGACCCTGATGCTGGCGGGCCTCGATGACTTCCACGAGCGGCTGCAGGACGTGGGTTTCTCGACCCTGACCCAGCCGGCTGACTACTACGGCTATTCGCTGGCACTCGGTTCGGCCGAAGTCAGCCTGCTCGACCTGGCCAATGCCTATCGGGTGTTCGCCAACGGCGGCATGGCATCGAGTCCGACCTTGACACTCCATGGCAACGCTGTGCAGCACCGCGTGTTCGACGAAAATGCGGCCTACATCGTGGGCGACATCCTGTCCGACCGTGCTGCGCGCAGCATCACCTTCGGCCTGTCCAACGAACTGGCCACGCCTTACTGGACGGCAGTCAAGACCGGCACCAGTAAGGACATGCGCGACAACTGGTGCATCGGCTATTCGGAACACTATACGGTTGGTGTGTGGGTCGGCAATTTTGACGGCGCCTCGATGTGGGACGTCTCGGGCGTGACCGGTGCCGCACCGATCTGGCGCGACGTGATGGATTACCTGCAACGCGGCACTGCCAGCCACGCACCGGCCATGCCTGCCGGCGTGAAGGCTGGCCAGGTGGTCTTTAGCCCGGCTGTGGAAGCGCCGCGCCGCGAATTGTTCCTGGCCGGCACCGAAACCGCAAACATCGCCATCGTCGGCAGCGCCGTGCGCACGGCCAAAATACGCTACCCCGGCGACGGTGACATTATCGCGCTCGACCCCGACATCCCCGATGCCAACCAGCGCGTGTTCTTCGAGGCGCAATCAGGCGGCGGCCTGCACTGGCGGCTCGATAATTCCGAGCTGGGCAGCGCGACGGAAGCCGTGTCATGGCACCCGGCGGCCGGCCGGCACAAGCTGGAACTGGTCGATGCGGCCGGCAAGGTGTCGGACAGTATTGCCTTCTCGGTGCGTGGTGCCGAGCGGCATCAGGCGCTCCAGCCGAGCACGGCCAGCATGACGAAAAAACCGGCCACATAGGCGACACCGACATGCCAGCCCTGCGTCAGCCAGGCGCGGGCCGAGCGCGCTTCAGGAAACATGTCGGCCAGCGCCACACCGGCAGAAGAGCCGAACCACAGCAGCGAACCGCCGAAGCCGACCGCATAGGCCAGGTAGCCCCAGTCGTAGCCGCCCTGCTTCAGGGCCAGCGCGGTCAGGGGAATATTGTCGAACACGGCAGAGACGAAACCGGCTGCAAGCGTGACCGGCCAGGAAGCCGGCGGCAAGGCCTGGACCGGCATCAGTGAGGCACACCACACCAGAGACAGCAGGAAGGCGGCACTGCGCAGCGCACCGGGCAAGGCCAGCCACTCGGGCCGGCGCAGCGGCGTGGCAAGCAGCAGCGCCAGCCACACCGACAGGCCAAGGAATGGAAACACGCCAGCCCAGCCGGCAAATTCGAGATTGACCAACAGATTGGCCGCAATCGCCAGGCACAGCACGAAACCGACCACGGCCACACTGCCCCAATCGACAGGATGATGCTCCACAGGGCCGCGCACAGCCGGCGAATACCGGTGCTGCTGCAGCGAAGCCGGCAGCGCCACGACCAGCAGCGCGCTGGCCGCCGCCACGTAGGCGGTGAACACTGCGGCGGGCGGCACGCCGGCCAGCCACATCATGGTCGTGGTGGTGTCGCCGATCACGCTGCCCGACCCGCCCGCATTCGATGCGGCGACAATGGCAGCCAGGTAGCCCACATGCACGCGGCCGCGAAACACTGAGCGCGCAATGGCGCCGCCGATCATCGCCGCTGCGATATTGTCGAGAAAACTCGCCAGCACGAATACCCCGAGCAAGAGGATGAAACCGGTGGCGGGCCCTTCACCCAGGGCGTGGCGCAAGGCATGCGAGGCACGGCTGTTTTCAAAGTGGCGCGCAAGCAGTGCAAAACCCAGCAGCAGGGCCAACAGGTTCACCAGGCCCACCCATTCATGCCCCGCATGGGCAAGCAAGCCGTGCCAACCCGCGCCTTCGTCAAAGGGCGAACAGGCCAGCTTGTAGAGCGATATGCCGAGCGCACCCGCAGCGGCGGCACGGCCGGCTAACGCCGGCTTTGCGGCAATGGTGCCGAGCACCAGCGCAAAGAACAGGAATTCAAGCGGCACCCCGGCCAGCGTCAAGCCTTGCGCCATCAGCCGACCAGGATCACGTGCACACGGTAGGGCCCATGCGCGCCCAGCACGATGGTCTGTTCAATATCGGCCGTGCGCGACGGCCCGGAAATGAAATTGGTTGCGCGCGGCAATTCACCACGTTCGGCACGCGCCAGCGCAAACGCATCTTCCATCGATGCCACGATGCGGTTCGCTTCCACGATGGCGATATGGGTTTCCGGCAACAGGCTGGCCGAGGCAAAGGTTTCCACACCCGACAGCAGCATCAGCGTGCCGGTTTCGGCCACGGCGCAGAAGCAGCCCGTGATGCCGACCTTGTCGAGGTTTTCCGGCGGACGGGCGGCAAAATCAATACCGGCGGCGCCCCAGGCCATGCCCTCCAGGGTTTCCCAGCCGATGGCCTGGCGCGCAATGCCTTCTGCATCGAGGTAGCGCGCCGCGGCAGCCGGCACGTCCTGCAGCGCCGCCACCCGCTCCACCGTGTCCGACATGCGCCGCGCCTGTTCGATGAAATACGCCACGAGGTCGCCACCCACGGCGGGCTGCGGCCCCACAGAATGCCGGCCAAGGTAGTCGCGTACGGCAGCGCGTTCCTCGTCGGCCACCTGTTCGGGCCGGCCCTGGGCCTTGCGGATACGGTCGAAAATGGCTTGTCTGGCGCGGGAAGTGTCCACGGTAGTCCCTGGATATTGGTTGATGCGAGTGTAGCCTAAAGAACAGCACCGGGCTCGCCATGCCCGGGGCCGGCCCGGAGCCAGCCCGTCCAGCCGCAAAATTATTGCACAACAAGCAAAACCAGCGCATTTGCTTATGCGCATTATGTATAAGACGCGTTTGTTACCAACACGAATTTGTCTTAAAATACAGGGTCTTGCAAGATTCAGGGAGACTTGCGCCAGCGGGCACCATGCCGGGGCGGTTTTCCCACTGCATTACCGCATCGATTTTTACAGATTGGACCGTTATGACCCACGTAGTGACCGAATCCTGCATCCGTTGCCGCTATACCGACTGCGTTGACGTGTGCCCGGTTGATTGCTTCCGCGAAGGCCCGAATTTCCTGGCGATCGATCCCGACGAGTGCATCGATTGCGCCGTCTGCGTCGCCGAATGCCCGGTCAATGCCATCTACGCGGAAGAAGACGTGCCGGCCGATCAGCAGGAATTCGTCAAGATCAATGTCGATCTGGCGCGCAAGTGGCCTTCCATCACCAAGACCAAGGCGGCCCTGGCCGACGCGGACGACTGGAAGGACGTGAAGGAAAAACTGCAGTACCTCGAGCGTTGATCGCCCGCTGGTCTGCCCGGCGTACCCGAATTTGATTATCGCCAAATAGCGCGAGACGGCGCCGTGCCCCACGGGTGCGCCGGGCCGGTTCGTCATGATTCGCCATTTTTCAAAATGAAACAGGAAATCGAAAGTCGTATGGAAACCGTCGCCGGCATCACCATCCACGCCCCAGGTTCGCAGCAGGGCCCGATTGAAACCGATGCCGTCATCGTCGGCGCAGGCCCGGTCGGGCTGTTCCAGGTTTTTGAACTAGGCCTTCTCGAGATCAAGGCCCATGTCATCGATTCGCTGCCCGCCGTCGGTGGCCAGTGCGTGGAACTCTACCCCGACAAGCCCATCTACGACATTCCCGCCGTGCCGGTCTGCACCGGCCAGGAACTGACCGACAACCTCTTGAAGCAGATCGAGCCCTTTGGCGCCACCTTCCACCTGAACCAGGAAGTGGCCCTGGTCGAAAAGCGCGAAGACGGCCGCTTCAACGTCGAAACCTCGCTAGGCACCCGCTTCATCAGCAAGACCATCTTCATCGCCGCCGGCGTGGGTTCGTTCCAGCCGCGTACCTTGAAGGTTGAAGGCATCGAACAATTCGACGGCACGCAATTGGCCTACCGCGTCAAGAACCCCACGCAGTATGAAGGCAAGAATATCGTCATCTGCGGCGGCGGCGACTCCGCGCTGGACTGGGCACTCAACTTCGTCGGCAAGGCCGAATCCGTCATCCTGGTGCATCGCCGCGAAGAATTCCGCGCCGCGCCCGCATCCGTCGCCAAGATGAAGGAACTGTGCGAAGCCTATGAAATGCAATTCCTGGTCGGCCAGGTGACGGGCTTTGAAGCAGCGGACGGCAAGCTCGCCGAAATCAAGGTGACCGGCGCCGACGGCGTGACGCGCCGCATGCCGCTGGACCACCTGCTGGTGTTCTTCGGCCTCTCACCCAAGCTTGGCCCCATCGCCGAATGGGGCCTGGAAATCGAGCGCAAGCAGTTGAAGGTCGATACCGAAAAGTTCGAAACCAATGTGCCCGGCATCTTCGCCGTGGGTGACATCAACACTTACCCCGGCAAGAAGAAGCTGATCCTTTCCGGTTTCCATGAAGCCGCATTGGCCGCGTTCGGCGCTGCGCCCTACATCTTCCCTGAGAAGAAGATCCACATGCAGTACACCACCACCTCGCCCAAGCTGCACAAGATCCTGGGTGTGGATACGCCGGTTTTCGACTGATCGCGGATTTCCGCTTCGACAAAAACGCCCACCGCCTTCAAGGCCGCGGGCGTTTTTGTTTATGCAGCTTACTTGGATACACGGCGAAAGAAACACGGCTGAGCGCGCCAGTGCATTGAAAAATCCTGCGCCTGCTCAGCTTCTTCTGGCCATTATTACCACGTCCTCCGATTGCAAGCTGGCATTCGCCGGAGATGGGATGGTTCCCGATTGAACGAGCGTGAAGCCCGCCTGCCGGACCAGACTTTCTATTTCAGCCCGCAGGCGAAGGAAACTGAACACCCGGTCACCGGCCGCATTGACCTGCAAGCCGCTGCGTTCGGGCTCGCCGGCCACCGTCGCCAACAGCAGCGGTGCACCCGGCAACATCACCCGAAACAGTTCGGCCAACACCTTAGCGGCATCGGTATCATTGAAGTAGCTCAAGCCGAAGAAGAAGGCGGCGGCGTGGAAACGCGCTGCCACGGCGCCCAGGTCGCGGCAATCGGCAAGCAACACCTCAATTCCTGTCATGCGGCGGCTGGCTTCTTCCAGCATCAGCGGTGCCTGGTCGACGCACAGGATTTCCGCTTCGGGCCGTTGCGCCATCACGTAGGCGGACACATTGCCAGGGCCGCAGGCCAGATCCAGGAAACGGAATGGGCCGGCTGGAATCTCAGCCGTCAGCGCTTGATAATAAGAATCGTAGTCGCGCAATGAGAAGTATTTTTCGGCATAGCGCGCCGCGTTTCTATCAAAGGTCGCTACCGATTCGGAATTGTAGTCTGGCATATCCGAATCATAGCGCCTGTTGCCGCATGCAAGCCAGTGGCATTAACGTGTCGCACCCCCGTCCGGGTAGGGCCAAAGCCGTTTGTCGGCCGCATTGCACTGGCCCGGCCACGGGTCATAGGGGTCATAGAATGTCGACTTCCATATCTCGAAATGAAGATGCGGCCCGGTGCTGTGCCCGGCACTGCCAACCTGCGCGATGACTTGCCCCTGCCGCACATGCTCGCCCGGCTTGACACGGATGCTGCCGCGCTTCAAATGATCGTAGCGCGTGGCGAACACCCCGGTCGAACTGTCGTGCAGGATCACCACCACATTGCCGCCATCGAAGCACCAGAAGCATTGGCCCTGTCCTTCCCGGCAATACTGGCCCAGCGGCGTGCATACCCGGCCGCCTTCATTCATGTCCGGTGCCATGCCGCCGGGCATGCGGCAATCGGGGTGGTCAGACGGGCATTGGTCGTATTTGCCGTCGAACACCCATTGCACCGTGCCTTCGGCTGCGGCAAACACATTCACGCCGTGCTCCATCGCGCTTTGGGTGATGCTGAGATCACTCCCTTCGTGCCCGCGGATGTCGACGGGGTCGCATTTGAAATCGTTCCCGCTCTTCTTCACGTCGGGGTAGCCGATGTGGTTCAGGCAGGCTTCGCCCTTGTAGCAGTCAAGCGGCCATGCCAGGGCCGAGCCGCTGTAGGGCAGCATAGCTGCCGCCGGTTTGGCATGCTTCCTGACGTAGTGCACACCGAGCATCAGCACCAGCAACGCAACCACAACCCAAAAGAACTTGCTCATGTCGGCATCCCCCGGAATTCACGGGCATTATGCGCGCTTGCAGCTTTCAAGCATAGTCGCCGAAATCCACCTCTTCCTTGGTGAACAGACCGCTCTGCAGCAAGGCTTGCTCGATGTCGCCAACGACTTGCCGGTTGTTTTCTTCGCAGTGTATCCACAAGCCGCCGATGTCGTCGTCAATCAGATAACACCCTCCGCTGTGAATCCAGCTTGCGGCGTAACAGTCGGTTGACAGGGCCCGGCTTACTTCACGGGCATCCAATGGCGCAGCCTCGGCATGGAGTGCACGCTGCAGTATTGCACGGACATCGGGAAACGCATCGCCACGATGGTCGCCGCAAAATTCGACCAGCAGGAGTTGGCTGCCGTAGCCGGGGCGGATTCTGATACATTCTGGCTGGGTCATCGTTGAAAGCCAGACCTTGTTCGTTCGCGTAGCATCATCAAGCCTCCAAAATCTGCAAAAATAGACCGAAATCGCCAACCGCTTCGGTTCTGACATCATACCTTTGCCGATCTAAAAATACAGAATGCCCAGGTACCAGGCTGCTGCCTCATCCTTCGAGCCTACATCGATAAAGAAAACGCCCACAACTACGAGCGTCTTCTTTCAAGCCTTGAACGTCAACCAGGGTTTCAACTTCACTGCTGCGTGAATCAGCCCCGCCTCTTCCTGGGCTTCGATCACCGGACCAACCGGTTTGTAAGCCTGCGGCGCTTCTTCAATGCGGCGCTCTTCGCGCAAGGTCACGCAATGCCAGTCCCCGGAGGCATCGCGCTCCCGCATGCGGCGCACTTCCTGGCGCCGTATGCGGCGACCGGCGCCGTGGCTGCATGACCAGAGCCAGTCGCTATTGCCCAACCCGGTTGCGACGTAGCTGGCATCTCCCATCGAACCGGGAATCAGCGCAAGATCGCCATACCGTGCCGGCGTCGCCCCCTTGCGGTGGATGTTCAAGCCGTTTTCGCGTAACACCACATTGTGTGGCACATCCACCACCAGCTTTGACGTGGCATGGCCGGCAACCAGCCCGATCTGCTGGCGTACCAATTCCGCCAGCACCATGCGATTGGCCCAGGCATAGCGTGCCGCAACGCCCATCGCGACGAGATATTCTCCTGCCAGCGCACCTTGCAAGCCAAAGAGGCCGCTTTCGGGATGGCGCACGCCCCGCGGCCATTCAGCGCGTGCCCTGTCCATCCAGCGCTGTCCGACATAAAACCCGACGTCGCGAGAACCGCTGTGGATCATCACCACGATCCCGCCACGCACAAGGCCGGAGCGATAGGCGACCTCGCGGTCAAGCACCTCATCGACCACCTGCAATTCAACGAAGTGGTTGCCACCGCCGGTCGTACCCAGGCCGGGGTCACGAATTATGCCATCGCGATTGAACCAGGCGTCGGGGGCGTAAGCACGTGAGCCACTGAATTCCTGTAAGCCGATACAGGCATCAAGTTCGCGCCGCAGGCGCTCCCGGCCGCTCCAGGTCCAGATACCTTCCCTGGGCAGGGCATCGATGAATTCGCCCGGACCGGCCTCGCACAACGCAGCAAACGCCTTCGCGTGCGTGGGCACGTCACGTGCGCTTTCGAGCAGCACGCGCGTCAGGGCAGCAATCAATGCGGCCTTGCACGGCTCAAGCTGTTCACGCGTCAAACCTGTCGTAATCAGCCGCATGCCGCAATTGATGTCGGTGCCGATGGCGGCCGGAATCACGAAGTCGGCGTCGGTTGCCACGATGGAACCCACCGGCGCAATACTGCCGGGATGGAAATCCGGCGTGGCGCAAGCGCGGCATACGCCATGCGCGCCATCGTGCGAGCGCACCGCGGCGAACGCCATCAATTGGCGCACGGCTTTTTCTTCTAAAGGAAGCGTAGCCGGCAACAATACCGAAGCTTGCGCCTCCATGTTACGGAGATGGAACACGCCATTATCGCGTTCCATGACGATGCCTTGCCGGTGCAAGGCAGCTTTCAATCTATTGAGGGAGGTCATGTCTGCTACCAGAAAATGAAGTACGGAATCGCCTCCGAAAAATCGGATGCGAAAGTACCTCAGGCAGCAGCGTCAAGAGGAGGACCGGAGTATAGCAGCGAAACCGCGCCCGTTACAAGCGCGGGCGCAATTCAATGTCGCATACAGTTTTCAAAGCCGGGATCGATTTCGACCGATTCCGGCAAACGTCAGCGATCTACTTCCAGACGTATTTGATTTTTCCATCAACCTCGGAAAGAGCAAGCCATCCAGCGACAGGCACCGGCTCTGCCGTCTTGGATTTCGTGTTACGCCAGCTGCGGATCAACTTGATGCGCACCTGGCCGGCATGCTCGGAAAATGACGTCGAATTGTCCTGAGCACCAAGGTCCGCAACACTATCGAGAACGGCACCATCCTTTGCACGCAACAATACTGCACTCACCCGGTCTGGCGATGGACGGTCGTCGCGCTGGATGAACAACAGGATATCTCCGCTGGGAAAGGAAACGGTGCTCACGTTGTCGCATTGGCCGGTAGAGTTTGATGCGAGCCGCCCGGTAACGAACAGCGAGGGTTTCAGCGAAACTGGTGCACTGGCCCCTGTTCCGACTTTGATCGAGACCGTCATATCGTCATTGGTGGCGTCGCCGCTGGGCGAATCGAAGCTCAGTTGATACGCGCCGAACGGTGCGCTGCATTGGGCAACCCAATGATTCACGAACCTGGCCTCATCGGGCGTCCGGCCGAATGCAGTTATCGACACGAGGGTAAGCAGGGCGAAATAAATACGAGTCATATGCCGGATTCCAATCGTCAATTTTAGCGGTCAGTCGATCCTGGCCGATGGAGGCAGGAGGTGCCATGGTTACATGGCTGGCGTACTTCGGAAATATTGATAATACAACATATAACTTGAGTATCGGCGTTGCGACACCGCATGAGAAAGAAGATATTTTGCATAGCTGCCTCCTCAAAGTCATTCCGGCACCCATATCGACACCTGCAAGATTTATGTGAACTGGATATTTCAGCCTGCTCAAACGTAATCAGGTAAAACTTCATCGACAAATTCGAGAAACGCCCTGACTTTCGCAGGGGGCAGGTGGCGTGAGGGATAGAGAGCATGCAGTGCGAAGCGTTCCCCTTCCCAATCGGGAAACAATTGCACAAGCCTGCCCTTCTCCAACAGCTCACGCACGCCGCTGGCCTTGACACGGGCGATGCCTGCACCACCCAGGCAACTCGCCACCAACGTACCGGCATCACCCACGATCAGCCTGCCTGAAGCCGGCGCCGTTACACTTTTTCGCCCCTGGCGGTAGTGCCAGGGCAGTGGTTCGCCGGTCATCGTGCTACGCATCATGATGCATTGGTGGCCGGCCAGTTCGAGCGGGCTCCTGGGCGTGCCATGTTTTTTCAGGTAGGACGGCGCAGCCAGTGTGGCAGTCTGCGTTTCCAGCAGCTTGCGTGCCACCAGTGATGACTCGGGTGGTGCACCAAAGCGCAGGGCCAAATCGAAACCTTCACCGACCAGGTCACCCAATTGCTCGCGCGGCACCAGTTCCAGCGTCAGTGCCGGATGGCGCTTGAGGAATTCGGCCACGCGCGGCGCCAGCATGGTGCCGGAAAAGAAGGCGTCCACATTTACGCGCAGGCGTCCAGTCACGGCGGCGGCCGTGCCAGCCGTGGCGGACAAGGCTTCATCGATGCCCGCCAACAGCGGGCTGATTTCCTCATACAGCCGGCGGCCTTCGTCGGTCAGCGCCAGGGCACGCGTAGTGCGGGCAAACAGCCGCACACCGATACGCTGCTCCAGCCTTTGCACGGCCCGGCTCACGCCGGACGGCGTCAGGCCGAGCATGTCGGCGGCACGGGCGAAGCTTCCACCGCTCACCACGGCGGCGAGCACGTTGACGTTGTTGAGCATGCGTCCGTCGATTTCCATCTGCATCATTCCAATTCGTGATTTGAAGTCATGATTATTGTGACACTGCATCTATTCCATCACCAAAAACCAACTCCTATACTACGCCGGAAACTCTTGAAAGGAAATCTTCATGTATGCCATTACAGGAATCACAGGCCAGGTCGGCGGCGCCCTGGCAAATCACTTGCTTGATGCAGGCCAACCGGTACGGGCCATCGTGCGCGACGCCGAAAAGGGCAAGCCATGGCTGCGCCGCGGTTGCGAGCTGGCGCTTGCCGCCATGGACGATGCAGTTGCATTGAAGGCGGCATTTTCGGCGGCACAAGGTGTATTCATCCTGCTGCCGCCGGTGTTCGACCCCGCGCCTGATTTTTCCGAGGCACGCAGCTATATCGACGCGATTGCCCAGGCATTGCAGGCCGCCAAGCCGCAATGCGTGGTCTGTCTCTCCACCATCGGTGCCCAAGCCGGCGAGCGCAACCTGTTGACGCAATTGGGCATGCTGGAACAAGCCTTGGCAGGACTGGCCATGCCCCATACCTTCCTGCGTGCCGGCTGGTTCATGGAAAACAGTGCCTGGGACGTGGCGGCGGCTTGCGAAAGCGGTGCCATCGACAGCTATTTGACTCCGCTTGAACGCCGGATTCCGATGGTGTCGGCACAGGATGTGGGGCGTGTTGCGGCAGAGCTGTTGCAGCAATCTTGGCAAGGCAGGCGGGTAGTGGAACTGGAGGGGCCGCAGCGCATCGCACCAACCGACATTGCAGCGGCCTTTGGCCGCATCCTGAACCGTCAGGTTGAGGTGCAAGCTGTGCCGCGCGAAACCTGGGCCGAACGCTTCAATGCCCAGGGCATGAAGAATCCGGTGCCGCGCATGCGCATGCTCGATGGATTCAACGAAGGCTGGATTGATTTCGAGGGTGACGGCGAGACGGCGAAGGGCCGTGTGGAACTTGAAACGGTATTGCGCAGCCTGGTGGAACGCAACGCGAATACATAAACCGCTTCCGACAAACCGGCAGCATCGCGCCGGCATCAGACGAGACAGGAGCGGGCGGGCGCCGGCTCCGCCTCGCCATTTTTACGCGCGCTTCGACCTTTTCGAAGCCACCGTCAAACCTATGGTGAGCGCCACGAACCCCAACCAGGGGCTGAACACGATGCCTATCATGGCAAAGACGCCACCGCCATTGGGATCGGCAAACGGGGACATGACCATGCTGAAGCACAGCACATTCCAGAACACCCAACCGAGGACGATCTTCCACAGCAGGCTTCTCGCTTCGGGAAAGGTCAGCATCAGCACCGCGACGATGGTGGAGGCAGCGGCCGGACTGTAGAGCATCCAGCCCAGGAAGCGTGAGCTCTGAAAAAACCCGCTCATGTTTTGCGCCTGCGCGTAGCTGCAGGCAAGGAACAGGAGGCATGCGGCCACCGGGCGCCAGATTGGGGCGCGGTTCATGAATCCTCGATATTGGCTTGAAGCAGCCGCAGACCAGGGGCTCACTTCCTGGACGAACCGGCAGCTTCTGCCATGGGCGTGCCAACCTTCCACGCCGCCGACAGCTTGCGCGCACGCGCCAGGTCGGCCGGCTTCAGGGTCTTGCCCAGCGCATCGCGTTCCTTCGGCGCATCAGGGTCGCCCCCCTTGGCGGCAAGGTCGATCCAGGCATAGGCCAGCACGGGGTCGGCTTCCACGCCCAGGCCGTTGCGGTAGAGCTGTCCCAGCGATAGCTGGCCGTAGGCATTGCCTTGCTGGGCCGCACTGCGGAACCACACCGCCGCCTTGGCCGGGTCCTTTTCTATGCCTACGCCTTCGCGATAACTCCAGCCCAGGTTGTTTTCCGCGTCGGGGTCGCCTTGCGCCGCGGCAAGCTGGTACCAGTGCACCGAATCGCGGTCGCTCTTGTCCACTCCCTGACCGTTGGCATACATGGCGCCCAGCGCGCTTTGTGCTTCGGCCATGCCCTGGTCGGCTGCCTTGCGCGTGAGATTGGCGGCTTCCCTCTCGTCCTTGGCCACGCCACGGCCATCGACATACATGGCGCCGAGCATGAACTGGGCATCGGCAACGCCCTGGTCAGCCGCCATGCGCAACCAGCGTGCGCCTTCCTTTTCGTCCTTGGCAACGCCGGCCCCCTTGGCGTAGGCACGGCCGAGGTCGAATTGCGCGACCGGCAAGCCCTGGCGCGCTGCCAGGGTGAGGAGCTTGATGCCGTCTTCTTCATTCTTCGCCCCGCCGCGCCCTTCCAGTTCCATCATGCCGAGCCGGTCTTGCGCCTTGGCGTAGCCGAAGGTGGAGGCCTTGCGGTACCAGCTCACGGCTTCCTTCTCATCCTTGGCCACGCCCCAGCCATTTTCATAGACGGCACCAACTTCATATTGCGCGTCGTAGAAGCCGCGGTCGGCCGCCATGCGGAACCAGCGCAGAGCTTCCTTGTCGTTTTTCTCCGCGCCATCGCCTTTTTGCAGCAGCAGGCCCACCAGCAATTCTGCGGCGGCATTGCCTTGCTGGGCCGCGTCCATGTACCAGCGGAAGGCTTCCTTGGGGTCTTTGGGCACGCCATCTCCGGTGCGGTAGGCGGCGCCGAGATTGATCTTGGCGTTGGAATCGTTTTGCGCAGCGGCGAGGCGGAACCAGCGCACGGCTTCAACACTGTTCTTGGGCACGGCGCGGCCATCGCGCGACATCACGCCCATGTTGTATTGGCCGTTCGAGTCACCCAGTTTTGCCGCTTCGGCAAACCAGTGCACGGCTTGCGCATCGTCGCGCGGCACACCGAGCCCGTTGGCGTAGAGCACACCCAAACTGGATTGCGCACGAACGTCGCCCTTGGCTGCCTGTTCCTTCCATACGTTCATGGCGGTGGCGTAATCGCGGGCGCGGAATGCCGTCAGGCCGGGGTCGTCATCGGCATGGGCGGTGGCGGCAAACAGCAGGGTGGAAACGGCCAGACTGGCGATGAGCTTGCGCATAGACATAAAGGTAAGGTCGATGCAGAATTGTAGCCCAAAGGCGATGCCGATTTGACCAATAGTCGCGCCGGCGCAACTTCCCGGCCAGCCGCCGGCCGATATATCAGGCGGCCAGGCTGGCGGCGCTTTGTGACGGATTTTGCGTCGGATTTTGTGTCGCGTTGGCTGACGCGCTACTGTCCTGGGAAGAGTTTGCCGGGCTGGCAGCAGTGGTGCCGCTTGCCGGCGAGGCCGGCGCGGTCCCACCTGTTGCGGCATTGGTCGAATTGGCCGCGCTTGTCGCGTTGCTGGCGCTACTGTTAGCCGAGTTGTTCGCGGCTGCATTGGCCGCCTGGGTTTCCTTGCCGATCGATTCCAGCAAGTCGATCAGGCTTTTCGAATCTTTCAGTATTTCATCCCAGTTGATCGAGCCAACCGAACCGGTGGTGGGCGACGCGATGCCCGAAGAGGCATTTTCGGATATCGGCGGCACGGCGGAGGGGACACCGTTGGTGGCGAAGCCCGCATTATTGTTGCCCGATTGTGCACTACCCAAATTACCGCCAGTGGCCGCTTCAACTTGCTGGCTCTGATCCATATCGACTTCGACCTGGAAGTCGAAGGTGCGGCCATCGGCCGTGGTGATATGCCCCTGGCCGACGAATTGGGCTTGTTGCTCCGAACCGTATTGCGCGATGGTCTGGCCGTTCTGCTGGCTGATGCCGGCCGAGGTGGACGAACTGACGTTGTAGGACAGCGAATCAAACGTGATTTGCGTACCGGCTTGCTGGTCTGGTGTGATGATGCCCATCGCGACGAGCGATGCATCGGCCACACCGCCGAGGTATTGCGCTTCCTGGTCAAAGTCAGACGAACCGGTGCCATCCGTGCCACCGCTGCCCGATGAAGACGTGCTGCTGCCGGAAGAGTTGGCGCCATTGCCGCTGAATGCCGCCAAGGCGCGCGCCGCATCCGACAGTGAAACCTGGGTCGAATTGTTGCCGAAATCGCTCGCCAATTGCTGGCGCTTGCTTGCCGCATTGACCGAAGAAACAGTCTGGTCTGCCGCACTGTTGCGCTGATAACCCGACAGCCCCGGCCAATTGACGGCGAGGGGCACCGCGGTATTCGATGCAGCGCCGGCTTGAGTAAGCGACATGATGATTCCGATCCAGATTTTGACTTATCTCAGTCGTTATCGGGCGGATGCCACAAAACTTGAACCCTTAACTTGAGTCTTGATCCCGGGCATTGATCTTGTGTCAAATCACCGTTGTATCGCGCAGCAACTCCTCCACCCAGTCGATGAAGGCTTGCACACGGCGCGACAGGTGGCGCCGATGCGGATAGACCGCGCAAATCTGCATCGGCGCGGCGCGGCGCGCCGGCATGACTTCAACCAGGCCTTCCGCCGCCAGCATGCCCGCCACATCACGCACAGGCACCTGGATCATGCCCAGCCCTGCCTGGCAGCACGCCATATAAGCCTCGGCGCTGCTGACGGTGATGCGGCTTTGCATGGCCACGGTTTTGGCAATGCCGTCTTCAAGGTATTCCCAGGGGTAGATGCGCCCTGTGCTCAAGGAGGCATAGTCGATTGCCCAGTGATGGGCCAGGTCGGCAATCGACTGCGGCACACCGTGTTCGGCAAGGTAAGCCTGGCTGGCGCAATTGATGACGGGCAGCTCGACAATGCGGCGCGACACCAGGCTGCTGTCTTCCATCGTCAAGGCGCCGCGGATGGCGCAATCGACACCTTCACGCACCAGGTCGATCAAGCGGTCGGTCATGCCGAATTCCAGTTCGATATTCGGGTAGCGGCGGAAAAATTCCGGCAGTGCCGGCGCAATCAGGATGCGGCCGATGCGGCTGGGCACGTCCACCTTGAGCTTGCCGGCAATCTGCGTGCGGTCGCGCTGGAACAAGCCCTCCACCTCGTCAAGGTCCGCCAGCAGCACGCGGCAGCGTTCCAGCATGGCTTGCCCGTCTTGCGTCAGTTGCACGCGCCGCGTGGTGCGGTGAAGCAGCCGGGTGCCCAGGCGCGCTTCAAGCTGCTGCACCGCCAGCGACACCGACGCACGCGGCAGGCGCAGGTCTTCGGCCGCGCGCGTGAAGCTGCCGGCTTCGGCCACCCGCAGGAACACGTTCATTTCACCAAAACGGTCCATATCAATCCAATTGTTTAGATAATTTGGATAGTTTATTCATTTTCCAGTGATTTATCGCGCTCTTTCTGCGCAATACACTGCCTGCGTACTTTCATCCCTCACTGGAGAACAATCATGAGCAACAAGATCGCACTGGTAACCGGCGGCAGCCGTGGCTTGGGCAAGGACATGGCCCTGAATCTGGCAAAGAACGGCCTGGACGTGGTCGTGACCTACGTGCAAAACCGCGTGCAGGCAGAAGAAACCGTCAAGCAGGTCACCGCATTGGGGCGCCGTGCCGTGGCGTTACAACTCGATGCCGGCAAGGTGTCAGGCTTCGCCGCCTTCGCCGCCCAATTGCAGCACAGCCTGAAAACCATCTGGGATACCGACAAGTTCGATTTCCTCATCAACAATGCCGGCATTCCAGGCAATGCCCCGATTGCCGACACCGCCGAAGCCTTGTTCGACGACTTGATGAATGTGCATTTCAAGGGCGTTTATTTCCTGACCCAGACCCTGTTGCCGCTGTTGCGCGACAAGGGCGGTATCGTCAATGTCTCGTCGGGCCTGGCACGTTTCGCCATTCCGGGTTTCTCCGCCTACGCTTCGATGAAGGGTGCCATTGAGACCTATACGCGCTACCTGGCCAAGGAACTCGGCCCACGCGGCATCCGTGCCAATGCCGTGGCACCGGGCGCCATTGCAACCGACTTCAACCGTGATGCGCTGGAAGCCCACCCGGAAATGCGCGGCTTCATCGCAGCGCAAACCGCATTGGGCCGCATCGGCGAAGCCGAAGACATAGGCGGCGTGGTGGCTTTCCTCTGTACCGATGCCGCACGCTGGGTCAATGCACAGCGGCTGGAAGCATCGGGCGGCATGTTCCTGTAATCATTAAAGCTTATTGATTCAACAAGGGCGGCATATGCCGCCCTTATGCCGCCCGTTTATGCCGCCCTTCTTGCATTGCCGCATAATTCGCATGCCCGTTCGATTTTTATGCTATGTTGTCGCTCAACAAGATAGCGGTCATGAAACCGCAACAGCCGTCGCCTCCACTTGCTCACTTCCGTGCTAATTTAATAATAATGCTGAACGAGTGGCCGACATTCGAACGAATTTGCGGCTAAATTGTCTATGACGCATTGCAGCATTTCGATTTTGGCACGACAATTTGGTGACATCGGTACCATCGAGAGGACAGCAGCATGCTTTATCAATTCCACGAACTAAACCGCAGCCTGTTGAGCCCCCTGGTGCAATGGGCCGAAGCCTCGGCCAAGCTGTTCAGCAACCCGGTGTCTCCCTTGGCGCACACGCCGTTTTCGCAACGTATCGCAGCCGGCTACGAGTTGATGTATCGCCTGGGCAAGGATTACGAAAAGCCGGAGTTCGGTATCAAGTCGGTTGAAGTCGATGGCAAGACCGTGACGGTGTTCGAGCGCATCGAAGAAACGCGCCCGTTCTGCCGCCTGATCCATTTCAAGAAAGACTTGACCGGCAAGCAGTTCGCCAATTTCAAGCAAAGCACGGTGCTTTTGGTCGCTCCGCTGTCGGGCCACCATTCCACACTGTTGCGCGACACGGTGAAAAGCCTCTTGTCGCACCATGACGTCTTCATCACCGACTGGACCGATGCACGCATGGTGCCGGCCTCGGAAGGCGCCTTCCACCTGCACGATTACATCTATTACGTGCAAGACTTCATTCGCCACCTCGGTCCGGACGTGCACGTGATTTCGGTGTGCCAGCCCACGGTGCCGGTGCTGGCTGCCATCTCGCTGATGGCAACCGCGAAAGACCCCAAGCTGCCCAAGACCATGACCATGATGGGTGGCCCGATCGACCCGCGCAAGTCGCCCACGCAAGTCAACAACCTGGCCACCGAAAAGCCTTATTCGTGGTTCGAGAACAAGGTGATCTATGCCGTGCCGGCCAATTACCCCGGCTTTGGGCGCAAGGTCTACCCGGGCTTTTTGCAGCACGCCGGCTTCGTGGCCATGAACCCGAACCGCCATGCGCAAAGCCACTGGGACTTCTTCATGCATCTCTATGAAGGCGACACCGAGTCGGCCGAAGAACACCGCAAGTTCTACGACGAATACAATGCCGTGCTCGACATGCCGGCCGAGTATTACCTCGAAACCATCAAGACCGTGTTCCAGGACTTCAACCTGCCCTGCGGCACCTGGGAAGTCGAAGGCAAGCTGGTGCGCCCGCAAGACATCAAGACGGTCGCCCTGTTCACCATCGAAGGCGAATTGGACGACATTTCCGGTGTGGGCCAGACCAAGGCTGCGCACGACCTGTGCAGCGCCATCCCCAAGACCAAGAAGCAGCATTTCGAAGCACCGAAGTGCGGCCACTACGGCATCTTCTCGGGCCGCCGCTGGCGCGAAATCATTTCGCCCAAGATCACGGAATTCATCGAAGCCAATTCCTGATTCCTGCCTTACCCGTTAAAGCCGTTCGACAGCTTGTCGGACGGCTTTTTCTTTGGCCAGTGGCATAATCGCTGACTATGTCGAATTCCACCGCCACCGTCGACCGCATCGAAGATGCGTTGCCGCAGACGCAGTGCACCAAGTGCGGCTATGCCGGCTGCCGCCCCTACGCCGAAGCGATCGCGGCAGGCACGGCCGACATCAACCAGTGCCCGCCCGGCGGCGCACAGGGCATCGTGCGGCTCGCCACACTGCTGGGCAGGCCCGTCATCTCCTTGAATGAAACCCATGGCGTGGAACGGCCGCGCCCGGTGGCAGTGATCGATGAAGCGGTGTGCATAGGTTGCACGCTGTGCATCCAGGCTTGCCCGGTTGATGCCATCGTCGGCGCGGCCAAGCAGATGCATACCGTGGTGGCCGAACTGTGCACCGGCTGCGACCTGTGCGTAGCGCCCTGCCCGGTCGATTGCATTGCCATGGTCGACGTCACACCGGGCCAGACCGGCTGGAACGCCTGGTCACAACAGCAGGCCGATGCGGCACGCGCGCGGCACGACTTCCGTAGCACGCGCCTGAAACGGGAAAAAGAAGAAAACGACGCGCGCCTGGCTGCCAAGGCCGCCGCCAAGATGGCAGCCCTGCACAGCGAGCCGACCGCCACGCCGGCAGAACTGGCCGAGAAGGAGCGCAAGCGCGCCATCATCGCCGCCGCCATGGAACGTGCGCGGCTGAAAAAGGAAGAAGCCGAGAAAGGGAAGCCGTGAACGCCGAAAAACGCAAACTGATCTTCACCCGTCTGAAGGCCGTCAACCCGCACCCCACCACCGAGCTGGAATACACCACGCCGTTCGAATTGCTGATCGCCGTGCTGCTGTCGGCACAAGCCACCGACGTCTCGGTCAACAAGGCCACGCGCAAGCTTTACCCCGTCGCCAATACACCGGCGGCCATCCATGCGCTCGGCGTCGACGGCTTGATCCCCTATATCCAGACCATCGGCCTGTTCCGCACCAAGGCCAAAAACGCCATCGAGACCTGCCGCATCCTGCTGGAACAGCATGGCGGCCAGGTGCCGCGCACGCGCGAAGCGCTCGAGGCGCTACCCGGCGTCGGACGCAAGACTGCCAACGTGGTGTTGAACACCGCCTTCGGCGAGCCGACCATTGCGGTCGATACCCACATCTTCCGCGTATCCAACCGCACCGGCATTGCGCCGGGCAAGAACGTGGACCTGGTGGAGCAGGCGCTGCTGAAAACCACACCCAAGGAATTCATCCAGGATGCCCACCACTGGCTGATCCTGCATGGACGCTACACCTGCACCGCGCGCAATCCGCAATGCTGGAATTGCACGATTGCCGATCTGTGCGAATTCAAGGACAAGACGCCGATGCCGGCCAAGGGTGTGTAAGCACCACCCCTGGCATTTGAACCGCGATCACATCGAACACGGAGAGTCGAATGCCCGTTGATGACATCAAACTCTTCCGCAATCTGAATCGCGAAGACCTGGCAACGAATCCAATCTGGGATTGGGTAAGCGAAGAAAGCAGCGCTACCAGCCATGGAGAATCCTGCGTCCGCCCAGTCGCAGACAAATTCATCTCGCGCCGCCCATTTCATCAGTATCTGGTAGCTGCAGCCGTCAGCTTGAAGAGCGGTGATGAATTGCCAGGCTGCGTGGAGGTGACCGTCCACGGAACATGCGTGCACTGCGTGCCACTATTCGTCTTTCTGCTAGACCGTCAGTTGGATATGGCGGCGCACGAAACCGATCGCCTCTTGAGCCGCTACACAAGGTGCGCGGGAAATCGTCCCATCAAATGGCGCCTGCTCCCTTTGATCGAAAATGAAAGCAAGGTGCGCCAGGGAAGCGTCACGCGTTCGCTCATTTACATGCTGGGCAGACTCGTTTTCCATGTGGCCATGCGCCGCCGCCAGCAATAGCGGACACGACGCCAATGGCCGCGTGCAACTTACTGCATCGCGTCCAAAAACGGTAACGTCAAACTATATTCCGAACGGCATCAAAAACGAAACGCGGCGAGCGGCCGCGCAGCTTGCCGGCCTTACCATTTAAGATACTTGGGCAAGAAGCACCTCAACTTGATTTTCATCAAGATGTAACATCTTAAGAAATCCCTCATAATGCATGAGAATAGGTGATCACGGTCACATCTTGCAGAAACGATCAATGCCAGCATGGCATCGGTTCTTCCCCCTGCCCGATCTCTTCCGGCCAGACACAGCTTAGGGACATCATGCGCAAACAAATAAAAATTTCTTCCCTGATTATTGCCTTCGCGACTTCGCTATTGTTGACCGCCTGCGGCGGTGGCGGTGGCGGCGGCACTTCTGGCGGTAGCACATCAGGTAGCGGCACATCAGGTGGCAGCACATCGAATAGCGGCAGCATCAGCCTGCTGGCCGGCAGTATCGGCAGCTACGGCAATGTCGACGGTACAGGCGCGGCCGCCCGGTTTACTGCGCCACAAACGCTCGCCATCGATGGCACGGGCAATCTCTACGTGTCGGACTCCAACAACGCGACGGTGAGAAAAATCACGCCGGGGGGCGTGGTGACGACGTGGACAGGCGTTCCCGGTGCCACCGGCCTGGCACTCGACAGCGCGGGCAACATGTATGAAGCCGATACCAGGGATCTAGTCATCCTCAAAGTGACGCCCGGTGGCAGCGTGACGACTTTTGCAGGCACCAAAGATCAGCCCGGCTCAACCGACGGTGCCGGTTCGGCGGCGAAATTCAATTTGCCCAGCGCCGTCGCCGTCGACAGTGCCGGCAATGTGTACGTCGGCGATAGCGGCAATGACGTGATACGCAAGATATCACCGGCCGGCGTTGTCAGCACGCTGTCCGAACCTTTGACATCAAAACAAAACGCGACCGCAAACGCAACCGGGTACATAGCGGGGCTCACGACCGACGCGGCCGGCAACATCTACGCTGCCGAATTCTACTTTGTCTATACCATAGTCGACCCGGATAACGGCCTCGATGGCACCATGATCACCGGCGCCGTCATTCACAAGATTACGCCGGCCGGCGTGGTGACCGACCTGGCCGGCTCCGGTTCCGCCGTGGGCGGGGTCGATGGCACAGGTACGGCGGCAACATTTTCAGGCTTCAACGGCTTGAGCATCGATACCGCCGGCAACCTCTACGCGACCGGTAGCAGGAATGTCGTGCGCAAGATTACACCGTCAGGGGGCGTCACCACCCTGCCCGGCACCACCTTCACCGAGCCTGCAGGCGTGGCGGTTGACGCAAGCGGCGACATCTTCGTGAGCGACTCGGATGCCGACACGATAAACAAAATCGACACCAGCGGTGCGGAAACGATCTTCGCCGGCGCCGGGCCTTTTACAAATACCGGCAATGGTACCGGCAGCACTGTGACTTTCAGCCAGCCTCAGGGTCTGACAGTCGATAGCAGCGGCAACGTCTATGTGGCCGACTACCTTGCGGGATCAATACGCAAGATCACGCCAGCCGGTGTTACCACCACCATCGCCAGCGGCGGCACACTTGCCACCCTTCTCGATGGCTATGATTTGACGGTGGATAGCTTTGGGAATTTGTATATGCCGACCTTGAACGACGTGCTCAACCTCATCACACCAAGTGGTGCAGTCAGTGAACTGGCCGGAGACCCCGGCGTAGATGGTTACCTGGACGGTACCGGCAGCGTGGCGCGCTTCAATTATCCGACCGGCGTGATACTCGACGGCTCCAATAACGTATATATCGCAGACTCCGGCAACAGCACCATCCGCAAAGTGACGCCAGCCGGTGTCGTCACCACCCTGGCAGGCGTGCCAGGCACGCGCGGCGCGGCCGATGGCAGCACCACAATAGCCACCTTCTACGACCCGCAAGCCTTGGCCCTTGATAGCAGCGGCAACCTCTATGTGCTTGACGGCGGGAATAACAACATCCGCAAAATCACACCCGGCGGCACGGTCAGCACATTGGCCGGCACAGCCGGCGTCACCGGCTCCGCCGACGGCACCGGCGCTGCCGCCAGCTTCAACCACCCGGTAGGCATGGCAATCGATGCCAAGGGTAATCTGTTCGTGGCAGACAGCGGCAATAACGCCATCCGCAAAGTCACCCCGGCTGGTGTGGTGAGCACCGTGGTTGGTAGCGCCAATTCGACGGGCATCACACTTGGCGCCTTGCCCGGTAGCCTGTTGTTGCCCCTGGGCGTGGCGATTGACAGCAGCGGCGTGCTGTATGTGTCTTCAAGTAGTGCCGTGTTGAAAATACAGTTACAGTAAGGGATTGCGCAAGGAGCTCGTGCAGGATGCGCACTACCGGCTTATCCTGCATGGGCGCTGCACCTGCCTATGCGCCGCGCGCAGCCCGCAAGGCTGGAATTGCAATAGCGCCGATCTATGCGCATTCAAGGACAAGATGTCCATGCCGGCCAAAAGCGTGTGAAGTCAATGCAACTGGGGCCGAGTCCCTTGTTGCGTCAAGCCAGATTAAGGTGTCCCGGCTATCCGCGCATCAGGCTCGCCGCCCGCCAGTTCTTCCAGAAGCAGGCTCGGCGCCAGTCCCGGCACCGCATCAGTCAGGGCTCGAGCGCGCGCCAACAGTTGCGGCCTGAACGACGTTAGATTGGCTTGAACGTGCTCTACACCAGGCCACACGTCACACGCTTCCATGCACATGGCCAGAAGCTCGTAGGCATAGGCGACGAAACGGTCTTGACGGTCCTCGTAGGCACACCCGCCAATCGCCCAACTCACAAAACTGCCAACGTCCGCCTCTGCGTTCAGATCCAGCGTCAAGCTTCGCAGGGCAAATTCATCCAGATAGCCAAGTGCAATCGGGCGAACCGGGAACACATGTTCAGCCCACCTCAGGCACGTCGCCGGCCCATGGAAAACCAGGTCGAGCAAAACTTCGGATGGCGTGTCGGAGCCCGCGAGTTTATCATTAAGCCAGGCCTGCACCTCGGCATCGGAAACGATGCCGCTCTGCCAAAGCGTCAGCAGAAGCGGGAGCGAATTCACGTGCGGCAGCGGCCAGATGCAGAATCAAACAATCTTGCAAGCCTCGTCAAAGCCAAAACGCGGCGAACGGCCGAACAACTTCGACGCATCGCCATGCCCCAGGTTGCAGATGAAGTTGACCTTGACCGACGTACCGGCAAAGAACGCCCCATTGACCTTATCCGCATCGAAGCCCGACATCGGGCCGCAATCGAGGCCGATGGCGCGTGCAGCGATCATGAAATAGGCGCCTTGCAGCGAGGAATTGCGGAAGGCGGTTGCGTCGATCATGGCCTGGTTGCCAGCGAACCAGGAACGCGCGTCAGCATGCGGGAACAGTTGCGGCAGCTTTTCATGGAATTCCATGTCCATGCCGATGATGGCCGTCACGGGTGCGGTCTTGGTCTTTTCCTGATTGCCGGCAGACATGCAGGACAAGAGCTTTTCCTTTTCTGCATCCGAGCGCACGAACACGATACGGGCGGGCGAACAGTTGGCCGAAGTCGGGCCCCACTTGGCAATGTCGAAAATCCGGCGCAGTTCGTCGTCAGTGACGGGCTGGTCGGTCCAGCCGTTGTGGGTGCGTGCTTCGGTGAACAGGGTTTCCAGCGTGATGTGGTTGCTCATGGCGATTCCTATCTGATGGTGAGAATGACAAAACGGCTGTATCTTAATCCAAACCGGGGCGGCGCGTTTTTCCGTACAATTGAGCCTCGATCCCAGCTTCCTGCACCATGTTCAATCCCTCCCAAGAAGACGTAAGACGGTTTTTCTGCGCAGTCTTCCAGAAATACTGCAATAACGAAGTCCTGACGCCGCTCGAAGCCATCGCGCGCGACTGGATTGCCGAACACCCCGAATACCACGCCGAGCTCACCGACGTGGAACAGGCGCTTGTGGCCGACTATTCCGTCGAAGGCGGCCGCGCCAACCCCTTCCTGCACCTGTCCATGCACCTGTCGATTGAAGAACAGGTGTCGATCGACCAGCCGCACGGCATCCGCGATGCCGCCAATGCCTTGGCCAACCGGTTAGGCTCGAAGCATGCGGCACACCACGAAGTGATGGAATGCCTGGGTCAGATGATCTGGAATTCACAGCGCAACAGCGCGCCACCCGATGGCGCGGCTTATGTGGAATGCGTCAAGCGCAAGCTTTAACCAACCTCGGGCCGACATGAAGCCGACATTACTCCCAATCGCTCTGGCAGTCCTGCTTGCAAGCTGTGCCAGCGTGGAACCGCCAACGCCGCAATACCTCGACGCCATCGGCGTCAAGAATGGCGAAAACGCGCTCGATGCGCTGTCGAACCTGGGCCACGATGGCTTTCAATGCCAGGCCTCGGGAGCGAGGCACGAAATTTTCGATTGCTCGAAGATGCAGCCAACCGACCTTGGCCTGTCCACCTGCGTCTCGCGCATCGACTTCCGGGCCGACGAGAAAAACCGCGTAGAAAAGTTGAAAGTCTACGATGTAGCCTGCGCAGGGTTTTGAGCTTGCTCGGCTCGCGGCACAGCTTCCATTAATAGTCGCCTATCTAAACCTCGACGTCCCCGCCCTTGCCTTGCAACAGTGGTTCAATGCGTTTCCACCGATTTTCTCGCACCTGTATTTCCTTACTTTGCGCCAAAGTAAGCGTATCAACGCGAACCACAAAAAGCTAACCGGCTCGACTTCACTTCCTCGCGACCTGGCCTTGGGCTTTTTGGAAATGGCTCCTATTGCTTGCAATATTTACAACAAATATAATGCAATGTTGTAAAATTGAACATCACAGCTACAGGCTTATTTGCTTCGTGTTTGCCATGCATTTTTCCCCGTCCCGCTTTACCGGTCCGGTCTACGGGCCTGTTCACTGAAAGGCTTCCGTGAGCATCTCGCATACCTTCCACAAATGGATTCCGGAATTCCGGGACGCAGCGCTCGAGGCCGCTTTCCGTGCGCATCAATTCACTGAGTCGATCCGCTACACCCAGGTGGTGCTCGCCGTAGGCTGCCTGTCGACCATGGTGTTGGTGGTCAACGACTATCTGTTCTGGCACCTGGGCCCGCAGTTCTTTGTTCTGGTCGCGGCGCGTGCGGTTTCGACGGCCTTGGGCGTGGGCGTGATATTCGCGGCGGGCCGCAGCATCCGCACTGCCGCAGCCATGGACCGCTGGATGTTCGCCTGGATGACCAGCTTGAATGCGCTCGGCGTGGTGGCATGCTGGCTGCGCCCGCCGGAATTCACGCTGCACATCATGGTGATTCAGGTGGTCATACTTGCGGCCTACCTGTTCGTGCCGCTGCGCTTTCCGCATCGCGTGGTATCGGGCATAGGCGGCTCTGCGGCCTATATCACCATGCTGTGGCTGACCAAGCCCATGGTCACCACGGAAATCGTGCCCATCATCTGGGCTTTAGTGATATCTAACATGGTCGGCATGACGATGGCCGCACAGTTGCACCGCCTGCGCCGGCTGGACTATGCGAGATTGACCGACGAGCATGCCGCCAACGTGCAACTTTCCGACGAAATCCGGAAGCGGCAGCGCCTGGTTTCCGAATTGGCCGAGCGCGACCACTATCTCACGCACATGTTCGAAGTAACGCCTGTTGCACTGGCCTTGGTGGATGTGATGCAGGGAACGGTATTACGTGCAAACCGGAATTTCCTCGATTTGCTGCAAGTCGAAAAAAGCGAGATTGCCGTCATCGATTTTACCAATTGTTTTGCCGACTGCGACGGACCATCTTTCCGCGGCATGCTGCTCGAACTCGTCGGCCTCGGTGCCGAACGCGAGTTGCAGGTGGCCACCAGGCGCGGCACCCTGCGCTGGATTCTCATCTCGGTCAAGGCGCTGGACTTCGATGGGCGCCCCTGCCTGATCGTCAGCCTGGTCGATATTTCGGCGCGCAAGGCGGAAGAGCAAATCCTGCGCGAAGCACGTGCCGCAGCAGAAGAAGCCAACCTGGCGAAGTCGCGCTTTCTTGCCGCAGCCAGCCACGACCTGCGGCAACCGATCCACGCACTGGGCATGTTCGTCGGTGCGTTGCGCGCCCGTGTAGCCGATGCCGAAGCACTCAAGATCATCGATCACATTGACGATTCGCTGCATGCCACCGGAGAATTGTTTTCTTCCCTGCTCGACGTTTCGCGTCTCGATGCAGGCATCGTGCAGCCGCGCCTTGAAGTGTTTCCCATCCAGTCCCTGCTGGAACGCGTGCATCGCGAATTCCTCGAAGCGGCGCAGGAAAAAGGGTTGCGCCTGGTGTTGCATCCCTGTTCGCTTTACGTACGCAGCGACCCCATGCTTTTAGGGCGCATCATCCGCAACCTCGTTGCCAATGCCGTACGCTACAGCGAGTCCGGACGTGTCGTCATCGGCTGCGGCCGGCGCGGGCAGGCGCTGTCGATTCAGATACTCGATACCGGACCCGGCATCGCAGCCGGGCACCGCGATCTGATATTTCAGGAGTTTTACCAGATCGGGAACGAAGAGCGCGACCGCAACAAGGGATTGGGATTGGGCCTGGCCATCGTCCGTCGCCTGACCATGCTCCTGGAGATACCGCTTCGACTACGTTCCCACGTCGGCAAAGGCTCGGCATTTTCGGTCGAGGTGCCGGTCGTGCCGGCCGTACCTTTCGTCCCGGCCAGGGAAGAACCGCCCGAAGCGGATTTTTCCCTGCGCGGACTGGTATTGATCGTGGACGACGAAATCACCGTCCTGCGCGCCATGCAAAACCTGCTGACCGGCTGGGGACTCGATGTGATCGTCGCCGGCTCATGCGACGAGATGCTGATGCAACTGGCTTCATGCGAAATACGCCCGCGCCTGATCATCTGCGATTATCGCCTGCGGGAAGGCGAACGTGGCATCAACGTCATCCGGCGCCTGCAATCCGAATACAACGACGACATTCCCGGTGTATTGATCACGGGTGACACGGCGCCCGACCGCTTGAAGGAGGCGCAGGAGAGCGGCTTCGTGCTGTTGCATAAGCCCGTTCCCAATGCCAGATTGCGTGCCACGATTGCCGCCTTGATGCGGCCGGCGGACCTTGCGCCTGTAGCCGCTTAGCGCCTGCCCGTGATCCGGTTGGCATGACGGCTCAAGCGACAAGGGGTGCGCTGCAAACAGACGCTCAGGCAATCCCCGCAGCCTGCGCCGCGCGTACCGCTTGCGTGCGGTTGACCACATTCAAGGCCTTGAAGATGGCCGACACATGGGCCTTGACGGTGCTGTCCGACAAATCAAGCCGGCGGCAGATTTCCTTGTTGGACAAGCCCTGGCACACCAGCTTCAACACGGCGGTCTGCCGTTCGGTCAGGCGGTTTGAGCGGGCAGCATCGCCATCGTCCCGGGCCGGAACCGCTTCGCCCGCCGGCACGCTGTGCAACAGGAACGGCGGCACATACACGTTGCCCGACATGACCAGCCGGAACGCCGACAGAATCGTTTGCGGGCTGGCCGACTTGGGGATGTAGCCGAGCGCGCCGTAGTTCAGCGCGCGTCGCACGTCCTGCGCATCTTCCGAAGAAGAAAGCACGATCACCGGCAATTGCGGATGCCTGCGCACAAATTCCTGCACCGTCGTCATGCCGTCCATGCCCGGCATCATCAAATCGATGAACAAGGCATCAAGGTCCGGGTGTTCCTGTGCCAGGGCCAGTGCCGCGGCACCATCGCAAGCTTCCAGCACCGTTGTTCCTGTTTCGAATTGGCCGAACAGTGCGGCCAGGCCGGCGCGCATGGTCGGATGGTCGTCGACGATCAGCAATTTCATGGGCGGGATTTGTGTGTGGCGATCATCGGCGCATTATCACCGCGACTCGCGCAAACCGCAATGCGACGTTCCGCAACGTTTGGTATCAAGACAGGTACCAAGCCCGGTATTAGTACCGGGCTTCGGCATTCTGTCCAATTTACAGTCATTCCCCCGATGACGATACTGCACTCCATCAACTGCATGGGCGCCGGCAAAACCAGGCCGCCGCCCGGAACCAAACCACAAGGTGCGAAAAATGTCGAATCAAACGCAAGGCGCGTACACCGGAAACTTGTCGAGCTGGATGTCCGGTCTGAACAGCACACTGACGATGGCGCAATTGTCGGTGCCCGGCACGCACGATTCGGGCACCGAGAAAATCTCGCCCGGCCCGTACCACACGCAAAATTTCGGCATTGCCCAGCAACTCAGCGATGGCATCCGCTTCCTCGATATCCGGCTGGCCAAGAATTCGGATAAAACTCCGGGCGACCCACTCCAGGTCAACCATGCCAACATCTCTTGCGACATCACCTTCGGCGACGTCTTGAATGATTGCATGTCCTTCCTCGGTGCCAACCCGGGAGAAGTGATTTTCATGCTCGTCAACGACGCATCCGGCAGCAGCAACAGTGACACCGTCTGCAACGGTTTCCAGACCTATCTGGAAAACAGCACATATCAAAACCTGTTCTGCCTGAGCGCTGCGCCGGCACAATTGCCGCTGTCGCAATTGCGCGGCAAGGTGGTGTTGCTGCGGCGTTTCTTTGCGCCGGCAAACGTCGAGCTGGGCTTGAATCTGCAACAGCAATCGAAGACGTTCGAAGGTGTGGGCTGGCCCAACGGCTATAGCGAAACCTTCGACACCACGACGCCCGATGGCACCACGAGCCTGCATATCGAAGACCAGTACAACACCCACAATGTCAGCAAAAAGATGGAAGCGGTTTCCGAGGCACTCGACATTGCGTCGGGCAATGCCGGCGACGGCAAGCTGTACATCACGTTCAACAGTATCGCCTTTCACGGGACCACCACGCCTTACCAATATGCCTGGTCGGTCAAGCACGCAATGAATCCGTCACTGCAATCCTGGTTTGCGCAAACGCCCGGCCGCGCGCGCTACGGCTTCGTCGTGCTCGACTTCTATAACAACGAGACCGGGCATATCGACAACGGCAATGTGGCCGCAATCATCGGTTCGAATTTCGCATGAGTACCCCGACGCCCACCGGCGTCGCGGGATTTTTTGGCAGTTCAATCAGAGAGGAAGAGAGAAATGAGCACGACAGAACACGACAACGAATTTACCTTCGTCATTCCCGGCTTGAGCAAAGTCGGCTTCCAGGAACGCGACCATTCCATCAGTAAAGGCCAGCCCTATGGCGGCGTCAGTACCAAGGGCAATACGGTCACCATCAAGGCTGGCCGGCACAAGACCCCTGAGGTTGCCGGCTGGTTCAATGGCGCCGTCACGGGCGGAGGCGGGATCGCGCTGACCTATGCCGACACCGCGCCGGAGGAATTGAACTTTGCCGTGCGCGGCACGCTGACCCTGGTGATCAACAACATCACCTACACCGCGCAGAATTTTATCCTGGCCCAGGGCAGCACCACGACCGGCGGCAACAATTGGTGGCTCGGCTCGGCGCAGATGAGCGGCATCACGCGCAGCGACGTCACCATGGACTATGCCACGACCGTGGTGAAGGCCACGCTGGGCTACGTGGCCGACATCATCTCCGAAGATCCGATGGGGTTCATCGAAGACACCGCGCAGTTGATCGTAAACGCAGTGCAAAAGCACAAGGTCGGTTCGGGCGAAGTGCCGTTCACCTTGAGCACCTCAAACAGCACCGTCGAACTGTTGCTGTTCCAGGTATCGGAAAACCACGACACCCACGGCAAGCTCACGGGTACCTACACGGCTCCCCAATAAACCGCAAGGCATGACGCGGTAAAGGAAAAGGCCGCTTCACGCGCATGAAGCGGCCTTTAACATCATGCGAAAAGCAAAAAGCCACGCAAACGCGTGGCTTTTTGACGCGAACGCCGGTTTATTTGCGGAACTTCGATTCCGTAACCGTAATCAGGTTGCCCGGCAGGCTGCCGATGTAGGCGGCCACGTCCTTGATTTCCTGGTCGTTCAATTGCTTGGCCATGGCCCCCATGACCGGTTGCACGCGGCCGTTGGCTTGAGCGCCGGCGTCGCCACGCTGGTAGGCGTGCAGCGCATGGGAGATGTAGTCAGGAATCTGGCCGGCCAGCTTGGGGTAGTCGGGCGAAATCGGGCTATTCAGGTCGGCGCCGTGGCAGGAACCGCAGTTGTACTTGGCGACGACAGCCTTGCCGGCATCGACGTTGCCGCCTGCGAAGGCGCTGCTGGAGGCAAAAGAGGCGATGGCAACGAGGCCCGCGACGATGATCTTGTTCATGAGCGGGTTCCCCTTATTTCTGTTGCGAGTAGTAGGCGGCGACGTCGGCGATGTCCTGGTCGGACAGGCTGCGTGCGATACCAACCATGCTGGGGTTCTTGCGGTCGCCCTTCTTGTAGGCGTTCAGGGCGCTCTCGATGTACTTGGCCGATTGGCCGCCGATCTTGGGCACGGGGAACACTTCAGGGAAGGTGGCCTTGTAGCCGGGGATGCCGTGGCAGCCGACGCACATGGCGATCTTGTTTTCCGCGGCCTTCGGGTCTCCGTCCGCGGCCAGCGCCAGATTGGCGATACTCGCGAGTGCGAGCAGTGCAAGAATTTTTTTCATGGTCTGATGAATAGTTTTTAAGCGAAACCGGCGTGGTACAGCTTGGTGCAAACGCTACCGCCAAACCCTGCGGGTCTGTATGGCCGATTACATCGCCTACCATGGCCACCAAACCTTGCTTGACGGAACCAAAACCGCTCGATTTTAACCTAATCCTTGCTCACAGTCCACGTTTGCGGGCGAGCAATTGCATCATTAGTCCACCCGCATCGTGTCCCGCGCATCTCAATGCGGCGTGCCGTCGAGTTCCACTGCCTTGCGCACTTCGCTGGAAAGCCCCGCCACCTTGCGCTCATACACGTCGGCCGGGCTGGTGGGCGAGTAGAGCTGTTTCTTTTGCGCGTCATAGATCATTTCACCGGTGCCCACGATCAGGGTACCTTCCTTGACGTCGACCAGCATCTTGCCGCTGTTGGGTTCGTAAGACTTCACGATCAGGCGCACGCCGATCACCGATGAGCCGTCCGACGCAGCCGACACGCCCTGCCCGTCTGCATCGAGATAGATCGCGCCGCCCTTCTTGATCAGGCCCGCGTCGAAGACCGATTCGGGCTTGCCCCAGATGCCGACCAGGCCCTCGGGCAGGGTCACAGCCTGGGCTTGTGATGCAGCCGCAACGAGCGCCGCCGATACCAGCAGTTTCTTCATGATGTTTCTCCTCTCATGGTTGATGAATCATGGTTGATGTGCGCCGGATCAGGGCTCCAGCGCAGGGCCGCAACAAACAGGGAAAACGCCGGTGCCTGCTGGCGCCGGTTTGGGTAATAGAGGTGATAGCCGGGAAAGGTGGGCCACCAGTCCGGCAGCACGGGTGCCAGCTCGCCACGGGCGATATGCGGCAGTGCCAGGTCTTCCGGGACATAGGCAATGCCATGGCCGGCCAGCGCCCCTGCAGCATCAGCGGCGTGCTGTTGAACACCAGGCGCCCGCCGACGCGGACTTCAACCGGCTTGCCGTCACGGGCAAATTCCCAGGCATACAGGCCGCCATGGGTGGGCAGGCGCAGGTTGATGCAATCGTGCTGCGCCAGGTCATGCGGCAAGGCCGGCATGGCGCGGCCAGCCAGGTAGGCAGGCGCTGCCACGGCGGCCATGCGCTGGTCCGGGCCGATACGCACCGCAATCATGTCCCTGGCCACGCTGTCGCCGCTGCGCACGCCCGCGTCGAAGCGTTCGGCCACGATGTCGACCAGGCCGTATTGGATGCCGATCTCGACCTTGATGTCGGGATAGTTGCGCAAAAACGGTTGCAGGCGCGGCCAGACGATGGTGTCGACGGCATGGTCATGCGCGGTCAGCCTGATGGTGCCGGCCGGCTTTTCGCGCAGCTCGGTCAGCGCTGCCAGCTCGAATTCGATGCCTTCGTAGTGGTGCGCAATATTGGCCAGCAGGCGCTCGCCCGCCTCGGTGGGCGACACGCCACGCGTGGTACGCGAGAGCAGGCGTATGCCCATACGCTCCTCCAACCCGCGGATGGTGTGGCTCAGCGCCGACTGCGTGACGCCGATCTGGGCCGCCGCACGGGTAAAGCTGCGCTCGCGGGCCACCGTGATGAAGGCCTGGAGATTGTTGAAATCGACTCGCGCCATTCATGAATTTTACTCATAAATATTTACAAATGATAGTACCTATATAAATAACTGCAAGCCAGCTAAGCTGTTTCCTTAATGGCAAAGCCAATCTTGCGATGCCAAATTGACAAGGAATACATCATGGAAATCAGAAAAAATGGCGCCCAAGCCTCGGCCATGGGGCCGGCCGAGTGGTTTGCCGGCACAGTGCGCATCGATCCGCTGTTTCAACCCGCCGATGGCGCGCGGGCGGGCGGCGGCAGCGTGACTTTCGAGCCCGGCGCCCGCACGGCCTGGCATCAGCATCCGCTGGGCCAGACGCTGATCGTCACGGCCGGGTGTGGGTTGATACATCGCTGGGGCGAGCCAATCGAGGAAATCAGGCCCGGCGACGTGGTGTGGATTCCACCGGGTGTCAAGCATTGGCATGGCGCAGCGCCATCAACGGCCATGACCCATATCGCGATCCAGGAACAGTGCGAGGGCAGGTTCGTCGATTGGGCGGAACACGTCAGCGATGCGCAGTACGGCGAAGCAGGCCGGTAGGGGCGCAAGCTGCGGCAGGGGCTGGCGTTCTCCCTTATACTGGAAGTACATCATTCCCCTCACATGACACGCGCCATGCAACAGAAAACCCGCTTCGAAGGTTCCGACAGTTACGTCGCCACCCATGATTTGAAACTCGCCGTCAATGCCGCACTGACCCTGCAGCGGCCGCTCCTGATCAAAGGCGAACCCGGCACCGGCAAGACCATGCTGGCCGAGGAAGTGGCGGCGGCCCTGGGCATGCCGCTGATGCAATGGCACATCAAGTCAACCACCAAGGCGCAGCAGGGTTTGTATGAATACGACGCCGTGTCGCGCCTGCGCGATTCGCAACTGGGCGACGAACGCGTCAAGGACATTCACAACTACATCGTCAAGGGCGTGCTGTGGAATGCCTTCACGGCGGAGCAGCAGGTAGTGCTGCTGATCGACGAGATCGACAAGGCCGACATCGAATTCCCTAATGACCTGCTGCGTGAACTGGACCGCATGGAATTCCATGTATACGAAACGCGCGAAACCATCCGCGCCGTGCACCGGCCGCTGGTCATCATCACCTCGAACAATGAAAAGGAATTGCCCGACGCCTTCCTGCGCCGCTGCTTCTTCCACTACATCAAGTTCCCAGACAAGGACACAATGCAGCAGATCGTGGAAGTGCACTACCCCGGCCTGAAGCAGGAATTGCTGGCGCAGGCATTGCAAACCTTCTATGAAGTGCGCGACGTGCCGGGCTTGAAGAAAAAACCGTCTACTTCGGAGCTGCTCGACTGGTTGAAGCTGCTGCTGGCCGAAGACATCGGCCCCGATGCACTGCGCAGCAAGGATTCCAAGTCGGTCATCCCGCCGCTGCATGGCGCACTCTTGAAGAACGAACAGGACGTGCATCTGTTCGAACGCCTGGTCTTCATGTCGCGCACCAACCGCTGAACCCATGGCCTTCACCGAACCGATCACCCTGACCGGCGTGCATGCCACGCTGGAGCCCCTGAGCGTCGAGCACCACGACGCGCTGGTCGCCGCCGCGTCCGACGGCGAACTGTGGAAGCTCTGGTACACCAGCGTGCCGCGCCCGGAAGCCATGATCACTGAAATCGAGCGCCGGCTGGATAACCAGAGCAAGGGCACCTGGCTGCCTTTCGTGATCCGCAGGAACGACACCGGCGCCATCAGCGGCATGACCAATTTCCTCAACATCGACGCCACCAACCGGCGCGTGGAAATCGGCGGCACCTGGAATGCCAGGAGCACGCAGAGGACAGGCATCAATACCGAATGCAAGCTCATGCTGCTGACCCACGCCTTCGAAACCCTGAAGTGCCCGGCTGTGGAATTCCGCACCCATTTCATGAACCACCAGTCGCGTGAAGCGATTGCCCGCCTGGGCGCCAAGCAGGATGGCATCTTGCGCCACCATACGCTGGTGCCCGGCGTAGGGTATCGCGATACGGTGGTGTTTTCCATCATCGAGCCGGAATGGGCGACGGTGAAGCATCATTTGCGCTACAAGCTCGACAGGTAGGTCATCATGCTTATCGATTTCTTTTTCACACTCAAGGACGCCAAGATTCCGGTGTCAATCAAGGAATTCCTGATCCTGCTCGAAGCGATGAAGGAGAACGTCACCGAGCCCTCTCTCGATGACTTCTATTACCTCTCGCGCATGACCCTGGTCAAGAACGAGGCGCATTACGACAAGTTCGACAAGGCCTTCGGCCTCTACTTCAAGGGTATCGAAACGGTGTTCGACAAGAGCGCTGAAATCCCGCTCGACTGGCTCATGCAGCGCATGAAGCGCGAACTCTCGCCCGAGGAAATCGCCAAGCTGGAGAAATTCGGCTACGACAAACTGATGGACCGCTTGAAGGAGTTGATGGAAGAGCAGAAGGAACGTCACGAAGGCGGCAACAAGTGGATAGGCACGGGCGGCACTTCACCCTTCGGCCACGGTGGGCAAAACCCGGAAGGCATACGCATCGGCGGCAAGGGTGGCAACCGCACGGCGGTCAAGGTGTGGGAAGCGCGCAGCTACCGCGACTATGACGACGAACGCGAACTCGGCACGCGCAACATCAAGGTGGCGCTGCGCCGCCTGCGCAAGTTCGCCCGCGAAGGCGTGGACGAAGAACTGGCGCTGGACGACACCATCCGCGCCACCGCCAACAATGCCGGCTGGCTCGACATCAAGATGCAGCCGGAGCGCAAAAACAACATCAAGGTCTTGATGCTCCTGGACGTGGGCGGCACCATGGACGACCACATCGCACGCACGGAAGAATTGTTTTCGGCATCAAAGACCGAATTCAAGAACATGGAATTCTTTTACTTCCACAACTGCGTCTACGACTACCTGTGGAAAAACAACCGCCGCCGTCACGCCGAACGCTTCCCCACCTGGGACATCCTGCGCAAATACACGCCCGACACCAAGCTGATCTTCGTCGGCGACGCGACGATGAGCCCTTATGAAATCCTGCAGCCGGGTGGCTCGGTCGAATACAACAATGAAGAAGCCGGCGCCGAATGGCTGCAGCGTTTCACCAAGGCGTTTCCCAAGTTCATCTGGCTGAATCCCGAACCGGAAGGCTTGTGGCAATACCGCCAGTCGATTGCGGTGATCCGGCAGTTGATGAATAACCGGATGTTTCCGGTGACGATCGAGGGCTTGGAGCGGGGGATGCGGTTGTTGAGCAAATAAAGGCAATGCTTACGTAACCCCGCGCCGAATCAGTAGCATTGTGTTGTGACTAAGGCTTGTTTGCTTGGCTTCTTGATTTGTCGTAGCAATAGACTTGCGCCGTGCTAAGTGTTTGCTGGGCGAATTTATGCATCATGCCAGGGTCGCTCATCAAAGCAACCTGAGACAAAGTATAATGCTGCGCAAATTCGCGGCCAACACAAATACAACCAGCCTCGGAATTCGACGACGATGCGGCACGGCAATCGTTCTCCACTTTTCTTTCAATTGCTATAGTGAATGGCTTGGTGCCACAGGAAACTAAGGTATCACGACCCAATGCACTCCAACGCTGCATCATCTTCGGGTCGTTACCGTTGAGCAGGGCCTTCGTCTCGCTTTGAGAAAATGTGCGAACGTTCTGTAACATCTTATCAGTCGTACAGTCGCAGACGGCTATTATTTCTTGAGTCCCTAAGGAAGAGAGGAGTGGCCCGGCGCTCTGTTGGCAGGAGGCTTTGATAGTGGTGGTAAAACTGCGAGTGTCGGGCTCACTTAATTCTGAGGATCTTGCAGGTAAAGCCGACATGATCAAGCCCAACAACACCAAACCCACATACAAGAAAGCATTGACGGCAAAGCCAAAATGATTTAATGAAGGCAATTTATATTCCATTTTTGACAAAATTTGTTACGATTAATATCACTTTCCGCCGGCACCAATCAAATTACAGCTACCGCTCCGATTTTCGAAGATATATAAACTCCAAGGCTCAAGAACTATTCTTAGAATCACCGGGGCTAGGGCTATCAAAGGCCCGAATGCAACAGGGATGCAGCGCGAACTACCCATTCAAAGATAGGGCAGTTCTAGACAATTTTTGGGCTCATCCAAAGGCACGCGGTATTCAATCACCACAGCTTCAATTGCCTCTACGATAAAAATTTCAGCCGAATATTTTCCAGAAACAAAATCGATAAGACTCATTGTCTCATTTTGAATCTTTGTTCAGGCTGGCTCGAAAGCTATCAACATAGCTCCGTTTTTACCAGACTAATGCAAGAGAATTTTTTTTCCCAATTCCTCCACTAGAGAGCTTAAAGTATCGAGGTCTTTTGACCACCAACCTTGCAATCTGCATGCCTCAATAATTTCACGCGACCGCAAGATTAAATCTTTAGCGAACGAGTTAAGCAATCTATTCGCAATTGCCACTTCACGGTTTCGAGCAGAACCCTCCAGCGCTCGAAATTTGAGCACATCGGACGAGATGGAAACCTCCACCGCATACGGCCCATCCATGAAATGAAGCATCTCTCCAATGCTAGCGTCTTGCAATAACCGCAAAAGCGCACTATGCCACCACGACAAGATCACAACCACAAAATCATTCCAACCATGCATTGGAAATTCATGATCACCAAGTACCAGCCAAATGTCGGCGGTTGCTAGCCCCCCCTGGGAGATTTTAAGCGAGTCGACATTTACGGATAAAAATGCTTCGTTCATCATCTACCAACGACCGGGTAGGCCGTTTCGATTGTATTAGTCAGTCTATTGAACCACATTTCAACCTTCATTCCAGTATCTGTTATCCCTGATAACAACAATCTTTCTCCTTGCACTGCGACCGTAGTCGAAGATCCATATGCTTGCCGAATAGCTGCCATAACCCCTCGCTCGTTAAGCCCCACAAAAACAGTCTTGCCTAGAGTTTTCGCGCCCCCTACCATGTGTCGCTCATCAATATGCCCGACCAAATTGACTGTAATCTTTTTCCACGCAGGAAGGTTAATAGCCTTTGTCGCTCTTGCAACCTTGATACACTTAAATACATTATGCACCCACCCACCCAATGTACCAACGAAGTATGTGTGGAAGTCTGCAACTTCAAAATTATAAGTGTCGTGCCTTCCTGAAAGTTTCCAAACGCGTATGACGGTCAAATACCCCGGGCCTTTGAAGCGCAATACATGGTCGCCTGACTTCAAGTTCCCCGCATTAACCCAACGATTGCCTTCCAACATGAATGGATGCTCGGGAGTGACGCCCAAGATTTCACTCTTGCCAGTCTGATCAACAATTTCGACGTGTAGCACCAACTTATTGTGGTTATGGATGACATGCAAAACAGGCTTCCAGGCAGTTTCTCCGGTCTCTTCGTTACGCGCCGCAATAAGGTCTCCTTCCTTCACCTCTTGAATAGGTCTAATTCCGTCCTTAGTTTGAACTGGAGTGCCTTTGACAAAGCAACTACAATCCTTTAGCGCTTTTGCCGCTAAGCCCGCAGCTTTTTCAGTCATAGTGGCCTCTTTCAAAGCCAAGGCTGCAGTTTTGGCTACACCTGAGGAAGACACGAGACCGACGGCGGCCGCTCCAAAACTAATTGCCGCACTGACGTTATCCCCCTCCGCCAAGTAGACAAGACCATCCACCGCACTAAAAGCGCTGCCAGCGAAACTAGGCAAGAATGAAGCAACCGTCAGCCCGCCGTGAACCCAAGCCATAACCGATGACTTTGCAGGCTGTCCTCCACTGCCATTACCCGTATTCCCTCTGCCATCGCTTGGTTGCAACGTATGGCTTGGATTGGGTGTTTGGCCATTGGCCTCCCCGTTGGAATTGTCGCCAGATGCCGGTGGCGGCACAACAATGACTGTGACGGTGCCGGTGCGTCCGCCCTCGCCACTAAATCTATAAACCCCCGGCGCAGGTCCGCCCGATGCCGGCGAGTCCGGGATATTGGTTGCCGACGGATTGCGTGTTCCTGTGACCTGTACGACTTGCGGGTCACTATCGTCAGGGTCGCTATCGTCACCCCCACCACTCGTGTCAACCGGCTCGAACCCGGTTGGGTCGGTCATGTTCGTGGGATTGTTCCAGACATAGCTGTAACGATTGAAGCTTTGACTATTTGTTGGGTCTGCAATCAATATATCCGGGCTCGCGAAACGGGAAATCTGCGGATCGTAGACGCGGCCGTTCATGTGGACCAGACCGAATTGGTCCAGCATTTCCTGGCCGGTGAAGCCCTTGTTGTCGACTTGGGCGGTGAAACCTGCCGTCAAGGCGCTGCCGTCGAGGTTGCGACGACTGCCCCAGGGGTCATAGGACATGGCAGTCTGGCCGAGCGATCCGTTTTGATCGCTCATGCCGATCACGCTATCCAATCTGTCCCGATGCACCCAGTAAAGCGCACTGGGTGCAGTCGGCGCGCTACTCGTATCGACTTCGAGGCCCAAACCAAACGGCCAATAGGTTTTGACCGTGGTCACACCATTGACAGTAGCGGATTCCATGGCACCCGCGTACGCGGTGTAGCTTATGCCGGACGTACCGATTCGCTGCAGCGTGCGTTGATGCTCGGGGCCGTAGACGAACTTGCTTGTCGCGCTTGGCTGATAGATTTGTGTGATCGTCTCTGGCATGTCGAAGCTGGTCCAGGAAATTTGCCGACCCGTGAGGTTCTGCGCATTGACTTCCGCAGTCAGTGTGTTGCCGTCGTTGTCATACGTGAAGGTGCCGACGCCTGGGATGCTCGACACAGCGTGGGGCTGGCTCAAACTCTTACCTGTATTGCTGTCGTAGGTATTTTGCCCCGTGGATGGGTAGACGAAATTGCCGATACCAACGCCAGTCTTGCTAACAACGTTGCCGATGGCATCGGTGAGTACCGTTTGCTGCGGCTGTGCCGTCAAACTGGTTACGGTGCTGGTTTGCAGCCTGTTCAGGGCATCGTAATCGAAGTGTTCCTGAAAACCGGTCTGGCCGCCATTCAAGTATTGAGAACGATCACTAACGTTGCCAAGCAAATCGTAGTTATAGGACTGGACGATGGTTTGCACTCCGCTTTGCAAATTGTCCGTATCCTCTTCGCTCAGGCGACCTGTGTAGATGTTGTAGCTACGCTGAATTTCCAAGCCGTTGCCGAACTGTGCCTTGATTAATTGATTCATCTCGCCGGCTTGGTCCAATTGCAGCAACACCTGGTTGCTATTGGTACGAACCACTTGTGCAAGATTGCCATTAACGTCGTAACGCAGGTCGTAATTCTTCTGTGTGATATTGGCACCAGGTTGTTCCGTCACCGTTTGCACACGACCCCAGCTGTCGTAGACAATACCTTCGCTATATGTGACGCCATTGATTGCAATAGTCGTGCCGGTCTCCCGACCGGTACTATCGAAGAAGTAGTTGCGATCGTAGTCCTTGCCGGCTTGTGAGCCGCTAGGTACGGATACCGTGTTGCCAAGCCATGTATAGGCTTCGATCAATTGGCCACAAGTCCTGGCGGTGGCACAGGCTGTTCCGCCGGATTGCTGATCGTAGACCCAGTGGCTTTCCAAGTCAGGTTCGAACGAGGCCGTCATGCGGTCCAACGCATCGTATTGATAAGTCGTACTCTGCTTGTTCGCGCGCTCGTTCGGCGTGGTCAGGCTTTGCACCTGACCACGCGAATCGTTGGTGTAGCTGATGTGGCCGAGATCGGGGTCGTACAGATCGGTACGGAAATATCCTAACGGATCGCGGCCGATCGTGATTTGATTTCCCTTGGGATCGGTCGTAGTTGTTAAATTACCAATAGCATCATAGCTATACTTCGTAACGCCTTGCGCGGCATCGGTAACTTGATAAATCTGTCCGAGCGGATCGAGGAGCGTTGTTTTCGTTTTACCGTTTGGATTCATGACCGACGTGCTCAGGCCATTTCGCGTAATCGTCGAAGAAAGCAAACGTCCATCATCGCCGAGTGTCGTAATGGTGGCGACCCGGCTCAGTTCGTCATATGTCTTGCTGAATGCCAAGACGGGGGCCACGCCGACAAATGCCGGACGGTATTGCTCAGCGAGCCGGCCGAACTCATCGTAAAACCTGTCGGTATCGACTTCGTTGCCATTGAGATTTTGGTGTTGTATACGAATCAAGCCGAGAGACGAGTCGAAATAATGGAGGTACGGCGTTTCAGTGCGCACTCCGGAAGTGCCGTCCTGCGCTGTCGTGTAGAAGGGATCAGCGATGGCAACGACGGAAGGCGTTGCCGAATGAAGCACGCTTCCGTCATCGCGCACATATTCGACAACAGGACAGATCGAACCGCATTGCTTTCGATAGTACGAAACACCGGTGCCATCGTCATGCGTCTCTGTCACGAGACGGCCAAAACCATCTACCGTTCGCGAGGTGTGCAAGCCGTTGATATCAACCACCAGCGTCAAGGCGCCGCTACCGTGGTCATAGGTGTGCGAGCGCGTTTGGCCGCTAGGCGTCAGTGCGTTACCCATGGCATCCGCAACGGTCTGCGGGAAGCGGCCTTGAGTATCGTATTTGGCCGTGAATATTGATCGCGGAGTGACTGCAACGCCAGCGTTTTGCCAAGTTCTGCTGATCTGGTTGACGTTACCAAACGTGTCGTAACCCAAGGTGGTCGTGCTGGAAACGCTCGGGTTGTTAGGCTCGACAACTTCATCGAGCAGTAGTCCTTCGATGCCTTGTCCCGAACCGACATAATCGAACTTCCTGGTTCGGGTGATACCTGTTTGACTAGTTGGCGTCGTCATCGTCACTTGCGACAATGTCACTTCCCCGATGCGGTAAACCGGATAGGTCCACGCGGTGTTATTGACAGTATTGATCGTCGTAGTGACATAGCTATTGGCTTGGTTAGCGGGATCAATCACGCTCACACTGGAGTTGGTGATATTGCCGAATGAATCGATTGCCGAAGCCTGATATTTTCTGGTCGGCATTGGTGCGCCGTTGAGGTCGTTGCTGACGTCTTTATTGGTCGCCTTGATATATGGGTAGACTGTCGTGGCAGTAGCAACACCGCTCGAGATCGGTTGATAGGGATAAACGCCGTAGCTCACACTCGAGGTGCCCGATCCGTTGAATGTATTATTGAGTGCCGCCGGCGTATTGGATGAATGTTCCAGCACCACGCCTTTGCTCGATGTAGCGGTCCTCTCGATTTCCATGCCTGTGTAAGGGAAACCTTGCGCGTATTTGGTCGTCATGACAGAGCCTTGGGTCCCTGTTCGGACAAACTCGGCGAAACCTTGTTCGCCGCGCCCCGTAGGATCCGTAACCAGCCCCGCGTAGCCGAAGGTTGTCGTGGTGTTTGCGCCGCCACGCACCTGCTCGCTCAAGGTCGAGACGAGCATGCGACCTGCATCCATTGCGTTTATCAAGGGATAAGCCGGTGCCATTGCCGCAGATGTATAAACCGACGGATCGGACATAGGCTTGTAGCTCACCGACGACGTATTGCCGTATCCATTGGTGACTTGGATAATTCTGTCGGATTGCCCGCTGATTTGGGGTATGTAAAGCCGCCAGCCCTTGCCTTCCGACTGCGTGGCGTCATTGCAGTACCACAATATCTGCGTCAACCCGTTGCCAAGGAAGTCACCTGCCAAAGTACCTGCGACAGGGTAATTGACCTTGGTACCTGCCACATAGGTTACGCCCGCTATCGGCGAATTATAGACATCCGACCCAGATGCGTAAGGCCGCATATTCGGCCCAGTCCACGGTGCACAGCTACTCATAGCATCACGGATCGTGCATAGCAAATACTGGTTTCCGCCAGGGCCGCCGGCGCCATGGTTGTAAGCACCACCATCGCCACGGCGGTATAGCACCTGGGTCGCAGTGGAATCGGTGAAATGCCCGACCGACACGATACTGAATATGTTAACTAGGCCATTTCCATCTGCCGGTATTGTGATGCCGGTCGAAACCTTGCCTGGCGTCGGGTCTACCATCGGGAAATTTTGTATAAAGGGGCCGTTGATGGGGCTGTTGTGAACCAACGACCAGTAACCGTTATATTGACTGTAATTACCTTGAAAAACCGAGCTGAATGAAGTTGCATTGGGCAAATCGAGTAGTACGTGACAGTCGAAGCGATCAATCCCATTGGAATAGCAAATTTCGGCATGTCCTTCGAATGCCATAAGATAATCGGAATAGCCGTCGCCATTGAGGTCCCCGATCGGCGTTCCACCGAGCTCGACCATATGCGATTCAGCGCTGAAATACCGCTGCTCGGCACTTGTTGCAGAGCCTGTACTCCAGGCGAAATTAGTCGCGTAGTTCGAGCGCGTCGGCTCGGCCAAACCGACGGCATGTGTTGACGTCTCGGCGTTGTCATCCAATACGGTTGCCGTCAACTCGGAATTCAGGAATGTATAAGTCGGAAGCCAATCCGCTGAGTTGGCAGAAATCGGGTTAGGAACCGAAAAAGTATAGGTATCGCGCTGTGCGATGGCCGTCGGCTGTCCTGTTCCCCAGAAATTACCCCAATAATTTTTTGTCAAATAAGCGTCGGCGTCCGTCACTTCGAGCATAATCCCACCGAAGGAGGGATACGAACCAGGTGCTGTAAACGCCCCCCTGGGTGCGGACAATTCTGTCAAATCATCATTAAAAATGCTTTGACCGTTATTATTTGCCACGCTGTTATAGCTGAACTGTTGACAATACCATCCCCAGCTTCCGCTCGAACCATTTGCCTGATATCCGCAAATTTCATCCTGCGAAAAGGTGCCGAAGTTGATCGTATTTTGTCGGGAAAAGGTGACCTTTGCGCGACCGTCCGACCCTGGGTAAGTGCTCAACACCACGCCATACCAGCCGCCTTTAAGTGCCTTGGAAAAAAGTTCGTCCAAGCCGAATTGTCTACACTCAAACCCGGTATTTGTACTCGACATTCTCGACAAGCAGATATTCCAAAGATAGCTACCGGTGTACTTGGTTTTAGGGTTTGGCAGATCGATAAATGCAATGTCGTCCTTGCCGTCGCCGTCAAAATCGCCGATCAGAATGTCGGTATTCGTCACAGGCAGCGTGGCTTGCGAAGGATAGGAACCCGATGTATTGGGCACGCCGAAACTCAGTTGAGTCGGCAGGTTGCTGTAGTTCGAATACGGGAGATTGGTGACCTGGAAATCGGTGCCGGCCTCATTGGCACCATAAATATGCCAGCCCACACCGGGTTCGGCGGTGAGTATCCGACGTTTGCCGTCACCGAAAAAGTCACCAGTGACAAGTGAACTGACGACCTGCTGATAATCGAAGCCGACGGCTGATGGAAAACCGGGAGCTGCCGGCACGGCGGGCGTATCGACAGGGAGCGGTGGCGTCGGCGCAGGACCCCAGTCCTGCGGCGGTCCGCTCGGCATGATGCCGGACGAAGCAAAGTTATTCGTAATGGATGCGTCGCTCCATTGAAAGTTTGTAGCTGGCAAGCAGGTGGGATCGCCCGGCTGTGCAGTGCCCGGGCAAGCTTGCACCCAATTCAAACGGCTACGCCCGCTTTCCGGACTATAGGTATATTGAAGTGTCGTCGTATGGACCGGGACCGTGGCGCTGGTGTCGGTGTACGTCGTGACCTTCTTCAGGCGATGGCGCAAGTCGAAGCGCGCACCCGCGATGTAGACGATGTCGGCATCGCCAACCGGAGCTGCGCCTGCTGCGGTATCGACAGTACAATTCAACGTCGTCGCTTGATTCCGGCATTCATAGTCAAATACGACTCTGTTGTAAGGATTCGTTTGGCTGCCGTAGGCAATGCCTTTCAAAAGTTGCTCACCCGTGACCGGGTCCTGGGCAGTATATTGATAGGCAATACGATTACCCGCACGGTCTTTCGTTGCAGCCAAGTACCAGAACAAAGGCGCCGATACCGTTTGCAGATTACCGCTGGCATCACGTTTTCCGACGACGTTGACCGTACTTTGGCTGTCCTGCGTTGCAGGGTCGTAACCATAGTACATCGTCTGGCCACCCCTGGTTTCGACCGAGAATGCGATCTGCCCTTGATTACCCGGGATCGCCGTGACCCTGGCAAAATTATCCAGTTCGGTGCGGTAGGTCGAAGGCACCTGGCCATACGTTCCCGAAACCAGAATCAGTCGCTCGCCGTCAAGGCAGAGTGCATCAGTCGAATCCAGGTGGATCGGCCCGGCACGGCCATCTTGCGCTATTGTCTTTACGCAACGGCGGATTGAGGATGCGCCCGTGAGGTTCCAGCCGTAACCTGCCAGACCGTTGCCCGAAAGGCTGCTATAGCTCAAAACGATGTTCGGCGCCAACCCATTCGTACCCGGCGGTACATCTATAGGAATATCGTAGGTTGCAGCGCCAGATTTGTTGACTTTGAGTTCCCCGGGCAACGAACCTGCGTCGGCGCTATTCAAGTAACTTTGCATGACCGCCGGTGCAGCGACGGCGCTGAACGACGATTGAATCGGCGTCAACGTCGGAGAGTCTCCCGCGCCAACGACAATATTGACCGGTGCGCTTTGTGCGAGCATCACGCCGTTTGGATCGAACAAGCTCGCTGTGATGGCATAGTTTCCTGGCTGCAGGACGTTCCAATTCAAAGTCCAATCCCGCGCAAGCTCAACCATAGGGCCGGAAGGTGGGGTCAGATTGCTGGAATTGGATATCTGTTGATTGTTCGCATAGAACACCACCGTATCGCCGTAATACGACGTTGCGGTGAGTGTGACATTTGCCGGCACAGGATATAGAGACGATTGAGGCTGGCCGATCGATACCCTTGGCGCCGTTCCGAGAATGAACACAACACTGGGGTGCGATTGAATCGTCTGCTGCTTCTGCTCCAAAACGGCCGTAACCGTATAAGGCGACCCGGCCACATTTGCCGGTATGGTGTACGTATAGGAATTGGGAGACGATCCGGGTTCTGCAACGTAAGTTGTGCTTCCTCCTGCGGTATTGACCGCAAAAGTCACAACACCAGTCCCGTCGCCTCCGCTTACCTGGGCATTGAGGAACAATGAGCCAGAATCCTCTGTGCTCGTGCCATCGACAGGGGTGACGAGGCCGATGCGCAACCCATTTGGCATCACGCAGACATTGTTTGCACAAGGCAGCACAAAGCTATTGTTTCCATTCGCATCTTGCGCCTCGACATAAAGCGGTGCGCCACCATAAGTGTTGACCAGCTCAGAGAGGTCGATCGAAAATTCGTGCCCTCCCGCGACGCATGCAGTCTGCATTGCAGATGCATCAACCGTCGAGTTGTTTCCGCCAGCCGTTCCTTGCGCAATCTTGGTTCCTCCAAACGCGCTTGGGAAATTGGCATAGACCTGGTAATTCAAGGCAGCCGCGTTGCCGGGCTGACAAACCCAACCGAACATGGACGTGCCGTTGTTCAAGTTGGTTTGCATGCCATCCACCTGACCCAGTAGGCTGCTGTTGGTTATGCTTACAGCCACCGGCGCCGAAATGCTACTGTTGCCAGTGCTATCCGTCGCAACCGCTTCGAATTCGTAAAGACCGGCAGGAAGATCAAGTGTGACTGCTTGGCTCAATGCGCCGTTCGGACCGCTTGTTGGGTTGCCGGAGGTGGGAACCTGCGTAAAGCTGCCACCCGGGCTCTTTTGCAAAAGCCCGAGGCTGGTGACTTGCGTGCTGACCTCACCAGGCGTCAAGGCGCCGCTCAGATTCAACGTAACGCCGGCGCTCGCCGAACCACTGACCCGTACGTCGCCATTGGTCGCGCTAATCGTCGCGTTCGGCGCATTCGTATCAATGGCCACGGTGATCTTGACTGCTGCCCTCGCCTGATGACCGAAATTATCTGTCGCAATCAAGTAAATTGTCTGAGTACCGACCGCCTCGTATATGGTCATCGGCAAGGTAGCGGTAATGGGTGAGCTTGCGGGATTATCGTTGGTCCATTGCAGGCTCGTGATCGTGGCGCCGTCTTCGCTGGCGCTACCGTTGATGGTGACGGGCGCCGAGGTTGTGCCGGCAGGCACAGGAATAACAATACTGCCTGTTGCGCCATTCGCCGTTACATTGACCATAATGGGCGCAGCTCCCGCAGCTAGGGTCTGGATATTCGACTCGGTAAAACTGATGTTGCCACCTGGGCCGCTGGCAGTCCACACGCATTGCGAGGGGTTACCGATCCATGCGCTTTGTGCTGTTCCGCTCATGCTGCTGTTGATGACGAGCGAACCATTGCCAGTCAGGCCGGGATATGGACTAACCGGATTTTGAACGGACTGGTCTGCCGTACAATTATAGTAGGCGTTCGAGAAGTTGGCACCGCCCAGCGCGACTCTATAAGGTTGACCTGCAATCAACGGTTGCGGTGTACGCGTAATCGTCATGGTCGGCGGCGGCGGTGCTACGCCTAAGCTCATGCCACAGAAGCTTCCGGAAGCAGTGGATGTGATGCCGTTGCCTGTGACAGAGCTGAAGCTCGACACTGTGCCAACTGCGGTCACCGTAACATAAACGCTCTGCCCCACCGTTGCCTTGCCGGTTTGCACCAAGGCCATGCCGATATCGGAATCAACCGTGTAGATTGTCGGTCCCCCCCAAAGATTGCCTCCGCCGCTTCGGCCTGTGTACATGCCGGATGCAGGCGTACTGCGCAGGCAGGTATCGCTTGGTGAAATGGTGACGGTCGTCGGGGATGACGTTCTCGTCGCCCCGTCGCTATCTGTTGCTACCGCCAAGAAACTGTAGGTCCCCGGATTGTTGGTCGTCCAGTTGATCGTGTAAGGCGGCGACTTGACCGTCTGGATCGGGTTGCGCAAGGTGTCGTCGAGGTAAAAATCGACGCTGACGACTTCACCATCGCTATCGCTTGCGTCAGCGGTCAACGTAAAACCATCAGCAGGAGTTCCGCCAACAACGGTACCGTTTATCGGCGACGTCATCTCTACCGTCGGCGGCGCATTGACACGAATACTGATCGGGTCGGTCGTCGTGGTAAATCCGACATTGTCGACTGCCTGTGCAGTAATACTGTAGGTGCCAGGCGGCACATTGAACCAGCTATAGCTATAAGGCGCGGTAGTCGCGTTGCCGATCACGGTTGAACCGTTGTAGAAATTGACTTGCGCAATAGTGCCTTGCGACGACGCAGCAGTCGCCTGCAAGGTCACCGTGGCCGGGAAAATGGGGTAGACCTTGCCTGAAGCAGGTGCAGTCAAACTCACCGTCGGATGCGGCTGCGCCGGCGTGACGGTTTCGACTAGCGGCACAATCGTGGTTGTCGGGGCGTTGTTGGCGTCACCTTCGTATTGCGCCACGATGCTGTGGCTGCCCACGTCGGCGAACGATGTCGGCAGCGGCGCCTGGCCGTTGCTTTGGAGCTGCGCGCTGCCGATAGCCGTGCCGCCATCGAGGAAGTCGACCTGCCCTGTCGGGTTGCTGCCGAGGATGTGCGCGGTCAGGACGAGTTGCTGCGTCGCCTGCGCCGGGTTGACGTTGGTGGTGACCCAGTTGACCGGAGCATTGACGGCCAGGCTGGCGGCCGGGCTGGTGCTTTGCGCGTTATTGGCGTCACCGCTGTAGACCGCCGTGATGCTGTGGCTGCCGTTGACTGAGAACGGGACGGTAACGCTGGCCTGGTTGCCGCTCAGGTTGGCCGTGCCGATTGGCGTGCTGCCGTCATAGAACGTGAAGCTGCCGGTCGGATTGTTGCCGCTCACGGTGGCGGTCATCGGCACCGGTTGCATGGTGACGGCCGGGTTGACGCTTAGAGTGAGGCTGCTCGTGGTCGGCGGTTCGATGGCCAGGGTGGCGCTGCCGGTACTGGCCGCGTTGTACGTGTCGCCGGCATAGGAGACGGCGATGGCGTGCGAACCCACGCTGGCATAGCTGGTGGTGACCGTCGCCTGGCCGCTGCTGTTCAATTGCGCGCCGCCCAACGCGGCGCCGTTGTCGGTGAAATTGACAATGCCCGTAGGAATGGCACCGTTGCTGGTAACGCTGGCGGTGATGGTTACGTTCTGCCCTTGCGGCGCCGGATTGGCGTTGAAACTCAGCGTGCTGGTGCTCGGGGCGATGACTGTCAAGCTGACCGGGCTGGAGTTGAAGACGCCGTTGCCGAGGTCACCACCATAGTTGGCCACCAGTTGGTGCGGCCCGCCGGTTGCAAAGCTGGTGTTCAATACCGCTTGCCCATTGTTGAGCAGTGCTTGGCCAACGGTGTTGCCGCCATCCTTGAAGAAGACGAATCCGGTCGGGTTGTCGCCGGTAACGGCGGCCGTGAGGGTGGCGTTCTGTCCGGCATTGACGGGGTTGGGGCTGACCGTCAGCATGTTGGTGGCACTACCGGCCACCATGACGCTGGTGCCGGTGATGGTTTGTGTACCGCTAGTGTCTTCGAACAATACCTGGAAGTTATTTTGTCCGGCAACGGTCGGCTGGAACGGCACCTTCAACAGTGCATTCTGGCCTGGAGTATACGGCAGGCTGGCCAGTAGGGTTGAATCGCTGATGCTGAGGTAGTAAAAATAGACTGTACCGCTGTTGACGACGTTGGTCAGTAAGGCATTGACGTTGACGGTCTCGCCCACACTGGCAGCACTCGGCAAGACGTAGGCCGCGATGGTCGGCTGGGCTGAGACGACGGCGTCGGCGGTCAGTGTGTTGGAGGTGCTGCCGATGTTGTTGGCGTCTCCGCTGTAGACGGCATAGAAGTCGCTGTTGCCTTGGGCATACATGTAGGTCCACAAGGTTGCCGCGCCGTTGACGACTTCGGCGGCGCCAAAGCCGCTGGTGCCGCTACCAGTGTTGTAGAACGCGACGCTGCCTGTGGGGTTGTTTCCGCTCACGGTGGCGGTGATCTTGAAACCGGCGCCGACCGAGGGAGCACCAGGCACCCCGCTCAATGTGGTTGTGCTGCTGGTGATGACGTTGATGGCGGCCGGGGCAGACGTGCTGGTGCCGTTGTTGGCGTCGCCGTTATAGATGGCATGAACGTTATGGACGCCGATGCCGTGGAATTGGGGGCTCAGGGCGGTTTGGCCGCCGCTCAATGTAGCGGTGCCGACAGCCGTGCTGCCGTCGTAGAAGGTGACGCTGCCAGTGGGGTTGTTGCCGTCAACGGTGGCGCTGATGCGGTCGAAGCCATTATCGACAATGGTGGCGGCTTGCAGGCTTATGCCGATGGCGCTGTCGGCGCCGATGGTGACATTAAGGGGTGCGGATGTGCTGGGCCCATTGTTAGCATCGCCGTTGAAGATGACGGTGATGGGGTGCACGCCTTTCGGCGATAGCACACCGGTCCAGGCGGCCTGTCCGTTCGCGAGAGCGACTGTCGCCAAAGTGGCGCTGCCGTCCATGAAGATGAGGTTGCCGCTCGGGCTATTGCCGGCAACCGTTCCGGTCAGGGTGACGGGTGCGCCGGCGTCGATGGTCTGGGTACTGGAAGCCGTGACGCTGGCCGTGGTGGCGGTCAGGACGGTAACGCTTGTTGGTGCCGAGGTAACGGCCGTATTGTTGGTGTCTCCATTGTAAGTCACGGAGTAGCTGTGGATGCCGGGCGTGCCGATCCCCATGTTCATCGACCACGTGCTGGGCTGTCCGGCTGCGCCGACCGTCAATGTGCCGGCAGTGATGGTGGCGCCGTTGCTTTCTTTGACGAGGAATTGTCCGCTCGGCGCGTTGCCGTTGACGGCAACGGACCAAGCCCCCGTTTGGTTCTGTATCAAGGTTGTGGGGGTGATGTTGATCGAAGCGGTCGCGTTGGTTTGGACGTTGAGGCTCGCTGCCCGCGACAGGCTGGGTGCGTTCGTGCTGTCGCCGTTGTATTGGGCGGTGATGCTGTGGTTGCCCGGTGTGGCGAAGGCCTGGTTGAGCGTGGCGCTGTCGTTGACGATGGTGACGGTG
>Ga0134128_10000197_pt1 | contig 84867 bp, 58 predicted proteins | sample KB31754_FD_96462 | JGI IMG/M metagenome (GOLD analysis project Ga0134128, IMG submission 96462) | Terrestrial soil microbial communities with excess Nitrogen fertilizer from Kellogg Biological Station, Michigan, USA - KB3-175-4 | ecosystem: Environmental > Terrestrial > Soil > Unclassified ... | reverse complement strand
TTCACCCGATTTCAGTCCGATCGAACCGGCGTTCTCCAAGTTCAAACAACTGGTCCGATCAGCCGGCCACCGCGCCATCAACATCTTATGGAAGGACCTGCAACGGATGTTGGACCAGATCAGTTCCAGCGACGCCGGGGGATTTTTCGAGCATTGCGGCTACAAACGCTAGAGCAGGAGGTGAACCGCTCTAAAGAGCAGGCGACAAAATAAATGCCGGCCGTGGTGTGGCACGGCCGGCATCGCCAGAAAGTGGGAAGGGAGCGTCGTTGTCAGGGGTCCGAGCGGCCGCGATTCACCGCAGCGCCCAGGATGCGTCATCCTGACAACGATGATCTACAATTGATTTGGCCCGGCAGGCAAATCGAAAATAGCAGCCGGACAAAATCACTTCAGCTTTTGACGCGTTCCAATAAAAACACTGAAAGCGGCCCAAAAATGAAGATTGGCAGCCATGCCATCAGCGCCGTCCATTGATCCGGCTTGATGGTGTGAGGTGGTGTGGCTGCAAATTGCTGCGCGAGAAACACGCTGCCCATGGCGATGCCCATCAATATCAGACATTTGGTGGCGGCCGATTTCAACTGTCCCGGCTCCCGCTGCAAAACGCAGGGGATAGCCAGCAAGAGCAGAATCACGTTCATCAGCGGCTGCGTGAATCGAAGATGCTTGACGCGCAGCAGATGGAGTGTGCCATAGCTCTTGGGCCGCTCCAGCAACTGATTGATGCGCCGTGTCGAAAGAAGCTCTACGAAATTACCACTTCGATATAAGGCGATTTCCTCGGGCGTCACGCTGCTTTTGTAGACCGGCCAAGGCACCTCCGGGCTGCGCGTTTCCTCGGGGCGAAGCCCGGTGACTCGGCGCCCGTTGGTCAAATCCCACGCCTGCGTGCTCGGATTCCAGACCGCAGCATCGGCGGTGATGTGCGCCCAGGGCACGAGTACATTTGTCACAACCGACTTGCCATCGGCGCCATCGCTCTTTTGCTCTAATTCCTTGCGCTCGATGACATCGACGACTTCCATTTTTGCGGGAGAGCCATTGGCGCCGGGCGGGTAATAACGAGTGGCGCGCAGCAATCCGTTGTCGTTGTCCTGCATCGCTTCGACGGAGTAATAATTCTTGGCTTCTTTGTGAATCTCATCGTGATCGCGCACGAGCTTGGGAATCATGTGCGGGATGATCATTTCCTGATCCACCAGCAGCAGGCCGTTGAGCAGCAGGGCGGCAATGACGATCGGAGCCGACACGCGCAGGATTGGGACGCCAGCGGCGAGCATCGCCGTCAGCTCATTGAATCGGCTGAGGCGCATGAGCGTAAAAGCCGCCGCGACAACCGGAATGATCCCCGACAACTGCGTGAAAAACAGGAAGCACTGGTAAAAGTAATAGTCGCCCATGTCGCGCAGCGTGCCGATCATCGATTCGATTGCGCTGGTATTCGGCTCAAATTGAACGAGGTTGCTGAAGTTGAAGACCATGTCCAGAACGACATACATCCCCACCAGCACCATGAAACTGATGCAGTAGTTCTTGATGAAATTCCAAAGGACATATCGGTCGAGAATTTTCATGACAAATCAGACGTTTCGTCTCAGCTCGCGCAGCGTTCGGTCCTACCTTCTTTGAAGTTTCCACATCAAACCGATCGCCAGACAGAGATTCACGAGGTTGCCGCACCAGATCAGCGCCAGGGCAAAATCAAGCGGATTGTTGCTGCCGGTGAAATGGATCGGGATTCGGCTTGCGGTGCGCTGGCCGGCGATGATCAGCGTGATGCTCAGCAGCGCCGGCACGAAGCTGACCGCAAAGGCCGTCAAAAAGTTTCCGCTCTTGAACATCATGCCCAGCGCGCAGCCGACCATCACCAGGATCAGGCAACTGATGGCGAAGCTCGCGCGACCATTGCTCTCGGCGATGATCGAGTTGATGACCGAAGTCTTTTCGCGAATGAGAGTCTTCTGATCCCCAAGGCCCGCAGCCTGCGGTGATTCATAATAAGACAGATCACGCCCGCCAATGGCCTTTGCCTCTTCACTCATCGGCACCGTGAAGGGCTGAGGGAACCGCTCGCGCACCGCCATGCCCTGCGAGGTCTCGAATGCCACATCCCGAAGATCGACCGTCACATCCACCTGGCTCGTGGCGGCATTGGGCTTGGCATACAGATGCAATTCGGCGGCGCGCCAGAAGCCGACGACTCGCCCGTTTTGCTCATGGCGAAAAACGACCGGCCGCTTGCTGGCATCATTTGGATCGGCGACTGGTCGGGTCGTGCCCACCGGGTGAGGCGGTGCAAATTGCGGGATCGGAGCGATCAGTTCGGCGCCAGCCGACATGGCTGGCCCTTGTCCCTCCCAGCTCAGGACATACTTGTCGTTATTCTCGAAATTGAAGATCGCTTTGTGCGTCGGCCCATTCAACTTATCGGCAATTTCCTTGAAGAATGCCTGTCGTTGACCATTGAAGACAAACAGCGAAATCAGCCGGCGAAGCTTTTGGCTGTCCGCGACATTGGCGTACAGCTCCTTCAGCCGCCAGACGTCCATGAATTTGACGTCTTCCTTGATCGGCGATGCAATGGTGAAGGGGCCATACTCCGTTTCCTGCACGCCTAGCTCGACCGCGCCTTCATATTGGCGGGGGAATTTGAAGCCTCCATCGAGCCGCAAGGTAAGCTGCACTTCTTCGCCATTCGGCAATGGATCGATGTACAAGATCGCCCGGCTGGCGGTGTAAAAATCTTTGGGAACGCGGAAGCTTCGATCCTCCTTGCGCGGCCGGTCCACTGTCACGATCGTTGGGCTGATCAAAACCACCTGCTGCTGGCCTGGCGGCAGCGTCTGCGGCGCGGGCATGATCGCGTCTTGCGCAAAAATCGTCTGATCGGCAAATGAAATCTCGTGATTCCGCTCGATCCGGCCCGCGACGAATTTAGCCAGGTTCGAATAGACGACCTTCTCCACCTTCAGCGTCGAAGCCGGGACGATAAAACACAAAAACAACAGGCTGACAATCGCGACAACGAGGCCCAAGACCAGCGCCGGCCCGGCGACCGTCATCGAAAACAGGCTGATTCCGCTCGATCGGGCCGCGGTCAGTTCATTGTCAGCAGATAAACGTCCATAGACGACCGCAGTCGCAAACAGTGCCGCGATCGGAAATGAATAGGTGGTCATCGCGGGCGTGAAGTAGGTGAGCATCTTGCCCACCTGGCCCGCGTCCAGCCCTTCGCGCGTGAGCGGGCGCAGCAGCCCACCAAAACTCATGATGCCGGCCAGCGCGCCCGACGTCATCATGAAGATGCGAAACAGGTCTTTGAAAATGTACTTGAATAACGTCCGGCTCAGCATGCGTGATTCATTCTCGAGCTGCCGCGGTTTGCTTTACATGTGTCGCCTGCTCGTCGGCCAGTTCCTGCGTGACAACCCGCGCGAGCCGTTCGATTCCTGCATCAATTTGTTCCGGCGCGACCTGCCCAAAACTTAGGCGCAGATGATTAACCGGCAGTTCCCCCTGCTCATCCGGAACAAAGCAGTAATCGCCCGGGACATACAGCACGCCAGCGGAAACGCACCGCTGGAACATCCGCGAATTTCGCCGCGTGTCGATATCCTCCGGCAGGGTCAGCCAGACGTACAACCCGCCGTGCGGCTTCGTCCACGAAAGCTCCAGATGCTTTGGCATATGACGCGACAGCGATTGAAGAATCGCATCCCGCTTGGCTCGATAGCTCTGACACAGCGTCTGCACGTGCGCCTGATACATTCCGTTTTGTAGCGCATCCAGCGCGATGTATTGGCAGACATTTGCCGAGCCAAAATCGTGATTGCCTTTCTGCTGCACGACCGCATCGAGCAGATCGGCCGGCATTGTGCTGTATCCAAGTTTGATGCCCGGCGCAAACGGCTTGCTGAAGGTGTTGCTCAGAATCACGTGGCGGTTGTCGCGATCGAATGACTTGATCGACGGCAGCGGCTGCCCGTCGTAGCGCAGCTCGCGGTAGGCCGCATCTTCATGAATCATGATGCGGTGATGCGTGCTGAACCGGCGCGCCAGCTCCAGCAATTTGCGCCGGCGGGGGAGCGAGAGCGTCAAGCCGGTCGGGTTATCGAAATAACTGGTGCAATAGATCAGCTTCACACGAGACAGCCGGCCTTCGCGCTGCACTCGAAGGAGAATTTGCTCGACCGCCTCGACGTCCATTCCATCTTCATCCATCGGTGCCGCGATGACGGTGGCTCCAAGCGAAGTAAGCGTGCCGGTATAAACGAAATAACTTGGATTGGCCGCGATGACGATATCGCCGGGATCGAGGAGCACGTCGCCGACCAAGTAAAGCACCTGCTGCGAGCCGGTGGTGACGAGAATATCCTCGGCTGAATATCCCAGCTCCGCTTCGGGAATCTGCTCGACGCGCGCCAGGTGAGAAAGCAATTCTTTCCGCAGCGTGCGAAGGCCGAGCGTTGTGTCATATTGAAGGGCGGCTCGGGCACGCGCATCATCGCCAAACAGGCGGTTCGTAATCTGCTCGCATTGCTCGACCGGCAGCGTCCGCGGGTCCACCAAACCCGCCGCCAGATTGATCAAATGCGGGTTGTGCAGCGCTGTCTGGATCAGGTAGCTGATCGGCTGTTCGACCGTGCGCCGGGATTTTGCCGAAAACGGAAGTCGGCTGGCTGCTTCACTCACTTGGGTTTCCTTGAATTACTCAATCCTACAGAACCGCCGCTGGCCATTCAAACGTTGCCACGCCCATCCCAGCTTTCATCGACGTTTTCCAGCAGTTCCATCATTTCCCGCGAGGTTCGGAGCATTGTCTGCCGGGCCGAAAAACCGCGAATTTCGCGGCCAGTCACCGCGTCGCGATAGATGCCGATATCGGTGTCGTCGATGAGCGTGCGATAATCGAGCGTCATTTCCTCGCCCGCGCCAATGTCGCGTCTGGCAATAATGACGCCGCAATGGCACAGCAGGTTCGGCTCAAAGGAGTGGTTGAGGTAGGTGTAGGGCTCAGCCTCATTCCCGCACGTGTAATACAAGCCGGCATATCGCGTTGAAGTTCGCACGGTCGGCTGGCGGTTTTTCTTCACCGCTTCCAGGAACTGCGCTTCGGTAATGACCTCGGCCCCAATTGGGAAAAAGCAGATGATCGTCGCCTTGCGAATCGGCGAGGTGGCGAATAACCCTTTGCCAAAAATGCCTGAATCACGCACTTCGCACTGGACATACATCATTGCGTTTCCTTAAATCGCACCTTGAGCTTCATCCGTCTTCATCAGCTCGGCCAGCAGCACGGTGGCAAATGAGCCGGCAGGCAGCGTAAAACCAACCGTGACATACGGACCGAAATCATCGCCGCCGCCAGCGAGTTCCACATTCTCGGGCCGCACGCGCAGCGGCCGTCGCGTGCCTTTGACGCGCAGCACGCCGCTTCGCTTGAAATCAGCCGGTGCCAGCCCGACTTCGCCAAAAGCCCCCGCCTCGATTTCCATTGGCTTTCCCGTTGGCATCGCCATCCGAAAACCAATCATCGGACCGCTCGGGCTGATCTCAAATGCATCACACCTCGGCTGCTCGACAGCGCCATTGTCTACATGAAATGGCGCGCCGTTGACGTGCTTATAAGCGATGTCTCCATCCATGAGCCGATCCAGGCTGTCGATGCGCCGCGCCAAAACCGCGTTGAACATGCGCGATTGCAGGGCCGACACCCACAGCCGCCGAAGTTTTTCATCAACCGCTCGCACCGCCGCGGCCGGCCTGCTGGTCTTGATGAGCCGCGCTAGGATCCTCCGCTCCATTCCACATCGTCGTGGCCACGCTTTCATTGCAGCTTCGAGATCACCGCGCTCAAAAAGAGATCGAGCTGCGTGGGTCTGGCCATCATCGATGCCCGAAAGCGGGTTTCCCAAAAGAAGTCGCAGCACTTCCCGATCGTCCCCTCGGACGAATGCCGCTCCGAGCAGATCGTTGTCGCCCCGTCGGCCAAAGCGCTGCTCGCCAAAATAGTTGGGCATGCCGCGCCGCTCGAGCTCCGCCAGAATGGGCTTAACCTTGATCGCGTCGGTCGGCTGTACATCGCGGATTTTTATCGCGAACCGATTGCCAGCGAGGTGACCCAGCCGAAGCTTATTGCCGTGACGATCGACCCAGAGGACCTGCACTCCTTCAACTTTCGCTTCCATCACCGCCTGCGACTCAACGCCTTGGATCGAAAGCATCTGCCGAGTGACGGCGGCGGCGTCCTTCATTCCCGCGAAAGCGATATCGCGCGAAGAGATGCGCAAAGCCGCCGCAAGTCGATCAACCGCCTCGAAAGTCGTGATGCCAGTTTTTTGTATTTCGCAATAGACGTGCTCTCCGCTTCCGCTTGGCTCATACAGCGGAATCTCCTGCACCTGGAAATCATCCGGCCGCTGCTTGATCCGGCCGCCGATGCCGGGAAAGTCGCGCGTGAGATACGGAAGCAGCATAGGGCCGGCATGATAGGAACAGCCCGTCGGCATTGCTATGGGATCAGACATCGTACGTCATCTGAGCTGTCAGGAAGACGAGCGATGCGCGCAGAACCGGCTTGCCTGTAATGCGCTCGATAGCGTCGCGGTAGGCCTGTAATTGCGGGCGATAGGATTCGGCACGGTTTTGAACCAGAAGAGGCGGGACGGAATCGGTTTTGTAATCGATGATGATCGAACCATTGGGCAGGGCGATCAGCGCATCGAGCCGGCCGCGCACCATGACACGGTCCATGGGATCTTCGGAAACCACAGTACCCGGAGGCCGCTTTGTGAGCGGGAAATAGACAGACATTTCGTGGCGGACCTTCGACGCGTTTTCGCGCATGAGAATGCCGAGTTCACTCTTTACAAACCAGAGGACCGCCGACAGATCAACCCATTTGGCTTCGGCCGAAGTGAGGATGCGGTTCTTCACCATGAACTGAATCTGCGATTCAATGTCTGCGGTCGTGAGCGAGCCGACGAAGTTCAGGTGTTGAAGCACGAGGTGAGTTGCCGTGCCTTTGTCGGTGGCCGAGCCGATGGAGCGATCGGCAAGGAAGCGGGGGGTTGCAAGGCGGCTAATGTTGTCGGTCCGCAATGCTCCCGGCGGAGGTGAAGCATGGCCAGCTTCTTCACGTTTATGCTCTTTCGTCGCGGTAACCGCGACGGCCGCGGGGAGATTGCCGTAAGAGCGATACGGATCGACAAAGGAAATCCGTTCCAGCGCAGCATCGGCGCGCGGGCTGGCCGTGGGAGAAACTGGTAGCGATTCGCTTCGAGCAATCGTCTGCTGGAACGGCGTTAGCGATCGATCGGGTCGCTTCGGCCCCGCAGGCGCGGATGTGGTGCCGGCGATATCCATTCGCTCAAACAGCGGCTCGCGCTTACCTGCGGTCATCGCTGCGACAGGCCCGATCCAATCCAGCATGGTCTTTGCCGAAAGAACTACATCGGCCGGCAGCTTGCCATCATGTCCAGCCCATTCAGCTTCCCACCGGCCGGCCGTCCTTTCCGAGCAGGTGCCGATCATGATCAGATGCTCGCGGGCGCGCGTTGCCGCGACATAAAGCACGCGAAGCTCTTCGGCCAGCGCCTGTCGGCGCAATCGTTCCTTCACCAGGCAAAGTCCCAGAGACGGATAGCGACATTGCTTCTGTTCATCGACGGCTGACATGCCCAAGCCCGCAGCCCGATCGAGCAGGATGTGCCCACGGCTGTCACTCAGGTTGATCTGCTTCCCCAGATCCGGAAGAAACACAATCGGAAACTCCAGCCCCTTTGCGCGATGCACGCTCATGATGCGCACGACATTCTGCGCTTCGCTGGCCACCGCAGCCGGCGCGGGATCCGCCTCTTCTCGAAGGGCATGAAGAAAGTTCAGGAACCGTGAAAGCCCCTGATGCTGGAAATTCCCAAACTGCGCGGCTCGCTCATACAGCTCAATCAAATTTGCCACGCGTTGCGGCCCATCCTGCAAACCGGAAACGAATGCGAGGTAACCGGTCTGTTGGTAAATCTGCCAGAGGACATCCGCCAGCGGCCGGCGATGGGCGGCATCACGCCATTTCTGAAGTTCCTTGAAGAAACCATTGAGCCAGTCGGCAAGCTCATTGCGCTGCTCAGTCGCATACCGAGAGACTGCTTCGTGAAACGCCATGCCTTGCTTGCCACTCGGATAAGCCAGGCGAATTCGCGCCAGATTCGTTTCCGGCTCCGGCATCTTTGCCAGCGGACTTCGAAGAAGCGCCGCCAGGGGAATATCCTGCCGCTGATTGTCCAGAACATTCAGCAACGCCAGCACGTCCTGCACTTCAACCGACGCGAAAAATCCGCTGCCGCTTTGGGCATAGACGGGAATGTCGAATTGCCGGAGCACCCGGGCGAACTGCTCGGCCTTATACCGCATCGCGCGCAGTAGAATGACGATGTCGCCATAGCATGCGGGCTTTGCCTGCAACCCGTCCGGCCCGTCATGCATAACATGCTTGCCGGACGCGCTGTTGCTGCCGACGATCTGTCGAATGCGTGCGGCGATGAGATGGGCTTCCCGCTCGGTTCGATCCAGTTCCTCGGGTGTCTCTTCGCCGTCGCTCGATTCGCTCTCGAATTTGTCCGGCAGGACATGCAATTCGATCGGCGCGCCGGTGAAGCATCGCTTGTCATCTGGATAAGTTTTGCCAGCGCGCAAAGCGTGGCTATCGTCATATTCAATTTCCGTCGCGTCGCCGATCATCAGCCGGCCAAAGAGGTCGTTCAGCGCATTGAGCAGGCGGCCTCGGCTTCGGAAATTAGCCTGAAGATCAATAACCTCGCCGATTTCACCGTCGTTACGAAACGCGTCCTCACGCGCCAGGAATTGCCTCGGCTCAGCCAGTCGAAACCGATAAATGCTCTGCTTCACATCGCCGACACAAAAAAGATTGCCCGGCATCCGCGCGCTCTGCACACACTCGCGGCTAATGAGCCTAAGTATCGCATCCTGAACTTGATTAATGTCCTGATATTCATCCACCAGAACATGCACAAACTCGCGATGGTAAGAGCGGGCAATTGGCGAGGGATCGAGCGTGCCTGCCGGTCCGTCGCGCAGGATTCCCAAGGCCATGCGTTCCAGATCGGCAAAATCCACGGCACGCGCCGATCGCTTGGCATGGTCGTACCGCTTTTGAAATCGCTCGAGCAAATCGAGAAAAGCGTTCGCATGCGGAACGACGGACTTCATGCCGCTGCGCCACTCCTCGCTGGTGAACCGAAGCAGCGCACGCCAATCACCATCCTTCATCGGCTTGCGAACCGATTCCACGGCCGCCTTCGCCGCGGCAACGCGTAATTCTTCGCCCGACTGCTTAGGCAATCTGTATTCATTCCAATTGAGTGAATTGACCACGTCACATAACGCATCGAGGCCCGATTCATAGAACACGTTGATCCATTGACGAAGGATTTGGGCGAGGGCATCGAGATAATCGCAATAAGCAAGACAGCCAAGGCGATGGGTTTGCTCCTTTGCTTCGCCACAACGGCGAAACATCGTCTGCAGCCCCTGACGCACGACTGTCAGCAACTCGCGCCCCATTTCGGAGAGATCGACGGGATCTCGCGCCGCTTCGAGAATCGATCGCCGGGCGTGGTTCATCCAACCGGCAGGATCGAGAACGCTGGTGAGAAGCTCGTGGGCGTGAAGAATCTGCCGTAGAACCGTCGCGTCATTGCCATCGCCGTACGCATCGATCAAACGATGAAAAGAATCATCGGAATCGATTTCATAGCTGTCATCGAACAAGGCGCGAGCGGTTTCGCGGCGCAGGAGCAGTGCTTCGTCACCATCGAGCACGCGAAATGATGGATCGATCGACGCCTGCTGGAAATGCTGGCGAAGCAGCCGATGGCAAAAACTGTGAAGGGTGCTGATCTGAGCCTGATCGACCAGCGCAAGCTGCTGAGCTAAGCGAGGCGATCCACTACGCTCAATCCGATCCGACAGCGCGGCGGCGATGCGCTGCTTCATCCCCAACGCGGCCGATTCAGTAAACGTCACCACCAGCAGCTCATTCACGTCGCATGGTTGAGCCGCATCGCAGACCAGGTGAACGCAGCGCTCCGCCAGGACGCTGGTCTTGCCCGAACCGGCGGCTGCGGAAACAAGAAGGCTCTTGCCGGTTGTCTGGATGCCGCGCAATTGCTCGGGCGTCCATTTTGACGTCAGCACCGCTACCGCGATGGAAGACGCACCGTCGATTCGGTCAGCCGGCATCGGTTGCCTCCCCCAGTCGCTCCAAAACCTGCGAGCGCGACATCGGCTCCAGAATTCGATACCGGTTCACCGTCGTTTCAAATCGGCAGACGCTGCGAAATTCGCATCGCGGGCAGGGTGATCGGCGGGCAAGCTGATAGGGGCTTACTTCAACCTGCCCCGAGAGAATCCCATCGGTTAGCTCGGCGATGCGCGTTCGCGCCAGCGAAAGCAGGGCGGCAAACTCCTCGATGCTTGCGACATCGCTTTGGCCCCGACGACCCAACTCGCCGTCCTTTTTGATAAACCCCTTGACCGTCGCCGACCATTTTTCGTCGGCCTCCATGTCCAGATCGGCTAACGCGCGCTCTTGAAAAATCCCACGAGGCTGGATCGCCAGCAATCGCTTTGGATCGTTGGCATCCAATGCATCGTCGGGATGATCCACGTCCCCCAGCCCGCGAAGGAGCGGCACATAAAATGCCGCCACCGGCGTCAGTGCTCGTCCGGCAATCGCCTGGCAATTGGCTTCGAGAACCAGGAGGTAAATCAGCAGTTGCAGCGAAAGACCGTGGTAAACTTCTTGGAGCGACAGCCGGCCCGCGGCAAGCCGGTAATCCAGCGCGATGGCGTCGTTGCCATCTGGCAGCGCATCGATCCGGTCGATCTTACCGCACAGATGCGCTTCATTCCCCTGTGCGCTTTGGATGCGAAGTGCCGGGATCGGGGAATCATCACCAAATTCAGTGCTGGCTCGAATGGGTCGAAACCGATTGCGCGTCATCGCCTCGCGCTGCGCTTCGACCACCTGCCCGATAGTGCGCTGCGCACGCTCAAGCAGGTATTCGCTTCGTTTGTTGGAGAGCATCACCTCGCTCCGCAGCGCCTTGCCCACATCCATCGCCGCTTCGCGAATCATTTCCGGAGAAACTGGAAATGGGTCCTCCTGCGACGCCTCGGTCATCGCCTGACGCACGAGCGTCTCCAGCACGCGATGATAAAGCTGGCCGAGATCGGCCGCCGTCACGTCCTGATCGGCGCGCGCCCGAAGCTCAAGTCCATGGCGGGAAAAATGCTGAAACGGGCAGGCGGCGAAAGTCTCCAACTGGCGGATCGACGCCTTGAGCGGACTGCGGAAAAGCAAACGCGCTACGTCATCGTCCAATTTGGCGACGTTGCTGTACGTTAGCGCTGGCCATGCAAGCCCGCGCAGTCGCTCGATCTGTCTATTGTCGTTGCGTGTCTCTGCAAACCGCTGGTACAGCGCGGGCCATTCGCTCGCGTCGTTCTCCTGGGCCCGGCGTGCCCAGCGCATCAGACCTGATATCAGTTGGCGCGGCGTGGAGAGCCGATCGATATCACTTTCGCATGCGCCGTCCGCGACAATCAAAGGAGAGTCGGGCAGCAACTTTTCCACGCGATTCCAGAAGATCGAAGGGCGGGTGGGCCGACCGGAAGCATCGGTCTGGGAGCGCGTAACAATCAGTCGTTCAGAGGATCGCGTCAGCGCTATATATCCCAGCAGCGACTCATCCAGCAGTCGCCGGCGCTGATCGTTTTCGAGCTCGAGCTTCCGACGATAAAGCTCGCGACGCTCTCCATCGCTGAACGTCGTCGAATGACGGCCGCTGGCGGGGAATTCACCCTCGTTAAGGCCAAGGACAAACACGGCGCGCACTGGCGGACAAATCGTTCGATCCACCTGCCCGACCAGCACCTGGTCCACTGTCGGCGGCGTCAGCGCAAGATCGAACTGCTCGAGGCCCGCTTCCAGAATCTCGACAAATTCGTCAGCCGGCAATCGCTGATCGCCCAACAACTCGACCATCTCGTCAAAAAGCTCCGAGACATTCGCCCAAACCTGCTCATGTTCATCCCGCTCTTCAACCGCTGATGCTGTGCCGCTTGATAAGGCACTGGCGGCTTCGCTCACCCATCGAGCCAACGTCTTTCGAATTTCAAAACACTCAAATAGTGCAAAGATAGCAGCGGCAATCTCCCGCACCGTCGGCGCGGCACCCGTGCGGACAACCTGAACGAACGGCCCAAGCTTGTCCAAAAGCGATCGTCGAAGCATTTCGATCGCATCGACAGCCGGCACTTCGCCCGATTGTTCCGGCTCCTGCTGTCCACGCGTCCATCGTCGCTGCGCCGTCCACGGCTCGGTCTCTTCCCATCGCATCCCGTGCACGCGATGCTCCAGAGCGTAATTCTCCAGTTCGTCGGCCTGATCGAGTGACAGCCCGGCCAAGCCGCTTTTAATCAACGCCATCACCGAATCGTGCGGCCAGAAATAAATGGCGATGCGAAAAGCCGCGCGGAGAAACTCGATGAGGGGATGGTGCGTTGCCGCTCGACGTCGATCGACGAAGAAGGGAATGTCATGCTCACCGAAGCTGGCGGAAATCAGCGTGTGATAGGAATCGAGATTCCGCACGTGGACCGCGATCTGCCGGAGACGGTAGCCCCGACGCAGCAGGCTTCGAATTTCCCGGGAAACTTCGTCCGCTTCGCCGGCGCGACTGGAAGCCACGATGCGCTGAACCGCTGCCTGGGAAGTTGCGGAATCTAATGTATTTTCATTCTGATTTGATCGAGCGCTAACGCCCATATGCTCGCGCACGAATCCGCGCTCGAGATGTTCCAACGCCGATGCAGCGAATCGCGGCCGCGCGGTGAGCCGCAGTGGCTCCCCAATCTCAACATGCTTTTCTGCGAACGCGAAATAAAGCTTGCGATAAGTCGATTCGGTGCGATGAAAAAGCCCCATCTCATCGGGCAGCGCATGCGGATCGCCCAGCACGCTGCTCTGCGGATCCATCAGCAGCGTCACGTCCATTTTTGCGCCGGCCCGCGCAATGGAGGCCAGCAGCCGGCGTTCGAAATCGGTGAATTCGATGAAGCCATCGACATAAACCCGGGCATGGGCAAACAGTGAGCATCGTTCGACATTCCCCAGGACCTGCAACATTCTTCGATGCTGGTCGAGCCGGTCCTGTCCGAGGAACTTTTCGTATGCGCTGTACAGAAGATGCAGGTCGCGAAGCTTGTCGCGGAGGGCAGTGCCATCGGCATCGAGTGAGCCGCTGCCAAGATCGTCGATGATCAGCGCCAGGTCAGCAGGCGTCTTTCCCGCACGTTCCAACTCGCCAAATGTCCGATCCAGCTCGGCAGCCAGACCAATTTGTCTCGCGACGCTGCTGTAAAAACGGAGCCTTTGATCGTGTTGGCGAAGCAGGCGCGCCAGGATCATCTGCCGGCCAAGGGCCGTGACGCGCGGGACGGCTGATCCGCCACATTCTTCAAAGATGTCTTGCCCAAGCTGTTCGAAGGAGACGGCGCGCGCGCGACAAAACGCGGGGAGTCCACTGCCGCATGTCAATTGCCGTTCAGCAGTGAACGTGGCCTGCCGGGGCAGCACCCAATAGATCGGCGGCCCCATCGGCTCATCGCGCATGGCCTGCATGATTGCGTTGAAGCAGTGGAGCGTCTTGCCGCTCCCCGCGCCGCCAATAACAAAGCGCACGGGCATGGTTCAACTCCACCCGAAGAACTCGGACAACGTCCTAACGAATAGAACAATAACGGCTGGGGCTTCGCGGAACAAATCGAAAGAAGTTCGAGCCAGGCGCCGCTAACTGGTCGCACAAAAAAATGTCGCTATAGTACGCCCTCTTTTGGAAATGAGCCTTGCATTATGGCATTGGAAGTTGGAATTGTCGGCCTGCCCAACGTCGGGAAAAGCACCCTCTTTAACGCGCTGACTGCGGCCGGCGCGCTGGCGGCTAATTATCCGTTCGCAACGATTGAGCCGAACGTCGGCGTCGTCGCCGTTCCTGATGAGCGGCTTGCGACGATCAATCAGTTCATCGAAACCAAGAAGATCGTGAATGCCGCGCTTCGCGTGGTGGATATAGCGGGCATCGTGCGCGGTGCGAGTACGGGTGAAGGGCTGGGAAACAAATTCCTCTCGCACATTCGCGAAGTGAACGCGATCTTGCATGTCGTGCGCTGTTTTGCCGGTGGCGATGTGATTCACGTCGAAGGCAGCGTCAACCCGCTGCGCGATATCGACACGATCGATACGGAGTTGATCCTTGCCGATCTGGAAACGGTGACCAGCTCGCTGGACAAGGCCGAGCGCGTGGCCCGTAGCGGCGACAAAGATGCCGCCGTCCGCGCTGAGATTCTCCGCCGGGCTAAGGTGCATCTGAACGAAGGGAAGCCCGTTCGGCAGCTTGAGTTCTCTTCCGACGACCAGAAACAGGTTAAATCGCTTGGACTAATCACGGCAAAGAAGGTTCTATACGTCGCGAATGTCGATGAATCGGATATTCACGGACAGGGGGCGCTGGTGCAGGCGGTTCGAGATCGCGCTCGCCAGGAAAGCGGGGCGGTGGTTCCCGTCTGCGGCAAGCTTGAAGCGGAACTGGCCGAGCTTGAGCCGGCCGATCGTAAGGAAATGCTCCAGAGCCTCGATCTGAAGGAGCCGGCGCTCGCGACTTTGGCACGCGAAGCCTATGCGCTGCTCGGATTGCAGACCTTCTTCACCGCCGGCCCGGAAGAAATCCGCGGCTGGGAGCTTCCCGTCGGCACCAAGGCACCGCAAGCCGCGGGCGTCATTCACACCGATCTGGAACGCAGCTTCATCAAGGCCGAGGTTTATACGCTCGATGACCTGGTGAAATTCAAGACGGAACCCGCGATCAAAGCGGCCGGGAAGTTGCGACTGGAAGGCAAGGACTATGTCATGCGCGATGGCGACATCGTCCATTTCCAAGCGGGCCTGGCGGGAAAGAAATAGCTCCTCCCCATTTCCGCCGGTTCGCGAATTATTGCGATGCTAAGCCGCCGGGGTTTCAACCCACGTCAACAGAATGAGTAGCAAAGAACGAGATGTTCGATCATCTGCTCCATCAGGTTTCGAACAGCGGCTTAAGCCTCAGCCAGATCTTTGCATGGGTGGGGTTACTAGCCGTCGCTTTCCTTGTCTGGCAGTCCTGGCGCGGCGGGCATGATTTTCAAATCATCCTCCGCCGGGGCAGTGTCCGTATCGTCGGACGATTCCCCGCGTCCAAACAGAGCGAAGTCACTCACTTCCTGCTTCACGACATGGCACTGCAAAAGAATCTCAGCATTCGCGGCGATTGGGGTCCCATGCGCGTCGTGAAGATCCATGTCGCTGGACGGATCAACGATGGTCAGCGCCAATGCATCCGGAATTTTCTGAAGATGTCGTTGGGCGGATGAAGCAGGACGATGATAAAGCTACTGGATCGCGAATCCATTGTTTAGCGGGCGTGCTTGCACGCCGTTGGCCGCGCATTGAATTGCAGTGCGCAACGGCTCGCAAGCGAGCCCGCTAAACGTGGTAGACAATACTTCTTTACTTTGACTGACCATCGCGCTTTTTCTTCACCGATTCCTGCAGCGCCGATTTGTAATCCAGATAAAGTCGATTCGTCGCTTCCGGCGAAAGAAACGCCGCGACCTGAGGATGACTAGCGACATCCATCAAAACGCGCGCCCGCTCTTTTGCATCGTCGGAAACAAAACGAGACAAAGGAACGTCCAGCTGAATTGAACGAGACTTTGTCCCCGCAAGATCAGTCAGAAAAACCCGACCATCTTTGAGCTTGAAGAGCTGTCCCGAAAGATCGATGACCTCATTTCGCCCCGAACATCGGTCAAAGAAAAGTATGTCTCCATTGGGACGAAGAAGAAGATGCGTGCCATACGCATGCCGATGATCTGTCATCAGCAATGCCGGCCCGCGCAGAAACACCACATACCAGAAGCCATTGCGATCGAAGTCGTAGAAGCAGGCCAGAGAATCGGTCAGAACGCCGCCGCCGACATATCGGGGGAAAGTGACTTGCCGCTCGGCGCAGCCGCAGAAGAGCATCGGCGCAATCAATATTGCAATCTTGATCCAGCGGGAGGCCGCCCTCATTCCTCTTCGGCCTTGGGTTGATACTGGGCCACCACATGCTGCTGCACTTGAGGCGGTACCGCTTCGTAGTGGCTGAATTCCATGACGAAGCTTCCCTGCCCGCCGGTCACACTTTTGAGTTGCGATTGATATTGCATGACCTCCGCGAGCGGCGCCTGCGCTTTGACGATCGCCATGCCGCCCGGCAGAAAATCCTGTCCCTGGATGCGCCCGCGCTTGCCTGACAGATCGCCGGTGATGGTGCCGACGTTCGCTTCCGGGACAGTCACTTCCATGTTCACCACCGGCTCCAGCAGCACCGGCTTGGCCTTGAGGATCGCATCACGAAACGCGTATTTGCCGGCCGTTTTGAAGGCCACTTCTTTGCTGTCGACCGGATGATGCTTGCCGTCGTAGACGATGACGCGGACGTCCTGCAGCGGATAGCCGGCAATCGCCCCCTGATCGAGCAATTCGCGCACGCCTTTCTCGACAGCCGGGATGTATTGCCCGGGGATGGTCCCGCCAAATACTTCATCGACAAATTCAAATCCTTTGCCGCGCTCCATCGGCTCGATGCGCAGGAACACTTCGCCAAACTGCCCGGCACCGCCGGTCTGCTTCTTGTGGCGATGGTGCCCCTCGGCCTTGCTGCTGATGGTCTCGCGATAGGCAATCTTCGGCGGCTTGGTGTCGACGTGCAGGCCGCGGTTTTTCAGCCTTTCAAGTATCAGCCGAAGGTGCATCTCGCCGAGCCCGTTGATGACCATTTCATGTGTTTGGCGGTCGGTGTGATACTTGAAGGTCGGATCTTCCTCGGCAATCTTCGCCAATGCACCCGAGATCTTCTGTTCATCGCCGCGCGCCTTGGGTGTCACCGCCAGGCCAAACATCGGCGTCGGGTAACTGACCGCCTGCAGATGGACTGTGTCCAAGGCATGGTCGTCGTGCAGCACATCGCCCGTGTGAATTTCTTCAATCTTGGCCACCGCGCCGATGTCGCCGGCGATGATCGCATCCGCCTCGCGATGTTCCTTGCCCTGAAGGTGGAAGACGTGACCCAGCTTAATCGATTTTTTCGACCGCCCAATATAGACCTGCGTGTTGCCACTGCACGTCCCCTGGTGAACGCGGAAGACTGCCAGCTTTCCGACAAACGGATCGCTGGTGACGCGGAAAACATGTGCGAGCAGCGGCCGTTTGGGGTCTTGATTGTAGGGGAAGGGCTTTTCGTCAGTGCCTTCGCCATACATGAAGGGACGCGGATTGCCTTCGACCGGGCTTGGGAAATGGCGCGCGATGGCATCGAGCAATTCTGTTAACCCGACGCCATTCTTTGCATCGGCAAACATGATGGGGACGACGTGCGCCTCATCCATCGCCTTCTCGAATGGCGCGTGCAGCGCTTCGTAATTCGGCTCCTCGCCGCCGAGATATTTTTCCATCAGGTTCTCGTCCATCTCGACGATCTGGTCGAGCATGGCGGCATGACATCGGCGGACGGTATCGAAATCGGCTTCGCCTTCGGTGCTCAGGAGGCATTCCACCACCGCCTTGCCCTGTTGCGAAGGTAGATTGATCGGCAGGCATTCGGAGCCAAAGGTTTCCTGGATGCGCGTCACCAGCGATTCCAGATCGACGTCAGGCATGTCAAGCTTATTGATAATGATCGCCCGTGGAATGTTGCGTTCCTTGGCTGCTTCCATCACGCGCCGCGTAACCACTTCGATTCCGCTGGCGGCATTGATTACGACAGCCACCGTCTCGACCGCAGGCAGACATGCGAGCGTCTGGCCGATCAGGTCGGGGGTGCCGGGCGTGTCGATCAGGTTGATGCGCTTGCCCTGGTAATCGATGTGGAGGATCGAGGAGAAAATCGAGTGGCCGTGCTCTTTTTCTTCCTTCTCGAAATCGCTGAAGCTCGAACCGTCGCCGACCGCGCCTTTTCGGTTGACCGTCTTGCTGGCAAACAGCAGCGAGTCGGCCAGCGACGTTTTTCCACAGCCGGCATGGCCGGCCAGCAACACATTTCGGATATCGGCGGTCGTATAGCTGGGCATGAAATGACTCCTCGAGCGCGGCCGGGGCAGCGCCGACGTATCGGCGGCTGCCGATGTTTCAACGACTCAAGTATAGATGCCCTCGTTTTACCGGCAAGATGATAATCGCGGGGAGAAGGCTGCGCCGTCTGAGGGTTCAAAAAGTCGCTCGTTAGCCCAGATTAGCCGCGACGCGCCAGCGGAGCGCTTTCCCACAGCGCTAGGAAAAGCGCTCCTCTAGCGCGTCGCGGCTAACCTTGGCTTATCGCACCGCGCTGCATTGGGGCACTATTTCGCTTCCCGTCCCAGCGCCCAGAGCACACCATTGGTCAAAAGCGTTCTGAAGACTGGTTGATGAAAATCATCCGGATCGCCCAGCGACGTGAAAAAGACTCGGCCGTCCTTGTAGTGGTTCGTCCACGCCACCGGCTCACGGGGCTTATTTTCCCAAGTGCCGATCAAAAGTGCCTGGCATGTCGGTGCCAGGGGAAGAACCTTATAGAGCGATGAAGTGCTCGAGAAAGTTTTTGGAATGCCCTTCAGGATGGGCTGATCCGATGCGCCGGCGCTTTGTTCAATCTTCAGCGTCCCGCGCGGCGTGTAGTGATTGTTGTAGTTGCAGCCGAGAACGATCTTGTCGAAATCCAGCCAGTTCTGAAAGGCGTGGCAGCTCGTCCGCAGCGCCACGACCGGCCGACCTGAATCAAAATAGTCCTTGAATGCCTTGAGCTGTGCCTCGGGCAGTGTTCGCCGACGCATGAACATGATCAGCAGGTCGGCATCCTTCAGTGCCTCGGTGCCCTGAAGGTCGGTCTTGCTGTCGCTTTGAAGAATCGTGCAATGAAAACCCAGCCGGCCTTCCAATTCCGCTTTCGCGAATTCCGGCAGCGTTTCCTTAGCGTGGTATTCGTCCTCGGCAATGGCCAGAACGACATTCGGATGTTGCGGCGATGCGTTGGCAAAGGGCGCCAGGAAAGCCACCACAAAGATTGCGATGATCAGCCACGAGGGACGAAGAATTGAGCGCATGGGCAAATCCCGGTTGAAGGCCGTAAGGGTCCCCACACGATACCGGCCGGGATTTGCGCACGCCAGATCGAGGATGATCGAAAAGAGCCGCGCACGAAGTAAGCGGATTGACGCAATCTCGCGTTAATCCGCTTGCTTCGTGGGCGGCTCTTTCAATCTCGCACCACTCGCGGCGTCCCGGGAGCGACGCCCTTGAGTTTATTTCACGAAATGGCTGAGGAAATTGAAGCTGATCATCCCCATGAATCCAGTTGCGGCAAATGCGCCAAGCGCCAGCAGAATTCCGGTTAGCAGGAGATTGGTCAGCCGGCAATGGCGACGGACCCGGGCCACCAAGGAACTATCGCGGGCGGTCATGCCGTCGCGAATCTGACGCAGAACCTGGGCGCTGATGTCGGAATGATTGTCCAGGCTCTGGAGCATGATGCCGACGTTGCTGAGGTTCTGGGTCAGGTGATGCTCATTGCGGTTGATCCATTCGACCCGATCCTGAATCGCTTCGAGGGCGCGGCGTTTTTCGCCATCAGCCCGGCTGATGCGATCGAGGATGCGCGCCGCCTGCGATTGCTGCATGCCATGCTGTTCGAGCTGCTGCTGAATGACGGACAACGTTTCGCGATTGGCGCGAGCCGATTCCGGCAATTGCTTGAGGATCTGCGGCAGCAGCATGAGATACTCCACCATCTCATCCTGTCGCTTGGATTGCCGCTCGAGCGTGTTGCGCAGCGTGCCCATCACTTCACTCATCGCGAGCATGCCGGACTGAAGCTGCTCGATGGTGGCATCGCGCCGAGTCCAGGGGCGCAGGAAGGTGCTGCGCGGCTCCAGGCTTCCGGTCACGACCGGAAGACCCACATCAGACTTCGAAGTCTCAGGCGCAGCTTCCGGCTGCGATGGAATTGCGGGCTCGGCCTGGCCGGTCTTGAACCAGCCACCAATGCGCGAAAAGAAACTGGTTTGTGCCGTCATGATTCGTTCCTGTCCCTGGGTTATTGCTTCCATGTGATTAGTTATCGGTCCTATGCGGACTTTGGGCTTGAGGATTTTTGTGATCGGGCCGCAGGTTTTTTAGTCGGTGGAGCAGACCGTTTTTTGGCTTTTGACAGGGGCGCGAGCCGGTCCGTAGGATCGGCTGCATGTCCGGGCGATTGCTGGAGAAACATCACGCATGGTTTACGATTGCCGTCATCGGCTGGCTGCTGATGGCGACCGGTTGTCGCCGCAATACGCCGACGAACAGCGGTTCGCAGGGCGTCCAGCCGCGCGTGGTTTCACTGGTGCCGGCGGCAAGCGACCTTTTGGAGGGCATGGGCGTTGCCGATCACCTCGTCGCCGTCAGCAATTATGATGTCGATCCGAAGCTCCCAAGCTTGCCGAAGGTGGGCGACTATCTGACGACCGACTGGGAACGAATTGCTCCACTGCATCCGGGGCTGATCATCACCCAATATGCGCAGGGCCGAACACCAGCGGGGTTTGCCCAGCGTGTGCAGGATCTGGGGGCGACGCAATTGAACTTGCATATCAATCGGCTTGAGGACATTTACACCGCGGGCATGGAGCTGGCCGATGCGGTCAAGGAGCACGAAAAGGGCGCAGCGGCGATTGCCTCGCTGAAGGAGCAGATTGAATCGGTAAGGCATGCGGTGGCGGGCGAGGCGCCAGTGCCGACTCTGATTGTCGTTGGCCCAGAAGGGTCGAGTATTGCCGGACCGGGCTCATATCTGGATGATCTGCTCCAAGCGGCTGGTGGGAGGAATGTTGCCCAGGGGATGACGTCCTGGCCGACGATTGATCGTGAGCGCTTGGCATCGTTTCAGCCGCAGGTGATCATCCAGCTTCTGTCCAGATCGTCGCCGCAGGTGCAGCAGCAGGCGGATTTGGTCTGGAAATCGCTGCCGGAGGTGTCGGCGGTGAAGAATGGGCGGGTTGTGAGGCTCAGCGAATGGTACGCGATGGAACCGGGTTATCAGGTGGGTCGGCTGACGCGACAGTTCGCAACGATTCTTCATCCGGACATCAAACTTCCGCAATCGACTACCAAACCATCGACCCGCCAAAGTCCATCCGGCGATGGAGTGCCGGCGCACTAATCGTCACCATTTTGATCGGCACTGGCTGCTGGGTCGTCGTGGCGGCCGCGTGCCTGCTGGTCGGATCGACCGGCAAACTGGGTTGGGTGGAGATTCAATATCGGCTTGAAAATGTGCTGCTGGCATCGCTCGTAGGCGCGGCCTTGGGATCTGCGGGGGCCGTTTATCAGGCCATCCTGCGCAATCCGCTGGCCGATCCGTATCTGCTGGGCGTCAGCAGCGGGGCGTCGCTGCTGGCATTTGTCTGGCGATTGCCCTTTGCCGCGGCGTTGAGCACTTCCCTGCTGGTGGCGTCGGGGCAGCAGGCGTTTTCGTTCGGCGGCGCGCTGATATCGGTGGGGATTGCGTTGCTGATGGCTACTCGTCGGGGTCGGCTCGAGCCGATCACGCTGCTTCTGGTTGGCGTTATCATCAATGCAATTAATGGTGCGATCTTCCTGCTGCTGTATGCGCTGTTTCCGCAACTTGCGGCCGGCTCGGGAAGCGCGCTGAATTTTCTCATCGGCGGAATCCAGACGAACTTGACGCATGGCCAGGAATGGCTGTCGGCGTCGCTCATCGGGGCGGGGTGGATCGTCATGATGTACCTCACCGGGCAACTGAATGCCGCCTCGCTGAGCGAAGCCGAGGCGCAGGCGATGGGTGTGCAGATTCATCGCGTTCGATGGATTGCATTGATCGTTGCCTCCATCGTCACCGCGGCGGCAGTCGCGATCAGTGGTCCGATCGGATTCATCGGCTTGATCTGCCCGCATTTGGTGCGTCTTGTCGTTGGTAGCGATCAGCGGCGATTGATTCCTGCCGCCACTGCATTCGGAGCGGCACTCCTCGCATGTGCAGACGCGATTACGAGGCTGCTGTCTCGACAGGATCTCATCAATACCGTTCTGCCGGTCGGCGTCCTCACCGCGCTGCTGGGCGGGCCGTTTTTTCTGTACCTTTTGTGGCGTTCGCGTCGGCCGACTGCTTGAAATGGAACTTCTGGTCGCACAAAACGTCGGTTTTGCCTATGGGCAAGCACTGGTCCTGCGGGATGTCAATCTTCTCTTGCGCGCGGGTGAGGTGGTCGCTCTTCTTGGACCCAATGGATCAGGCAAGAGCACATTAATTCGCTCGCTGCTCGGCCAACTTCCTGCGCAAGGATCGATCGCTTGGGATGGCAAGCCGATCGCAAAATGGTCGCGTCGGCAGCTTGCCCGGCAGGTGGCTTACATGCCGCAATCACCGGCATGGGAGGCGGAGCAAACGGTAGCCGATGTTCTGCGACTGGGACGAACGCCATATCTTGGCGCATTCGGAATCGAATCGACGCGCGATCTTTCGGTGATCAGTAAAGTGGCCGATCTGCTGAAGCTTTCGGACCTGCTGGATCGTCGGCTTGATACACTTTCCGGCGGCCAGCGTCAGCGCGTGATCCTGGGCAGGTGTCTGGCGCAGGAGCCACGGGCGATGCTGCTGGATGAGCCGGGTACTCATCTGGATCTTCGCCATCAGGTCGATCTGGGAAATCTGCTGCGAAGCTTTGCACGTAACCGTAATCTTGGCGTGCTGATGGCGTCGCATGAATTGAACTTGGCCGGGCAGCTTGCCGATCGGCTGATATTGCTATCGCAGGGCGCCGTCGTGGCGGATGGGCCGCCGGAGCAGGTGCTGAAGCCCGAATTGCTTTCGAGCGTTTACGAATTGCCCATGCGGCAGATTTCGCAGGATGGGCAGGTCTATGTCATGCCGGTCGTGGATCGCATCACGACAGATTCGCATCCATCGACATAACCTGCGGATTCTTCGCAGGCGGAACGATTTGTCTTGCAATTCCTACGATCACACAAAACGCTGCAATCATTCCAAAGCCAGCAGCTAATTCGCCCCAGCGCGGCGAAAAGACCAGGATAAAGCCCCGACCCTTTACCAAGGCGGAAAAACTCGACACGCAAAACGGCATCATGAAAAGCCGGACGATCGGCCAGCGTTCGAGCCTCACCGGCACCGATCCCGATCGCGTTGTATTCACCAGCAGGGCGACACCGATGATCCCGGAAAGACCCAGAGATGTGAGCCAAATGCGCGGGCTGGGATCGAAATAAAGGACCAGCACGACAAGATACCAGATGAAATAACACCACAGCGCCAGCCGGCCAGCGGAGAGGTTCGCTAAGTAGGTAAGAGTTCTGCGGAAGATCAGATTTGCCATAGCGTGCTCGTTGCCAAGTTTAGCCGCGACGCGCCAGCGGAGCGCTTCCTCGCGCTCGCGGAAAGCGCTCCGCTGTCGCGTCGCGGCTAAACTCGGCCAACTACCCGAACTGTTTTTTATGACGTCTTCGTCAATTTTCGATACTTGATACGATGCGGCTGCTCCGCATCCGCGCCGAGCCGCGCACGTCGATCGGCTTCATACGCGCTGTAATTCCCTTCGAACCAGGTCACCTTGCTGTCGCCTTCGAAGGCCAGAATGTGCGTGGCGACGCGATCGAGGAACCAGCGGTCGTGGCTGATGATGACGGCGCAGCCGGCGAAATTTTCCATGCCTTCTTCGAGCGCGCGAATGGTGTTGACGTCCAGATCGTTGGTTGGCTCGTCGAGCAGCAGCACATTGGCGCCCTGCTTGAGCATGCGGGCCAGGTGGACGCGATTACGCTCGCCGCCGGAAAGGCTGCCGACGGGGCGTTGCTGATCGGTGCCGGTGAAACCGAAGCGCGTGACGAAGCTGCGTGAATTGACTGAAACGGGGCCGAGCTTCAGAACGTCCTGCCCACCCGAAATTGCTTGCCAGACGGAATCCTCGTCTACCAGTGAATCGCGCGTCTGCTCGACGTAAGCAAGCTTCGCGCTATCGCCGACGCGGAGCGAGCCGGAATCGACTTTTTCCTGGCCTGTAATCAGGCGGAAGAGAGTGGTCTTGCCAGCGCCATTCGGCCCGATGATCCCGACGATTCCGCCAGGTGGAAGCGAGAAGGAAACATTGGAAAAGAGGAGCTTATCGCCGAAGGATTTGCTGATGTTGTCGGCCACCACCACCTGATCGCCCAACCTCGGGCCGGGCGGGATAAAGATTTCGATTTCCTTTTCCTTCTCGCGCTGGTCCTGAGCCAGCATCGATTCATATCGAGCAAGACGTGCCTTGCTCTTGGCCTGGCGGGCGCGAGGCGATTGGCGCACCCATTCCAGTTCGCGCTGAAGGGCCTTCTGTCGCGCGCTTTCCTGCTTTTCTTCCGAGGCCAGCCGGGCTTTTTTCTGCTCGAGCCAGGACGAATAATTTCCTTTCCAGGGGATTCCTTCGCCTCGATCCAGCTCGAGGATCCAGCCGGCAACGTTATCCAGGAAATAGCGATCATGCGTGACGGCAATGACGGTGCCGGCGTATCGCTGCAGATGATGTTCGAGCCATTCGACCGACTCAGCATCGAGATGATTGGTCGGCTCATCGAGAATCAGAATGTCAGGCTGCTGAAGCAGCAATCGGCACAAAGCCACGCGTCGTTTTTCCCCGCCCGACAGTACCTTGATCAACTGATTCTCTGGCGGGCAACGCAGGGCATCCATCGCCATTTCCAGCTTTTGATCGATTTCCCACGCCCCAAGCTGATCGAGCTTTTCCTGCACTTCGCCTTGGCGCTCCAGTAACTTGTTCATCTGCTCATCGTCCATCGGCTCGGCGAATTTTTCGCTGATTTTCTCGAATTCCTTGAGCAGCGCCATCGTCCCCGCGACGCCTTGCTCGACGATTTGGCGAACGGTTTTGTCCGGCTCAAGCTGCGGCTCCTGCGCCAGGTAGCCGACGGTATAGCCCGGCTGAAGGACGACCTGCCCCTCGATGTTTTTGTCCACCCCGGCCAGAATCTTCAGCAGTGAGCTTTTACCGGCACCATTCAGGCCCAGCACGCCGATCTTGGCGCCGTAAAAATATGAAAGATAGATGTTGTTGAGAATGACCTTCTGATCGTAGCGTTTGGAGACGCCGATCATCGAGTAGATGACTTTGTTGGGTTCGTCGGTTTTAGCCATAGATGATTGTCGTTCGTTAAAGGCTGCGAATCTTAGCGATTCAAAGCCAAATCGTGTAGGCGGCAAAGAGAAAGCAAATCAATATGAAATACCGCGCTCGCATCGGTTGGATGGGATTGTTGCTGATGACCCTTTGCAGCGCGATGACGCAGGCGGAGAATTGGCCCGCATTCCCGCGGACCGACGGCGCAGGGGATTGCTGACCTTCCAAATCCGCCGATCCATTGGAGCGCGACGGAAAACATCGCATGGAAGACTGCGATTCCTGGCGAATCCTGGTCGTCGCCAATTGTCTGGGGCGATCGGATGTTTCTGACCACAGCCACCGACAAAGGCGTTTCCTGCCGGGTGATTTGCATCAATGCCGCTGACGGGCAGATCCTCTGGAACGTCGAGGTGTTCCAGCAAAAGCCGACCCGCAAGGAGACTCAGAATTCATATGCCACGCCGACGCCCATAGCGGATGGTAAGAGTATTTATGCCTTCTTCGGCGAAGGTGGGACCGCAGCCGTTTCTTTTGGCGGCAAAGTCCTTTGGACCAACACCGATCATCCCTTCTACAGCCGACACGGTTTTGGTGCCTCGCCCGCGCTTTACAACAACCTGCTGATCATGTCTTACGACATCAGCGATCCCAAAGATGAAAAGCTCGGCTGGGTCGTTCCGTGGAACAAATCATACATTTTGGCGCTTGATGCCCGAACGGGTAAAGAAGTCTGGCGAACGCCCCGCGGCATGAGCCGGCAGGCACATGGTGTGACTCGCATCGAAAAAATCGATGGCCAGATGCAGGCCGTTACCGATGCCGGCGATGTTATTCAGGGCCTTGAGCCCCAGACCGGCAAAGTGATCTGGTCGATCAAGAATCCAGGTGAAGGCGTTGTGCCGTCGCTGGTGTTTGGCGATGGAATGGTATTCGCCTCATCCGGCTTTCCAACGCCGATCCACAATGAGAAAACCTACGCCGCCATCCGCGCATTCAAACTGGGCGGCACCGGTGACATCACGAAAAATCTGGTCTGGGAAGAAAAACGTGCCGTTCCCATGATTCCCTCCTTCGCATTCTATAAAGGCATGCTCTTTGCCGTGAAAGAAGACGGCATGGCTCAATGTCTCGATGCGCGAACCGGAAGAGTGCATTGGCGTCAGCGCCTTCAGGGAAACAGTTATGCCGCCTCTCCCGTCATCGCCGGCGGAAAAATCTTCATCACATCACAGGATGCCCTGACCACCGTTCTCGATGCTGGCCCGGAGTTTAAGGAGCTGGCGGAGAATCCGATCAATGAACATTGCCAAGCGTCAATCGCGATATCTGGCAGTCACTTGATTCTTCGCACTGAACACAACCTATACTGCATTGGCAAATGACCGCGGGAATCAGTTGACTTTTGATCTGGAGTAGGCTGTGGCCAATGCGCATCCATGCGTCACGCAGGAATTAATGGACTTCACCGCCGCCCAGCGAATGTTCTTCGTAGCGACGGCGCCGCTGGCCAAAGATGGGCACATCAATCTCTCGCCCAAAGGGCTCGATACCTTTCGCATTCTTTCGGCCAATCAAGTTGCTTATCTTGATCTGACTGGCAGCGGCAACGAAACCGCCGCTCATGTGCTGGAAAATGGCCGGATCACTTTCATGTTCTGCGCGTTCGAAGGCGCGCCAAAGATTCTGCGTCTCTTTGGAACCGCCCAGGCAATTCAGCCGGGGACCGAGCATTGGAACCTGCTGTCGCCGTTATTCGGTTCCTTTCCTGGCGCGAGGCAGATCTTTCTGGCTGATATCAACCGCGTGCAAACATCCTGCGGATTTGGCGTACCATTCCTGGAGTTTCAAGGGAATCGCGATCTGCTGCCCAAGTGGGCGACGAAAAAAGGTGACGAGGGCTTGATCGAGTATCGCCAGAAGAAAAACAGCAGAAGCATCGATGGTTTGAGGACGCCAATTGCGCCCTAGAGCCCGATATTCATTTCTGCTTACCCCCCCAATATCTGCTATAATTGCCTTAGTAGCGAGGTGTTCATGCAGCGAGCAATCGAAGGCGTTATCAAAAATGGCAAGATCGTGGTTAACGAGGCAGATTTGGCGTCGGCCGAAAATGCAAAAGTTCGCATCTTAATTAGCGACGCCGACAAGAAGGAATTCCCGCGGGTTTATTCACCTCGACTCGCACATCCCGAGCAAGCCAGGGAATTTCGCAAGCTGGTGCTGGAACCATAAGCAATGCCGACGTATGACGCCGAGCATTATGATCCTCCAGCACCGATTGCTGAGGTCTCGCTGCGCGATCCGAAAAGCGGGGCAGTTGTTCCAGATATACGTATGTTGCTGGACACAGGAGCGGATATCACTCTTCTCCCGCGCGCTGCAGTAGAACGTTTGAACGTTGCTCCAATCGCTGAACTTCAATTTGAACTCCTCGGATTCGACGGAAACAAAAGCATGGCGCAGGCTGTAGACGTAGACATGCTGTTTCTGCGAAAGGCGTTTCGCGGACGCTATCTTCTGGTCGATGATGAACATGGCGTAATTGGACGTGATGTCCTTGCCGCGATTTCCCTGCTGTTTGATGGGCCGAATCAAGGATGGTTTGAAACAACTTCCACCAGTTGAGACAAATACAAGACTTGCCATCAACACCCCTCCAAACTGTGTCTGGATTCTGATTCTCAAAGGCAGAAATCCGCGAACCCTGCCTTTTCCCGCACGTTTTACTTTGTCAGGCGGGCGTCATACGCTTTGGCCGCTATTTCTGGAGCATAAATGGCCAAATCGGCCGGGAAAATTCAATCAGTGGCGTTCGTCAGCCTCGGCTGTCCGAAGAATCTTGTGGACAGCGAGCGGATGCTGGGCCTGCTTGCGCAGGATGGGCTGGCGGTCACTTCAGATGCCTCGTCGGCCGATGCCATCGTCATCAACACCTGCGGCTTTCTCGAAGCCTCGAAGGACGAATCGCTCCAGGCCATTCGCGAAGCCATCGATCAGAAGAAAAACGGCAAATGCAAGCGCGTCGTGGTAGCGGGCTGTCTTGTTCAGCGGCACAAAACCAAGCTGCTGTCGGAAGTGCCGGAGGTCGATCGGCTGGTAGGAGTGTTCGATCGCGAGCACATCGTCGAAGCGGTGCGCGGGAAGGAAAATCCCCGCCAGGAGCATGGTCACTTTTTGGGGAAATATCACGATCTGTCGCGCGAACTGGCGGCTGCCGCGAAAATGGCCGACACGGGAAAGCAGACCAAGACCAATCGCCTGCCGGTGTTTGAAGATGATCGGGCGCGCCTCCGATTGACGCCTCGTCACTATGCGTATCTGCGCATCAGTGAGGGATGCAATCAGGGCTGCGCCTTCTGCACGATTCCGTCCATTCGCGGGCCGATGCGGTCGAAGCCGGTCGAGCAGATTCTGGCCGAGGCGCGCGAGCTGGCGGCCGATGGCGCGGTCGAATTGAATCTGATCGGGCAGGACACCACCAGCTACGGCTCCGACATTGGCTATGAAGCCGGCCTTTCCGGTTTACTGCACACGCTCGATAAGCAGCTTAAAGATGTCCATTGGCTTCGGCTGATGTATGCCTATCCGTCCTGCTTCACGGATGAAATGATCAAGACGATCGCCGACAGTGGCCGGGTGGTGAAATACATTGACATGCCGCTGCAGCACATCAGCGATCCGCTTCTCACCTCGATGCGCCGTCGCGTAACGCGCGCTCAGATCGAAACGCTGCTCGAGAAGCTGCGCAAATGGGTGCCGGGCATCGCGATCCGCACGACTTTTATCGCCGGCGCGCCGGGCGAAACCGAGCAGCAGCATGAAGAGCTGGTCAAGTTCGTTTCCGACTTTGGCTTCGAGATGATGGGCGTATTTCCCTACAGCCCCGAGCCCGGCACGCCGATGGGCCGGATGGAAGATCAGGTTCCCGATTCGGTCAAACAGCAGCGCGTCGAACGACTCATGCTTGCGCAGCAGGATGTGGCCTTCGCCAAAGCACGCAAGATGAAGGGAAAGAGCATCGAAGTGCTGATCGATCGGCAAGCCGGTCGCGATGAAGAAGACGGCTACGTCGCCCGGAGCCAATCGCAGGCACCGGATATCGACTCCGTCACGTTCGTGCACGGGCCCGGATTGCATGTCGGACAACTCGCGCAAGTGAAGGTCACTGATTTCCAAGCCTACGACCTTGTGGCCGAGGTCGCTAAATCCAAGTCGAAGAGTCTGCGCGTGCTTACAAAATAAAGCACCGACTGCGCTTTAAGCTCTCGCGCCTGCTCAACATCCGCTCTGCTTTCCGCTACATTCCAATAGCTCGCTGGCATTGCATTAGTCGCAGGCCAGGAATTTCATTGCGGACTATCTTCACGGCTGATTTTTCACCATGCGCACATTCCACCTTCGATCGTTGCTGGCACCGGCATGTTCCCTTGCTCTCGCGGCTCTTTACTCAACCGCACCCGCTGCCGACGTGCGGCAACAGCCCGACCCTTACGCCAAACAGATTCACTCCGCACCGCTCGAAGCCAAGGAAGCGATTGCGAAATTCAAAGTGCCTGAGGGATTCAAGGTGGATCTTTACGCGTCTGAGCCGGAGGTGGTCAACCCGGTCGTGATGCGCGTGGACAACAAAGACAACGTCTACGTCATTGAGACGTTTCGCCATACATCCAACGTGCTGGACATCCGCGAGCACATGAATTGGCTCAATGAGGACATCGGCTTGCACACTGTGCAGGATCGGCTCAACCTTCTGCGCAAGGAAATGGGGCCGAAGTTTGCCAACATGACCAAGGACACGGATCGCATACGATTTCTGGCGGACCCAAATCACACCGGCCATGCAACCAAGACCACCATTTTTGCTACCGGCTTTAATTCCGCCGAGGCGGGAATTGCGGCCGGTATTCTGCCTTTTAATGGAAACGTCTACCTTGCCGATATCCCGGGCCTTTATCTGTTGAAGGACACCAACGGCGACGGCATTGCTGACGTCCGCAAGGAACTCATCACCGGTTTTGGCGTTCACATTTCGTTTCTCGGGCACGATCTTCACGGCCTGCGGGTCGGACCGGATCGCAAGCTCTATTTTTCGATCGGTGATCGTGGCACCAATGCCAAGTCATTGGTCGATGGCAGTGCCGTCGATTTGCCCGGTACCGGCGCCGTCTTCCGCTGCAATCTCGATGGCTCGCATTTTGAAACCTTCGCGTATGGCCTGCGCAATCCACAGCAGCTTGTCTTCGATGATGAAGGCAATCTTTTTGCCGGCGATAACAATCCCGATTACGGCGACCCAGCGCGATGGGTCTACGTCGTCGAAGGCGGTGACAGTGGCTGGCGCGAAAGCTATCAGAGTGCGCGCCTGCATCAGGGCGGCGGCCCCTGGATGTGGGAGCAGCTTTATCAGGAAAAAGAAAAGCTCCACGATGCCGCATACATGATTCCGCCGATCGCTCACCTGGGCGCGGGGCCGAGCGACGTCGCCTATTACCCCGGCACCGGCATGTCGGATAAGTGGAATGGCCATTTCTTCATGGTCGATTTCCGTGGCGGATCGGTACAAAGCCGAACGCATACATTCAAGATGCAGGAGCATGGCGCGACCTTCGAACTGGTCGATCGCGAAGATTTCCTGCGCGGCATGCTCGCGACCGGTATGGATTTCAGCACGCATGGCGGGATTTATTTCTGCGACTGGGTCGAAGGCTGGAACAAGCCTTTCAAGGGACGTGTCTACCACGTTTACGAACCGTCGAGCGAGCGAGAAACGCTCGTGGTCGAAACCGGAAAACTTCTCGCTGAGGGATTCGAGCATCGCACCGCCGATGAACTTTCAAAACTGCTTGCTCATCCGGACATTCGTGTGCGGCAGGAAGCGCAGTTTGCGCTGGCCGATAAGGGCGAATCCTCACTGCCGCTTTTCACCCAGATTGCGCAGCACTCAGATAATCGGCATGCTCGTTTTCATGCCATCTGGGGCATCGGAGAGCTTGGCGAGAAGACGCCTACCGCGCTTGATGCGCTGTTGCCACTGCTGACCGATCGCGACAGCGAAGTGCGCGCCCAGGCCGCCAAGACGCTCGGCGAAGATAATTACGCCCCCGCATTTGAAGGCTTGACTAAATTACTCAGCGACCCCGATAGCCGGCCGCGTTTCTTCGCAGCGATCGCTCTGGGTCGTCTGAAGCGCCCGGAAGCCACCGCGCCGTTGCTGGAAATGCTTCGCCAGAATGGGGATCGCGATGCGCATCTCCGCCATGCGGGAATCATGGGTCTGGTTGGCTGCTTCGACCAGGCAAAGCTGATGCAGGCGGCGCATGATTCTTCGCCCTCGGTACGGATGGGCGTGCTGCTGACCTTCCGCCGACTAAAAATGCCGGAAATCGCAATGTTCCTGCACGATTCCGATCCGCACCTGGTTTCGGAAGCGGTGCATGCGATTAACGATGTTCCAATCGATGCTGCCACTTCGCAGCTTGCCGCGATGAAGGATGATTCCAAGCTCTCCGAGCCTGAAGAAATCCGTGTGCTCAATGCCAATTTCCGGCTCGGCGGGCCCCAGGGTGCCAAGGCGGTTGCCGATTACGCAGCCAATCCGAAGGGCGTGGACTGGCTTCGGGTCGAAGCACTCAAGATGTTGGGATTGTGGGCCGAGCCGGGCGATCGTGATTGGGTCATGAACGACTGGCGCCCGCTGCCCAAGCGATCGATCAATCCCGGCCGCGAGGCAGCAGGTGTCGCCGTATCCCAGATTCTGCATCCCAGCGCCGGCGCGCCGGCCGCGCCGGATCGTGTGCGCGTGGCGGCCTTGAACGTCGTCAGCAAATTGAAATTGAGCAACGTTGCTTCGCTGAGCGAAATGGTAGCGGATGCTAAATATGCTCCGGACGTGCGTGCGGGTGCTTTGGAAGCGCTGGCCGACCGCGAAGATCCAAAGCTGGCGAGCGCGGTGAAAGTCGCCCTGAAGGACAAGAGCCCGGTTCTGCGCGAGGCGGCGATTCTCGCCTTGGCGAAGTTACCCGATGGCACGCCGCAGCTTCAAAAGGTGCTGGATACGGGCTCCACAACCGATCAGCAGGCGGCGCTTTCTGCACTTGGAACAAGCAAGGACAAGGCTGCCGACGAGATTATTTCCAAATCAATGGACAAGCTCCTGGCCGGCCAGTGGAAGCCTGAATTGACGCTCGACCTGTATGAAGCGGCAGCCAAGAAATATGACGATAGCGCCATCCAAGACAAATATAATAGATACAAGGCCCAGGTCGGCACGACCGATCCGATGGCCCGCTACCGCATGGCCGAGGTGGGTGGTAATGCCGAAGAAGGCCGGCGAATCTTCCGCGAGCGCGCCGATGCCTCCTGCATCCGCTGCCATACCGTCAACCATGAAGGCGGCATCGTTGGTCCTGTTCTTGACGGCATCGGCGCCCGTCAAAATCGCGAATATTTGCTGGAATCGATCGTCTTCCCCAATGCCAAGATCGCGCCCGGCTTCGAAAGCGCCGCGGTCAAATTGAAAGACAACAAAGTCGTCGTTGGTGTCGTGAAATCCGAAACCGGCAGCGAACTGACGCTGATGGACGCCGATGGAAAACTGATTCGCATCAACAAGAATGAAATCGCCGCCCGAAAGCGCGGGCCATCGGCCATGCCCGAAGGGTTCAATCAGATGCTCAGCCTGCGGGATCTGCGAAATCTCGTGGAATTCCTGGCGAGCTTGAAGCAAGGCGGGCCAGGGCCGGCAAGTACGAAATAGTGGGAAGAATGATCTAAGGTCTTGTCGCCGGCGATGGCAGCGATGTGATCATCTGCTGCGCCTTCGACTCAAGAAGAAACTCTGCCGTCCCATCGCTGTAGAGCACATTCATGCCAACTTTGTGATTGGACAACGCCTCATAGAGCAACACGCGCCGAGGTTGTGCGGCTTCGTCGAGTTTGAGTCCGGCGGCTACATAGATGTAGGAGCAATAGTGCTGAGGATCCCGGGCAAGTTCCGCCGCCTGCGCGTCGCCGGTGTCACCTGGTGCGCGCTCCTGATTGCTCGACGGGCAGACAAAGATTTCAGATGTGATGTCTTCCGTAGTCAGGAGTGCACCCAGCGTCGGCGGAAGCAAGCCATTGTTCTTCTTTGCATAGTCATCCATCGCCAGGAAGATCATCCGCATATTGGCCGCACATTTAATTTGATTGGTTTGTTCACGGGGGCTACACAGCGCGGGCATCAAAATAGACCCAAGCAGAAGGAGCACAATTTCAACAAAGGACAGCGTCATTGCCGTGCGTGCGCGACCTCTCTGAGCCGGCGAAGCTTTCTTCCTGGCCAGGATGCCAAAGGTCAATCCGAGGGGCGGCATCGCCAGAAGAGCGACGATCAAAACGGGCGAAATATCCGGATGTGAAATTCCGGCCAGAATGAGCAGCAGAACAAATAATGCGCAGCACCACAGGCCGATGGTGGCGAGGGTCCTTCCGCTCGATTCCTTAACCGTCTGGTCATCAGAATCGGTCGTCGAGGCGCTCATCGTTGCCCCCCCTGATTGTTCGACTTGATGAATGGAAGCGTTGTTGGCCGGGTGGCGGCTGCACTAAGAGCGGCGTTGATCGCGGCAATCGCATCCTTACGATTCATCCATGCCACCGAGCCGTCGCTGTAACCGACATTAATTCCAGTGCCGCCGTGATCGGAAAGCGGTTCATAGAGAATGATCTGTAGTGGAAAGTTTGGGTCATTATTCAGGCCACGACCCAAATAGATATAAGACAAATGATGCGCCAGATCGGCGCGCATCGAAGCTGCCTGATCGGCTGCTGTCGCGCCGGGTGCCGGCATCAAACTGCTCGCCGGGCAAACAAAAGGCTCCGCACTGATATCCTCGGTCGCCAGCAACACATCCAGCGACGGCGGGAATTTTCCATTGTGATCATCTGCGTACAGCAGGGCGGCGAGAAGTATCTGCCGCATGTTCGACGCGCACAATACGCGTGCGCTTGGTCCATAGCGGGGATGCACCAGTGCGTCCGAAGCCACCACGATGGTAAAGACCGAAACCAGCTCCAGTATCGCAATCGAAGTTACTATCCACGCGTCCCGGAGACGAATTGCGCGTTTTCGGCGAACGGACCATAGCCCCGAAAACATCGCCATCGACGCACAGGCGACGGCCGCGAGAAAGATCAAAGGCCTCCTGTCGTAATCGACCCAGAAGACGCTCACGGCCAACGGAATGGTCACAACAATAAAACCGACTGCCAGCTTTCCTGAGATGTTCCGCGGGACAGGGTCTCGCGAGTATTGAAGCAAATTGGAAACCTGCTCGGCCACGTTGGCCTCCTGAAATGGCGGACACCCGTTTTACGCCATCGCAGGAAATTTGGTTTCACATACGTTTACTGACGACGACGTGTCCTTCGCGGGCGGTGAGATCTTTGTACAGCTCGACGAGCCGGCGGGTCATGGGAGTTTCTGAGCCGCCAATCGGTCGGCTGTCGATGCTTCGCACGGTCACCAGTTCGCCCATCGTGCCGGTGCAGAAAACTTCATCGGCCCGGTAAAACTCGGTCAGGCTCAGGTCGCGGTCGAAGCAGGGGATGCCATGCTTTCGGCAAATCTCCAGCACGGTTGCGCGGGTGATGCCTTCAGGGCATGCCGCGCACGTCGATGTATGAACGTCGCCCTGATGCACGAGAAACAAATGCGTGGCGTTGGTTTCGGCAACGAAGCCGCGAAGATCGAGCATCACCGCATCGTCCGCACCGGCCTGATTCGCCTGGATCTTGGCCAGAATCGATTGAATGAGGTTGCAGTGGTGGATCTTGGGATCCAGACAGTCCGGCGGAAACCGCCGCATGCTGCTGGTGATCAGTGAAATGCCGCCGCGGTCATACACGGGCGGCTTATGTTCAGCGAGAACGATCAACGTCGGCCCGGATTGATTCAGCCGCGGGTCCATACCTGATGTGATTTTCAAACCGCGCGTAAGCGTCAGCCGGATATGCACGCCATCGAACATCGAATTGGCTTCTAACGTCCGGCTGATTTCGCCGATGATCTGCTCGTGCGATGGAATCTCTTTGAAGGCCAGCGCCAGAGCCGAGCTGCGAAGGCGATCGAGATGCTCGACAAGTTTGAAGATGCGGCCGCTGTATAACCGCAATCCTTCCCAAACCGCATCTCCACCCTGCACCGCTGAATCAAATGGACTGATACCCGCCTGGTCGCGATGGAGGAGCTTGCCGTTGATGTTGACCAGCAGATCGCGATTTTTTTCGTTGAATTGCTGAAGCATGAAATGGACCTTCAATCGACTGAAATGCGATGCCGATGCATCTGGGAATAATGCTCCTGACAGGTCGCCAGCATTTCTTTCAGATGCTCCGGCACCGGCTCATTCTTGCTCTTGTATGGGCGGAAGCAGGTGGTCGATTCCACCTCCTTGTACCAGTACTTGGCCCAGACACCATCCGTCTTCCGCAAGCCCGGCTCCCATGAAAGCATCCGCTCGCTAAATGGTAGTCCAAGCATTTCGCATAGCGCGCCCAGCACTTCCCGCGGATGATTCTGCACATCTCGCGCATCAATCACTGGCGGCGTTTTTCCCATCCACTTTCGCACCAGATTAAAAATTTCGATCTGCTGCGGGTATCCCGTATCGAGCAGTGTCGCATCGGGAACATGCTTGATGAATGAGGTGATCATGTCCGCCGGGTCGCGGATCAGGAAGCAGTGGGTGAGGTTTCGCAGCCAGCCGCGATCGATATTCGGCAGTAGATGATGCGTCATGTGCTTCTGATAAAAAACCGCTTTCCCTTCAGGCACAGGGCCGAGGAGAAAATCGATTGCCTTTTGAATTTCGGTGGGGCCTACCGCGATCACTTCATCCGCGCCCGGATGTTGTCGGCCGGTGGTTGCGAGATAATGGGCATATAGCGGCTCATCGCAAACCGTCGTGTCCGGGCGATTTCCCCAGGCGCGCATCATTGCGGTGGAAATATTGCGCGGGCCGGACCACATCGCGATGCGAAGGGGGTCATTTTTCATTGCGGAGAAAGTGTACCAGCTTCGCCCAGCGGGTGGTTAATCAGGAACGTTGCGCTGCAGCTCGTCGAGCCAGATTTCGGCACTGGCATCACTGGGGGCGCGCCAGTCGCCGCGGGGGGAGAGGGAGCCGCCGGATCCCACCTTGGGGCCATTGGGCATGGCGGATCGCTTGAACTGACTTTGTCCAAAAAATCGCTTCAGGAAAACGGCGAGCCATTTCTTGATGGTGGGCAGTTCGTACTGATTTCGCCCGGCCAGCGGATAACCCGGCGGCCAATCGCCGCGCTCGCGGCAACTCCAGGCATGATGCGCGAGGAACGCCACTTTGCTGGGTCGATAGCCAAAACGCGTGATGTAATACAGGTGAAAATCCTGCAGCTCGTAGGGGCCGACGGTTTCTTCGCTTTTCTGTCCGATCCCATTCGCGCCAGCCGATGCGGGCACCAGTTCCGGAGAAATCTCGGTGTTCAAAATGTCATCCAACGTCCCGCGTACTTCATCGGAAAATTCGCTGCGCTGCACCTGCCAGCGGATCAGATGCTGAATCAGCGTCTTTGGCACCGATGAGTTGACGTTGTAGTGGGCCATCTGATCGCCCACGCCATAGGTGTTCCATCCCAGCGCCAGTTCCGACAGGTCACCGGTGCCGATGACGATGCCGCCGTTGAGATTCGCAAGGCGAAACAAATGACTCGTGCGCTCGCCCGCCTGCACATTTTCAAAGGTGATGTCATGCACCGGCTGCCCCTGCGCAAAGGGATGTCCGATGTCCTGCAGCATCTGCGTACAGGATGGGCGGATGTCGATTTCCTGCGCGCTAGTCTGCAGGGCGCGCATCAGTTTCCACGCGTTCGATTTGGTTTTGTCGCTCGTGGCGAAGCCGGGCATCGTGTAGGCAAGAATATTCTCGCGCGGGATGCCAAGCCGATCGAGCGTCTTGCAGCAGACGGTCAGTGCGTGCGTTGAATCGAGTCCACCGGAAACTCCGATGATGACTTTCCGCATTCCTGTGGCGCGAAGACGTTGCTCGAGACCGGAGACCTGGATGTTGTAGGTTTCGAAGCAGCGCTGGTCCCACTGAGCCGGGTCCTGCGGGACGTAAGGAAATCGTTCGACCGTTCGTCGAAGATGCACTTCGCTCGTCGTAGCCTTCAGTTCAAATTCGATTCGTCGAAATCGCGACAGCCGATCGCGATACATTGAAGCGGCATCATTGAAGCTGGTCAGGCGCATCCGCTCCTGGCGCAGGCGATCGAGATCGATGTCCGCAGTGATGCGCTGCGGCTGATCGCTGAAGCGCTGCGACTCGGCAAGCAGATTCGCATTTTCATAAATCAGCGCGTGTCCGTCCCAGGCCAGGTCGGTGGTCGATTCGCCGAAACCCGCAGCGGTGTAGAGATAGGCGGCGACACATTTCCCGGATTGTCCCGCGCACAACGCCCGCCGCCAGCCGGCTTTTCCGATGATGATGTTGCTGGCCGACAGATTCGCCAGGACCGTCGCGCCGGCCAGCGCGCCCCAGGTTGAAGGAGGGATTGGCGTCCAGACATCTTCGCAAATCTCGGCAAAGAGCGAAAAGCCCTGCAGATCGGTCGCTTCAAAAATCAGGTCGTCGCCAAATGGTGCTTCTTGAGAGAGAAGCCGCACCTCGTGCTGCACCGCGGCACTCGCGGGAACGAACTGCCGCTTCTCGTAAAACTCGCGGTAATTGGGCAGAAAGCTTTTGGGCACGACGCCCAGAATCTGCCCGCGATGGATGACGACGGCACAGTTGAACAGCTTTGATTCGAATCGCAGCGGCGCGCCGACCATCAGAATCGGCGCGAGCTGATTGCTCGCCTGAACGATCTTTTCCAACTCGGCTTCCACCGAATCGAGCAGGGCATCCTGATGAAAGAGGTCGTCGTTGGAGTAGCCGGAGATCCCAAGCTCGGGGAAGAGAGCCAGCGCCGCATCGTCGCTTGATGCCTCTCGTGCTAGTTCAATCGTCTGGCCGGCATTGAATACCGGATCAGCCACCTTCACGCGCGGCACGCAGACCGACACCCGCGCAAAGCCATGCCGGTAAATTGAATGAAAGGGAAGGCCCATGTGCTGAGAATGATATGCAATTCGCGCGAACTTCGCTTGGCGGCCGATGCTCGCGCCAGGGTCGCTTTAGTCCATTCCGAGCGCGCCCTGCTGAAGTTCCCACACATTATATTGTTCAGCGGCATCGATCTGCTTCACCGATTGTGGATTCTCGCGGGCCGCATGAACGATCGCCGCAGGTGCGGGTTGCGGATGTGCCGCCGGGCGCAAAACCGCGGCCAAAGCCAAAAACGCCGCGAAAGTGATTGCAATTCGCTTCATTGGGATCCTCGGTCCGTCTCTATCCTTATCGGCACAACCAATGCTTTGCCCAAGTACGGAGTGAGGATTACGTCCGATAATTTTTGCGGTTCAGGGGCAATAGAAGATGGGCAACAAAAGGAAAATCGAAGCGATTCGCAATCTCGCGCCGACGGGCATAACTGGAATCCCACCCACGTTTTCGGCCATAATCACAACCATCGAATCATGCCAAAAACCGATCAAATGACCGAGCAGGCTTTTGCCATCGCGGCCGAACTATATTCGCAACGCGGCGTCGATGTTGAGCGGGCGATGCAGCGCCTCGCCGCCATTCCCATTTCTTTGCATTGCTGGCAGGGCGACGATGTCGGCGGATTTGAGAATTCTGGCCTGGCGCTGGGAGGTGGCCTCGCTGTCACCGGGAATTATCCCGGCAAGGCGCGCACGCCTGATGAATTGCGGGCGGATCTCGAGAAAGCGCTGTCGCTCGTTCCCGGCCGGCATCGGTTGAATCTGCATGCCAGCTATGCGGAAACCGGTGGACGGAAAGTGGATCGCGACGCGCTCGAACCGGCTCATTTTCAAACATGGATCGACTGGGCGCGCAGTAAGAGAATTGGCCTGGATTTCAATCCTACTTTTTTCTCTCATCCGAAGTCCGATTCGGGCTACACCCTCGCCCATCGTGATCCGGCCATCCGCCAATTCTGGATCGACCATGGCATCGCCTGCCGCCGGATCGGTGCAGCTTTTGGAAAAGCGCTCGGCACGCCCTGCGTGACCAACGTCTGGATCCCAGATGGCTCGAAAGACACGCCGGCCGATCGGAAGGGGCCGCGTGAGCTTCTGGCACAATCGCTCGATGCGATCTTTGTCGACAAGATTGATCCCACGTTCAATCTGGATGCAGTCGAAGCCAAGCTCTTTGGTATCGGCTCGGAATGTTATGTGGTCGGTTCGCATGAGTTTTACCTGGGTTACGCGATCACGCGGAAAAAGCTTCTGTGTCTCGACACCGGCCATTTCCATCCAACCGAAGTCGTTTCCGACAAAATTTCTGCTGTCATGAACTGGCTGGATCGGCTCCTGCTTCACGTGAGCCGGGGCGTGCGGTGGGACAGCGACCATGTCGTCACGCTGGGCGATGAACTCTTGGCCATCGCCCAGGAGCTGGTGCGCGGCGATTATCTCAATCGCGTTCACATCGGCTTGGATTTCTTTGATGCCAGCATCAATCGCGTCGCGGCGTGGGTCATCGGCACTCGAGCCATGCTTAAATCGGTGCTCGCTGCATTGCTGGAGCCGATCGACGCGCTGCGCAAAGCGGAATCGGAAGGCGACTACACGTCGCGCCTGGCGCTGATGGAGGAAAACAAGTCGCTCCCGGTCGGGGCGGTGTGGGATTATTTTTGCCTAAAGCAAAATGTGCCGGTCGGCCCGGCATGGCTGGCGCAAGTCAAAGATTACGAGCAGAAGGTGCTGACCCGTCGCAAGTGATTTCTCTCGGGCATGCGGAGCGGAATTTTGGAAAACCTCCTGGAACTTCATTCGATTTCCAAATCCTTCGCCGGCGTGCGCGCGCTGTCGAACGTCGCCTTCGATCTTCGCGCGGGAGAAGTCCACGCCCTCATCGGCGAAAATGGCGCCGGCAAATCGACGCTCATCAAGATTATCACTGGCGCTCATGCGCCCGACACCGGCACCATCACCTTCGCGGGAAAGACCATCGAAAAGATGGACCCAAACCTGTCGCGGGCCATGGGCATCACGGCGATCTATCAGCAGCCAGCCTTGTTTCCCGAACTCACCGTCGCGGAGAACATCGCGCTGCGATTGGAGCGCGGGCGGGCTTGGCGCGTTCTTCGATGGAAAGAGCGCAGGCAGAATGCCGCGGCGCTGCTCGCGCGAGTGGGCGCAAACATTTCGCCCGATGCGCGCGTGCGGACACTGACCATGCCTCAGCAGCAGCTCGTTGAGATTGCCGCGGCCATCGGGAGCAATGCGAAGGTGTTGATTCTCGATGAGCCGACCGCGTCGCTGAGCGATCGGGAGGTGAAAAATCTCTTTGACGTCATTAATGGCCTGCGCGGGCGCGGCGTGGGGATGATTTACATTTCGCATCGACTGGAAGAGCTGCCGCGGGTTGCTGATCGCGTCACGGTGCTGCGGGATGGCCATAGGATTGCGACGCACAGCATGCTGGATGTGGATCGGGCGGAATTGATTCGCCTGATGGTGGGCCGGGAAATGTCGGCGGTGTTTCCGAAGGTGCAGGTGCCGATCGGCGATGTCGCTCTTGAAGTCCGAAATCTTTCGTGTGAAGAAGCGGCCATCAGCGACGTCAGCCTGTCGGTCCGTGCTGGCGAGCTTCTCGGCATCGCGGGATTGGTCGGCGCGGGGCGGACGGAGTTGGCGCGAACGCTCTTCGGCCTCACACCCGCCAACAGCGGACAAATTCTTCTTCACGGTAAGCCCGTCAAAATCGATTCTCCCTCGCGCGCGGTGTCGCTGGGATTGGCATATGTGCCTGAAGATCGGCGTCGCCATGGATTGATCCTGGAGATGTCGGTCGCAGCCAACGCCACGCTCGCTGTGTTGCGGGAAATCGCCCATGGCGGATGGATCGACTTTTCGCGACAGCGGCGCGTGGCGGATGAATTCATTTCCAAATTCGCAATCAAAACGCCTTCGTCGAATGTGCCTGCCGGCAATCTTTCGGGAGGGAATCAACAGAAGGTGGCGCTGGCGCGCTGGCTGGCGACGGAGCCGACGGTGTTGATTCTGGATGAGCCGACGCAGGGCGTGGATGTCGGCGCGAAGGCGGAGATTCATCGGCTGATGGGGCAGCTTGCCGCCGGCGGCCTCGCGATCATCATGATTTCCTCGGAGCTGCCGGAAATTCTGGGGATGAGCGACCGGATTGCGGTGATGCATGCCGGGCGACTGGTGGGGATGCTCGATCGCGCGGCAGCGACGCAAGAGCGGATTCTGGAGATGGCGCTCGGACATGGCGCGGATCAGCAGATGGCTGCGGGCAGCGGGGCGGTGATGGCATGAGTTCATTGTCGGCTCCTGTTTCGATCGCACCCGCTCGCGGCGATTCGTTTGTCTTTCGATATCAGCGCGAGCTGTCGGTGCTGGCGGCTTATGGGCTACTGCTTGCGATATTGGCGGCGCTTCGGCCGGGCTTTTATCAGGCGCAATTTCGGCTGACGTGGGTCAGCGCGGCGCCGATTCTGATTGCCGCGGTGGGCATGACACTTGTGATCCTCGCGCGCGAGATCGATATTTCGATCGGCTCGCAGTTTTCCGTGTGCGGCATCGTCGCAGGTTTTCTGGCGGGTCTTGGCTGGCCGGTCCCAGTAGTGGTTGTAGGCACCATCGCCGCCGGCGCGATTATGGGGGCGGCGAATGGGTTCCTGGTCGCGACACTCAAGCTTCCCTCGATTGTCGTGACGCTCGCGACGATGGTCATCCTTCGCGGCGCGATGCTCTGGCTGACGCATGGGGCGGCGGTGCATCTCCCTGACTGGCTGCAGTGGTTTGGCGCATCGCAGCGGGTGGGGCAGGCGGCGATCATTATTATTGCGATTGTAATACTCGTTGCGTTTGCCGCGGGCGTGCGCTGGCTGGCGACGGGGCGCAGCGTGTATGCCGTCGGATCGGATCGCGAGGCGGCGCGATTGGCGGGCATTCGCCCGTTTCGGGTGTTGTTCTGGGTTTTTGTGCTGATGGGCGCGCTGACTGGTTTGGCGGCACTGCTCAATACGATTCAATTTGCCGAGGTTTATCCAAATTCGGGTGATGGGCTGGAGCTTCAGGTAATTGCAGCCGTGGTCGTGGGCGGCACTGCCATTTCCGGTGGAAGAGGCACTCCGCTCGGCACCCTCATCGGCGTCGCGCTGCTGGGAACGATCGGGTCAGCACTCGTGTTCCTCCATATCCAGGCGCAATGGGAAAAGGCGATCCAGGGATTGATCATCCTTCTTGCAGTCGCATCGGATGGACTGAATCGGAGGTCTGCAGGATGACTTCCGTCGTTTCTGAATCTCCGCCTGTTGTTTCGCGAAAGCAGATCGATCCTGCGCAGTCGCAGCTTTGGGTATTGGCGGCTCTCGTCGGAGCCGAGCTGCTGATCTTCTCGATCATCGGAACGCGCTTCGCGACGCGCGCCAATTTTCTGCAGATTCCAAGGCTCAGTGTCGAACTCGGTTTGCTCGCCCTCGCGCAGACCCTCGTGATCGTCACCGGCGGGATCGATCTTTCGGTCGGCTCTCTGCTGGGGCTCTGCGCGATTCTCTTTGGAAAAATGTGGCAGGATGGTGGCCTTTCACCATGGATGGCCGCGGGCGGCGCCATCGCCATCGGCGCGACAGCGGGGGGATTCAATGCTTTGCTCATCACCCGCCTGCGCATCCCCGCACTCATCGTCACGCTCGGCACCTATTCGCTCTTTCGCGGATTGGCCGAGGGCATCACCGGCGGTGTCAAGAATTACACCGATTTCCCCGCATCTTTTTTGTTCCTGGGGCAGGAGCAGATCGCTTCGATCCCGGCGCAGGTGCCGATCCTCATCATCGCGGCAATTGTCTTCTGGATCTTGCTTCATCGGATGACCTTTGGCCGGGCGCTGAGCGCGATTGGGTACAATGCCGAAGGCGCGCGATACGCGGGCATTCGCGTGCAGAAAAATGTAGGAGTGACTTATGTCCTGTCGGGCCTTTGCGCGGGAATTGCAGCAGTCGTCTATGCGGCTCGTGTCGGGCAGGCCAAGGCCGATGCCGGCAGCGGATATGAACTGATTGCCATCACGGCGGTCGTGCTGGGCGGCACATCGATCTTCGGCGGAAAAGGAAGCATCATCGGCACCCTGCTGGGTGTCTTTGCGATTACCATTTTGCAAAATGGCCTGCTGATGGCGGGCAAGCCGACGGAGCTGGCCAGCGTGCTGACGGGGCTGCTGCTGCTGGCGGCCATCTGCCTGGATTGGCGCAGTTTTTCCGCTGGCCGCGCGCCTGCGGTAGAAAGCGGAACGGAGGAGGAATTTTCCATGAAGAATTCGCAGATTGCGGTACTCTGTGCGGTGATCCTCGCGGCGGCGCTGATCGTCGCAGGCGGAAATATTTGGCTCGTGCATTCGCTTACTAATGGTGATCGCACTGAGTTTGTGACTGCGAGCCGAGGTAACGGCGCCGAGCCTTCGAGCAATTCGAAACCCGTCACGATTGCCATGATGCCCAAGAGCAAGGGCAATGCATATTTCATCGCCTGCAAGCAGGGGGCGGATGAAGCGGCGGCGGCTTTGCATGTGAATCTCCTGTGGGATGGGCCAACCGAGCCCGACCCGGCCAAGCAGAACGAAATCGTCGAAACTTGGATCACAAGGCAGGTGGATGTGATTGCCGTCGCGGTGGAAAATGCGGATGGGATTTCCACGGCGCTCCGCAAAGCGCGCAAAGCGGGCATCAAAGTGATCACCTGGGATTCCGATGCCGCCCCGGATGCTCGCGACTTTTTTGTAAACCAGGCGACCGCCCAGGGCATCGGCTACACGCTCATGGACAACGCGGCAAAAGTGCTGGGAAACAAGGGGGATTTTGCGATCATCGCCGCTTCGCTCACCGCCGCCAACATGAACCAATGGCGGCATTACATCGAAGAACGCCGGGCGGAGAAATATCCGGATATGCATCTGGTCGTCACCGAGCCTTGCGATGACAAGCAGCAGCTCGCGTTCGATAAAGCCAATGCCATCATGAACGCGCATCCGGAAGTGAAGCTGATCATGGCGATCTGCTCCCCGGCCGTTCCCGGCGCGGCTGAAGCGGTCAAGCAATCGGGCCGGCAGGATGTGAAGGTGCTGGGGCTGGGCCTTCCCAATGACAACAAGAAATATGTCCACGAAGGCGTCACGGATGACATCGTGCTGTGGAACACAATGAATCTGGGCTATCTCACCGTCTGGGCGTCCAATGATCTGGCGACCGGAAAACTCAAAGCCGGCGCGACATCGATCGATGCCGGGCGGTTGGGGAAGATCGATATCGACAAGGACAACATTCTTCTCGGTAAGCCCTTCACGTTCACGAAGGACAATATCGATCAGTACAACTTTTAAGAATCTTCATGCATTTACTCATTTCACAATACTCGGCTCGCGCCGTCCGCCGCGTTCTGATTCTGTTGTCCCTTGCGTGGGCCTTCGGCGCATTGTTCTTAAGCCCGGCTCATGCCCGGGAAGGCGCATTGAAAGCCACTTCGCTGCGGTGCGAGCATCTGATCAATCCGATGGGTGTGGATGTCAAATCGCCGCGGCTGGGATGGATCGTCGAATCGAGCCAACGAGCGCAGGTCCAATCCGGCTACCAGATCCTCGTCGCCAGTAGCTTAGATTTGCTGAAGAGTGACAAGGGCGACCTCTGGGACAGCGGCAAACAAGCGAGCAATGAGACGATCGACATCGTCTATTCCGGAAAACCACCGAAGCCTGACCAGCGTTGCTTCTGGAAAGTCCGCGTCTGGGATGGCAGTGGAAACCCAAGTGCCTGGAGCGAGCCGGCCATGTGGTCGGTCGGCCTGAGCGATGCCGACTGGAGCCAATCGCAATGGATCGGATATGACAAGTCGCATGATACAAGGCTGCATGATGCGCCGCTGGATGGGGCGAAGTGGATCGGGCCGGGCGATAGGCCGGACTCTGCACCGCCGGCAACGCGCGAATTCATTTCCACTTTGAAGCTGCCTGTCAATGCGAGAATTCAATCCTCCCAGGTCTGCATCACCGCCAAGGATCTGTTCTGGCTGTCCATCGACGGCAAGGAAGTCGCCCATACCCAGCAGGTCCCTGATGTTCGTCGGCCGGCAGTGGTCGATATCACGCAAGACATCAAAGCCGGCGACAATCCGATCTCGATTCGTGTCCAAAATTCCTCGCCCGGCGCGACGCTGATTGCAAAGCTCACCGTCGATCTGGAAGACGGCAAGCAGATCGTCCTGGCCACCGACAATTCCTGGTCTTTGCAAGAAAATGGCGGTAGCCATCCAGTCAAGGTGCAGGCAACCTATGGCGATGCACCTTATGGCAAGCTGAAAACAGAAACCCCCGTCCTCCCACCCGCGGAATTTCTGCGCACCAGCTTTAACATCGACAAGCCCGTGCGAGCGGCGACTATGTATGTCTCGGCTCTTGGCATCTGCAATCCCCATCTCAATGGCAAACGTTTCAGCAACGATCATTTCATTCCCGGCTGGACCGATTACACCAAGCGCGTCTACTACCGTGCCTACGACGTCACCTCGCTGCTCACCAAAGGCGAAAACGTCATCGGCACCACGCTCGGCGACGGCTGGTACAGTGGATATCTCGGTTATGCCCGTGTGCGCGATCAGTACGGAAGCAAGCCGCGCTTTCGCGCCGAGCTTCACATCCAGTTTGCCGATGGCTCAGAAAAAGTGATCGGCACCGGCCCCGATTGGCGCGGCTCGACCGGCGCGATCACCGAGGCCGATTTTCTCATGGGCGAAACGTTCGACGCCCGTCTCCATGAAGTCGGCTGGGATGATTCTGGGTTTAACGCAAATGGCTGGTCGCCAGTGGATGTCGGGGCGGAAATTCATCCGGTCCTCCAATGGCATCCGGGGCCCGCGGTGGTGCCGATCAAGGAATTTCCGCCGACTGAGATCAAGCAGCCCAAGCCGGGCGTCTACGTCCTGAACATGGGGCAGAATTTTGCCGGCGTCGCCCGCATCAAAGTGCACGGAGACGCGGGTCAAAGCATCGTCCTTCGCTTTGCCGAGCGATTGAACCCCGACGGCACGATTTACACCGAAAATCTCCGCAGCGCCCGCGCCACCGACACCTACATCTGCGCCGGCGATGGCGAGGAAACCTGGGAGCCGCACCTGACGTTTCATGGCTTCCAATATATCGAAGTGACCGGCCTGAAATCGCCGCCGGGGCCCGAAACGATTGTCGGCATCGCGCTCAGCAGCGATACGCCGGTCGCCGGCTCGTTCGAGTGCTCCGATCCGATGGTCAATCAGCTTCACAGCAACATCTACTGGACGCAGCGATCCAATTTCATCGACATCCCCACCGACTGCCCGCAACGCGACGAGCGGCTCGGCTGGATGGGCGATGCGCAGGTCTATATCCGCACCGCCACGCTCAATACTGATGTCCAGGCATTTTTCACCAAATGGCTCGTCGATGTCACCGATGCTCAGCGCGCCGACGGGCAATTTCCCATGGTCGCGCCGGTGAAAGTGGCCGGAGACGATGGCGGCCCCGCCTGGGCCGATGCGGGCGTGATCTGTCCGTGGACGATTTACCAGGTCTATCACGACAAGCGCCTGCTCGAGCGGCAATATCCTTCGATGAAACGCTTCATCGAATTCTGCCGGAACCGCTCGACAGCCGATCTGCTTCCGCCCAAACAGTACCACTGCTTTGGCGACTGGCTCAGCGTCGGCGCCGACACGCCCAAGGACGTTATCTATGAAGCTTACTTTGCCCGCAGCACGCATCTGACCGCCCTGGCGGCGCGCGTGTTGGGACATGATGCAGATGCGAAGGAACTGGACGATCGTTTTGCCCGCGTCAAGACCGCGTTCAATCGCGCCTATGTCAAAAGCGATGGGCGCATCGAAGGCAACACGCAAGCCTGCTACGTTCTGGCGCTGGCGGTTGACTTGCTCGACGAGCCGATGAAAAAGCTGGCGGCGCAGCATCTGGTCGAAGACATCGAGCAGCGCGGCTCGCATCTCTCCACCGGTTTCATTGGCACCAAAGACTTGATGCTCGTCCTTGCCGCCATCGGGCGCGATGACGTCGCTTACCGCCTGCTCCAGCAGAAGACTTTCCCCGGCTGTGGATTTTCCATCGAGCATGGCGCAACCAGCATCTGGGAGCGCTGGGACGGCTGGACGCCCGAAAAAGGTTTCCAGGATCCCGGCATGAATTCCTTTGCCCATTACTGGTTTGGCGCCGTCTACCAGTGGATGGTCGAAAACATCGGCGGCATCCGCAGCGCCGACGATTCGGCCTATTCGCACATCCTGATCGCCCCGCACCCCGGCGGAACAATCACATGGGCGCGCACCGGCTACAACAGCGTCCATGGCGCGATCGCTACCGACTGGTCGCTCAAAGGCAATCAGCTCACGCTGAATGTGACGATCCCCGCGAACACCACGGCGACAGTTGAGATTCCGTTTGCGATTCGGGGCGAGCTTCAGGAAAGCGGACGAGCCGCACAATCGGCGCCGGGCGTAAGATTGGTCCAAACAGAAGGATCGGTCACTCGAGCCGAGATCGGATCTGGTCAATATCAGTTTCGGGCGACGATCGAACGTACTGGATCGTAATTCCTCGCTTCGCAACATTGTCTGCTTCCTAACGTATAATTGAGGCGTAACCCCGCGGAGCCGCGTCCGGCGTTTCTCGGGCGCAAACCCACCACCATGGAAGTGCAGCAATTGACGCATTTTGAAACCGGCCTGGCGGTCAGCAGCCCGTTTTATTTCGGGCAGGGAATCTCCGGTCGATTGCCGGAATATCTGCGGCGCCATTCGTTCGACCGATGCTTTTTGATCACGAGCGAAAAAGTGTTGCGCCTTTTTGGCCAATCGCTTCTGACCACACTCGAGCGTCATTCGATTCGCTGTCAGCCGGTGCTGATCGATGATGCCGAAGGACATAAAAGCTGGAGCACACTGCAGAATCTCTGCGAGGAACTGGTCGCGCGCGGCGCTACCCGCGATTCGCTTTTGCTGGCGCTCGGAGGCGGCGTAGTCGGCAACGTCGTCGGCTTGGCCGCGGCCCTTATTTATCGCGGCATCCGCTTTGTCGAAATCCCCACGACCGTCACGGCGCAGACCGATAGCACTCTGAGTAACAAGCAGGCCATCAACGGCGCGCAGGGGAAGAACCAGTTCGGCGTTTATCATGCGCCGCTGTTTATCTGGGCCGATGCCGACTACCCGCGCACCGAGCCGTCGCGCCAGCAGGCCGCCGGCGTCGTGGAAGGCGTCAAGAACGTCTTCATTACGCAGCCGAGCGTCGCGCCGGCCCAGAAGCTTGTCGAATTGTGGAAATCGGGGGAGCATTTTTCGCAGTTCCTTCTGGAGTTGATTGAGTCGAAGCGCCCGATCATCGCGCGAGACCCCAGCGAAAAAGCGTCGGCGGTTTCGCTGGAATATGGCCACACCTTTGGCCATGCCATCGAATGGCTGTCGCGCGGGCGGTTACTGCATGGCGAAGCGGTATCGATCGGAATGTGCCTGGCTGCAGAACTGAGCCACGCATTGGGCTACGCTTCGCGCGAATTTGTTGAAGATCACTATCGCATTCTCGGAAACCGGCTTGACACGCCGATTCATTTGCCGGTCGAGTTGTCGCCCGCGCAGGTTTACGAAACGATGCTGCACGACAACAAGCGCACGCAAAAAGGGCCGCGGTTTCTGTTGCTCAAATCGCCGGGCGAATTCGTGAACGAAGACGGAGACTATTCCGTCGCCGCCGACCGCGAATTGGTTCTGAAAGTGCTGGAACAATCCCGCCATCGGTCGAACGAACCGGAGAAACTGGCCGGTTAAGATTTCGGAGCGCCACGAAAAAACTCATCTCCCCACTATATAGGGAAAAAAGTTACATTTTTATATTTAAGTATCTGCCGCCAAGGAAGTTGCAGGAGGGGTGCTCGCGCGCAGATTTGAATATCCGTTGCTAGTTTTTTATCGCTGGCTTGAGCCACTGGAAGAGCCCGTTTCGCGTGGTAAGCTACGCGCGACAACAATTCGCCGCCTGCTCATGGAGGAGTAGCGATGGTCGATCGAACTACATCGGCGCCGGCAGGAAGCCGGCGGTTCTGGATCACCGTGCTCTGTTTTGCGCTGGCCAACAGCGCGGTTTGGGTTGCCTACGACCGCTGGTGGGGCTGGCGTTCCACAACTATATTAAAAGTCAAGCAGTTCCTGCCGGGCGATGGATCGGAAGTCGATCCGAATGCCGCCTTCGCGTGGGTTTTCAACACCGAGCTTTCGCCCCTCAAGAAAGGCGCGCCGGCCCCGGCAAAGTTTTCTCCACCGCTGGAAGGGCGGTGGGAAATTTCGGATGGCCAGACGCTGCGATTTATTCCAAAGCAGCCGTTGCGCGGAGCCACTTCATACACCGCAACACTGGTGGCGGAGGCAATTGGTGCGCGAGATGGGGTGCTGCTGTCGCATCCGTTTGCCGCGACGGTTCATACTGCGCCGCTTCGGCTTGAGAATGTCCGGCAGGTGGCGGTCGATGAAAATGATCGCGTCCTGCTGGAGTTTGCGTTTAATGATGCGGTGCTGCCGGCTGATTTGAATCGCTTCGCCAGCTTGCGGGGGCCGCAGGGGGAGCCGGTCCATTTTGATATTGCTGGAAACGCTGCCGGTACGACGCTCCGAGTCCGCACTGACCCGATGACCCAATTGCTGGATCAAAATGGAAAATTCCTTGACGTTGTTCTGAAGAAAGGCACTTGCGGAGGCCAGGGGCCGCTGGGGCTGGAAGCCGACCAAGTTCGCCAGGTGGAGATCGGATCGGAGCGAGTGCTAACCGAGGCACGCGCCTATTCCCCATCCCAAGGCGACCCATTTATTAACCTGTCCTGCAATAACCCCGTCGATCTTGCCGCATTGCGGCAGGTGCTCAGCATCGAGCCGGCGATCGCATTTACCCTCGAACGCAACTATCACGAGGTAACCGTTCACGCCCCGTTCGTTCCCGGCGCGCGATACGTGATCAAAGTGGCGAAAGCATCGCCGGGCATGTCGGCTGACGTTCCTCGACCCAAGACGCTCGGCGTGCAGATCCCGGATCGCAATCCAGGGCTCTGGTTCGACCATCAGGAAGGGTATCTGGGATCGCAGGGGAACCGAACCGTCCTGGCCCACGTGATGAACTATTCGCACGTCCGGCTGCGGATCAATCGCGTGTATGACTCGAACCTCGTCGAATGGCGGAATGCCGACTCGCGCGGCTCGCAGAACCCAATCGACTATGGGCAGCGCGTGGTGGTGCGGGATTTTCACTTTTCATCGGGGAAAAATAAGGAGCAGGCGCTGCGGCTTTCGCTGGATGATTTACTGCCCGCTGGAGAATTCCGCGACGGCGTTTATCAGCTCGTGCTCGGTGCGGTCGATCCACGAATCAGCTCCTCTGACTCGGCAGAAGACGACAGTGATGGTTTGATTGATCGCACGACCGCGCTCGTGACGATGTCGGACATCGGTCTATCGGCTAAGAACGGTCGGCAGGGCGTCACCATCTGGGCGACGTCACTCAGTACCGCCAAACCAATTCAGGGCGTGCGGGCGCGCGTCTTTTCAAACAAAAATCAATTGCTCGGTCAGATCATTACTGATTCCGACGGCCTCGGGCAGCTCAAGATTACGCCGGCAAGTGGTGAGAACCCGACGGTGATCGTAGCCGATCAACCGGCAACCGAAGTCGAAAGCGGTTCATCAAATGCCAGCAGCGGCTGGCGAAATCTGACCTGGCTCGATCTGCGCAGCGGGGCGATCAATCTTGCGGACGGAGACACAGGCGGAAAGCCGTATCTGCGTACAGGCTTTGAAGCCTTCGTCTACAGCGATCGCGGCGTCTATCGCCCGGGTGAGACGGCCCATCTGCGCGCGATTGTGCGCGGCCCCGAGCATGCAAAGCCCGGCACATTTCCCATTCGCTGGGACATTTGCAGGCCCGATCTGCGCATCTGGCAGAATAAGATGCTGTCCCTGGACGTTGACGGAGCGTCGTCGATGGATTTGGCGCTTCCGGACGATCTACCGACTGGAAGATGGACCGCCCGTATTGAGCTGCCGGGCGATGAAAAAAGACCTGAACGCGCTTTTGGGCAGGTCACATTTTTGGTTGAAGAATTCATGCCGCAACGGATGAAGGTGGCGGCGGAGATACGGAGCGCGGGGAAGGCGGTTGCGGATGGCGGGCGAGTGTCGGCTGATTCGCTCGAAGCGCATGTGCAGGGCGACTACCTGTTTGGCAAGCCCGCCGCTGGATTGACGGCATCGGCTGTCATTCGGCTGGAGCCGGTGGGATTTGCACCGCAGCATTTCGAAGGCTGGGCGTTTGGCGACAGTGCCGACACGGCTTCGGTGCTGAGTCATGGGAGGCCGCTGCCGCGGCGCGCGGACCTCAGTGAAGAACATCTGGATGCCAAAGGGCACGCCAAGTGGGAATTGGATGTTCAAGATCTGATCGAAACGGCGGAAATTGAAAAGCCTGCAATGAAAGTAAGCCCGCGCCGTCGCGGGCGGAAACAGATTGCGCAGCAAGCAACGACCGAGCCTGCCGCCAACGATTATGTTGGCCCATGGCGGCTTACATTCGCCACATCCGTGAAAGAAACCGGTGGCCGCGCGATTACATCGGTTCGACAGGCGGATGTGGACCTCGTGCCATATTACCTGGCGCTGCGTTGTGGACAGACTGCACGGCCGGGCGGATCGATCACGGCTGAATTTGAATTGGTCCAACCAGATGGAAAAATCTCAACTGTAGAAGATACAGCCAGTATCAAGCTCTATCGCGAAAACTGGAATACCTCCTATGTCTATGAGGGCGGCGCTTATCACTATCACTCGACGCGCGTCCTGGAGCCGGTCGGTCCAAAGGATCAGGCGGTTGAGATTCGCGCCGGGCATGGGGCGATCAGCATCCCGTCAGTAGATGCCGGTACGTACGTGCTGCGCGCTGTGGATCGCGCCACGGGTGAAACGGCGAGCCTGCGGATTCCCGTCTATTATGGGGCGTGGGAAGACACGATCAGCCGGGATAATCCGGAGCGCCTGGAAGTACATGTGAAGGCTGGCCGCGTCGGTCAGACCAGCGACGTGGAGATCAGCAGCCCATTTGCGGGGCGGCTGCTGCTTTCGGTTGAAACGGATGATGTGCTGCAGACGCGCGTTGTCGAAATGGCCAAGTCGCACATGGTTGTGCCGATCGAGGTGCCGGCTGGTTACGGGGCCAATGCATATGTCGTGGCGAGTGTCATTCGCGCGGTCGATCCGAATGCGTCATGGCGAACCCATCGCGCGATCGGGACTGCGACCCTTCCGATCGACTGTTCAGAAAACCGATTGGCCATCGACATTGACGCGCCGACCGAAATCCGTCCCCAGCGCTCGCTTGGAATTGATTTGCGAATCAAGGATATACACGGAAAGCCGGTGAGCGGCGCCGCGGTAACCGTAGTGGCGGTGGATGAAGGCATCTGCGCACTGACCAATTTCAAAACGCCTGATCCATTCGCATTCTTTGATGCCAAGCGCGCTCTGGGCGTCGCCAGCGCCGATATCTACAGCCGGCTCATGCCCGAGGAAGCAAGAGCCCAGAAGCAAAGTGCCGCCGGCGGTGATCAATCGAGCGGCATGGCCCATCATTCGCCCGTTTCCGCAAAACGGATACGGCCGGTGGCGCTTTGGTCGGGCGTGCTGCATAGCGATGCCAACGGGTTCGCGCATGCGGATTTCTCGGTTCCGCAGTTTGTCGGCAAGCTGCGCATCATGGCGGTGGCGTCGAGCGAGGCGCAGTTTGGGTCTGCGGCAAAACAAATACTTGTTCGCTCGCCTTTGATGGTGCAGAGCAGCTGGCCCAGGTTCTGCGCGCCCGGCGATCGATTTTCGGTGCCGCTGGTTCTGTTCAATAACTCCGCGATTGCGGACGACGCGGAGATTTCAATTGAATTGTTGGATGGCCCGCGAGCGACGCCTTTGGAATTTCAAGACAAGAAGGAACGCATTCTGGCGTTGCCCGAGCTTCACGTGCCGGCCAACGGTCAGGCGACCGCATGGTTCGAAATTCGCGCCGCGGATCGCGCTGGTGTTGCTCGCGTGCGTGTGTCGGCATCGATGAACTCCGAAAACTATGTCGACACCATCGAACTTCCCGTGCGGCCGGCCAGTCCGATGATTGCCGATGGCGGGTATACGCTGGCGACGACAGGAAAACCTGCGCTAGTGTCCCTTCCAAAAGGAATGCTCGCCGGAACCGAGCGATTCGAGCTGCGTGTGTCGCCTCGGCCGCAGCTTGGGCTGCCTGAGGGTCTGGATTACCTCGATCGTTATCCCTATGGCTGTCTCGAGCAGACGACCAGCACGTTGTTTCCGCTGGTTTACTTGCCGGACGTTGGGAAAGAAATCTCGCCGGAGCTATTCGATCACGATCGCATGAATCAAAAGATTCAGGCCGGCCTATGGCATCTGGCTTCGATGCAGACAAGCGATGGTGGCTTTGCGATGTGGCCGGGCGAAAGGCAGACCTGGCGATGGGGAACGGTGTATGCCGCTCATTGCATGGTCGAAGCGCAGATCGCCGGGTATTCGGTGCCCGATTCGTTGCGCCAACCGACGCTTTCTTACCTGAAGGGTTTGTTTGCCGATGCACGCGAAGATCAGGCGACGCTCGAAACGCAAGCGTATGCCGCCTATGTGTTGGCGCGTGCAGGCATGGCGGAACGTCCCGCGATGCAGCGATTGGAAGAGCGCCTCAAGGATTCGATCAACAGCGAGGCTCGGCTCCATCTCGCGGTCGCCTGGCTCTTTTCCGGCCGGCGCGATCGGGCGGCGGAATTGATGCCTCGCGCGATGCCCGCGTTCCAGGGGTCGCGCCAATTAAGTGCGACACTCGATTCGCCAATCCGGCTGCGGGCCTTGTGGATTGAAGCGTTGCTTTGGATTGAGCCGGAGAATGCGGCGCTGCCACGCCTGGCGCAGGAGTTGGCCGATGCCGGCCGGCATCATCAATGGCTCAGCACTCAGGATACCGCGATGGCAATGCTCGCCATCAGCCATTACCTCCGGCAGAACAAGCCCACCGTATCCTATGAATTGGCTGAGATTCTGCTGGATGGAAAGACAGTCGCGCGAAGCGACAAGGGCGGGCCCTTGGTTTGGACAGCCGCCTCGATGGACTCGGAAATTCATCTGGCCTCGATCAATCCGAATGCCGCGGCCTTGCCAGCGGACGGTTCGAAGCTGGAAGTTCGCATCACCGGCGCGCCTCACGCGCAAGCATATATTTACTGGCTGCAGGCGGGCGTACCTGTGCATCCGCCAGCCGACAGCGATCAAGGGCTGAAGATTCGCCGAAAATATCTGGATGAGCATGGCCAGCCGATTGGAGATCAGCCGATTCAGAGCGGTCAATTGGTTCAAGTCGAGCTGGACCTCCAGAGCGGAGCCCCGCTGGAGAATCTGGTCATCGAAGATTTGCTCCCGGCCGGTTTGGAAATCGAAAATCCGCGATTGGAAGGGCAAGCGAGTGATGGGCAGACGAAGCGTCCGACGAACAAAGGCGACAACGGTTTTTCCTGTAATCGGGTGGAGATGCGCGATGATCGGATGGTCGTTATGGGTCAGATGATGCAGGCCGGCGAAGGCAGATTTATTTACACGGCCCGCGCAGTGACAGGCGGCGATTTTGTTCTGCCGCCCGTGAGCGCCGAATGCATGTACGACCTTGGGACCAGCAGCATCAGCGGCGCTGCGCGAATCAAGGTGAAGCACGCAAACAACGCGGAGATGGCGGGCACCGATCCTCAAAACTGATCAAGCGTGACAAAATCAGCTCAAAGCGCAGTGCGCAACGCGCGGCAGTTCATTTGCCGATGGTTTGTGCGCGCCTGCATCGGCGTGTTGGTGTTGCTGGGCACGGGATGGCTGGCATTTTTCATTCTTGTGCGCGCTTGGCCTTATCCCATGAACCTTGAACAGGCACCCGCTGATTCCACGTTGATCGAAGATCGCGATGGCAAAGCTTTGTTGGAGCTGACGGCGCCGGACGGGCAGTGGCGAAGAACCATAACGTACGAGCAAATCAGCCCCCACCTGCGCGACGCAATTATTGCCGTCGAGGACAGCCATTTTTACCAGCATAGCGGCGTGGACTGGCCAGCCGTCGCGGCGGCAGCGTGGCAGGACCTTCGACATCTTCACATTGGCCGCGGGGCGAGCACGATTGCGATGCAGGTGCAGCACCTTCGCCAGCCGCGTCCGCGCACGTTCTTGAATAAGGCCGCCCAGGCGGTCCGCGCCACGCAGCTTGTGCGCTCACACAGCCGACGCGAGATTCTTACGGAGTATCTGAACCGCGCGCCGTTTGGTGGAAACCTCGTGGGAGCGGAGGCGGCCAGCCAGTTTTATTTTCATTGCTCTTGTTCGCAGTTGAGCCTCGCTCAGGCGGCGCTATTGGCGGGGCTTCCACAATCTCCAAATCGATTGCGTCCCGATTGGTTCCCGGATCGAGCGCGCAAGCGCCGCGATCACGTGCTCGATCGAATGCTGGCTTGCGGGATGATCGATCAAAGGCAATTCGACGAGGCCAAGAGAGAGCTGATCAGCGTCGCAACCGAAAGGCGCGATGGAATTGCGCTTGCAAACGGTGCGCTCCCGACGCTGGTGTCGATTTCTCAAAACTCCCGCGAAGGCATTATCGCCGTTTCGCTGGATTCCGGGATCCAGCAGACCTCTTTTCACAATGCGCAGCAGGGCATGAATGAATTGTCCAGCAACGGAATCGATTCCATTGCGGTTGTCGTGTTGGATACTGCAAATGCACAGTGCCTGGCTGCGGTAAGTCTTGGCCCGAAAGATTCAAAAATTGATTTGACGCGCCGCCCTCGATCGACCGGCTCAACCCTCAAGCCGTTGATTTACGCGGCCGCGTTTGATGCCGGAATATGCACGCCTGACACGATTCTCAACGACGCACCGGCCGCCTGGGCAGGATACGCGCCTTCTGATTACGACAAGGAATTCAAAGGGCCCATCTCTGCTGCCAATGCGCTGGCAGAAAGCCGAAACATTCCCGCGCTTTGCGTCCTGAAGGAGATCGGGGTTGAGCCGGCAATCGAAATCATGCAGGCGGCGGGATTGCGCTCGCTTGGACGTCAACCGGCACGATATGGTTTATCGTTGGCAATTGGCGGAGCCGAGGCGACGCCGATGGAGATTGCTGAGGCGTATGCAATGCTGGCGGGGGGCGGAATTGCCCGACAGGTGAACTTCTCCGCGACGAATTCGGCTCCGTCCATTTCACCAAGCAGCGAAGGCCGGCGCATTTTTCGCGAATCGGCCTGCTGGCAGACGATGACAGCACTGAGCGATTTTGATCGAACGGCGGCTGTCTGCCGGGAAGCGGCCAATCGACTTGTCGCCTGGAAGACTGGAACCAGCAGCGGACATCGCGATGCCTGGTGCGCTGCGGCGACACCTTCATATACGGTCGTCGTATGGCTCGGAAACGAGACTGGGAGCGGATCATCTTCATTGGTTGGAGCCGAGGCGGCTGCACCGATCGCGCTGCGTTTGATTTCCAGCATTGATTCGTCGGTCCATCAGTCTTGGCCGGCTGTTAACTCGACGGACTCAATTCCTTTGTCGAGGATTGGAAGTAATCAATTTCAATTGCCGCGGGTCACGCTGCTCGCTCCCGGCAACGGTCAGACCTATTTGCTGGATGATGTGGTGCCGCTCGATCACCAGCGCGTCGCGATGAAGGCAGTGATTCGCGGCGAGACATCGGGCACGCAGATCTGGTGGTTTGTGGATGGTGCGGCGCTGGGCGCGGGGGAATCAGGAAAGACCAATTGGTGGACGCCGACGCGAGGCAGTCATGAAATTCGCGCGGTCGATGAGAGTGGCCGATCGGCTTCGGCAACGATCGATGTTCGATAGCGATGAAAGATCAATTAATCGTGGATGTCGGCCAGACCGCTTCGCGTGGGCGCGCCGGTGAAATCACCAGCGAACAAGGTGGTGCCCAGCATGTCGCCGGCGCCCATGGGCAGTTCATCGCCAGCGGCAGACGCGATCGGCTGCTGCGCTTGATATTCGTGCGCCATTGAGGGCAGTTCCGTCGAGCAGCCGGTGCTCAGGGCGAGCAGTAGGGCCGCGAAAGTCCATTTGAAATGCATTTTCATAGACGTCTCCAGATCAGACCACCTGGTGCCGCGGGAACCGGAGTTGCCGGTTATGCGGCGCGTAAGGGGGCCTGAATTTGTCATCGGACCGGGAGGCATCATGCTTAATGATTGATTTGTTGACCGGCTGCATCGCCTGCGGCAAGATCAGGCGGCGCTGAAAACGTCCTGCATTTCAAAAAAGAGGACGCAACTATCGGACTATGTGGGTTGAAGTGAAATTCGGGAGTTAATCTCATGGCTGCATTGGACGTGGAGAAGCTGCTTGCGCCGGTGTCGGAGGAAGCGCCCTGCGGGGCCGATCTGGAGTACGACAAGACCTTCATTGAAGTTGAAAAACTCTCAAAAGGCACTCCTGAGCAAACGATGGGCACGACCGTGATTCCGGCAGTCGAGCCGGACTGGCGAGGCGTGCGCGATGGCTGTCTGCAGCTGCTCCAAAAGACACGAGATCTTCGATTACTGACTCTTCTTTCGCTTTCGCTTCTTCAACTGGAAGGCATTTCCGGGTTGAAGACGGGATTGATGTTGCTCAAAGGGTCAATCGAGAAGTTCTGGGACTGCATGTACCCGCAACTCGATCCGGATGACAACAACGACCCGATGGCCCGGATGAACATCATTCGCGTGTTCGCATCGCGCGATCCGGAGCGCGGCGATTCTCAGGGGATCAAGATGCTTCGACAGGCGCCGCTGACCCAATCGGTTCAGGCGGGGCGGTTCTCACTTCGCGATATTGCGGTGGCGACTGGCGCGGTGCCGCCGGTGAATCCGGAATCAAAAGTTGAGATGGCGCTCATCGACGCGGCGGCAAAGGACACAAATGTCGATTTTCTCAAGGCCAATGAGCAGGCCGCCCGCGAGGCCGCGACTGTTGCCAAAGAGCTTGAGGCGACGATTGATGCAAAAGTAGGAGCCGGTCGCGGGGTTGACCTTCGGGATTTAGCCAAAACGCTCAAGGAAGCGGCTGACCGATTGAGCCAGTTCCTCGGATTTCATGGAGTTGCAATGGATAATGCTGAAACGGCGGGGACGGGTGGCGAAACTTCGGCCGACGGCGCGGCCGGCGGTGGTTCTCCAATCCGTGGGGATATTCAATCGCAGGCCGATGTGATGCGTATGCTCGAAAAGATCTGCCACTTCTATGCCCGTACCGAGCCATCCAGCCCAGTGCCAATCTTGTTAGAACGGGCCAAGCGTTTAATCGGAAAGAACTTCTGGGAGATCCTGACCGATCTTTCGCCGTCTGCAATCGATTCGGTGAAAGTCATCAGCGGGACAGAAGGGCCGACCGCGTCATAGACATGATAAAGTGCCGTGTTTTTAATAATCTGGACGATATCGGGAGCTTTGGGGTTTTTCTTGCAATCACAGCAACAGACGGATATAACGTTTTGTACATCCATTTGATCCTGCGTCACCAAATCGCACGTTGCTAATTGCAGGATCGAGTCATTTGGGCCTGGGGTTTTTATATGGCAAAAGCAAGCAGTCAGAAGTTCATCGCGCGCAACCGCGCTCCGCGCGTCCAGATCGAATATGATTTGGAACTGTATGGGGCGCAAAAGAAGATTAATTTGCCGTTTGTAATGGGTGTGATGGCAGACCTGTCGGGCAAGCCCGCCGAGGCGCTGCCGCAGGTGGGTGATCGCAAGTTCCTCGAAATTGACGTGGACAACTTTGACGATCGCCTCAAGTCGATGAAGCCGCGCGTTGCCTTCCAGGTGCCCAATACGCTGACCGGCCAAGGCAACATGAACGTCGAAGTCACTTTTGAAAGCATGGATGATTTTTCGCCGGCGGCAGTTGCGCGAAAAGTCGAGCCGCTCCGAAAATTGCTGGATGCGCGCACCCAGTTGTCCAACCTTCTTTCCTACATGGATGGCAAAAGTAACGCCGAGGAACTGCTGGCAAATGTGTTGAAGGACCCGGCGTTGCTCCAGGCGTTGGCGGCGACCCCAAAACCTGCCGAGGAGGCGAAGTAACATGGCAGAAGCATCCGCGCAAGCTCAATCCGCGCAAGGCGGAACCACCCAGGTCAACGAATTTGAATCGCTCCTACAGGGCGGATTCAAACCCAAGACCGACAAAGCCTTTGAAGCGATCAAGGCCGGCGTACAAACCCTTGCCGAACAGGCCTTGGCCGGCGTCGCGCTGGTTCCAGACGATGTGACGAAGACCATCGAAGGGATGATCGCCGAGATCGATAAGAAGCTCAGCGAGCAAATCAACCAGATCATCCACCACGAGGATTTCAAAACCCTCGAAGGAAGTTGGCGCGGGTTGCACCACCTGGTGAACAACACCGAAACCGACGAAATGCTGAAAATCCGCGTTTTCAACATTTCCAAGAAGGACTTGGGCAAGACGATCAAGAAGTTCAAAGGAACTGCCTGGGACCAGAGCCCGCTATTTAAGAAGATGTACGAAGAAGAGTATGGAACGCCAGGCGGTGTGCCTTATGGCTGCATCGTCGGCGACTTTTACTTCGACCATACACCTCCCGATGTCGAAATCCTGTCCGGCATGGGACAGATCGCCGCTGCGGCTCACACGCCTTTCATTGCCGCAGCGGGTCCAAGCCTGCTGAACATGGATTCCTGGCAACAGCTTGGCGATCCGCGCGACCTGACCAAAATCTTCGGCACCGATGATTACGCCCCCTGGCGCAGCCTGCGCGACTCGGAAGATTCGCGTTACATCGGTTTGACCTGCCCGCGGTTCCTCGCTCGTCTGCCTTACGGGTCCAAGACAAGTCCCGTAGAGGCATTTGATTTTGAAGAGGACGTCGAGAACGCGGATCACTCCAAGTATGTCTGGTCGAACGCCGCATTCGCGATGGCGACCAACATCACCCGCGCATTCAAGCTGTACGGCTGGTGCGCCTGCATTCGCGGCGTCGAAAGCGGTGGAATGGTTGAAGGGCTTCCTTGCCATACCTTCCCGACCGACGACGGCGGCGTGGATATGAAATGCCCGACCGAAATCGCCATCACCGATCGTCGTGAAGCTGAGCTGGCAAAGAACGGCTTGATGCCGTTGTCGCACTGGAAGAGCACTGATTACGCCGTCTTTATGGGCGCGCAGTCGCTCAACAAGCCGACGGAATACGATGACCCGGATGCGACCGCCAACTCGAATCTCAGCGCGCGATTGCAATACATGTTTGCCACCTGCCGATTCGCGCATTTCCTCAAGTGCATGGTGCGCGACAAGATCGGCACGTTCAAAGAGCGCAGCGATATGCAGCGCTGGCTCAATAACTGGATTCTCAACTACGTCGAGCCCAATCCGGAAGCCAACGACGCCGCTAAGGCGCGTCGCCCCCTGGCGGCCGCGGAAGTGTTTGTCGAGGAAGTTGAGGGCAACCCAGGTTATTACGCGGCCAAGTTCTGGCTGCGGCCTCATTACCAGCTTGAAGGACTAACCGTTTCGCTGCGCATGGTGTCAAAGCTTCCAAGCCTCAAGAAGTAGCTTGGAGCGGATGCGCGTTTAGAGGTGTCTCATATTGGGAAGAACTTCGCGGCGGCGACCGGAATGATCCGCCAATTCGGGCCGCTATGGTAGCGGAACAGACTTACCGGTTATCCGCCACGGTGCAACGCATGAAGGAGAAGGACCCATGGCCGTCGACATGTTTCTGAAAATCGCGGGCGATGCATACAAGGGTGAATCGAAGGACAAAACTCACAAGGACGAGATTGATGTAATGTCCTGGTCGTGGGGAGAAGCGAACTCCGGCAGTATGGGGTCGGGTGGTGGCGGTGGCGCGGGTAAGGTCACTTTCCAGGACTTCACGTTCACGATGCATACGTGCAAGGCCTCGCCGAATCTGTTCCTGGCCTGCGCAAATGGCACGCACATCGATAATGCGATCCTCACTTGCCGCAAGGCTGGTAAGGAACAACAGGAATACATGACGATCACCTTCACCGAACTGCTGATTTCGACCTATCAGGTCGGCGCCGGTGGGGGCACCGATCTGCCGGTGGAATCGATCTCATTCAACTTCGCCAAAATCGAGATCTCCTATAAGCCTCAAAAGCCCGATGGCACGCTCGATTCAGCGATCAAGGCCAACTACGACATCGAGCAGCAGGCCAGCACCTGATTGTGCTTGAAAATCCTGAACTGCGAGCACCTGAATTGGGAGCTGTGCTGCGCCATCTGCAGGCAGCTCCAGTGAGGGTCCAGAGGAGTTTTCTGCTTCTCGCAGGCCAGTTCTTGATTGCGCCACTTTTTTCGGGAGCGGCATGACGCGCGCCGAGGATTACATCCGCGCCGGTCAGCTTGACGAAGCGCTTAAATCGCTCGAAGAGCAGATTCGTAAAGAGCCGGCCAACGCAAAGCTGCGCATTTTCCTGTTTCAGCTTCTGTGCGTGATGGGAAACTGGAATCGCGCGGTGACGCAGCTCAATGTCATCAAGGAAATGGATGCCGGCGCAATCCTGATGGCCCAGGTCTGCTCTCCGGCCATTCAATGCGAAGCACTTCGTGCCGAGATTTTTGCCGGTAACACGACGCCGGTTGTCTTCGGCAAGCCGGCTGACTGGGTGGGCCTGATGATTCAGGCCAATGAGCTTTTGGCCAAGGGCAAAGTAGACGAATCGAATTCGGTTCGCGAAAAAGCCCTGGAGATGGCGCCGGCATCGGCAGGAAAGCTGGAACACAATGGCCAGACCCACGAGTTCGAGTGGCTGGCCGATGCCGATTCCAGACTCGGGCCGATCCTCGAAGCGATTATCGAAGGTCGCTATTTCTGGGTTCCACTCGATCACATTCGTTCGATCAAGATCGAAAAGCCGGAAGACCTTCGCGACATGGTCTGGGCTCCTGCCACGTTCACCTGGACCAATGGCGGTTCGGGAGTTGGGCTGATTCCAGTTCGATATGCCGGCTCTGAATCCTCGCCAGAAGCGGCGATTCGCCTGGCGCGCCGCACCGACTGGGAGCAGCGCGCCGAAAACGTCTACACCGGTCTCGGGCAACGCCTCCTGGCGACGGATCAGGGCGAATATCCGCTTCTGGAAATCAGGCAGATCACTTTTACCCGCGCGGAAAGTGACGCTTCAGGTTAGGAGAGTTGTTGCAGATGGCGGAGACGGGGCCAGTCGAGCGATTGCAGCCGTTCCTGCTTGATCGGCTTACCGACGATCAACCGGAAAAGAAGCTGGAAAGCCGGGATCAACGCGTCATATCCGTTCGTGACCTTCGCAAAGCAATTTTGCGCGATCTGGCGTGGCTGCTGAACACCGGTTGCCATCCCGCGACCGACAAATTTGCCGATTACCCTGAAGTTGCCAAGTCGGTGCTCAACTACGGCATGCCGTCGCTGTCGGGTTTGACCGCATCGGGCGTGAAACCTGACGCAATCGAAAAATCGATCCGCAATGCGATTCAGCTTTATGAGCCGCGCGTGCTGAAACAGCAGCTTCAGGTGAAGGTGATCGAGCCGGAGGATAAGGACGCTCCCTACGTTCTTCAGATCGAAATACGCGGGGAAATCTGGAATTTACCAATGCCCGAAGAATTGTTTGTTCGAACTGCCGTCGATCTGGACACGGGGCAGTGGAAATTGGCGGACTCGCAATAGCCAGGTAGAGCATGGATAGCCGTTTACTGAATTATTACGAGAAGGAACTGCGATACCTGCGCGAAATGGGCGGGGAATTCGCCCGCGAGTTCCCCAAGATTGCCGGGCGAATGGCGCTGGATGAATTTGCCTGTGCCGATCCCTATGTCGAACGACTCCTGGAAGGTTTTGCATTCCTGGCAGCCCGCGTTCAGTTGAAAGTGGACGCCGAATTTCCGCGATTTACCCAAAGCCTGCTGCAGACGATTTACCCGCAGTATCTTTCGCCGACGCCCTCGATGTGCGTGGTTCAGTTTCAGCCCCCGCCAAACGATCCAGGATTGATCCCCGGCTTCAAGGTTCCACGGTCGTCATCGCTCAAAAGCATTGCGGGTCGTGGAGAACGAACCGCGTGCGAATACCGCACCGCCCACGATGTTACGCTGTTTCCCGTTGCTGTCGAAGAGGCAAGTTATCTGACGCGCGAGCTCAGCGAGCTGGATTTGACGCCGGCAACCGCTGGCCTGCCGCGCGGCATCAATGCCGCGATCAAGCTGCGATTACGCTGCACGTTGGGTTCAGCCTTCAAGGAAATTGGCGCAGAGGATCTTACTTTTTTCATCCGCGGAACGGGCGATACGCAGGTGCGCCTTTATGAGCAGCTTTTTGCCCATGCAAAAGCGATCTCCATTCAGCCAGTGCGCAAGCCGGTGAATTGGCGGCAGATCATCCGCGTAACGCCAGGCCATGGGCTGGAGCGCGTGGGCTTTGAAGATAATGAGGCATTGCTGCCGTACACGCATCGATGCTTCCATGGCTATCGATTGCTGCACGAGTATTTCGCGTTTCCACAGCGATACCTTTTCTTCAAGCTGACGGGATTAGGTGCGGGCATTCGGCAATGCGCCGATCCAGTGATCGACGTGGTCATCCTGTTAGACAACACCGATCTGAATCTCGAAAACGCGGTGGATGCGACGAATTTCTCGCTGTTTTGCACGCCCGCGATCAATCTTTTTCCGAAGCGATGCGACCGAATTCACGTCAGCGACCGATTTTCTGAATTTCACGTCGTGCCGGATCGCACCCGCCCGCAGGATTTTGAAGTTTATGAAGTGACCGGAGTCACCGGATTCGGAGAAACCTCCAGCGAGCAGCGGCAATTCATGCCATTTTATTCGGCGCGCGATTTCGATCAAGACGGGGCCGCTTATTACACCGTCAACCGCATGCCGCGCGCTGCATCGGAGTCGGAGCAACGCAACGGACGTCGATCGAAATATGCGGGAAGTGAAGTTTATCTTTCGCTGGTCGATGCCAAGTCAGCACCTTTCAGCGGAGACCTTCGGCAGCTTGGAATCGAGGCGCTTTGCACCAATCGTGACCTGCCTTTGTTCCTCCCTGTCGGCCAGGCTCAGAGCGATTTTGTTTCGGACGGTGGCGGACCGATTCAGTCGATCCGGTGCGTCAGCGGCCCACCGACGCAGCCCAAGCCGTCGCATGCTGAGGGGCAGACTGCGTGGCGGCTCATCAGCCACCTGTCGCTCAATTATTTGTCGCTGGTTGATGGCGAGCGCGGACAGGGAGCCGTGGGATTGCGCGAATTGCTATCGCTTTACGCGGATCTGACCGAGCCACATGTCCACAAGCAGATTGATGGCATCAAGTCTGTGGCATCGGCTCCAGTGATCCGCCGGATTCCGCTTCCAGGTCCTGTTGTATTTGGGCGCGGCGTGCAGGAAACGGTCACGCTCGACGAAGCGGCCTTCGAGGGCACCGGCGCGTTTCTGCTGGGCGCGGTGCTGGAGTATTTTTTCAATAAGGCAGTTGGGATCAATTCGTTTACCGAAACGGTCGTCAAGACAATGGAGCGCGGCGAAATCATGCGGTGGCCGCCGCGCGTCGGCCGGCGGTATTTGCTGTAGTGTCAAATAAAGATGAGTTCTTTTGAAGCGCTAATTTCGGCTCAGACATCGCAGCGGGAGATCAATTCTCCGGCCTCCGCTTCGTCTGCGCCAAATCAGCCGACGACGAAAAATAATCCCGGCGCCGATCTGATTGACCGGATGGTCCGCGAGCCCTGGAAATTCGATTTTTTCAGCGCGGTCCGGCGGCTGGAGAATCTTTTTTCCAACAAGCCACCCGTAGGCCATAGCGCCCGTGCGGCCGATGATCTGCTTCGCTTTGGCCAGTCGCCTTCCGTCGCCTTCGCCCCGGCGACACTCGGCGCATGTGAAGCGCCGCGTGATGGAAAGCCGCTGAAAATGCTCGTGCAGTTTTTTGGGCTCTTTGGTCCATGGGGACCGCTGCCGCTGCACTTGACCGAATATTTCCACCAGCGCGAAAAGCATTTCAACGACGTATCAGGGATTCGATTTTTTGACCTCTTTCATCATCGCCTCACCTCGCTCTTCTATCGCGCTTGGGCCGCCAATCAGCAGACGGTCAGCTACGAGCGTGGCGTAGCGCAGGGCACCAACCGCCCGGAAATCGATCGCTTCAGCATTTACGTGGCCAGTGTCACAGGACGAGGAATGGCCTCGTTCCGAAATCGCGATGCGCTTCCGGATCTGGCCAAGCTTTCGTTCGTGGGTCTGATTTCGCAGCAATCGAAAAACGCCGATGGTCTGGCTTCAATCCTAAAAGGCTATTTCGAGCTACCAGCCCAAATTGAGCAGTTTGTCGGGCATTGGGCAGAGATACCCGAAGAAAGTCAGTGCCGACTCGGACAATCGCCCGAAACCGCGACGCTCGGATTAACTGCAATCGTCGGACGAGCAGTGTGGGATTGTCAGCAGAAATTCCGCATCCGCATCGGCCCGATGGGCTTTGCCCGATACGAATATTTTCTGCCCGGCCGGCAGGGGCTAAAGCGGCTCCAGGCGATCGTTCGCAATTACATCGGCGATGAAATGGAGTGGGACATGCAGCTTATCTTGCGAGCTGAAGAAGTTCCCACGACCTGCCTGGGCAAAATGGGCCAGATTGGCTGGACCACCTGGATCGGCCAGAGCGTGCGCCACAAACAGGCTGAGAATTTAATTTTAGAACCGGCGGCCTAGGGCCTCCTGACAAAACAGATCGCGCGGCAAGGCGAAGCGGATGGAGCCGATGGGCAAGGAGCGACGACGAGGCGTATTGGAAGGGAAATACGGCGAGGAGGAGCGACGCAGATCCATCGGCTCCAGACGCAAGCATTGCCCGCGAGCTATTTTGTCAGGAGGCCCCACGCTACACTTGACAACGGACACGAAGGGTTATGTCAAACATCACACTTAAAGACGCGTTCGCGAAGCTCAACAGCCTGGCCTACCGATCGGCCGAGAGCGCGGCCATCTTCTGCAAGACGCGCGGCAATCCTTCGATTGAGCTGGAGCATTTCATCCACCAGGTCTTGATGCTGCAGGACTCCGACCTGCATCACATCATAAAAACCTTCAATTTGAATGCGTCGAAAATCGCTTCCGATCTGCAGGCGGCGCTCGATCGACTTCCGCGCGGCGCCAATCGCATTTCCGGTTTCTCCAATGACTTGGAGATGGCCATCAAGGAAGCTTGGCTGTTTACCTCGCTGAAGTTCAATGAATTGTCGGTCCGAACCGGTCACATGATCCTGGGCATGCTCAATGACGAGCGCGGCTTGGCTCGGACGCTTGTTGGCATCTCCAAAGAGTTTGGCCGAATTCCTTTTAATGATCTGGTGGCCGATTTCAGCAAAGCTGTCGCAGGTTCACCGGAAGATGCGCTGTCGGCACCGGCTGCTGTCCAGGGTGCTGAAGGTGCCGCACCGGGTGAAGCAAGCGGCGCCATCGCTCCTGCAGCGATGGGAAAGCAGGAAGCGCTCAAGCGATTCTCCGTCGATCTCACCGAGCGCGCCCGCACAGGTCAACTTGATCCGGTGGTTGGCCGCGATGATGAAGTCCGCCAGGTGATCGACATCCTTATGCGCCGCCGGCAGAACAATCCCATTCTCACAGGCGAGGCAGGTGTTGGAAAAACGGCCGTCGTCGAAGGCTTCGCGCAGCGCATCGCAGCCGGGGATGTGCCGCCGGCTTTGAAAAATGTCAGTGTTCGCGCGCTCGATCTAACGCTGCTCCAGGCCGGCGCAAGCATGAAGGGCGAATTCGAGCAGCGCCTCCGCGGGGTCATTGAAGAAGTTCAGTCTTCGCCCCAACCCATCATCCTGTTCATCGACGAAGCTCACACGCTGATTGGCGCTGGTGGCCAGGCCGGTCAAGGCGACGCCGCCAATCTTCTCAAGCCCGCTCTTGCGCGCGGCACCCTTCGCACCATCGCCGCCACGACGTGGGCTGAATACAAAAAGTATTTCGAGAAAGATCCAGCTCTCACGCGCCGCTTCCAGGTCATTCAGGTCGACGAGCCAGACGAACGCAAGGCGACGCAAATGCTTCGCGGCCTCTCGAAGGTCATGGAGAAGCATCACAAGGTTCATCTACTTGATGAGGCGCTCGAAGCCGCGGCTCGGCTCTCTCATCGTTACATCCCCGCGCGCCAGCTTCCCGACAAAGCCATCAGCCTGATCGACACGGCCTGCGCTCGTGTAGCGGTAGGGCAGCATGGTGTGCCCGCGGAAATCGAAGATTGCCGTCGGCGCATCGAATTACTCGGCGTCGAATCGGAAATCATCGATCGCGAAACCGCCGTCGGCATCCAGCACAGCGAGCGAAAGAAGGAAATCGAAGAATCGATCGCCAAAGAACAGGATCGCCTCAAAGGCCTTGAAGAGCATTGGAATCAGGAAAAGGAACTGGTTGCGCGGATTGTGGAGATTCGCAATAAACTCCGGCCTCCTTTGAAAATTCCTGTGAATGGACCGGAAGCAGCCGATCCAGGTAAGGCTCCGGCCGCCGCCGCCGCGCCACCTCCCGAGAAAGCTGCTCCCGCTGAACCGCCGCTCAATGAAGAAGAGAAACAAAAGCTGCTCACGGAATTGCAGGGGCTTCAGGACAAGCTGGCTGCACTCCAGGGTGAAGCACCTTTGATCCTACCAAGTGTCGATGCCCAGGCGGTCGCTTCAGTCGTTGCCGATTGGACCGGCATTCCCGTCGGCCGAATGGTGAAGAATGAAATCGAATCGGTCCTGAAACTGGCCGACACGATTGAGCAGCGCGTCATCGGTCAGCGACACGCGCTCGATGCCATTGCCAAGCGCATTCGCACCAGCCGCGCTGGGCTCGATAACCCCAGCCGACCGGTCGGCGTTTTCATGCTCGCAGGTCCCAGCGGCGTCGGAAAGACTGAAACCGCGCTGTCGCTGGCCGAGTCCCTCTATGGTGGCGAGCACAATCTCATCACTATCAACATGAGCGAATTTCAGGAGGCCCACACCGTCTCCACGCTCAAAGGCTCGCCTCCCGGCTACGTCGGTTATGGCGAAGGCGGAATTCTGACCGAAGCCGTTCGCCGCAAGCCCTACAGTGTCGTTCTGCTGGATGAAATTGAAAAAGCCCACAGCGACGTACACGAACTGTTCTTTCAAGTCTTCGACAAGGGCATGATGGAAGACGGCGAAGGCCGCCGCATCGATTTCAAGAACACCGTCATTCTTCTGACCAGCAACGTCGGCAGCGATTTGATCATGAACATGTGCAAGGATCCGTCGTTGCTGCCCGAGCCGGAAGGCATTGCCCAGGCGATGCGACCGGCGCTGCTGAAGGTTTTCCCCGCGGCACTTCTGGGTCGTCTGGTGGTCGTGCCTTATTACCCGATCAGCGACGAAATGCTCCGGCAGATTATCCGCCTGCAGCTCGACCGCGTCCGCAAGCGGATGGCCGACACCCATAAGGTTCCCTTCACTTACGACAAGGAAGTGGCTGACCTCATCGCCGGCCGCTGCAAGGAAGTCGAAAGCGGCGCGCGGGCGGTCGATGCGATTATCACGCATACGGTGCTTCCGGAAATCAGCCGGGAATTCCTGAGTCGATTGGCCCAGGGCGGCCAAGTTTCGAAGGTCCATGTGTCGGCCAAGGACAAGGATTTTGCCTATCAGATCGAGTAGGAGAGTGGAGGCTGGAGCGGCCATTGGCCGCGGTAGAATGCGCGGCGCCAGCCGCAAGGGCGAGGATTTTCATGCCACGAACGCAAGCTCAACGTGCTGTATCGCTCAAGACGCCGCTTGGCGAAGACAAGCTGCTGGTTCAGCGATTCCGCATCAATGAGCAGCTTGGCCGGCTCTTTCAAATCGAATTGTCACTGGCAAGCGAAGACGACAACATCAATGCCGACGATCTGATCGGCCAGAGCGTCACCATTACTCTCGATCTAGACGACACTGGCGAAAAGACGCGCCATTTCAATGGCTTTGTCACGCGTTTCGGAATGGAAGACGCGACGGGGCAGTTGCCGGAATATTCGATGACGGTGGAACCCTTCATCTGGTTCCTGGGCAAGACATCCGATTGTCGGATCTGGCAAGGCGAGAAAGTCCCCGACATTGTCCAGGAACTGATCAAGCAATACGGTTTCAATCATTTCAAGCTTTCGCTTTTTGAAACCTACACAACCCGCGAATATTGCGTTCAATATCGCGAAACGGCACTGAATTATGTCAGCCGGCTCATGGAGGAAGAGGGGATTTACTACTTCTTCACGCATGCCGACGGCTCACACACGATGGTGCTGGCCGACAGTCCCAGTTCCCATACCAATGTCGCGACCCTGAACTTTCAAAAATCACCCTCCAAAAAAGACGTCGATACCATTACGGAATGGACCACAGAACAGACGGCGCAGACCGGCAAATACGCCCTCATTGATTACGATTTTAAGAAGCCCTCGCAGAATTTGCTGACGACGAAGAATGATCCTCGTCCTCATTCCATAGCCAAGCTCGAACTGATGGACTTTCCCGCCGGCTACACCGCCGCCGACGTTTCACCTCAGACCGTCACGGTACGCCTGGAAGAAGCGCAGCTGAATTACCGCGTCGCGAGCGGCTCGACCAATTTCCGAGGGCTCTATGCCGGCAGCGTCTTCACGCTTGCCGAGCATCCGGTGGATTCGCAGAACGGCGATTGGCTTGTCACATCCGTCTCGCTCGATGCGGCAGTCGATGAATTTTCATCCGGTACCAGCACCGAAACCCGTACGCATTTTTCATGTTCGTTTAAAGCTATCCCAGCGAAAACACCTTATCGCCCGCCGCGCATCACGCCCGAGCCGATCATCAGCGGTCTGCAAACGGCGCTCGTCGTGGGGCCGGGGGGCGAAGAGATTTACACCGACCAGTATGGCCGGATTAAAGTCCAGTTTTATTGGGATCGAATGGGAAAGAAGGACGCAAACAGCTCCTGTTGGATGCGCGTCTCCCAAGTCTGGGCAGGAAAAAACTGGGGCGTGATGGTCATCCCGCGCATCGGGATGGAAGTCATCGTCCAATTCACCGATGGGGATCCCGATCATCCGCTGGTTACCGGCTGCGTCTACAACGCCGAGCAGATGCCGCCCTATGCGCTGCCAGCCAACATGACCCAGAGCGGCATTAAGAGCCGATCATCAAAAGGCGGCAGTCCTGCCAATTTCAACGAAATCCGCATGGAGGACAAGAAGGGCAGCGAAGAGCTCTACATCCATGCCGAGAAGGACGAGAACATCGTCGTCGAGCACGACAAGACCGAAAACGTCGGCCACGACGAAACGATCTCCATCGGCAACGACCGCACCGAAACGGTTGGCCACGACGAAACAATAACAGTCAAAAATAATCGCACCGAAACGGTGGTGAAGAACGAAACCCTCACGGTGATGGTCAACCGCACGCGCAACGTCGGCAGCAATGAATCGATTACAGTTGGAAGTATGCGGACGCATACCGTCGGCATCAATGAAGCCATCACAATCGGCGCGGCCCAGGAAATTACCGTAGGGGCGATGCAGTCCGTGACTGTTGGTGCGTCCCAAACGATCACAGTGGGCGCCAATCAAACCACCGACGTTGGCGCTAACCAGAGCAACACCATCGGCGGCGATCAAACTGACGCTGTCAGCGGTGCCCGCGCAACCGCCGTCAGCAAAGATGACACCCTGGACGTCTCCAAGAAATTGTCGATCAGCGCCGGCGAGGAGATTTCCATTGTCACCGGCAGCGCTTCGATCACGATGAAGAAGGATGGAACGATCGCGATCTCCGGCAAAGACATCACCATCGAAGGCTCCGGCGAAATCACCATCAAGGCTTCGAAGAACATGACCCTCAAGGGGCAGAAGATCCTGCAGAATTGAAAGAGGTTGTGGCATGCATCGACAGAATTCCCCGATCATGCGCGAGAGTCCGGCAAAGCCGCCAAAGAAGGCTCGCGCGAGGAAGAAAGCCAATGCACCGGCCGGCGTGATCGTCGCCCGCCTCGTTGGGATTTCTGATGAAGGGTCAATTCTGATCCAATTGCCTGCCGCTACCGCTCTGACTAGTGCGCGCACGACGGTTGAACTTTCTTCCGGCGATGTTGGATCTGAAGTGGTGGTCGCTTTCGAAGCCGGCGATGAGCGTCGTCCGATCATTCTTGGCCGGCTCCAGTCTGGCGCGAAGGTGCCCACGCAAAAGATGAAGCTCAGTGCCGATGGACAATCGCTTCTTCTCGAAGCCGATCAGGAAATCATGCTGCGTTGCGGCCGGTCGAGCATCACCCTGACTCGCGCCGGCAAGGTACTGATTCGCGGCGCTTATCTGCTGAGCCGATCGTCGGGCGTCAACCGAATCAAGGGCGGCTCGGTGCAAATCAATTAAGGTGAAGCTGCCGGCATGGAACTGATCAACGCCACCAAGATGGTTGCCGCCTACGCGCCGGGCCTGCAGCCCGATGGGCGCGAGCTGCTGGTCGTCGTCGTGAAGGGAACGTTCACGCTTCCGCGCGATGGCAAGGAGCCGGTGCTGGCCAAGGAGCAGATGCCGCTGGTTATGTCCGATGAATTCACCGGCGAGCCGGGCTTCTCCGCGCCCAAATACGAAAGCGATTTTGCTCCAATCAAGCCGCGCTGCGATGTGCTTCTCAATGGCAGCGCCTACGCCCCCGGCGGCATTCCCGTGGAGCGCGCCGAAGTTGGCCTCCGTGTCGGTGCGATGGCCAAAGCTTTTGCCGTGGTCGGTAATCGAACCTGGAAAAAAAGTCTGCTTGGCATTTCCGCCACCCGGCCCGAGCCGTTCGCAGTCATGCCCATTTCCTACGACAACGCCTTTGGTGGAATCGACAAGAACCATCCCGACGAGAAGAAGCACAAGTTCTATCTCGAGAATCACGCCGGCAAAGGCTTTCACAGCGAGCTTGCCGCCGAGTTCATCGACGGCGCGCCGCTGCCCAACACCGAAGAGTTGGATCAGCGTGTGACGAGCCCCAAGGGAAAATATCGCCCAATGGCCTTTGGTCCGGTCGGGCGCGCCTGGCAACCGCGACCTCAATTCGCCGGCACATACGATGAAAACTGGAAGGAGAATGTCTTTCCGTTTCTGCCCGAAGATTTCGACAATCGCTACTACCAATCCGCCCCCGAGGATCAGCAGATCGATTATCCAAAAGGTGGAGAGGACGTCGAACTGGTCAACCTGGTTCCCCAAGGCCGGCTGACGCTTAAGCTTCCCACGCGCGAGGTGCCGATCGAATTCTTCCTTCGTGGTGGCGATCGACAGCAGGCTATTGCTCCGCTCGATACGGTCATCATTGAGCCGGACCTCGATCGATTTATTCTGGCGTGGCGAACCGCTCTGCCGCTCAAGAAAAACATGTTCGAGGTTGCGCGAGTTGTTGCAGGGAAAATGCCGCCGGCGTGGTATCGTGCGATGGAGCAGGGAAAAACCTATTACCCATCGCTAGGAGAATTGGTGCAGCTCCGCCGCGCCGATCGCGCCGAGCTTGAGCCGGAGGAGGTATAGCGATGCGATCTCTGGCAATCCTCGGCTCCGGAATGGTCACGGGCGTCGGCTTGAGTGCCCCGGCGAACTGCGCGGCAATCCGCTGCGCCATCGACAATTTCAACGAAACTCGCTTCATCGACGACGGCGGCGAATGGATCATCGGCTCGGAAGTGCCGCTGGAAGAGCCCTGGCGCGGATTTGAAAAGCTTGTGCAGATGGCGACGTCTGCGATCCGGGAGTGTCACTCCCACGCGGGTGCGGCGCCCCTCGCATCCGTGCCGATTCTACTGTGCGTTGCGGAGCCTGCGCGACCAGGAAGAGCGTATGGTCTGGACAATGAACTTCTGAAAGAGATTGAAAAGTCGCTGGGCTCGAAGTTGCACCCTCGATCCGCGGTCATTGCCCGCGGCCGAGTGGCAATTGCCGAGGCCCTGCACCTTGCCTCGCACTTGATTGCGCCTGAATCTCCGTTCGCTATGATCGCAGGCGTGGACAGCTTCCTTTCGTGGCCAACGCTGTCCGTCTACCAGAGCAAATCGCGCCTTCTTACCAGCAAGAATTCCAACGGCTTCATCCCCGGCGAAGCCGCCGCCGCCGTCCTCGTCGGCGCGCCAAAATCCGACGCCGACAATCTTATTTGCACGGGCATTGGCGCCGGTCACGAGCCCGCGACCGTCGAATCTGAAGAACCCTTGCGCGGCAATGGCATGGTCGAGGCGTTCAAACAGGCCTTCGCCGACGCCGGCTGCACGATGGCGGATGTGGATTATCGCCTGACCGATCTCAATGGCGAGCAGTACAGCTTCAAGGAAGCAGCACTCGCCATGACGCGTACTCTTCGTGATCGCAAAGAGCTTTTTGAAATCTGGCATCCAGCCGATTGCATTGGCGAAACGGGCGCGGCAATCGGGCCTGCCACTCTGGCCATTGCGCTGGCTGCGGCGCGTAAAGGCTATGCCCCCGGGCCCGGCACCCTCTGCCATTTCGGCGCGGATAACAACGATCGGGTAGCCGTTATTCTCCGATACTCGCAGGGGGCGAACTGATGACTGACGTTTACGCAAATGGGATGAACATTGCGTGTAAGGCGGCTGCCGGAAAAACCATCGCCGCGATGCCCGATGTCTGCCTAAGCCCGCCCACACCGCCGGCCGGACCAGTTCCGATCCCATATCCGAATACAGCAATGGCTTCCGATACGACCGATGGCAGCAAGACCGTGCAAATCGGCGGTGACGAGGTCATGCTGAAGAACAAGTCGAGCTTTAAGCAGAGCAATGGTGACGAAGCTGCCACCAAATCGCTGGGAATGGGCGTAGTCACTCATCAGATTCAAGGCAAAGCTAATTTTTGCGCCTGGTCAATGGACGTCAAATTTGAGGGAGAGAATGTTCCGCGGCACTTGGACCTGATGGGCCACAACGAAATGTCCGATCCGCCGAACACTCCGCCTTGGTTGTATACCGATACGATGGATGTGTCGAAGGTTCCAGAGGAATGTAAAGAGCAAGCAAACACATTCAATGATAAGTGCAAAAAACATGTGAAAACGCATTCCGACGGCTCAATGAATATGCAGGGCACCAACAATGCCATGTGTGATGATAATGAATGCAAAAAGGCGCGCGAATGCATTTTGGTGCCCTATGACATGGGTTGTTGCGACAAAATAACACCGCACCATGTGGTTCCAAAATCGCAATTCAAAGAGCGCGGAGCGACAGGAGCTGCGCTGAAGCTTGCGTCAGGTGGTAAGTACGATCCGGGTAAGGCACCATGTATTTGCGTCGGTGGCACAACTTCCACATCCGGGATGCACGGTGATATCCATGAAGAAACGAACAACCTGACTGTGCATCATCCGTCGGTCGCAGCAAATGTTTCCGAGACAGGAAGATCAATCGATCCGGGTGCGCGTTGGACAGTCGGTGAGTCTGAATCCGTGGGCGCCGAGGCAACTGAGCAGGGTACCGGTGGCACCTGTAAAAAAAAGTGTACGCAGGCCCAAGCTCGCCAAGGGCATGAAAACATGAATATAGAATCAACAGACAAAATTCGGCCGACAACTGCCGGTAGAGTTACAAATCCTAATCCAAGTAATGCTCCTGACTATGAATAGCCTTAACCATTGATTCCAATATGAAAACTTCGCCATTGAGCGGCCTTGTAATCAGAACTGCCATTGTTCGTCGGCCCGATCTCGGATTTATCTATGCGTGCGATCCCAAATTGGAAGCCGAGGAGGTTCCGCACACGATCATTTTCAAATGGAAGGCAGGAACATTTATCAAGGGCGATTGCGAATACGATGCTCATACCGTTTGTGCTATTGAAAAGCCCGAACCAAGTCTTGTCGACGCATCGGGTCCGGGTTTCTATACCATCAACGCGCGAAGTGGAAAGATCACTAGCGACATTTTCCAGGACAGTCAGCCACCTCCTAAAAAAAGGCGCATCGGTGGAATTCGATCCGTCGCAGAGATACAAGGGAAAGCGTATGCGGTCGGTCTGCGCGGCATGGTATATCGCCTTGACAAGGTCCGATTGTGGCAACGCATCGACGAGGGCCTGCCCGAAACTTTCAATATTCAGGCATCTCATGGTTTCCAATCTTCTGATATTTATGCGGTCGGTCGCTTCGGCCAACTCTGGCAATATAATGGTGAAGCCTGGCGGCACCGAGAGCTTCCGACAAATGTAAACCTCACTTCCGTCAAATGCGCGGAGGATGGGAACGTGTACGTGGCGGGGCATGCCGGTGTGCTACTTCGGGGAAGACTGGATAAGTGGGACGTCATCGACCATAAGGCAACAAATGATGATATTTGGGACGTCGAGTGGTTTGACGGAAAGTTGTTTGTCTCTACGTTCAAGAATGTCTACCGATTGAACGGTAAAGACCTTGAGCCGATCAATTTCGGAACTGATAAACCCAAAAGTTGCTATCAATTGAGTGCGGCAAACGGAGTGATGTGGTCGAACGGCGAATTCGACGTCATGTCCTTCGATGGAAGAACATGGACCCGCGTGGTATAGCCCGAAGTAATTCAAAATACTATCAATCAATCGAGCGTGAATTACATTCAGTCAGTTATTGTCGAGCACACCGTGGAGTCATCATTCCTCTGGCTCCTCCGCGCTTCTGCTGTTGCGGCTCCGCATTATTCCCTCGAAGATCTCGCCAAGCTCGACAACCGCGTCGAGGCCCATCTTGATGGCCTTCGCATTGCCGCCGAGCAAGGCTGGCCGATTGTGGTCGAGGAACTGGGTTGGAAAGAAGCGGGCGAATTTTTTGTGGCGGCTTTGCTGGCGTTTGAAAGCGGCAAGACCGACCGCATCGAGAAAGTCCTCGGCGCGGTGGCTGGCGCGCCCGAAGGTGTACCTGGCGTATCTTCTGCCCTGGGCTGGCTGCCGATCGAGCAGGCGAGGCCCCACATCACCCGACTACTGAGCGATGCGGATCCGGTTCGTCGCTTGATTGGTCTCTCGGCCTCCGCGATTCATCGGCATCAGCCGGGGCCGGCGCTGGGGAAGGCATTGATCGATCCGGATCTTCGTCTTCGCGCCCGCGGATTGAAGGCGGCGGGGGAGCTGGGGCGAACGGAATTGATCCCGGCTCTCCGCCAGAATCTCAAAGGCGAGGATCTGGCTTGCCGATTCTGGTCGGCTTGGTCGCTTTTACTATTATCGAATGATCCACTCGGCATTTCCGCGATGCGGACGCTGGCGGAGACGCCTTCGCGATTGGGCGAGCGGGCGGCGGCGATGTATGCCCGGCGGGCCGAACCGACCGCTGTGAAGGAATGGTATCGAAAGCAGCCGACCAAACCGCCGAAGGTTCGGCTCGCCCTCAAGGCGGCAGCGGCGCTCGGGGAAATCGACGCGATTCCCTGGCTGATCGGATTGATGCCTCAGCTCCCCCTGTCCCGCCTGGCGGGGGAGGCGTTCACCACCATCACCGGTGCCGATCTGGCGCTGCTCGACCTGGAGAACAAGCCACCCAAAGATTTCCAGTCCGGCCCCACCGACAACCCCGCCGACGAAGATGTCTCGATGGACCCGGACGATAACCTTCCCTTCCCCAATCCCCAGAAGGTCGCCGGCTGGTGGTCGAAAAATCAGGGGCGCTTCGCCCCCGGCACCCGCTACCTCTTGGGCAAGCCCATGGAAATCGCCAACCTGGGCGAAGCCCTCCGAATCGGCAAGCAACGCCAACGCGCCGCCGCCGCCCTCGAGCTGTACATGCGCCAGCCCGGCACGCCCCTGTTCGAAACCCGCATGCCCGGCTTCCGCCAACGGCAGCTCCTGGGCTGCTGAACGTGCGAGCCGCAGGTGCGCCCGCGGGAAGCGGGGGATCTAAGACGAGATGAGTTTCCGGTCGCCGAACAATGGACCGTCATCGCCGAGGGCAAGCAATCCGCCGCCCATTTCAAGCACACTATGGCAGTCACGCCATCCGGAATCCACGTCCTTACCGATGGCGGACCAGCCGGAACACTTTGAGGACCTCCATTGCGGCGCGTGCCGTGTTGGAGACAGAGCCTAGAAAGCGACACCACGCCTCGCATCGGCTAAGATTAATTCCCTATGGCAACACTGGGAGGCACGGTGGGGCGAGCCGGGAATCGCATCGATTTAAGCTCGCGACTGGAGGAATGGCGTCGACTTCTTTTGGACACTTCAAAACGCAGTCGACTTGTGAGTAGCAAGTTTGGCAGGGGTGGCATTCTCGCAGTCGAGCACCCTGACTTTTACCAGCTTTGGGAGCGGCTTGCGGTAAACGGTCAGCCCATTGTTTTTCCTTGGCCGTCAAAATGGACTGAACCCGACCAAGTAGACGAGGGCGCGACCGAAGGGGACGTAGAGCGCCATAATCCAAAGGGTGTATTGTCAGCGACGCAAATCGAATCGATTAAGCAGTCTGCGGCCCTCCGCTTCGGCGACGCGCTAACGAACCTCATGGATCGGCCACTCGACGGTCGGCTCAAGCGCCTTTCAATCGTGGCTTCAACGTCACTGTCTGAGCAAGGCGTCAACAGCCTTTTCATGGCGTTCGGATTCCTCAAATGGTTCGAATCGGCAGAAAGTGACTTGCCGATCCTATCACCGCTTGTGTTACTGCCGGTTTCGCTCCGAAAAGAGAGCGCTGATTCTTGCTGGGAACTTGCTCCAATCGATGACGACTTAGCATCGAACCATCCGCTGGCCGAATTGTTGCGGTCAGAATTTCGAATAAACATTCCTCAATTCGCTGAAGATGAGCTTTGGGAATCAGGTGAAGCGCTAAGGTCGTATTTTGCGCAAGTTGAGGGCGCAATCACTGGTCATGATCGTTGGCAAATACAACTCACCGCCGGCTTGGGTACATTTGGGTTTCAAAAAATCTCGATGTGGCAGGATCTGCTGAAGAACGAAGGCCAGATCACGAGCCATCCTATATGTCGAGGAATTGCCGGCGATTCCTCGCAAATGCCAACTTCGGACGCCTCTGACTTATTTAACACCGACCTAGACAAAACTGTTTCACCAGAAACCAGTTATTTAGTTCGTGATTGTGACAGCAGTCAGTTGGCGGCCATGGAAGTCGTTCAAAAGGGGCATCACCTGATTCTCGACGGTCCGCCGGGCACAGGTAAGAGCCAGACGATCACAAACATTATTTCCCGATGCTTGGCGAGCAATAAAACGGTACTTTTTGTCAGCGAAAAGGCAGCAGCGCTTGAAGTCGTTAAGCGACGACTTGATGAGGCTAATTTGGGCGATTTCTGCCTAGAGTGCCACAGTCACAAAGCCAACAAACGCGCAGTTGTTGAGGAACTTGGGAGGTGTCTCAATCGCGAGACAGAGACTTACCCTTCCCAAGACCACAAGATTATCGAACTGCGCAGAACACGTCAGAAACTGAACGAATACGTCCGCGCCCTACACGTGAAACGCTCCGCATTAGAATTAACGGCATACGCCGTGCATGGTCGTCTCGCGAGGATCCGTACGTCCTCTTCAACTCGGGTTGCGATTCCCGATCCACATTCAATTGACCGAAATCAGTTTCAAGAGATGGAAGAGGCGGTGGCGCGGCTGGGGAGTTGCAAGGCGATCATTGCAGCAAAAGCAATCCATCCGTGGCGGGGCTGTCGCACGGAGCTATATAGCTTAACGATGGTAGACGACATCCGCTTCCACTTTGGTCGCGCTGCTACAAGATTGACAACTCGGTTTGAAGCAGCACGTCCACTCGAAAAGTTGGGGTTCCTAGGTCCTAATTCAACCCTTGATGATCTTGCGGCAACTGTGGAAGTCGGCTTGGCTCTATTATCTTGGCCGAGAATTCCCGCCAAATGGGTTGGTGCGGGGTTGCGGCAAACCGCTGAGCGGTACATTGCTCTGCACGATCTCTCACAAAATCATCGGATTTTCTCGTCTTCTGTTTCGGCATACTGCTTCGACGCTTACGCCAGGGCCGACCCGTCCGTTGCAAAGGCCGTTGTTGCGAATTGCGACAAACTTCGCGTGACAATACCTGCCTTGCCATTATCCGTGCGACAACAGATCGCCTATCTGGAATCCGTGTACAAAGCACTACAGACTGTCATAGACATCGCCGCACGGCTTGAAAACACGGTTAATCTACTTCAAGCATCCCTTGGAGTAACTGGCACGCCGGCTTCGACCAGTGTTGATGCTGCTAACCTGGCAACACATGCCGTCGCAATCGCGGGTTTGGGCCGAACGGACGCTCAGTGGCTTCATCCAGCAGAACGGAAGCGACTTCGTCAGATCGCGATTGATGCCAAACAGGTTGCATCGATGGCGAATTCAGCGCGGCTCGCATTTGGATCAAAGCTCCTTCCGTCAGCGTTTGCCGCCATTGCCACTGAGCAAATTAATGATGTGCTGCGCCATGAATCGTGGTTTGCGCGTTTTGGCGGCTCGTGGCGACGCGCAAAACAGGGGTTCCAGCTCTTGTATAGCGCGCAAACAGCCCCCAAATCGAGAGAAGTTCTGGATGATGCATTCCAACTGAAGCTTTATCACCAGTACGTTACGCAGCTTAGTGCGATAGCCGGTCCGAGTCGGGAGGCGTTGCAATGGGACGGTACATCAAGCTTCGACTGGGATTCGATTATCGAGCGACTTACCACAATTGACCAGTTACCGGAGACTCTTCAGGACAGTGGACTGGTGCATTCCGCTTTGACTTCACAGGATTCCACGGCTCGAAGAACCATTGATTCCGCCGCTCGCGGAGCGCAAGAAATCTTAAAAAAATTCTCCTCGGCCGTGTCGGAAGTTTCGGAAACTGCGAAGAACTTAGAGATCTTCGGGATCGCCAATTTTGGCGAATTGCCCATCGAAGCACTAAGAACACGGGCAAATGAACTCCAAAATTTATGCCGTGAGCAGCTGGCTGGTCTCAAAGAGATATCTCCACTCATCGACGGGGAGCAGGACGTTGGCGTCAATGGCGTCGCGAATGACATTGATGTGCTTGTCGAGCTGCGAAACATCATTCATCAGGCTGAAGAGGTTGTATCCTTTCTCGGCGATGTACTGCCCCACAAGAGCGCGCGATCTCTCGGGGACTGGAAGGAGCAATCCGACCTGGCAAAATGGGTCCTCAATTTTCTAGAGCAGCATGATGGTGCGCCACCTGAACATCTACTTCGTGCCATTTCTGATGATGCTGTGAAAAACGCCCTTTCAGATGCCATCAAAGGAATTCAGTCGACCGATGAGCCCGGACTTCGGGATAGCTTGGCATTTTTAAAGTCTTTATTCAGTGAGGTAGAGGAGGTATCGACCGGTATTACCTTGAATCATGCGCCTCTCCCTGAACTCATCGAATGGTTGACGATGCGAGCTCGTGATGCCGACCGAATCGGCGAGTGGGTCAGCTACACCAATTCGTGCGAGAACCTGCGCCGGCTTAGTCTTCAATCGCTTCGTGATGAAATTTTGGACGGTCGGGTGAAGGCGGACGAGGCCGTGGACGTATTGCGCCAGCGGTTCTACCGGCTCTGGTTGGATGAAGTATACCGCAGGGAGCCAGCGCTCGGGGAATTTGATGCCGGACAACACGACCAGACAGCCGAGCGGTTTAGGGAAGTGGATCGATTTTGGGTGAGGAACGGCTTTACGCAGGTGCGGTCGAGGGTCCTGATGAACACCGCACGCGTAACCGGATCAGAGGAACAGGCCCCTGATAACTCAGAGCTCGGAATATTGCTGCGCGAAGTCCATAAGAGAAAACGTCACCTGCCACTTCGCCGCCTCTTTGCTTCGATGCCAACGCTTCTTCTGAAGCTTAAACCGTGCGTGATGATGTCGCCTTTGGCGGTTAGTACATATCTTGGCAACAGCGAAATCCGGTTTGACGTCGTCATCTTTGACGAAGCATCGCAGGTTCGCCCACATGACGCAGTTTGCGCCATCTATAGAGCCTCCCAACTCGTCGTTGCCGGTGACCAGAAACAATTGCCGCCGACGAATTTCTTCGAGCGGCTTGGAAACGACGATGATGAGGACGATGACGAGCTTGAACACAGCAGCGACGATTATGAAAGCATTCTTGATTTATGTGCAACCTTACGTTTGCCAAGGCAAAGGCTTAAGTGGCACTATCGCAGCAAACGAGAAGCACTCATAGCTTTCTCGAATCGACATTTCTACGAGGGCGAACTTGTAACGTTTCCCAGTGTGCTGGACGTTGACGGTTCGAGCGGAGTTAGTTTTTGCTTTGTAGAAAATGGACGTTGGGCAGGGCGCGGCGCCGGGGGTCTTAATCAAGCAGAAGCGGAACGAATAGCTGACATGGTGATGCGTCATGCAGCCGAACAGCCCGACAAATCGCTGGGCGTCATTACAATGAACCAGGCTCAGCAAATGCGAGTGCTCGAATTGATTGAAGGCCGCCGCCGCGCGTCATTGTATCTGGAACAGTTCTTTTCGAATGATAAACCTGATCCATTCTTCGTAAAGAATCTCGAAAACGTACAGGGCGACGAGCGAGACGTAATATTCCTTGGGGTCGGATATGCCAAGAACGATGCCGGCACGCTTAGTCATAACTTTGGTCCCCTGAATCGAAGGCGGCGAGCGGCGACTGAATGTTGCCATTACCCGAGCGCGTGAATCACTGACAATCTTTGCGTCGATCCGAGCTGACGAAATTGACCTGAGTCGTACCAACGCACGCGGTGCTAAACTTCTTCGAGCATATCTCGACTTCGCGGAGCGCGGCAAAGCCGCATTGACGAGTGCCGAGACCGAGGACAGTGAACGCGACTTCGATTCAGATTTTGAGGCGGAAGTTTCCCGCGCGCTAACGGATCAAGGGCTTAACGTTCATCGGCAGATTGGCTGCTCAGGTTTTCGAATTGACCTTGCACTCGTTCATCCGGCACGGCCCGGAAAATACGTCCTTGGAGTCGAGTGCGACGGGGCAACATACCACAGTTCTGCCACGGCGCGCGACCGTGACCGGCTACGCCAGGATGTTCTAGAGGGCCTTGGCTGGAGAATCTGCCGAATATGGTCCACTGACTGGGTCCGAGACCCACGTCGGCAGATCGAAAAGGTACTCGATGTGTATCAAAGAGCCTTAGCCTCCACCGAGGTTGAAGGTCTTCCAGAAGAAGAAGTGGAAGTGCTGACGCCAGTAAAGAACATTAAGCCGCCAGCGGTGGCCGACAATCATATCACACCGGCGTTTGCCGCAATCAAAGATGTACCGGCTGCATTACTTCATCAGATATTGATCGACGCCATAAAGGTATACGGAGCAATGCCATCGGATGACTTAATGCAAGCCACTGCCCGGAAGCTGGGATTCAATAGGACAGGCGCGCGTATTCGTACTCGTTTATCGTATGAGATCGGGTATCTCGAACGGCAAGGGAAGCTGGTAACTGGAACTGATGGCCGAATCCGTTTGAAAAATGGCAATGATCGTGGCTAAGCGCCATTGGGTTAATCCAGCCGAAGAAAAAGAGGCCACTGTTCCATTTGAATTTCGTCAGGCTTAACTCGGGTAGTAAATCACCAATGTATGCACAGCTAATCCGCCAAGCGTCCCGATTTCCGAGAATCGTCGGCGCAATCGCGAGTATCTTTTGGAGCTTTCTGTAATCATGGTAACGCCTTTGCCGGCGGACAGGGGTGAACGAATGGCATCAGCCGTACGGTACGATCGAGTGATGGGGCTGTGGCTCTGGCCGGACGTGTCGCTCGTGGAATCCCAGGACCGGCTCACGATCGCACCGCGTGGCATCCCGATGCTGTTCGCGGTGAGCTGCATGGTATTTCCGCTGTTGGCTGGTGTGACAGTCTTGCTCTACGAGTGGCTCGTCGAGCGCGTGTTCGTATGGCACCTGGCCTTAGCACTGCTCGTTCTTGGCGTGCCGGCGGCAGTTCTCATCCTGGTGTTGGTGAGGTTTATCAATCGCCGCGTCGGCGCCGGCGTTCCTGTCGCGGAACTCGACAGGAAGGAACGGACGCTGCGATTGTGCGACGAGGGCCGCGTATTAAACGCGAACACGATCATAAAGCTGGAAATCAGCCGTAACTTGCAAACGGATAATTCAGGCGGCGAAGTCACTTCTATGCGTGTGTCCACACTTTTCGCCACAGCGACATCGCCGGACGGACAGGCAACCTGTTACACGGTTGTCAGCTGCGGGCGCCGCAAACCCATTGAACGCTTTGCCCGTGAGGTCGCTGACTGTCTAAAGGTCCCCCTGACCGACCGTTGAGCAATGACGACAGGGGCCGGGCAGATCGCATTCTAGGAGTCAGAAGCTAGAAACCCGAAACTAGAAGATCGCATCGCCTCCGCCCCGCTTCGCAAGAAAGGAGAGCGGTCGAGAAGTAGAACTGGGGATTCATAATTCCCGGGCCACAGGTTCAAGGGTCAGCGTCTAGAAAATCGAGACAAGGAAGTTCACCGCCTTCGCGCTTCTCCGTTTCCGCACGGGCAAAATTCTGAATGGCATTTCTAATTGGTGTCCATCGGTGGCAAATCCTGGATGTCACAAACCAAAAACTTGAAACCGGAGCACTGAATTTATCTGCGTTAATCGGCGTGCATCGGCGGTTAATTCCTTGATTCCAGCCGCGGGGCGCGGCCCTTCGACGTCGCTCAGGACAGGCCCTTCGACGTCGCTCAGGACAGACCCTTCGACGTCGCTCAGGACAGGCGAGACACACGTGTTTCGCGGGAAAAATGTATCCAAACCGATCATTCGGCGTAAGTGGATGGGCGGCGGGGCGTTATGCGGCGAGATGTATAAAATCACTTGACAAAAGTGCGTGGCGCACATGTCGTGTCTAGCAATAATCTGACATTGTGATAATTGGTTGTCCATTCATGGTTTATCGCAAAAACGGGGGGTTTTCCGGGGTCAAAAACGGTCAATGCGCGCCCCGTTTTGTTCCATTTTGTTCCATGTACGGAGACTTACTATCGTATCCGCTTACTGAAGCACGACTTGAAACGAGGGCCCAAATGGGGCGCGGCGGGGCGCTTTGCGCACCGCGCGCTCCGCTTGTCGCGAGCAACCTGTCCTGGTCTTCGTCGAAGGGCGTCGAGTGGGCCAGCTTAGTGCATGTCACTCCACGTCACACAAATGTCAATGAATGTCCCCAAATGTCACACCTGTGACCTCGACTTTTGCACTTTTCCGCCTCAGGCTGCGGCGGCGAGGTGGGCCAGGAGCCAATCCTGCACGCGGTTGGGTAATTGTGTTACGAGGCTGCCGCCGGGGGCATG